>Ga0194125_10011744_pt1 | contig 11666 bp, 10 predicted proteins | sample TA2KigC250mmetaG_FD_148626 | JGI IMG/M metagenome (GOLD analysis project Ga0194125, IMG submission 148626) | Freshwater microbial communities from Lake Tanganyika, Tanzania - TA2015034 Kigoma Deep Cast 250m | ecosystem: Environmental > Aquatic > Freshwater > Lake | place: Tanzania: Lake... | reverse complement strand
CATCCAAGATGCTATCCGGGAATATCTGGCTGCAGTGGCCGAGTATTACCGCGACGCCGATGTGCGCCAGATTGAAATAGCTGGGTAATTGTGCCCAAAATTCCAGGAATCAATCACTTTCAGGCGGTGAGAGCTTTCGAAAAGGCAGGTTTTAAGATTATCCGGCAAGGCAAACATATCATCATGTCTAATGGTATGAGATTTCTTGCTATTCCGCGTAGCAATCCCATTAATGCGTATACAATGGGTGGCATTGTTAAGGATGCTGGCTTGTCTGTTGATGATTTTCTGAACTTGCTTTAGCAAATTTGGAGTTGAACGGAATCCTATGCGCCTTATCTTCATGGGTTACAGTAACATCGGCCACAGGTGCCTGGAGGAGCTCATCGAGCTGTGCCGGCAGTTTAAGGATGACATCGCCGCGGTGGTGACCCACGAGGATAACCCCCGGGAGCAGATCTGGTTTAAATCCGTTAAAGAGCTGGCCCAGGCCCATAATCTGCCGGTTTATACCCCGGCGGATCCCAACGACCCGGCTTTTGTGGCCTTCTTGCGGAGCCTGGCCCCGGATTTCATCTTTTCCTGTTATTACCGCCTGATGCTGAAACAGGCCATTTTGGACATCCCCGCCCTGGGGGCCCTCAACCTGCACGGCAGCCTGTTGCCCCGCTACCGGGGCCGTTGCCCCCTTAACTGGGTGCTGGTGCACGGCGAACCCCTCACCGGCCTTACCCTGCACTACATGGAGGCCAAGCCGGACAGTGGGGATATGGTGGCCCAGGTCCAGGTGCCCATCAGCCCGGAGGACACGGCCCTGACCTTGTCGGAGAAAATGACCGGGGCGGCCGGCCGGCTGATGCGGCAAACCTATCCGCTCCTTCGGATGGACGCGGCCCCCCGGATACAGCAGGACCACAGCCGGGCCACCTACTTCGGGGGCCGCACCCCGGAGGACGGCCGCATCGACTGGAGCCAGTCAGCGCCGCAGATTTATAACCTCATCCGGGCCGTCACCCATCCCTTCCCGGGGGCCTTTACCACCTGGCAGGGGAAAAAAATCTTTATCTGGACTGCCCGGGTTGCCCCGGAGTACCAAGGTCCGCATCTATCGCCGGGGCAGGTGGCCATCCCGCCTGGTGCCACACAAGTATTAATCGGCGCCGGTCAGGGGGTGCTGGAAGTGCTGGCAGCCCAAGTAGAGGGCCAGGCCGAGGTTAAGGACGATGAACTGGCCGGAGCATTGAGGTTTTTGGATGGGAAAATCATGACGTAGGGGCGGGCCCCCGTGCCCGCCCATCGCTGCTACCAGGAATTCAACTTTTGCACCCTCTAAAGCACTATCGATGAGATAAGATGCCCTGGTTTGAAGAAAAAGGTATCGAAAATCCCCCCTGACCCCCCTTTAAAAAAGGGGGGAATTAGAGGATATCCTTTAAAAAGTCCCCCTTTTCTAAAGGGGGATTTAGGGGGATTTTGATATATCTTGCCTATTCGAGATAGGCTCTACCTCATCTATTTGCACATCCGGGATGCGAAACTTGAGCAGGAAAATTTTAGGGAGGCATTTTTGAAAATACTCATTCTCGGGGTCAACGGCTTCATCGGCAACGCCTTGGTCCGCCGCATCCTGAACACTACCAATTGGGAAGTCTTCGGCATGGACCTGCACAACAACAAGCTGGAGCATTCCCTGCACCACCCCCGGTTCACCTTCCTGGAGGGAGATATCGCCATCAACAAGGAGTGGATCGAATATCAGATTAAAAAATGCGATGTGGTGCTGCCCCTGGTGGCCATCGCCACTCCCATGACCTATGTTAAAGAACCGCTGCGGGTTTTCGAGCTGGACTTTGAGGAAAACCTGCGGGTGGTGCGCCAGTGCGTCAAATATCACACCCGCATCATTTTTCCCTCCACTTCGGAGGTGTACGGCATGTGCCCGGAACCGGAATTCACCGAGGACGATAGCGTCCTGGTCCTGGGCCCCATTAACAAACAGCGCTGGATTTACAGTTGTTCCAAGCAGTTGCTGGACCGGGTGATCTGGGCCTACGGGCAACAGGAATCATTGCAATTCACCCTGTTCCGTCCCTTTAACTGGATCGGCCCCAAGCTGGACGACATCTATGCCGCCAAGGAAGGGAGTTCCCGGGTGGTGACCCAGTTCATCATCAATCTGGTGAACCGGGAGCCCATCCGCCTGGTGGACGGCGGCCTGCAAAAACGCTGTTTTACTTATGTGGAAGACGGCATAGACTGCTTGATGAAGATCATTCACAATCCGGGGGGAGTGGCGGACGGCAGGATATTTAATATCGGCAACCCGAACAACGAAGCATCCGTGAAAGAGCTTGCCATAATGCTCAAAAGGATGTTTCAGGAACACCTTGACCACCGGGAGGATGAGGTCTACTCCGACATCATCGAGGTGCCCCACGAAGAGTATTACGGCCAAGGGTATCAGGATATCTTCACCCGCAAACCTTCCATCGCCAATGCCCGGAAGTATCTGGGCTGGGAGCCGAAAACCGATCTGGAAACGTCCTTAAAACGGACCCTGGACGCCTTTGTGGAGGAAGCCCGGCTTTACGACAGCCAGATGGCAGGGCAAGAGATTTATTGATGCGCCTGGCCCTAAAGATAGACGTGGATACCCTAATGGGATTCACCGAGGGGGTGCCCCCTCTCCTGGAGCTCTTGCAGGAGCGGGACATACCGGCCAGTTTTTTTGTGGCCATGGGGCCGGACCATTCCGGCCGGGCCGTCCGCCGCCTTTTCACCCACAAAGGTTTTCTCCGAAAAATGCTGCGCACCGGCGCCCCTCGCCTCTATGGTTTTAAAACCATGCTCTACGGCACGCTCCTGCCCGGCCCCCCCATCGCCGCCTCGGCCCCGGAACTGCTGCTCAAAATTACCGCCGCGGGACATGAACTAGGCCTCCATGGCCATGATCACGTCTTCTGGCAGGACCGGTTATCCGGGCTTAGCACGACCGCGGTGCAGGCGGAAATCCTCCGGGCCCAGAAGGTCCTGGTCGGTATCTTGGGCTATCCCGCCATCTCCTTTGCCGCGCCGGGCTGGCAGTGCACTCCGGCGGCCTGGGACGCGTTGGTTGCAGAACATTTTTATTACGTCAGCAACACCCGGGGGCGGTATCCCTATTTTCCCCATACCCCGCAACGCTCCTGGCCGCTTGTGGAAATTCCCACCACCCTGCCCACCCTGGACGAGCTTTTGGGGCTGGGGGGGCGCCGGGCCGCGGACTGCAACCGGGACATCCTGGCCGTCCTGAAGAGGGGCGGCACCCACGTTTTCACCCTTCATGCCGAAGTAGAGGGCCGGGTGTGCTTCCGGGAATTCAGCGACCTGCTGGCCCAGGTGCAGGCCCGGGGGGCAACATTCATTCGCCTGGTGGATTACGCCAAGGAACTCTGGCAACAACCGGACCTCATCCCTCGGGCAGAGGTGATTTCCGGCACCCTGCCGGGGCGGGCCGGAACGGTCTGCTGCCAAAGCCAGGGGGAGGAGCAGCCGTGAAAGTGGCGGCCATTATCCCGGCAGCCGGGACCGGTCAGCGCATGCAGCAGCATATCCCCAAGCAATATCTCTCCTTTGGGGGCAAACCCATCCTGGCCCACACCCTAACGGTCCTGGAAAATCTGCCGGAAATCGCGGAAATCACGGTGGTGGCCCAACCCTCGGCTTTGGATTTCTGCCAGACACAGGTCATCACCCCCTTCGGGTTTAAAAAGGTGCTCCGGCTCGTCCCTGGCGGCAAAGAACGCCAGGACAGCGTCTATAACGCCCTGAAAGTACTGCAGCGGCAGAATGAGTGGGACCTCATCCTGGTCCACGACGGGGTCCGCCCCTTCGTCACCCCGGCTGAGGTGCTCCGGGTCATCCGGGCCGCGGGGGAACACGGCGCCGCCATTCTGGCCCTGCCGGCCCAGGACACCGTGAAAAAGGTAAACCGCGCCGGCCGTATAAAAAAAACCCTCAACCGCCAGGACATCTGGCTGGCCCAAACACCCCAGGTTTTTCAGACTGCCATCATCTGGCGGGCCTTTCTGGAAGCCTACGCCCGGGAGTATTACGGTACCGACGAAGCCTCCCTGGTGGAGGCCCTGGGACTGCCGGTGCGGGTGGAGCCGGGCTCCCCCTTCAATATCAAGGTCACCACCCCGGAGGACCTGATTCTGGCCGAGGCCATTTACCGGTTGCGCCAACAGGGTTGATGGTGGTGCGGGCGGCAGGTGAGAACAGTTCCTCATGGGCCTGCGGCCCACCCGTAAAGCATGAAAAGTTTGCTGGAAGGCGGGATGCGCTACGCTTTCCCGCCCTACATGGTGAAATTTTCAGGACAGTGGGCCGTAATGAGTTTTATGGTTCCTGATTTCCCGCTGATGGTTTCGGCTTCTTGCTCGTGTCCCGGTTGAACGTGGCCACAGATGTGATAAAAAATGTAGGGGCAGGCCCCCGTGCCTGCCCAAACAATATACGGTTTCTTGCTCGTGTCCCGGTTGAAATTGGCCACAGATGTGATAAAAAATGTAGGTGCAGGCCCCCGTGCCTGCCCGAACAGTATGGTGAAATCATACCAACAAATATGACCTCCCTGAGAATTGGCCAAGGCTACGACGCCCACCGTTTTGCCCCGGACCGCCCCCTTATCCTGGGGGGCGTGACAATTCCTCACCCCCTGGGATTGGCCGGGCATTCCGACGCCGACGTCCTCATCCACGCCATCGGCGACGCCCTCCTGGGAGCCGTGGCAGCTGGGGACCTCGGGCGGCATTTCCCCGATACCGACCCGGCCTATAAGGGCATCTCCAGCCTGATCCTGCTCCAAAGAATTGTGGCCGTAGTCCGGGACCGGGGTTACCGGGTGGGGAACGTGGACGCCACCATCGTGGCCCAGGCCCCCAAACTGGCCCCCCACATCCCCCGGATGATCGCCTGCCTGGCCCCTGTCTTGCAGATTCAGCCTGCGGACCTTAACATAAAAGCCACCACCACGGAAGGCATGGGCTTCACTGGCCGGGGCGAAGGCATGGCCGCCTATGCCGTGGTCCTGGTGGCCAGGATTTCTTAACGGCTAAAAGACATTTTTCCGATCAAGCAAGATACAAATTTTGATAGAAAACTCAACAGCTTAATTAAATTATTTTTTCCGAAAACCGAAAACCTCTCTCCAGCCGATGCGTTACGAAGGCCCCATATACCGGCCTCCCAGCGAGGCCGACAGCCTCCTGATCCAGGCCACGGTGGGCTGCCCCCACAATAAGTGCACCTTCTGCATGGTCTACAAGGATGGCACGCCCTTTAAAATCAGGCCCACTGCCGAGATTAAGGCGGACCTGGAGGAGGCCCGGCAGGTCTATGGCCGGCAGGTGCGGACCATCTTTTTCCCCGCCGGCAACACCATCGCCATGCCCACCCCGGCCCTGGCGGAGATCTGCCGCCACAGCCGCCGCCTTTTCCCCCAGGCGCAGCGGTTGACGGTCTATGGCTCGGCCCAGTACCTCCAGCAAAAAGGTCCGGATAAACTGCGCCTCCTGGCCGAAGCGGGCCTGAGCCGGATTCACGTGGGACTGGAAAGTGGCGACGATGAGATTCTGGCCCGCATCAGGAAGGGGAGCACCCGGCAGGTGCAACTTACTGCCGGCCGCCTGGTGCGTCAGGCCGGGCTGGAACTCAGCGAATACGTCATCCTGGGCCTCGGCGGCCAAGAGCGCACCCGGGAGCACGCCGCAGCCACATCCAGCGCCATCAACGCTATTGGGCCCCACTTTTTGCGGCTGCGCACTTTTGTTCCCAAAGTCAACACGCCCCTGCTCCGCGAGGTTTTGGAGGGCCGCTTTCTGATGCTTTCACCCCACGGAGTGATTCGGGAAACCATCGCCCTCCTGGCGGGAATCACAGTCCCTACTCAGGTTGTCAGTGATCATTATACCAATTATGTCAATGTTCAGGGGCGTTGGCCTCAGGACAAGGACACCATCCTGGCTACCCTCGAAGCCGCCCTGGTCCGCCCGGAAACGGAATTCCGCCCCTTTTTTGTGGGGCGGCACTAGCGGGGCAGTTTCCGGTTTCCGGTTCAATAGCACACAGGCTGGCAAGCCTCTGCCGCCAGATACAGTCTGCTGCATTGTTGCTGCGTCTTAAAGGGGTTACGATGGATTTTTTCCGTCTTCAAAAAATCAGTGAAGTTTTAGGATATGTTAAAAAATTTCATCCCCTGGGAACGGAATCGGTTCCCCTGGCTGCGGCCTGGAACCGGGTTCTGGCCGCAGAGGTCATTGCTGCGGCGGATGTGCCGGAGTTTTCCCGGTCCACCATGGACGGGTATGCGGTGCGGGCCCAGGACACCTTCGGGGCCGGCCCCGGCAACCCGGCCTGGCTGACCATCATCGGGGAGGTGGGCATGGGCGAAGAGGCCCGGCTCCCTCTGGCCCCGGGACAGGCCCAGCGCATCGCCACCGGGGGGATGCTGCCGCCGGGGGCCGATGCCGTAGTAATGCTGGAGTATACCCAGGAACTGGCGGACCAGACCCTGGAGGTTTACCGCAGTGTGGCGCCCCTGGAAAACGTGGTGCAGCAGGGAGAGGACGTGGCTGCCGGGTCCGCCGTACTGCCGGCCGGCCTCAGGCTGCGCCCCCAGGACGTGGGCCTGCTGGCGGCTCTGGGGGTGACCTCGGTGCAGGTCCGGCGACAGCCTCGGGTAGCCATCATCGCCACCGGAGACGAGATTGTCCCCCCGGAAGCGCCCCTGCAACATGGCCAGATGCGGGATGCCAATTCCTATGCCCTGGCGGCCCAGGTGGCGGCCCAAGGCGGGGAACCCCTCCTCCTGGGCATCGTCCCCGACCGCCTGGAAGCACTGGTGGCCAGTGTGGAGAGGGCCCTTGAGACCATGGACCTGATCCTGCTTTCCGGGGGCAGCTCCGTGGGAACCCGGGATTTAACTATTGCAGCCATCCAATCCTTCCCCGGAGCGGAAATCCTGGTGCATGGGGTGGCCATCAGTCCCGGCAAACCCACCATCCTGGCAAGGATCGGGGCCAAACCCCTGTTTGGCCTGCCGGGCCACCCGGTGTCTGCCATGGTGGTCATGGAGGTGCTGGTGCGGCCGGTGTTAAGAAGGCTCCTGGGCCAGACCGACTCCACCCCGACCTGGGGCCGGACGGTTACTGCCAGCCTGTCCCGGAACGTGGCCTCCACCCCCGGCCGGGAGGATTTTATCCGGGTGCGGGTGCGGCAGGACGGCGGCATCCTGAGAGCTGAGCCGGTCCTGGGCAAATCCGGCCTTATTTCTACCATGGTCAAGGCTGATGGCTGGGTTCGCATACCCCTGAACGCCGAGGGGTTGGAACAAGGGGAACGTGTGGAGGTTCTGCTGTTTGACTAAGAGGATGACTATGAGCCTGCGAAGAGTAAAAATTACCGGTCTGATTGCCTTTTGGCTGGCACTGTTATTTGCCTCGGGGGGAGGCCTGGCCCATGCCGGGGCGGGTCGTTTGGTGGAGGAAAACGTCGTCAGCCCGACCCTGGCGGCCAATCTTCTGGGAGATCCCGGCCAACGGGCAGTGACCATCTATCTGCCGCCCCGATACGATCAGGAGCCCCAGCGGCGTTTCCCCGTGGTGTATTTACTGCATGGCTTCAAGGCTAAAAATAAGCTCTGGACGGCCCCGGAATTTCATCTCCAGGAGATGGTTAACGACCTCATCAACCGGGGAGTCATCCAACCCTTGATTATTGTAATGCCGGACGGCTCCAACGCCTATGGGGGCAGTTTTTACCTCAACTCCCCGGTTACCGGCAACTGGGAGGATTTTATCGTCCAGGAACTGGTGGGCCACATCGATGAGGCCTACCGTACTATCCCCCAGGCCTCGGGCCGGGGCCTGGCCGGGCATTCCATGGGCGGCTACGGGGCCCTGATGCTGGCCCTGCGGCATCCTGAAACCTTCGGCGCGGTCTATGCCCTGAGCCCTGCCTGCCTGGATTTCACCGAACATTTCCTGAAGCTGCAGCGGGCCGATCTGCTGGCCGTGGCCAAACTCACCCGCCGGGACCAGTTCCCTGCATTAGGATGGCGGGAACAGGTAATCATCGCGGTGGCTGCAGCCGTTGCCCCTAATCCTAAGAAAGAGCCCTGGCTGGCCGATCTGCCCCTGCGGGAAAAAAATGGCCGGGTGGTGCTTGACCAAGCTGTCTGGGAGACCTGGCTGCAAAGCGACCCCGCCACCCTGCTCCCATCATATCAAGATAACCTGAGCCGCCTCAAGCTGGCCCTGGACATGGGCACCGCCGACCGGATGCTCCCCCAGGTGCAGTTTATATCCAGTTCCCTGAAGCAACTGGGGATCCCCCACACCTTCGAAGAATACGACGGTGACCACGGCAACCGACTCCGGGAGCGGCTGCAGACCAGGGCTTTGCCCTTTCTTGCCGGAGCCTTGCAGTAAATGCCTGTGGGCGGGAACGCCTCGCTCTTCCCGTCTTTAGCCCTGGTGGCCGGGGACGCCCAGGGGTTCTCGCAGCAGCAGGCGGGTGAAAGACCCTTCTTCCTCGGCGTTTTTAATCCGGCGGCGGTCTCGGAGCAGGTTTTCCTGGAGGGTTTGCAGGCGGTTGAGCATCATCCAGAGGGTGCGGCGGTAGGGATTCTGGGGCGGTTTCTCCTCGTTGGCGATGCTTTTCAGGAAAGGCTGGGTGGTGGTCAGGAGGATCTGGTTGTATTTGTCGAATAACTCATCATAGTAATGCAGGATTTCATCGTAATAGTCCTCAATGAATTCCAATAAAAGGGCCAGAAACCTCTCCTGGGTCAGCCGGCGGTTGAAAGGGGGACGGCGAAGCGCCAGTTTTTCCAGTTGTTGCACGTGATGGGATTGTTGGATATAAGCTATCTTGGCCAGGACCTCGCGGTGCAGGTCGGGATATTTGCGGAAAAAAGCTTTGTATTCCGGATTTAAAATATAATTATTGATAATTTTTTTAAAATCTTCAAAAAACTCCTTACTGTAGCCGGTTATACGTCGTTGATTTTTATTTAACCAGGCATAGAGAAATTTCAAACGGTCGTCGTGGCTTTTGCCACAGGTGATCAGCCCCTCCTGCCGGTAGGAGATGCCCCCCACGTACTCCCCCCGGATGATATCGTTGAGGGTCACCAGAAAGCTCCTGGTGTCTTTGATAAGATTGAAAGAGGCCCGCTCCCCGTGGCTCGGGTGGATGATCTCCTGTCTGAGAACCGACAAGGCCCGGTCTTCCTGGACATTGTGGCGATTATACTTGTGCTGCAGATAAGTAACCCTGACAATAACCACCCGGCGAACCGGGTCTACATAGAAACCCTTGTCTGACAACTGCCGGCGCATATCCTGCATATCGGCAGGTACCTGCACCAGGGCCGTCTTTTCCACCACGGGGAAGCGTTGCTGCTCAAAGCCGTTAAGACTGGTGATGACCCGATCCGAGGAGCCCAGCACTTTAATGAGATAGGGCTCTTTCAGGCGACTTAGCTTTCGGGCAAAAAGGGCGCTGGAGGTGCGGCGTTCCGCCGAGATGGGAAAGCCATAGAGCTCCATCAAAAATTGGTAGACAAAGCTTCGGTTTTTTTCATACAGGGAGTTATCATCTACCTTAAATTTGCCGATGCGCCGGCCGAAGCTCTTCAGTTCGCTGTCCAGGTCCGAGGGGAAAGAGGCATAACAGCCCAGCAGACGGAATTCCTGGCCGGCGTCCCGGGCAATAACATGGGCCCGATCCATATGGAATAGAAAGCTCAATAAGTCCTCGTAAAAGGCCAGATCGGTGATGTCTTTCTGAAGGAATTCGGCCTTGAAATCGCCCCGCAGTTCTCTGGAAAGGTGAGGCAGAAATTTCTCCGCATTCTCTTTCAGCACCTTTTCTTTGGCGGGGAAACGCCTGGGTTTATGAGCGCTTTTTTCACCTGCCGCCTCATTCAGGCTATGGAGCAGGTCGAATTGAAAGACCTCCTGTTGATACTCCAGGGGGCGGTTAAAGGCAATCATGCTAAAGGAGGGCAAAAAATTATATTCCGCAAAATTAATTTCGAAGGAGGGCAGCAGCTCCCGGGCATCGATGAGGGGATAGTCGGCGTTATAGGCCTCCAGCAGGCCCTTTTTGATATGGGTGTATTCCAGGAATTCCTTGAGAATCTGTCGATCCGGAATTTTCTTGTCCCCGCTTTGCACCTCCTTCAGGGTGAGGTTGTTTGACAGCCGCACCTCGGAAAAATACGCCTGGCCGCCCATGGGCTCATCCTTTGAGGAAATTGACCTTTACCTGACGCCGCCGGGGGCCGTCGTATTCGCAGAAAAAGACGCCCTGCCAGGTCCCCAGGACCAGGCGCCCGGAATCCACCAGGACCGTGGCCGCGGCCCCGGTGAGGCTGGCCTTGATATGCGCCGGAGAATTCCCTTCCCCGTGCCGGTAGGGTTCGTCATCCCGGATGAGCTTGTTCAAAACCAGAAGAATATCCCCTTTAACGCTGGGATCGGCGTTCTCATTAATGGTCACCCCCGCGGTGGTATGCGGCACGTAAACATAGCAGACGCCGTCCAGGGGGCCGTGCTTGGAGAGCAACTCCTGAATCGCGGCGGTGATATCAATGAGTTCTGTGGACTTGGTGGTTTTTACCTCAAGTGTATGGACCATGTCGCCCTCCTGTCAGGCACATTGCGCACTCCGCAACCCTTCATGTATCCCTTTACCGCTGCTCCTGGTTCAACATTATGCTCTGCCGGGCAAACCATGACGGAGCCTTGGGCTAAAAAAAATCCGTTATAATCCGTTTTTCAGTCTCAGGTGTCTCCTCCATCTCTTCCTCGGCCAGAGCATACATTATCCTCAGGGGAACCATCAGCAGGCCGAAGAGAAAAGGATTTTCCGGCTCCAAGGAACTTCGCAGCCGCAACAGGTCTTCCCCCGCCGCCTGGGCCATCCGGGCCAGGTGCGGCCTTTCGGTCTGATCCAGATAATAGGCCATCTCCAGCAGTCTCCGGCTGAAGAGCTTTCGCTTTTCCGGGGTAAACGTCTGGTGGCATGCATCTTCCACAGTTTGGGCGATGCGGGCGATTTTTTGCTCCTTGCTCAGCACCAGGGGGCTGTCATTAATTCCCTGTAATTTTTCGAGCCAAGGACGCAGTGCATGGGGATGGCATTGCCAGCTAAAAAAATCCTCTTCCAGAACAAGCTCCTTGGACTGCTCCAGATATGTCTCCCGGTCTTCCAACACGGGCAGCAACTCCAGAATATCCGAGGCCTTTTCCTGGCCGAAGCGGTTTTTCAGGATACCCCGGACCCGCAGGAAGGCTGCCACGCCTTTGCTCGACGGATCGGGATTGAGCTGGTAGGCGTCCTCGATCATCTGGAAAAGGAAAGGCGCAGGGAACTCCACCAGTTCCCCCGGCATACTCTCCCGGGTCTCTTCCAGGTATTTTTTTACTTCTTTGAGGCCAAGCAATAAGTCATAGGCATCTTTAATCCCCTCAACATCGTTGACCAGGGCCATAAAAAGATTAAAAGGCTGGCCGAGCCGGGATATTTGCAGTATAACCATACGGCTGCCGTTACCTTCGATGCGGCTCATGTAACCTTTGACGGCAGTTTCCCCCGGCAGCGGCCGCACCACGGCC
>Ga0194125_10011742_pt1 | contig 11667 bp, 8 predicted proteins | sample TA2KigC250mmetaG_FD_148626 | JGI IMG/M metagenome (GOLD analysis project Ga0194125, IMG submission 148626) | Freshwater microbial communities from Lake Tanganyika, Tanzania - TA2015034 Kigoma Deep Cast 250m | ecosystem: Environmental > Aquatic > Freshwater > Lake | place: Tanzania: Lake... | reverse complement strand
ACGCACGTGCCCCACGTGGAGCAGGGGCCGCCGCTCCTCGTCAATCCCGGCGAGTGCTGCGGCTGGGTCGAGGGCAAGTGCACGGTCGCCCTGTTGGATACTGAGGCCCTGCGGGCCACGATCCTGGAGGTATGAGGGATGAGAACGGCCGGCGCGCGACAACTCCTGGCCCCGCTTGCTGCTGCGTTGCTGTGCGGCTGCGTGCACCGCGAGATCGAGATCATGACGCGGCCGCCGGGCGCGCGCGTGGAGTTCGACGGCGAGGTCTTCGACCGGCCCTCGCCCGTGCGCATCCCGTTCGACTGGTACGGCACGCACGAGATCATCGTGCAGAAGCCCGGCTACTTCCGCGAGCGCCTCTTCGTCCACATCGCGCCCCCGTGGTACCAGCAGTTCCCGCTCGACTTCTTCAGCGAGCTGCTTTGGCCTGGGCGCATCTACCACATCTGCACGTATCCGCTCGTGCTGGACAAAGAGCTGCCGATGGACGACGTCCCCGACGACGAGAAGACGGCGATGAAGGTGGGCGTCATCGAGCGCGGCGAGGCCTTCCGCCGCATGGCGCGGGAGCAGCTCGGCCTGCCGCCCGTGCCCGAGAAGAAGGAAGAGCCCCCGAAGCCCGAAGAGCCGGCACCCCCCGGCCCGCCGGCGAAGGAATAGCCTGGGCGGGAAGTGCCAAGTCGCAAGTACCAAGTGCCAAACAAGTGCTAACTGGCAAGTGTCAAGTGGTGAAGGCGAAGCTCCTTGGTGCGGCCATTGAGGGTTGGCACTTGACACTTGTTTGACACTTGGGTTCTTGGCACTTGCCACTTCCGCTGTCCCACGGGGATTCCTGGTAGCGGTCCGTGAACCTGATCACCGTCACCCCCAACACCTCGGTTGACCGCACGCTCGAGGTGCCGCGTCTGGCGCCTGGTGGGCACCTGAAGGGCAGGCTGCTCCACCTTCAGCCCGGCGGCAAGGGGGTGAACGTGTCGCGGTGCCTGGCCGCGCTCGGCGTGCCGTCGGTCGCCACTGGCCTGGCCGGCGGCGCCGAACTCTCGCTCTTCCGCGACAGCTTCGCCGGCTCGGCGGCAAGCGTGGAACTCGTGCCTACGGGGCAGCCGACCCGCATGTGCACGACGCTGCTTGACCCCGAGCTTCACACCGACACCCACATTCGCGAGCTTGGCTCGCCTGTGACGCCCGCGGAGATTGCTGCCCTCGGAGCGAAGCTCCAGGGCCTTGCGTCGCCCGACACACTCGTCGTCTTCTGCGGCAGCCTGCCGCCGGGCATGGGGGACGAGCATCTCGCCCAGCTCATCGCCGCCTGCGAGGCGCGCGGCGCTGAAGTGGCGGCGGACATCAACGGCCCGCAGCTTGGCAGCGTCCTGGCGAAGGCGACGAGGATTCCACACTTGTACAAGTGTGGAATCCTGCTTCTCAAGCCGAATGTGGAGGAGCTGGGCGAGTGCCTGGGCCGCGACCTGCATGGTGCAGGGGAGGGGGAGCTGGCCGACGCGGCAGGCACGCTGCTCGGCCGCGTGGGGACCGTGCTCGTGACCCGGGGCAGGCATGGCGCGCTGGCCGTCAGCAGAGGCCAAGTCCTGGTCGGTAGCCTGGAGGCCGGCGCCCCGCGCAACACGGTGGGCTGCGGGGACGCATTCCTCGCGGGCTACCTGGCGGGGCTGTGGCGGGGCATGGCCTTCGCCGAGTCGGTGCGCCTTGCCGTCGCGTGTGGCGCGGCCCAGGCTCTGGCCGACGCTCCGGGGCAGTTCTCCCGCGCGCGGGTGGAGGAGCTCAGTGCCCGTGTCGCTATTCGCGCCCTATTGACTTCTGCATGAGTCGCTTCTGCTGTGGGAGGCCTCTGGCCGCGCGCCTTGCGGGCGGTCGTGGCGACACGCGGCTCGCGTGTCGTCCTCCGCGGGCGTGGGGCTCTGCTCGACATGGCCCGTGCGGCCGCCATCCTGGACTGCGCGGGACGGAGCCATCGGCCGCGGTCGGCCCCGTCTGATGGCTCAGTCGTTCGGCGCAGCAGGGATGGGGACGCTCCGGCCGAACCCCATCAGCCTGTCGTTGGTGTCGAACGAGAGGCTGTAGACGGTATCGCCTACCCTCACTGCGCCGATGGTCAACACCGCTGGGCTTCGGATCTTGTCCGTCTTCCAGAAGGTGATGGTGGCCTGCGCGTCTCGAACCGTCATGGTGCTGACCCGCGGCTCTCCACCGTCCTTGTGAACCAGCGTGACGGGCTGCTGCTTCTCGGTGACGCCCAAGCCATAGGTCACGGAGTGGCCGCTGCCCAGCCCGATGGAGAAGCCCATTTCAGGCAGCTTGAGCTCCGCGAGGCGGTCGGCGGGGACCCCGACAGGCAGGAACTTCCTCAGGAAAAGGGCTCGCCTCTCCATGTCCTCGCCGAATCGCTCGTTGGCCACGGTGAGAGCCTGTTCCCAGGTCCGCGCCTCGGGCGCTTCCACGTGGTACTTGGGTGCGACATCCTTGATATGGGTCGTCCTGAGCTTCAGGACAGCCGTGTCGTGCCTGAACAGCTCCAGAGCCTTTGCGTCGTGCATCCCAGCGCGCCAGGCCGATGCGGCACCCCCCTGCTCGGCGCCCGACGCGGCGAACATCGCGTGACGCGCGCACCCGAGCAGAGCGATGGTCAGCGCGATGGCCAGCAGGTTGGGGCGCGTTAGCTTCATCGCGTTTGCTCCTTCCTGTGTTCCCAACCAAGCGCCCCGGTCAGGCCTGGCGCCGCTTCCCAAGCTTGACGACGCGGCCTGTGGTGGCGGAGCGCTCGGCGGCGAGGCAGGCCTCGACAGCACGAAGCGACTCCTCGGGCGTGATCACCGTCGGTCGCGTTCCCTCACGGATGCAACGCGCGAAGTAGCTCAACTCCTCGCGGAGGGCACCGGCTCGCACGCCGTGGAGGAGCGGCCAGTAGGTCGTGTCGGGCGAGTGCCAGCCGTCCTTGTCGCAAATGGACAGGTTCGGGTGCACCTCGTGGATGTGGATGCTGCCCTCGGTGCCGATGATCTCCATCCGCTCGTCTATCTGGAAGGCCGTCGTGTCGGGCAGGAACCACACGTCCTCCAGCACGCCCACGGCCCCCGTGTCGAAGCGGTACATGGTCCAGCCCAGGTCGGGGTTGGCGAGGTGGCGGACGTCCACGGCCTGGGCGTAGACGCTCACGACGTTGGCGCCGCTGTACCAGAGCATCAGGTCGGAGTCGTGAACCCCGTCACCGATGATGGGGCCGATCTTGGGCAGGACGGCGGCCCCGACGGCGGCGGGGATGTTGCGGCGGGCGTACATGGAGACGATGCGGCCTATGCGGCCATCGGCGATGGCCTGCTTGGCCGCGGCGTAGCGAGGGTTGAAGCGGCAGATGTGGCCGACCATGAAAAACGACTTGGCGGCGTTGGCAGCCTTCACGATTGCCCGGCAGTCCTTGAGGGTGGAGGCCATCGGCTTCTCGAGGAAGACGTGTTTGCCTGCCGCAAGTGCGGCGAGGGTGGGCGCCGTGTGTTGGTCCCACATCGTCACGATGCTCACGGCCTCCAGGCCGGGGTCGGCGAGCATCTCGTGATAGTCGGTGTAGAGGCGCTCGACGCCCAAGGTCTGGCCGAGCGCGTCCAGGCGCGAGCGGGTGCGGGTGCATAGGGCGTAGAGCTCCACGTCGGCGATGCCTGCGAGCGCCTCGCAATGCTTCTCGCCGAACCAGCCGAGGCCGATCACGCCGTAGTTCACCTTCGTGCCCATGTTCCATCTCCTGATTCCGTGGTGGCCGGCATACTAACAGATACATGGCCGCTTGACAAGGCTGAGCCGCGTGGTAGGATAATCGAGAGGAATGGCGCAGCAACAAGGCGAGGAACGGAGCTTCGGAGTGGAGAGGAAACGGGTCTTCCAGGTGATTATCGAGCAGGATGAAGCGGGGTACTACGTGGCCGAGTGCCCGGCCCTGAAGGGGTGCTACACCCAGGGAAAGACCCGTGAAGAGGCAATGGAGAACATCAAAGATGTGATCCGGATGTGTGTGGAGCAGATGGAGAAAGACGACCGAACAGGACCAAGCTGAGGACCGCATGCAGCGCACCTTGTTGCTCTCCGTCCTTGTGTCTGCTTGTGGGGCAGTGGCGTGGCCCCAGGCCGCTACGGGCCCGGGGCTGATTCTCGGCCAGGACAGCTTCTGGCGGTTCCACGTGACGCTGCGGAGGCCGACTGTGGCCGGCGATGCAGCGGCGGTGCTGCCCGTCCAGGTGCCGTATCGGTCGTATCCCGGCCTGGAACTTCTGGAGACGGAGCCGCCGCCCGGTGAGTGGGCGAAGGCGGAGTTCGATGATTCGGCCTGGCCGCGGGGGGTTGTGGACGAGAAGTCGCCTCTCTCCCTCTCGCGCGTCGTCTTCTCGCCCTGTGTCGAGTACTCGGCGGGGGTGCTGTGTCTGCGAGGCAAGTTCGAGGTGACCGATCAGGCCGAACTCTCCTTGTCACTCGGCTATCGCGGCGGTGTCGTGGCCTACGTGAACGGCGTCGAGGTGGCTCGCCAACACCTACCCGAGGGCGAGCTGGCGGCTGCCACGCCGGGTGCCGTCTACCCGCCCGAGGCATTCGTGGATGCTCAGGGGAGGCCGCTGCCCGGCGCCTACCACGCGGGGAAGCGGATCAAGGAGGGGGAGAGGGGCCTTGCCGAACGACTGGCCTCGCGCGAGCGGCGCCTCGGCCCCGTGGCCATCCCCGCCAAGCTGCTCCGCAAGGGCGTGAACGCCCTGGCCATCGAGCTGCACCGGAGCGACTATCATCCGTCGGCGCTCCTGTGGTTCCGCGAGCCGTACCAGGGGCGCGAGACAGGCTGGGTGCCCCTGGGCCTCAGCGATGTCCGCCTCACCGGCGGCGGCGCCGTCCCCAATGTTGGCCGCCCGAAGGGCCTCCAGGTGTGGACCCAGGACGTGAACGACCGCGTGTGCGTGAGCGACTACGGCGATCCGTGTGAGCCGCTTCGGCCCATCTCACTCGTCGGCTGCCGCAACGGCGCGTTCTCGGGGCAGTTCGTCGTCGCCTCGACCGAGCCAATCAGGGGCTTGAGGGCGGAGGTGGTGTGGGCGGGGGCTCCGTCCCCCGCGCAGCGCGGGGCACGGGAGCCCATCGCCGGCGATGGGCGCCCCCGCCCACAGGACGCGCAGGTCTCGTTCCCGGTCCTCAATGGGCAGGCATATCAGCGACCCGATTGGTTCGACGGATTGCGGAAGGCGGCGCCCGCCGAGGTGCCCCTCCACAAGAGCGGCGTGGCCATGCAGCCGGTCTGGCTCACCGTGCGGGTGCCGCGCGACGCCGCCGCGGGCGAATACCGTGGCCACGTGACCTTCACGGCAGAGGGCATCGGGCACACCCTCGTGCCCGTGAGGCTGCGGGTGGCCGGTTGGGCGCTGCCCGACCCGAAGGATTTCCGCACCTACGCGGGCGTCTACCAGTCGCCCACGAGCCTCGCCATCCGCTATCGCGTGCCCGAGTGGTCGGAGGAGCACTGGAAGTACATGGAGATGAGCTTCGAGCTGCTCGGCCAGCTCGGCAACAAGATGGTCAACATCCCCCTCTCCGACCGCACGCAGTTCGGCAACGACGAGGGGATGGTCTTCTGGGTGCGGAAGGCCGACGGCTCGTTCACTTACGACTTCAGCGTGTTCGACCGCTACATCGCTCTGGTGAAGAAGCACCTGGGCGTGCCAGACTTCGTGGCGCTCCAGGTGTGGCACTCGGGCGGCTGGGAGGCCCGCAAGGCCAACCAGGAGAACACCGTGACGGTCATCGAGCCCGGCGGCAAGCGCGCGCACATGCAGGTGCCGGCGTTCGGCACCGACGAGAGCAAGCGCTTCTGGAAGCCCGTGCTCGACGCCATCCGCGAGCGCCTGGCCAAGAACGGGATGGAGAAGGCGATGTGCCTGGGTATCCTCTCCGACGGCACAGCGCCCTCCGCCGTCTTCAAGGCGTTCGACGAGATCATCCCTGGCGGGGCGGCCTGGACCCGCGGCTGCCACACCCACACTCGGGAGCAGCAGCCCTATCGCGCCGACAAGGGTGGCGGGCGAGTCGTGTGCCACGAGTACTGCTACGGGATGGCGATGGCCGACCCTTCGGCTTCGCTCAGGGCAGGCCCCGCCAAGGGCCTGCCGCCCGTGTGGAAGCAACGTTCGTGGCCTGGCGTGGCCTTCATCCGACACAACTTCGACGACACACTGTCGCTCCTCAAGTACCGCACCCTGGCCGAGCGGTCGCTCTACTGCGGCACGCGCGGCTTCGGGCGCATGGGGCTGGACTACTGGTATGTTGTGAAGAGGCCCGACGGCAAGTACGACCGCATCTTCAACCGCTGGCCGCATTCAAGCTGCGCTCAGCGCGAGCCGAATCTGTATCGGCTTGCCGATTCGGCGCCCGACGGCCCGGCCCCCACCGTCCGCTTCGAGCAGGTGCGCGAGGGCATCCAGGAGGCCGAGGCGATGATCGCCGTGGCCGAGGCCGTGGGCGAGCACGCCGACAGGCTCGGTCCCGACCTCGCTGCCGAGTGCCGCCAGCTTCTCATTGACCGCCTGAACTACTGCCGCCGCACCTGCCCCGAAGCCTACGGCCGCATCGGCTTCCGCACCAACCACTACGGCTGGCAGTCCCTCGCCGACCGCCTCTTCGCCGCGGCGGCCAAGGTGGCCCGCAAGCTGGGGCAGCCCTAGAATGAGCGCGATGCCGACAACGCGGGCGGCACTGGCCATCGCTCTCGCCATGACGGGGGCGAGCCACGCTCTCATAAACCCACGGTTCACGCCAATCCACCTCGCTGAGCAGTCGAGGCAGATTCTCGTCCTGAAGTTGGCGCCGCCCGATGGGCAAGGCCGCGTAGCTGCGGAGGTAGTGCGGGCCGTCAAGGGCGAAGCCGGGAGCAAGAGGCTCGTGCTCGATCTTGCCTCTGCGGCCAAGAAGGAGCAGGCCGCCGCCATCAAGGAGGCCATAGCGCGGCTCGGCGAGGGGCCGGCGCTCCTCTTCGTGGGGCAGGACGAGGAGAAGGAGGACGCGGCGTTCCTGCACCTGAGCGGGCGGTGGCTGCGGCTGGACGCAGGGAAGGCGGCCGGCGCCTGGGAGTTGAGGGCGCTCGACACTGGCATGGAGGGCACCTGGGCCGGCGGCACGGACATGCTTCTGGGCGCGGTGGAGTACATTCTGAAGAACCCCGACGAGGCGACGGTGCCCGTGGCTGTGGGCTTCAAGTGGGCCACCCGCGCGAAGGGGGGCCAGATCGAGGGGCAGGTGTCGGAGTTCCAGGCCGTTGACATTGCCGGGGACGGGCGGCTCGCGCTCTTCATTGCCTCGGACAAGGGTGACCGCATCCTGCTGTTCGACCCCAAGAGCCGCGTTGCGACCGACATCACTGCCGTGCGCCGGCTGGCCAGCAAGTCGCACGCGGCTGCCTGGGGAGATGTGGACGGCGATGGGCGCCTCGACCTTCTGTCGTGGGACGGTCAGGCGCTCCGTCTCTGGGTGCAGGCAAAGGACGGGGCCTTCGCCGGCGCGCCGCAGCAGATTCCCGTGGGGCTCAGGGGTGCCTGCCGTGGGATCTCGCTCCTCGACGTAGGCACCAAAGGCCGCCCCGGCATCCTGGTCAGCGGGGAGGGAGGCCCCATCCTTCTCCGCCCCGACGCCCAAGGCGGTTTCCGGCAGGAGGCGCTCGCGGCCCCGGCGGAAGGCTTCGCGTCGGCAGCCGCATGCCTTGTGGCCGACCTCGATGGGGACGTGCAGTGCGACATCCTCCTGCCTGACGCATCGGGAAGCCTGTTTTTCAAGGGCGAAGGCCCGGGGCGGTTTGCGAAACCCGTCCCATGCCCGGTAGCATTGGGGAAGGGACGCTCTGGGGCCTTCGTGGGCGATTTCGACCACGACGGGCGGCTCGACGTGTGGGCCTTCGCCGAGGACCGCTGCCGCCTATGGCGCAATCGCGTCGGACTGAGCTTCGAGGAGGTGATGAGCATCTCCGGGGAGACCGCTTACTACGCAATGCCCGGGGCGCTCTGCGGCCTGACGTGCGACATCAACAACGACGGCCGCCAGGACACGTTCATGGCCTATCCCGATCGCCCGCCGCTCATCTTCTTCAACCGGGGCTTCCGAAGCTTCGGCAAGGCGCTCGAGCTGACGCGTGAGGACGTGATTCCCGAGACCACCGAGGGGCAACAGGCAGGCACGGTGGCCGACCTCAATGGCGACGGGGCGCAGGACATGGCGATTGTCCTCAAGAGCGGCGCCTTGTGGGTCTTCTGGCGAGAAGTCTTCGAGGGCGAGCCGGCGCTCGCGCTCCGCGCCGCTCTGCCCCTCGGGGGCGAATCTGCTGGTCCCCTTACCGTGACCGGCTGGATCGAGACCCGCTGCCTGGGGGCATGGAACGTCCAGGCCGGCTCCGCCGAAGCTCTTTTCGGGAGGACCCAGGCGGGCGAGGTGACGCTCCGATGGCAGTTCCCCGGCGTCAAGGAGCAGAAAAGGGCCATTGCCGTCGAGCATAAGGCCCTGCGGTTTCTGCTGGAGTCTGCGAAATAGGAGATAGCAGGAGCGATGCACGCGATTCTGGTCGGCCTCTGGTTGACGGCGTTGGGCGCGGCTGCCCCGGGGGAGGCCACCGGGCAGCGGGTGCTCGACGAGGGCAGCTACTGGCGCGCCTTCTTCATGTGGAAGACGCCTCTCGTCAGAAAGGGAGATGAGCTGAAAGAGGGGCCGAACGACGGCTATGGGCCGGGCTTCGTGGTTCACACCGAGGCCCCGCCCCCAGGCTGGCGGGACGTGGGCTTCGCCGACTCGTCGTGGCTCCGCTGGCGGCTCGACCGCGGGCGGCGCCGCGAGACCGACTACGGGTTCAAGGTGTTCGGCGCCCACGGCCCGGCGCTGTGCCTGCTGGCCCTCCGAGGCAAGTTCCGGGTGGATGACCCCGCGAGTGTGCGCGGCCTCAAGCTCTCCCTGACCTACCGCGGCGGCGCCGTGGTGTACGTGAACGGCAAGGAGGTGGCCCGAGGCCATCTGCCGAAGGGCGAGCTGGCGCCGGACGCTTTTGCCGAGGACTATCCCCCCGAGGCGTTCCAGAGGCCCGACGGCCAGTGCATCCGCGCTGAGTTCGGCGACCCGAAGAAGTGCCAGGGCCGCGTGGAAGGGCGCATCCGCAAGATCGAGCACGTGGAAATCCCCGCCTCTGCCTTGCGCAAGGGCGTGAACGTCCTCGCCATCGAGCTGCACCGAGCCCCCTACTTCGGCAACGGGCTTGAGAAAGAGAACATGAACCACGAGTCGGTCTGGAGCACCTGCGGGCTGGCGGGGCTGGAGCTTCGGGCCGACGCGGGCGTCGAGGCTAACGTTGCGCGCCCAAGGGGCGTCCAGGTCTGGAACTCCAGCGTCATGTGCCGCCTCACGCCCACTGAGTACGGCGAGCCCAATGAGCCATTGGGGCCGATCGTCACCCCGGCGGCGAGGAACGGGACCTTTACGGGAAAGGTGGTTGTGGCCTCCGACGGCCCGCTTCGCGGCGTGAAGGCCGCCGCATCCGACCTTGTGGCGAAGGACGGCAACGCGAAGCTGCCCGCAGCTGCGGCTCAGGTGCTCTACACGACCCGGTGCGACTACATCCTCAACCGCTATCGAGCCCCGCTGGGCTTCTGGGACGCGCTGTCGGACGCCCCGCCGGCAGAGGTGTTGTCCGAGAAGGGCAAGGAGGGCGGCCTGGGCGCGCTTCTGCCTATCTGGCTGAAGGTCAAGGTGCCAGCGGACGCCGCGCCAGGCGACTACGAGGGGAAGCTGACGCTGACCATCGAGGGCGAGAAGCCCATCGGCGTCCCCGTGCTCCTCCGCGTCGCCAACTGGGCGCTGCCCGACACCCGCGACCTCGCCGCTCACATGGCGCTCATACAGTCCACGGACACCCTGGCCATCCACTACAAGGTCCCAGCCTGGTCCGAGGAACACTGGCGGCTGATCGAGAAGGCCATCGCGCTCCTCGGCGAGCTGGGCAACAAGTACGTCTTCCTCCCAATGATCTGCCGCACGAACTTCGGCAACGAGCACAGCATCGTGCGCTGGGTGAAGGATGGGGATGGCTACAAGCCCGACTTCACCCTGTTCGACCGCTATCTGGACCTCGTGCAGAAGCACATGAAGCCAGACGTGGTGTGCCTCTACGTGTGGGACCGCTACACTGGCGAGTTCCACTGGGCGGGCGTCGGGGAGAAGAAGGGGAAGGCGCCCCTCGTCACCCGCTTCGACCCCGCCACGGGCACGTCGCAGGACATGGAGACGCCCGCGCTTGGCACGCCCGAGGCCAAGGCATTCTGGGAGGCTGCCTTCCGCGAGCTGCGCGCCCGGCTCGACAAGCGCGGCCTGCTCGGTGCCGCGATGATGGGCATGAACGGCGACGCCTATCGCCCAACGGATGCAATGGCCAGGATGTTCCAGGAGTTGATGCCTGGCGCCAAGTGGATCTCGAACTCCCATTCGGACGCGCGCGGCAGCAAGATGGCGGGAATCCCCGTGGGCTACAACACGGCGGTCTACGTCAACCTCTTCCTGCCGCCGAACGCGTTGCCGTGGGACGCGACCCGCAAGATCGGCTGGCGGCTTGAGGCGAAGACCGATCTCTTCACCCGTTCGGGCGGTCCGGCCACCAAGCAGCCGCTCTACCACACCCAACACCTTGGCGTCTACCGCCTGACGGTGGAAGCGGCCATGCTGGCGAACTACAGCGGCCTGGGACGCGCGGGTTTCGACTTCTGGCCTGTGCTCGGCAAGGACAGCATTCGCGGCGGCGTCAAGCACTCCGCCACCGTGGCCGCACGCTACCCACCCTGCTGGGACCAGCTCAACATAGACCGGGCGACGGAGAACCTCGTGGCCCCCGGCCCGGCGGGGCCAGTCCCCACAGAGCGATTCGAGAACGTCCGGGAAGGGATGCTCGAAGCGGAGGCCCGCGTCTTCATCGAGCGGGCGCTCCTCGACCCCGCACAGCGGGCCAAGTTGGGCGACGAATTAGCCGGAAGGCTCCAGAAGACCCTCGACGAACGGGCGTGGCGCATCCGTGGCGCCTGCATTGGCGGCGTGGGCTACGAAGCGGCCGACAGCGAAGCCTTTCGCATCGAGCTCTTCGCTGCCGCCGCCGAAGCCGCAGGCAAGTTAGGAGTGAAATGATGCGAACGGCACAGGCTCTCGCTATCGCGGCGCTCGCTGCCGCAAGCGCGCTGGCCGCAGAAGTGCGCTTCACCTCAGGCCCGAAGGCGGCTCCAGCCGCGGGCAAGGTGGCCATCGCTTTCGCCGTGTCGGCGCCCACCGACGTAGAGGTCTCAATCCTCGACGCGAAGGGGGGCATTGTCAGACATCTGGCCGCCGGGGTGCTCGGCGGCGAGAAGGCGCCGCCCCCGCCACTGAAGCCGGGGCTGGCCCAGAGCATCGAGTGGGACGGCTCCGATGATCTGGGCAAGCCGGCCACGGGCGGGCCGTTCAAGGCGCGCGTCCGCCTCGGCACCCAGGCCGCCTTCTCGGGAGTGATCGGCGGGCCGGAGGCCGTTGCGAGCAAGGTGTATGGCCTGGCCACCGACGACAAGGGCGAGGTCTACGTGGCCACGGGCGGCGGCTACGGCGGGAACGTCTTCACGATCAAGGTCTTCGACCGGGCAGGCA
>Ga0194125_10011732_pt1 | contig 11677 bp, 12 predicted proteins | sample TA2KigC250mmetaG_FD_148626 | JGI IMG/M metagenome (GOLD analysis project Ga0194125, IMG submission 148626) | Freshwater microbial communities from Lake Tanganyika, Tanzania - TA2015034 Kigoma Deep Cast 250m | ecosystem: Environmental > Aquatic > Freshwater > Lake | place: Tanzania: Lake... | reverse complement strand
GACACGGTGCGTTTCAACGTGGCCTACGGGCGGCTGGAGGCCGGCGACGACGAGATCGTGGGGGCGCTCAAGGCGGCCTACGCCTGGGATTTCGTCTCGGCCCTGCCCCAGGGGCTGGACACCCTCATCGGCGAGCAGGGCGTGCGCCTCTCCGGGGGCGAGCGCCAGCGGCTGGCCATCGCCCGGGCGCTCCTCAAGGACCCGCCCATCCTCATCCTGGACGAAGCCACCTCGTCCCTGGACTCCCAGGCCGAGCGGGAGGTGCAGCAGGCTCTGGACATCCTCATCAAGGGCCGCACCACCCTGGTCATCGCCCACCGCCTGTCCACCGTCCGGAATGCCCACCGCCTGGTGGTGATGGCCGCGGGCCGCATTGTCGAGACGGGCGCGCACGAGGAACTGCTGCGACGGGGGGGCCTCTACCAGCGACTCTATGAGATGCAGTTCGCCCGGGAGGAGGAAGCGCCCACCATCAGCCCGGAACCCGTGGCCCAGGCAGGACGGTGAGTGAAGGGGAGAAAAGCAGGTTTTAGGTTTCAGGTTTCGGGTTTTGGGGTGCAGGCTTGCCGTTCTCAGGCTTTAACCTTCCTGCTGATCCGAAAAGTTTTGTGTAGGGTGCGCATTGCGCACCATGGACCGGGGTGGGGGGCGGTGGGGATCAAGGACCCCGCCCGCCCGGCCTGCTTCAAGGAAGGGCGCTCAGGTAGGTTACCAGGGCCTCCAGTTCCTCGGGGCGCAGGTGCTTGTAATTGGGCATGCGGCCCCGGGGGGCGATGAGTTGCTGTTTGATGGCCTCGGGTCTGAGGCGACCCCCCAGGCCGTCCCAGGCCGGGCCTCTGCCGCCGCCTTTGCCTTTGTGGCTGTGGCAGCCCATACACCCCAGGCGCTGGATGAGATCGGCGCCCGCAGGTTTCTCCTGGGCCCCCACCACCACGCCCAGACAGAGCAACGGGATGGCCGCCAACAGCAATAACGTTCGCTTCATGGTTTTTTCTCCCCTTCCGCGATCCTTTTTTCCATTTCCCCCTTTTCCGGGTGGTCGGGCTTCAGCTCCATGGCCTTCTTGAACAGGGGCGCGGCCTTGGCCTTATCGCCCTGGTGGTAGTATGTCACCCCCAGATTGATCATGGCCACCCAATAGGTGGGGTCGATCTCAATGGCCTTGGCAAAGGCGGCAATCTCCTGGTTCTTCAACTCCTGGCTGCGGCTCTGTTCGAACTTGAAGCGGTAGGCCATGCCCATCATGTTGTAGGCCACCGCCGACTTGGGGTTGAGTTCCAGGGCCTTCTTATAGCTCTCCAGGGCCAGGTCATATTCCTTTTTCTTGAAGTGCTCGGCCCCTTTTTCGATGAGAGCCATTGCCTGTTTGCCGGGGTCCTGGGTCTGCTGACCGCAGCCCAACAGGGCCCAGACTACCAGCGCCGCGACTATCGCCGTTTTCCGCATGTCTCTCCTCCTGCTCTCTTTTCCCTGACTCTGCGGCCAAGCGGGAGCTTGGCCCCCAAGTGCGTTCCCAAGCGGGAGCTTGGGAACGAGCAATGGGAGAGGGCCAGGGGGCACAGGCCCCTGCACCCTCTGCCCGCAAAAACCTTTTCAATCCTTACCGGTGGGGCGGCAAGCCCACCTGAGCTTTAAGAGGCTCAATGCACCTGAAACTCCAGCAACTTCTGTTTCTGGGGCGCCGGCGGCAACGGCGTGCCGGGGGCGGTGGATTCGCTGGCCAGCACGCCCCGGGCGTTCAGGGCCGCCTTGAGCAAGGGCGCGGGAGCGCTGCGGTAAAGAGCAGTGAGCGCCAGCAGGCGCTGGGAATCTTCCCAGAGAACCCGGCGATACTCGTAGTCGTCCACCGCTTCCTCGGGGTGGAGGCAGGCCCGGGTGACCCGCTGCCAGGCCTCGGGCAAGAGCTGGGCCCCGGCGGACACCACCCCCCAGGCCCCGGGCCGGGTGAGGAAGCGCTCTTCGTCGGCTTCGTAAAAGGGGAGGGCGGGCCGGTTCACTGCGGCCAGGTGGTAGTTGAGGAAGCGGCGCATGTCGCCCTGGTAAATGAGGCCCACCACCCCCGGCAGGGCGGCCAGCTTTTTGAAAACCTGGGTGCGCAGGTTCCGGTGTTTGAACAGGGCGGCCCGGCGCTGCACCGCCTCGGGCAGGTTGAAGAGCACCAGGGGGACCCCGGTCTCCTCCAATAATCCCTGGTAATAGCGGGGCAGACCCCGGTTGCTGTGGTACCACAGGGGCAGATCGGCCAGCCAGAGGGGCCCGGCCCCCTGGCGGCGGCGGTGCTCGGCCCCGGCCGCGGCGGCCAGCTCCCGGGTTTCGGCTTCGCTGTCCCCGGTGATGGTGAAGAAGAGAGGGCAGTCGTCGATGAGGTCCAGCAGATGTCCCAACAGGTCCATCCTCAGGGCGGCGGGCAGATCCAGCCCCTCCCCGGCCAGGGGACTGCCGGCCAGGAGGCCGTCGGCGCCGGGCCGGACACGCTGCACCAGGCGCTCCAGCCCCGCCGCATCCAGGCGGCCCTGGGGCGTGAGGGGGGTGACGAGCTCCATGATGAGCCCGGCGGGGGGCGTCTGCGAAGATGGAGGCATGGCCATAAGGATTACACAGAGAATGTGAACTCTCCCCGGCCCAACAGGTCGTGGAGGTGAACGATGCCCAGCACCCGGCGCCCCTCCTCCACCACGGGCAGCACCGTGATGGCGTGGCGCTCCATGAGCTCCAGGGCCTCGGAGGCCCTGGCCCCGGGGCTGATGGTGTGAGGCCGGGGCGTCATGATCTCCCGGGCCGTTTTCTCCAGAATGCTGCCCCAGGTCTTGAGCGCCCGGCGCAGGTCCCCGTCGGTGATGATGCCCTGCAGCAGCCGGCGCCGGTCCACCACCAGGGCGGCCCCCAGGTTCTTGTCGTCCATCTCCCGGATAACTTGAGGCAGGGTCTCCTCGGGATTCGTCAGAGGCAGACGCTCGCCGGTGAGCATCACCTGGCTGATGGCCAATGAGAGCCGGGCCCCCAGGCTGCCTCCCGGGTGATAGCGGTAAAAGTCCTGCTGCTTAAAACCCCGCTTGGTGAGCAGGGCCACCGCCAGGGCGTCCCCCATGGCCAGCATGGCCGTGGTGCTGGCCGTGGGGGCCAGACCCAGGGGACAGGCCTCCCGGGGCACCCCGGTGTCGATGACCACCCGGCTGTGGCGGGCCAGAGTGGAGGCGGACCGGCCGGTGAAGGCGATGAGGGGCGCCCCCAGGCGCTTCAGGCTGGGCAGCAGAATGGTGAGCTCATGGGTCTCCCCGCTGTTGGACAGGGCCAGGACCACGTCCTGCCGGGAGACCATGCCCAGGTCCCCGTGCATGGCCTCCACCGGGTGGAGAAAAAGGGAGCGGGTGCCGGTGGAATTGAAGGTGGCCACCAACTTGCGGCCCACGATGCCGGATTTGCCCACGCCGGTGACGATGACCCGACCCTTGGCCCGGTAGATCAGGTCCACGGCCTTCAGGAAGGAGGCGTCCACCTTCTGCGCCAACTGGGCCACGCCCTCGGCTTCGATGGTGAGGACTTCCCGGGCCAGGTCCAACAGCGAACCCTTCATGCAGCTCACTCCTCCGGCGCCGGCGTCAGGTCCCGCCCCACCATGATGCAGTCCTTGCCCCGGTCCTTGCCCCGGAACATGGCCCGGTCGGCGATGCGCAGCAGGCCCTCCATGTCCCGGGCGTCCTGCGGCACCGTGGCCACCCCGAAGCTGGCGGTGAGCCTGAGGTTCAAACCTTCGTCCGTCAACAAGTCGGTGGTCCGCAACGCCTGCCGGAGGCGCCGGGCCAACTCCACGGCCTGGGTCTGGGAACGGTCGGGCAAGAGGATGATGTATTCATCCCCGCCGTAGCGCACCAGGCTGTCGTCGGGCCCCAACAGCCGGTGCATGACCCGGGAGACCTCGGCCAGCACCTTGCTCCCCAAAAGGTGGCCGTGGGTGTCCACCACGGCCTTGAACTGGTCCAGATCGAAAAAGATGACCGACACCTCCCGGCCCTGGGCCAGCGCGGCGGGGATGAGGCGCTGCAGTTCGACGGCCAGGTAGCGGGTGTTGTAAAACCCGGTGACCTCGTCGATGTAGGTCCGGGCCTCCAGTTTCTGCAGGTTGCGGACGTTGTCCACCGCGATGGCCAGGTAGTCCGCCAGAATGTTGAGCAGGGGCAGGTATTTTTCCCGGAAGAGGTTTTCGTTCTCCACGTTCACCACTTCGAAGACGCCGATGACCTCGCCCCGCACCCGCAGCGGCAGGGCGATGATGGAGCGGGTGTCGAACCCCGTGGCGTCGTCCACCCGGGAGCAGAAGCGAGGGTCCTGGTCGGCGTCCGGGATAAAAATGGGTTCGCCGGTCTGGGCCACCGCGCCGGCGATGCCCTCGCCCACCTTGAGGCGGATGCCCTTGACGGCCTGGGCGTCCACCCCCACCGCCACTGCGAAGGTGAGCTCCCGGGTCTGGGGTTCCACCAGCAGCAGGGACCAGTTGCGGGCCGGAATGAGGATCTTGATGCGCTCCAGGGCCGCGGTGAGCAGACTCTCCATGTCATAGGCGCTCACCAGGGTCTTGGAAAATTCAATGCAGGCCAGGAGACGCTCCACCTGACCGGCGTCCTGCACCTCGTCCACCATGTCCGTCTCCGCTTTCAGGAGAATTGCAGCCGATGCCCGGGTTACCCCTCCCTTCCCCCCAATTTAATGCACAAGCCCACGGGAGGGCAAGAGGCAATTTTGCCGGAGTCTCGGAACAGAAGGATTTTTCGGAGAAAAGACTACCCGGTGGGAATCCTGCCGGCAGCCGAGGGCGCCGAGCCGCGAGGCCTCACCCGAACCGACCGGTGATGTATTCTTCGGTTTTTTTCCGGGAAGGCTTGGTGAAGATCGTCTGGGTCTCACCGAATTCGATGACCCGGCCCTGAAAGAAAAAGGCCGTGAAATCGGAGACCCGGGCGGCCTGCTGCATGTTGTGGGTGACGATGACGATGGTATAGCTCTCTTTGAGGCTGTGGATGAGCTCCTCGATCTTGGCGGTGGCGATGGGATCGATGGCGGAGGTGGGTTCGTCCATCAGCAAGACTTCCGGCTCCACCGCCAGGGCCCGGGCGATGCACAACCGCTGCTGCTGCCCCCCCGACAGGGCGGTGCCCGGGCGGTGCATAATATCTTTCACTTCATCCCACAAGGCGGCCCGGCTGAGGGATTCCTCCACCCGATCCGCCATCTCGCTTTTTTTCAAACTGTAATGCAACTTCAGCCCATAGGCCACGTTGTCGAAAACGCTCATGGGAAAAGGGGTGGGTTTCTGAAAGATCATGCCGATCTTGCGCCGCAATTCCATGATGTCGTATTGGGGCTCCAAAATATTGGCGCCGTCGAGCAACACCGCCCCCGTGGCCCGCTGGTCGCGGTAGAGTTCGTAGATGCGGTTGTACACCCGGAGGTGGGTGGACTTGCCGCACCCGGAGGGGCCGATGATGGCCGTCACCCGCTGGGAGGCGATGTCCAGATTATTGTCGAATAACGCCTGCTGGGAGCCGTAATAAAAATTCAGACCACGGACCGATATTTTTATTGCCAGCGAGGAGGTATCGCTATAAGCAGGCATGTTCTGAGTGGACGTTAAAAGGTTGGTCATGTCCCGTTACTCTACCTGTCATCGTTTTTTTCCCGCAACAAGAAGCGGGCCAGGATAGTGATGATGAGAACACCGAAGGTAATCAGCAACGAGGCCCCCCAGGCCATTTGCTGCCAGTCCGGATAGGGAGACATGGCGTAATTGAAGATCGTGACCGTCAGGTTGGGGGTGGGCTCGCCCAAAGATCTGAACCAATACGGGCTGTTGAGGGCGGTGAAGAGCAAGGGCGCGGTCTCCCCGCTCACCCGGGCCACCGCCAGCAGGATGCCGGTGATGAGTCCGCTTTTGGCGGCCCGGAAGACGATGGCCAGGGTGACCTTCCACCGCGGGGCCCCCAGAGCCAGGGCCGATTCCCGCAAGGTGTTGGGCACCAGCCGCAGCATGTCTTCGGTGGTGCGGGTGATCACCGGCAGCATCAGGATGGCCAGGGCCAGGGCCCCGGCATAGCCGCAGAAGCGGCCCAAGGGAACCACCACCAGGGTGTAGGCGAAAACCCCGACGATGATGGAGGGCATGCCCATCAGGACGTTGGTGGAAAACCGGCTGTAGTCCCCCACCCTGGAGTCGTCGCTGAATTCCGCCAGATACACCCCGGCCATCAGCCCCATCGGCACCGCCATCAGGGTGGCCCCCCCGGTGAGCGCCAGGGTCCCCGCCATGGCGTTTACCAGACCCCCGCCGCTGACGCCGGGAGGAGTGGGCAGTTGGGTGAAAAAAGCCGGGTTGAGGGCCCCCAGGCCACGGCTGAGCACCACATAGAGGATCCAGAACAGGATGAAAATCCCGGTGAGCGCACAGGCTCCGGCCCAGAGAGTGACGGCCAGGTTGGCGAGGCGGCGGCCGGTGGCCGGACGGAGTTTCATAGCCCCACGCTCCAGGCCCGGTACCTGCGGCGCAACATCATCTGCGCCACCACCTGCACCAGGTAGGTGATGAGGTACAGCACCAATCCCAGGGCCACCAGAGAACTGACATAAAGCGGTTCGGTGGCCTCACTGAATTCGTTGGCCAGGGTGGAGGCGATGGTGTTGCCTGGAGAGAACAGCGAAGCGGAAATGCGGTGGGCGTTGCCGATGACGAAGGTCACCGCCATGGTCTCGCCCAGGGCTCTGCCCAGACCCAGGAACACCGCGCCGATGATGCCCACCAGGCCGTAAGGGATGGTCACCTGGTAGGTCACCTCCCAGGTGGTGGCCCCCATGCCGAAGGCCGACTCCTTGACCACCGGCGGCACCAGTTGAAAGACGTCCCGGGTGACGGCGCTGATGAAGGGCAGCACCATGAAGGCCAGGATGATGCCGGCGGTGAGCATGCCGATGCCCAGGGGAGGGCCCTGAAAGAGGGGCAGAAACCCCAGGGTCTTGCCCAGGAAGGGTTGAACGTAATCGGCCATGAAGGGCGCAAAGACAAAAAGCCCCCACATGCCGTAAATGATGCTGGGCACCGCGGCCAACAGCTCAATCATGGTGCCCACGGTGCGGCTGAGCCAGGGCGGAGCCAGCTCCACCAGGAAAAGGGCGATGGCCAGACTGAGGGGCACCGCAATCAACATGGCGATGAGGGTGGAGACCAGGGTGCCGAAGATGCTGCTGGCCGCCCCGAATTGCTGCAGCACCGGGTTCCACTCCTGGGAAAAGAAGAAGCGCCAGCCGAATTGCTTGACCGCCGGCCAGGAGGACAGGAGCAGCTCCAGCCCGATGGCCAGCATCACCAGGGGCACCAACAGCGAGCAGAGCAAGGTCGACCACCGGAAGACCCGGTCGCCCCGGACGGAGGTCCGGACCTGCCGGTCTCCCACGACGGTGAGCGGGGGCCGGCGTAGATCCTCAGGGTTCTGGTTCCGGGCAGGCTTGACCATGATGGCTGCTGATACCGGTTGTGGTCCCGCAGGTGGTGTTGGCGGCTGCGGGCTCCATGCTGCCCCGGTCCAAACCGGCCGGCCGGGGCCGTCGGCGGTCCGTCAACCGATATGGCAGGGCAAGAGAGGCGGGGCCCGCAGCCCCGCCTCTGTCAGCTTTGACGCAGGTCGTCGCTCTTCAGGGTCGGTCAAGGCCAGAGGGGTTTGCCGCCGGATTTCACTTCCTTGGCCCATTCGTCCTGCACCAGCTTGACGACGTTCTCCGGCAGGGGCACGTAATGGAGGGCCTTGGCCATCTCGGCCCCATGCTTGTAAGACCAATCAAAGTATTTCAGCAGCGCCTTCCCCTTGTTGGCATCGGCATAGTCTTTATAGGCCATGATGTAAGTGACTCCGACAATGGGCCAGCTCTTGTCCCCCTGCTGTTTGTTCAACATCAGGGAAAAGCCTTTGGGGGCCTTGCTCCAGTCGGCGTTGGCCGCAGCCGCCTGGAAGGTTTCGATGTTGGGCTCCACAAACTTGCCGGCCGGATTTTGCAGCACGGCATAGGGAATCTTGTTCTGGAAGGCGTAGGCGTATTCCACGTAGCCGATGGCGCCTTTCACCGCCTTGACCTGGCCGGCTACGCCTTCGTTGCCCTTGCCGCCGATGCTGTGGGCCGCCGGCCACTTCACCGCCTTGCCGGCGCCCACCTTTTCTTTGAATTCCGGAGAGACCGCCGCCAGATAGCTGGTAAAGATGAAGGTGGTGCCGGAGCCGTCGGTGCGATGCGCAACCGTGATGGCTTGGGACGGCAGTTTCAGGTCGGGATTGAGCTTCTTGATGGCCTCATCATCCCACTTGTTGATCTTGCCCATGAAGATGGCCGCCAGGGTGGGGCCGTCCAGCTTGAGTTTGCCCGATTCAATGCCCGGCGCATTGAAGATCGGCACGACGCCGCCCATCACCGTGGGGAACTGCACCAGCCCATATCTTTCCAGGTCCTCGGGTTTCAGCGGTTCGTCGGTGCCCCCGAAGTCCACGGTCTTGGCTTTGATCTGGGCAATGCCGCCGCCGGAGCCGATGGATTGATAATTGATCTTTACCCCGGTGAGCTCATGGTATTTATGAGCCCACCGGGCATAGACAGGGTACGGGAACGACGCCCCGGCGCCATTAATGGTCGGGGACTGGGCTTGACAGAGGCCGGCCAGGGTCAGGACAGCCAGAGCCGTCAGTGACAACCACCACAATTTTCTCATGGTGCATTACCTCTCTGATAGGAAACTCGAATGATTTTGGAATAATATACAGACCCTCTGTTAGTGTTTCGTTAGCGCCCGATTCATATTTCAATAATTTGCCCGAAAGCGGATGGCTCCGGCGCGGAACCTCACCGGGTCCGCCTCCCCGGGCCGGGGCGTCCGTGGGGGAACCGGCGGCGCCTGCGGCTGCTGCGCCCGCGGGGCCGGGCGGGAGAGCATCGCCCGGATGAAACGGCGTCCCTAATCGACCTGCACCTCCAGGGAGAAGACGGTCTCCTTGCCGGGAGTGCTGGCCACCGTCACCCGCCCGACGTGGGCCCGGGCGATATGTTTGACGATGGCCAGCCCCAGCCCCGAGCCGCCGACCTTGCGGCTGCGTCCGGCGTCCACCCGGTAAAAGCGCTCAAAGATCCGGGGCAGGTGCTCCGGGGGGATGCCGGGACCCTGGTCCCGAACCCGCATAACCACCCGGGGGCCTTCCCGCCGGGCCTCCACCTGCACCACCCCGCCCGGTTCGCTGAATTTGACCGCGTTGTCCACCAGGTTCACCAGCGCTTGTTCCAACAGCGGCGGATTCACCCGGGCGCGCAGATCGTCGGGACAGGTCAACTGAATCTCGATTTCCTTGGCCGCGGCCTTGGCTTCACAAATCTGTATGGCGCTTTGCATAATTTCCTTGACCCGGTGGCCCGACAGAAAGATTTGCCGGCGCTCCACATCCTGTTCGAGGCGCGACAGGGTGAGCAGGTCATCGATGATTTCCTGGAGGCGTTCGGTCTGTTTGGCGATGATGCTCAGAAAGTTGCGGGCATGGTCCGGTTCCTTGAGGGCGCCGGCCAACAGGGTCTCCACAAACCCCTTGATGGAGGTGATGGGGGTTTTCAGTTCATGGGAGACATTGGCCACAAAATCCCGGCGGGTCTGTTCCAGTTGCCGGAGGCGGGTGACGTCGTGCAGGACCACCAGCGTTCCCAGAACCATCCCCTGGGGGTCCCGCAGGGAAGTGCCGTGGGCTTTGACGATTTTCCGGCCGTCAGACGCGAGCGCCACTTCCTCCTCCACCGCGTCCGGGTTGGAGAGGGTGCGGTTGATGAACCATTTCAACTCCGGTTCTTGCACCACTTCCTGGACCGGCAGGTTCTGCGCCGCCTGGGGGTCAAGGCCCAACAGGGCGCCTCCGGCCTTGTTGATGATGATCACCCGCCCGGCGGCGTCCAGGGCCAGCACTCCCTCGGTCATGCTGGAGAGGATGGCTTCCTGTTCCATGCCCTGCCGAGAGAGGGCCTGGATCTGGCTTTGCAGCCGGTCCGCCATGTAGTTCAGGGCTTCGGCCAGTCCGGCCAACTCCGCCGTGTGGTAAACCGGCAGCTTCCGCTCCAGATCGCCCCGGGCAAAACGGAGGGCTCCCCGCTGCAGATCATGCAAAGGCCCGCTCAGACGCCGGGCAATGAAAAAGCTCAGGAGCGCCGCCAGCAAAGCCATCCCCAGGCCGCCCAGGGCGACTTTCTGATACAGAGACCAGATGGCCCCGTCGATGGCTTTCATGGGCAGCGCGGCCCGGACCACTCCCCGGAGAGACCCTGACTGGCGCCAGGGCACGGCCACGTACATCATATTGTGGCCCACCGTGAAGCTGAAGCGGGTGGACACGCCCACCCGTCCTTCCATGGCCTCCCGGAATTCCGGGCGGTCGGCGTGATTGTCCATGCGGCCCGGGTCCTCCTGGGAGTCACCCGCGACCTGGCCCGAAGCCAAGATGACGGTGAGACGCGTGGAAATCAGCCGCCCCGATTTCCGACAGATTTCATGGAGCTGCCGGTCGTCGGGCGCCGGCCGGATTTCCTGGAGATGGGCTTCCACCAGACGGGCCCGGTTCGCCAAATCGTCGGCCGTCTCCGCCAGATAAAAATTGCGCCACGAACTGGCGGTGTACCAGGTGCCGGCCGCCAGACAGAGGCAGGCTATCAGCAGGAAGGCGGGAAAGAGTCGCCAGACCAGAGGGAGACGCGCCACGGGCTACTCCTGAAAGCGGTAACCGACGCCCCGCACTGTTTCCACATGAACCCCGTAATCCCCCAGTTTTTTCCGGAGGCTGACGATTTGCACGTCCACCGAGCGGTCCGTCACCGGATAATCGCCCCCGTGAAGCGCACGCACAATCTGGCCCGGGTGAAAACCCATCCCGGCTTGCGCACCAACAGATGCAGCAGGCGAAACTCCGTGGCGGTGAGGGCAAGGGGCTGTCCGTGCAGCAACACCTCATGGCGGCCGGGGTGAACGACCAGCTCCCCCGTTTTCACGGACTCGGTTTCAGGGGGGATCTGCAGGCGGCGGCGCCTCAGGACGGCGCGCAGGCGGGCCAGCAACACCCGGGGGCTGAAAGGTTTGGTGAGATAGTCGTCCGCCCCCAGTTCCAGGCCGGCGACGATATCCGCTTCTTCCCCTTTGGCGGTGAGCATCAGGATGGGCAGGCCCCGGGTGTCTTCCTTCCCCCTGATGCGGCGGCAGACTTCCAGTCCGTCCAGGCCCGGGAGCATCAGGTCCAGGACGAGCAGATCGGGCAGGCGGTCCCGCACGAGTTGCAGGGCCTCTTCCCCCGTGGCGGCCCCCAAAACCCGATAACCTTCTTTCTCCAGGTTGTACCTGAGCAGTTCCCGGATGTCCTCCTCATCTTCCACCACCAGGATAGTTTCTCTGGCCATGGGCGCGACACCCCCCGGCAAATATGGACCGTCGATGGTCCGTTCAACCACGCAACGATCGAGCCTGGCGGAATAATCAGCGTTGCGTCCGCCATCGCCAAGGGGCGGAGCAATTTTTACGGCGGGGCAGGGGCCCCGTGGACTTTACCAAAACATTGGAGCCTCTTGCAAAAGTCATTTTTTAGGCTGATTTTCTGAAAAAATTAAGCCTCATCGGCGCGCCTGTGCTAAA
>Ga0194125_10011726_pt1 | contig 11679 bp, 9 predicted proteins | sample TA2KigC250mmetaG_FD_148626 | JGI IMG/M metagenome (GOLD analysis project Ga0194125, IMG submission 148626) | Freshwater microbial communities from Lake Tanganyika, Tanzania - TA2015034 Kigoma Deep Cast 250m | ecosystem: Environmental > Aquatic > Freshwater > Lake | place: Tanzania: Lake... | reverse complement strand
AATCGGAAATTACCTTACCCTCCTATTGCTGACATATTCCTCTGGCATTTTTTAAACTGCTGCGTATTGATATGATGTCTCTCCGGCTTCGTATTTAGAGCCACAAGAAGTTGTTTCCTTAGATCCTCGTCACTCCCGCCATTTCTCAGGAGCGACCTGACATCGATTTCTTCATCCGAGAAAAGGCATGTTCTGATCTTTCCGTCCGGCGTCAGACGAAGGCGATTGCAAGCCTCGCAGAAGTGGTCACTGACTGGACCGATCAATCCGATTTCACCGACTGCTCCTTCAAGGCGAAATCTACGGGCTGGGCCATCCCATTGATCAGAGGGTATAGGAGTGAGTTTGCCTATTGCTTTGAGTCGTTTTTTTATCTCAGGAATGGCTAAAATATTCCCCTCTTTCCATTCCTCTCCATTCCCGGAGGGCATATACTCAATGTAGCGCACAATGAGTGGATGATGTAAAGTAAGCAGGGCAAAAGATTCAATCTCATCATCATTTAAGCCCTTGATGGCGACCATATTGATTTTAATGGGAGAGAGAGAAACCTTCATGGCTTCTTCAATCCCCTGCCATACCTGTTCGTAACCATTTCGCCTGGTGATCAATGAAAATCTATTACAATTGAGAGTGTCCAGGCTGATATTGATCCTCTTAAGACCCGCCCGTTTCAGATCTGCGGCATAACCTTTCAAGAGCAACCCATTGGTGGTCAGGCTTAAATCCTTGATCTCTTTAATCTCCGAGAGTTGGGAGACGAAATCAACGATTCCTTTTCGTACGAGAGGTTCTCCCCCAGTTAATCTGACCTTGGAAATTCCCTCAAGGGCAAAAATCCTGACTAATCTCAGGAGCTCCTCATACGAGAGGATCTCTCCATGAGGGATAAGGGAGAGTCCTTCCTCAGGCATGCAATAGCGACAGCGAAGATTACAGCGGTCCGTCACCGAGATGCGAAGATAATTGATTCTGCGTTGGTAAAGATCGAGTAACATAAAATTAATTTCGGATTGCGGATTTCGGATTCCGGAATAATATTGTCAAAAAATAAATAGTAATTTAGTCCTTTTTGCTTTTAAATCCGCAATTCGCAATCCGCATTCCGCAATCAGAGTAGTTCTTCTCCTGTCCTTGACACATCATATCCTCCCATGCGGAGGACTTCTTCTTTAAACTCTTTTGAACGGATCACATCGATCACCTTCTGAATCTTTTCATCCTCGAAATAAGCAGAAGGGATGACAAGGTCGTAGCGTTCCCTTGTAATAAGAATGAAATCAAGATTCATGGCTTTGGCCGCTGAAAGAATCCCCAGCCCAACATCTACAACGCCACTGGCGACCATGGAGGCGACCGCCATATGTGTAAATTCCTCTTTTTCGTATCCCTTGATCTGACCTGAATTGATCGAAAGGTTTTGGAGTTCATGGTCCAACAGAATTCTCGTTCCTGAACCTTTTTGACGATTGATAAAAGTTATATCATCTCTGAGAAGATCCGTTAAACCCCCAAGGCTTTTTGGGTTTTTGCGCTGGACGATCAAACCCTGCTCCCGATGGACAAGATTGATGACCCTGATACTGATCCCCTTCAAATGGGCCTGGATATAAGGAATGTTATACTGTCCTGTCGCAGGGTCCAACAGATGGAGACCCGCGATATGGCAGATTCCACTCTTTAAAGCGAGGATTCCTCCAAAACTTCCCACGGAATGAGATGAGAGAAAGAGGGGGGGATAATATTTGCCAAGGGAATTGGCCAATAGGTCGAGGGTAAGATCGTGACTTCCCACTATAACAATTGTATTCAGAACTTCTTCGAGTGGCCTGAGAAGTTCCAACTCTACCGCCTGGTGCTCGTCGAGACCTTCTGATAGAGAGGAGATTCTAATGATGCCATCTGCCTTTGTCAAAGAGGTAATCATTCCGGAACCACGAGGAAGAGGAGAAGCATAGAAATTTTCTCCTACTTTTCCTACTTTCACCCTTAAAAATTCTTCAGTTCCTAATTTGGAAGGGATTTTCCGGGTTGGAAAGACTTTAATCTTAAGTCTTTCCGGTTTCACGAGACGAAGGATCTGGTAGATGAGCGGTTTCACCAATTCTTCATAAGCCAGGATGGCGGATACAGGATATCCAGGAATCCCGATTATGGGTCGGTTTTTAAATCTCCCCAGAAGGGTTGGTTTTCCTGGCATCATGGAGATACCGTGGACATAGACTTCTCCGGATTCTTCAATGATGGACCGGGTATAGTCTTCGGAACCTGCAGATGATCCTGCAATGATCAGGATGAGGTCAACTTCTTCATATTTTGAAAGCAGGGCTTCCCTGATCTTCTCAAAATCGTCTTTCACAATGGGATGTTTAAGGATTTCACCCCCATCCTCAAAAACCAAGTTGTTTAAGACATAGGAGTTGGATTCGATAATCTTCGATAATGGCCCTGAAAGATTGACCTCACCCGGTTCGATCAATTCCGATCCAGTGGGAAGAATCAGGACTCTCGGTTTTTTCTTCACACAGATCTCTCGGTAACCGCTCGCCAATAAAGCTCCTATATCATAGGATGTGATTTGATGATTCTCAGGGAAGACCATCTCTGTTGCAACGATGTCTTCACCGATTGCTCTCACGTGTTGCCAGGGATGGGCTGCCTCTCTGATCTCCACTTTTTTCAAGTCAATCTGATGAACATCTTCAATCATAATCACTGCATTCGTTCCCAGCGGAATCGGATGGCCCGTGTTAACGAACCATGCCTCTTTGCCGACGATAAGCAGTTTTGGAGAATCCTCGGTGGCTCCATAGGTTGATTCCGCTTGAACGGCAATGCCATCCATTGCTGCGCAGTGGAAGGGAGGGGATGAAATTTTTGCGAAGAGAGGTTCGGCTGTCACCCTGCCCAATGACTGTATCACGGGGATTGCTTCAGCAGGAAGGCGAATGAGGTCAGCCAACTTGGAGGCGATCCCCTTGGCTTCGTCCAAGGATTTCTTTTTAAGGTAGATGTTGCGCTTCATATAAAAATGACTTCTGCTTCTTCTCCTTCTTCCAATCCTTCATCATTAATGTCGATCTTAAGCAATCCATCGGCATGGGCCAGGTGCGCAATGGCTCCAGATTTTCCGAAAATAGGGTAAGCCCAGAGAGTCCCGTCTTTCTCTTCCAATTTTACCCTGGCGTAATCTTCTCGCCCTGCCACGGAAGGGATATTTCGGCCAGCCCTGGCTTTTCTGCATAACTGAGGTTTCATCTCATTGGACAAACCGGAAAGGATGTTCAGGATGGTTTTTCCAAAGAGATGGAAAATGACCATCGCAGAAACAGGATGTCCTGGAAGCCCTAAGAACGGTTTTCCCTGGACCTCTGCAAGCAGAGTCGGTTTTCCAGGTTTGATGGATAGGCCATGGCCCAGAATTTCCGTTTCAGGAAAAGATTGGAGGACTTCCCCTACAAGGTCAAGAGTTCCTACGGAGCTCCCTCCGGTGATGACGACCATATCCGCCTGACTTAATCCCGCTTCAATTTTCTCCTTGAGGTCATTGAATTGGTCTTTTGCTATGCCGAGAAAAAATGGAATTCCGCCTGCCTCTTTTACCATCGAGACGATAGTATATCGATTGATATCTCTCACTTCTCCTGAAGTTGGCGTTTTGTCAACGGGAACAATTTCATCACCGGAAGAGATAATTCCAACCTTTGGTCTGAGAAAAACTCTGATAGTAGTCCTACCGATTCCAGCCAGGAGTCCGATCTCCTGGGGGCGAATGATGCGGCCCTTTCGAATCACTACCTCTCCTGTTTTGATATCTTCTCCCATCTGGATCACATTCTCGAGGGGAGAAAGAGTTTTGAAGGCGTGGATCGTTTGGACATCCACCCATTCCGTATATTCCACCATCTCCACAGCGTCTGCGCCCTTAGGAACCATTCCTCCTGTTGCAATTTTTATTGCTTCACCATCCTTCAGAGTGATCTCCGAAACCTTTCCCATGGGAATTTCCCCGATGATTTGAAGGAGGGCAGGATTCTTTTCAGAGGCTCCATAGGTGTCTTTTGCCTTCAGAGCAAATCCGTCAACCGTAGAGCGGGGGAATTCAGGAAGGTTAACAGGAGAAGTGACATCCTCTGCAAGAACCCGATGGAGAGATTCCTCAAGAGGGACTTCTTCAGTGGATAGAAGTTTGAAACAATTAAGTTTCTGATAAAGTTGGGCTGGCGTTTGAACCTTGAAAAAACCTTTCATATCTACCTGAAAAATAAAAGTATATGGTCCAAAGGTAACGGTAAAGATGCCCGTATCGTCATTCGGTTACGTTGTTCGTCTTTTAAATCTTTAACCGTAACCATTTGACGATTTACGAAACGGGCTTCGTAACCTTAAACTTAATCCAAAATAATAAAGCCGATACCCGTGTTGGGGATATCGGCCCTTAAGGTCCAATTATCCATCTCCTTTCCAAACACGGGAGGTATGGCCGTTTCCAGCCATGCCCTTACGGCCCGTTTCCTTATCCCCCTCACCCCCGCCCTCTCCCCACTGGGGAGAGGGCGGGGGTGAGGGGAACTTAGGAAAAAGGCTCGGAGATTCGATTTAATGATTTAATTAATTTTTAATCGATTTTTTAAGTAAAGTCAATAAATTTTCAATCGCTGTAATCACCCATTATAATTGGTGTAATCAGAGATTTCTATTTTTTTTCTGAAATCTCAGTGAGTTACCGGACATGAGTCTCGCTGGTCTTACGGAAATGGTGGCCGTAAATGGCCAGCGTGATTGCCATCGGGAATGCTCTGGGTCGGCGGACCAGTGTCCACAAGAAGAGCTTCCAGTATTGAACCCGCTCTTTACCCACAATACCAAGGCGGAAGACAGAACGAATGAGAGCGTGGATGTTGTCAGAGACATGTCGGAAGTCGAGCCGGATTTTAATCTTCGGCGGTTTATATTCCCGTAAAAAAGTCTTGACCCGTTGATAGTAGGCTTCGGGAGAATAGAGGTATTGAAGAACATCCTTGTAGCCTTTACGCAGCACTTCAAGATTCATGGCAGGGATGATGTTCGTTGAACCGTCCACGTTGTCTCCCGATAACCGATCCAGTAAGCGGCCTGCTTGCTTGAGCCGCTCATAGAGTTTGGTCCCAGGAGGGGCTTGAAGCAAACCAACCATCGCTGTTGCAATGCCGCTTTTCTGGATGAAATCAGTGAGTCGCCGGAAGGTCAAGGCTGAATCGTTGTCAAAACCGAGGATGAATCCTCCCTGCACCTGCAGTCCCTGCCGCTGGATACGCTTCACATCCTGGACAAGGTCACGGTTCATGTTCTGTTTCTTGCTGCACTCGGCTAGGCTGTCCTCGTTCGGCGTCTCGATCCCAATAAAGACTGTATCAAAACCGGCTTTGACCATCATCTGTATCAAGGGTTCATCATCAGCCAGGTTAATGGAAACCTCCGTATTGAAGAGAAATCCAGTTTTACTTTTTCGCCACTCGATGAGCGCAGGGAGCAGTTCTGTTTTTAGATGTGTTTTGTTTCCGATGAGGTTGTCGTCTACAAAGAAGACACCTCCGCGCCATCCCAATCGGTAGAGACTTTCAAGTTCGGCAATCATTTGCAATGCGCTCTTGGTGCGCGGTCTATGACCGAACAGAGCAGTCACATTACAGAACTCACAATTGTAAGGGCAGCCTCGAGAAAATTGGACGGACATCGTGGCGTAATCACTAGAACGGACCAATTCCCACATGGGAGCGGGTGTTTTCCGAATGTCGGCAAAGTCAGATGAAGCATAAATCCTTTTAGCACAGCTATGAGCTAAATCCTCAAGAAAGGCAGGCAGGGTCAGTTCGGCCTCATTGAGGACAAAATGATCCACCATTTCAAACTGCTCATACTCCGTAGTGAAGAGCGGTCCTCCCACAATAACTCTGAGACCTGCTTCTTTGCATTGCGAAATTGTCTTATGGGCGGAATCCCTCTGCACGGTCATCGCGCTGATCAATGCGCAGTCAGCCCATTCAAGGTCATCCCCCGTGAGTTTTCTTACGTTGATGTCAACCAACCGTTTTTTCCATTCGGAAGGCAGCATGGAAGCGATGGTGAGGAGTCCGAGCGGCGGAGAGGCAGCTTTTTTACGTATGAACTTGAGGGCATGTTTGAAACTCCAGAAGGTATCCGGAATTTCAGGGTAGATCAGAAGAACATTCATAAGGTTATATTCCAAAAATTAAGGATGGGTTTCGATGACTAAAGCCTTTTTATATCTATAAGACCTGATTGAGAGCTTGTCAATTTTCTTGTCAGATTTTTTAAAGCGTTGGGGTCATTCCTTTTCCGAGAAACCGGTGGAGAAAGAAGAGGGGAATCAATACAGAAAGGATGAGAATCGTTCCGTATGCCGAGGCAGGTCCAAAATCTCCGCTGCCCACATATTGGAAGATTTGAATGGTCATTGTTGACCATGGTCCATAGTAGAGGATGATAGTGGAACTCAACTCAGCCAGTGTGGTTACCCACATGATAATCGCTCCTGCCGCAATCCCTGGTAACATAACAGGGACGACCACCTTTAAAAAAGACCGAACAGGGGGAACCCCCAAATTAATGGAGGCTTCTTCCACTGATGCATCAATCTGCTGGAGGATGGAGGAGGTTGTTTTAATGGAAAAGGGAACCTTCCTGATGAAATAGGCCAGAACCAGGATCATCCATGTACCGGTCAAAACGATCCTTCCTTTATTATAAGTGGCCGCGAGGGCAATGCCTAAGACTGTTCCTGCGATGATCAAGGGCAGAATCATCAGCAGATCCAATAGATAAGTGACAGCCCCCTTTTTCCGAACCACCAGGTAGCTCACAGCCAGACCAAAGACAATGCCAATAAGGGTTGCCACTGTGGATAGAAAGAAGGAGTTGAAGATGGGGCGAGGAGCGATACGAATGGCCTGAGTCAGATTTTTTAAACTGAATTCTCCGAAATACATGACCGGACCCTGGGTTTTTGTCACAGATGAGATAAGGACGACCAAGAAGGGAAAGAGCGCTAGAAAAAGAATAAAGATACAGAAAAACCACATGCAAAATGTGAAAAAAGGTTTTGCTTTCCTGACCTCTGGAGGTCTTAATGAGGACATGGAATAACTTTTTCTCTCCACCCAATATTTTTGAATTAGGGTCACCAGCAGCGTGATGATGATGAGGACCATGCTGAGAGCTCCTGCCATGGAAGGATTTCCTCCCATTTCACTGATGAATTCGTTGTAAGCTTGAACGGCAAGGACCCGATAATCCTCTCCAATGAGTTGGGGAACGCCGAAGTTTTCAATCGACATATAAAAGACCACCAATGCTCCTGCTACGATGGAAGGAGTGACGATGGGAAGTGTGACAGTCGTGAAGACCTGTCTCGGATGGGCTCCAAGGTTTTGAGCGGATTCTTCGAGGGATTTGTCAATCGCATTGATGGAGGCAGAGACCATCAGAAAGACAAAAGGAAAGAAATGGAGAGAGAAGACCAGAACGATTCCCTGCCATCCATAAATGGATGGTAGTCCGATACCGATCTGTTTGAACAGGTTGGTAAACCAGCCGTTTCGGCCAAGCAGAAGAATCCACGCTTCAGCTCCGATAAACGTCGGCAGAATCAGGGGTAGGGTGGCGAGGGTTTTGATCAAAGATTTTCCCGGAAGATGAAAACGTGATGTAAAAAAGGCGAAAGGGACGCCGATGATCAGACTGATCGCTGTGGCCAGCGCACTGACCCACAGGCTGTTCCGGAGGCACCTCAAATAGAAGGGGAGAGAGAAGATCTTCCGATAGCTTTCCAGGGAGGATTGGCCGGTTTCAGGACTCAGGAAGCTGGCATAGAAGATGGAAAACATCGGGTAGAGGACGAAGAGGAATAGAATGACGAAGATCGAAACGAGAATGAGAGTCCAAACAGTGAAATATTTATGCATGATAGGCTCGATCAGGAAGTGATGACCACTGGCCGGTCTATGTTGAACTGGAAATAAAGCGTCTCTCTCTCTTTTTTGATCTCGTGCTCCTGCGGATCCTGGACCTCAAGAGCAAACATCTGATCCTCAAAGGCCTTCACCTGGTATTTCACCATGAAACCCATGAAGGTGGAACTGACTACCTGACCAGAGAAGAGATTGGTCAAAGACTCCTTTTCATCTCTGGCAATCTTGATCCATTCCGGCCGGAGGAGGATCATCACAGTCTTTCCAGTCGGTTTTGAGGCTGAACGGAGAAGAATCTGATGCCCCTTGAACCTGCTGGTGAGGATAGAGTTATGAGGGTCGTAAGCAACCACCTCCACCTCCATGATGTTGCTGGTTCCGGTAAACTCAGCCACAAACCGGTTCTGGGGGCGGAAATAGATATCGGAAGGCATCCCGACCTGCTGGATGTGTCCAAGGTTAAAAATGGCGATGCGATCCGAAATGGCCATGGCCTCTTCCTGATCGTGAGTTACATAGATAGTAGTAATCCCAAGATCCTTTTGAATCTTTCTGATCTCCTGGCGCATGGTGACCCTGAGCCTGGCGTCGAGATTGGACAGGGGTTCATCCATCAAAAGGACACGGGGTTCAATGACAAGGGCACGGGCAAGGGCAACACGCTGTTGTTGCCCGCCACTCAGTTGATTCGGATAACGTTGGGCGAGATTTTCCAATTGAACCTTTTCTAAAATCTGATGGACTCTCGATCGGATCTTTTCCCTTTCTACCCTCCGTGCTCTCAATCCATAGGCCACATTATCGAAGACATTGAGCTGGGGGAAGAGGGCGTAGTTTTGGAATACCATGCCGGTCTCACGTTTGTAAGGCGGGATGTGGTTAATGAGCTGGTCGCCGAAAAAGACATTGCCGGAATCAGGAGAGGCAAAGCCTGCGATCACCCTGAGGAGGGTGGTCTTTCCGCAGCCGCTGGGACCGAGGAGCGTAAAGAACTCGCCTCTCTCAATCTGGAGGCTGACCCGATCAAGCGCCTTTAAAGAACCAAAAGCTTTGGTTATGTCATTTAACCGAACCTGCATCCTTCTTTTCCCTAGTTACTTAAACAGTTAAGAGAATCTTTAATAAAATCCCTCCCCTGCCTTCGCCGAAGCGGCTTCGCGCAGGCAGGCAACCTCCCCTGCCTACCGGCAGGCAGGGTTTGCCAAAGGGAGGAGAATAGGGAAATCCCCCTTTGGCAAAGGGGGATTTAGGGGGATTTTGTGATGATTCTTTTAATCAATTAATTCATGAAACTCTTCTTTTCAAAAAGCTAAATTAATATCTTTTTCCTTACTTCTGGAGGACCATCTCTTTCCATTTTTTAAGGATCTCTTTTTCGAGAGCGCTTGACTCGATGGAGTCAAATGCTTTCAACAGGTTGATCTCACTGATTTTCGGGAGCCCCACCGATGCAACAACGTCCGGTCTAGCCGGTCTCCGGTAATGTTGTTCAAAGATCTCTTTTTCTACCTCCCGGGAGAGCAGGTAATCCGTGAATGCCTTTGCCTCAACAGGATGTTTGCAATTTTTAATCATTGCTGTTCCTTCCGGAGCAGCAAATGCGCCCTCTTGAGGATAAATAATCCCCACATCCTTTGATCCGCCTGCAATATACCGATAGGCTGCGTATTCAATGGTCATCCCGAGAGGATATTCCCCTTCAGCTGTGCCTTTCCAGATGAGGCTGGCGCTGTCGAGAACCTTTGCATTGGTGAGGAGTTTTTGGAGGCCGTCCCAGCCGTATAATTTATATAATCCATACACCTTTGCATAGGCCGATCCTGATTTCTCCGGGTTGGCCATTACGACCTTACCCTTCCATTTGGGTGTGAGAAGGTCTGCCCAACCTTTCGGTTTTTCCTGCTCGCTGACCAGTTTTTTATTGTACATGATGATCATGATGTGGACATTCGTGGCTGTCCATAGGCTATCCTTTTCGATATAGTGAGAAGGAAGACCCTTGGCCTCGGGTGATCTGTAGGGCATAAAATTGGCTTTGGCAGCATCAAGAACAGCAATATCCCCGCTCCAGAAGATATCCCCAAGTGGATTATCTTTCTCTGCCTGGATCCGCTTCATCGCCTCTCCGGTTCCCATCCGGACAGCAGAGACCTTTATTCCTGTCTTCTTCTCAAAACCCTGGGAGACCATGTCAATCAAATCGGATTGATTCGAAGAGTAAAGAACCACCTCCTTTGAAAAACCTTTCTGAGGAGCTCCCATTCCAAACACCACTAAACAGGCCAGGATTGTTCCTACTAAAATGATCTTTTTCATCTATGTTCCTCCTTTCTCATTTTGATCAAATTGTTGAATAATGGCCACGCTTGCGCTGGTGCCCAAACGGGTGGCTCCAGCCTCGATCATCTTCAAGGCGTCCTCAAGGGTTCGGATGCCACCAGCGGCCTTCACCCCGAAATCTTCTCCTACGGTTTCTCTCATCAGCCTCACATCTTCAACCTTTGCGCCTGCCTCTGCAAAGCCTGTTGAAGTCTTGACAAAGGAGGCGCCTGCTTCTATGGAGAGTTTGCATCCCCTAATGATTTCTTTGCCTGTGAGGTAGCAGGTTTCGAGGATCACCTTGACTGGATGTCCCTTAGCCGCCTCAACAACGGATTGAATATCTTCCAATACCCCATGGTCTTTTCCCTCTTTCAATGCTTCCACTCGGATAACCATATCAATTTCTTGAGCACCTAACTGGATCACTTCTTCTGTCTCAAAGGCTTTTGTGTTATGGGAGTGGGTGCCAAAGGGAAATCCGACCACAGAGCAAACAAGGACCTGGGACCCCTTGAGGAGTTGAACAGCCTCAGCCACATGGATGGGGTTGACGCAGACGGACTTAAATCGATATTCCATCGCCTCCTCGCAGAGCTTTGCAAGCTGCTCTCGGGTAGCATTGGGCCGGAGGAGAGAGTGATCAATCATGATAGCCAGCTCTTGCTTCGTAATTTTCATTTAATTTTCCTTATTGTGGAAAAGAAGATTTGGCCTGCCAAATACTATAGAATTAATTGGTACATCTGTAAATAGACACAATGAGCCAAGACTAAAAGTTGATCGATGAGAAAGTAAAAATAGTAGGGGTTAGCGCGGACTTAGCGGTGTCGTTTCCATCCTCTTGCCTTACCTCTTTCTTTTCTCACGATCCCAACAAGTTCTTCCGTAGACACAGTTGCTTGGATTGGGGGAACATCCAGAGGGGAACGACGAGTCTGCTCGGGGATCAATGCAAAGGTTCTTCCATCCTTTCGGCGGATGATCACCTTTCCCATCGATTCTGCCTTGTTTAAGACGCTTGAGAATTTTTGCCTCGCTTCAGAATAGGTGTAAACTCGCATATCAAACCTCCATCAATTTGACGCCAAGTTTCAACGCCGCGCGCTCTAAAATACGATCCAATGTCAGCAGGGGGGCAGCATGTCGAACGGCGCAATCAAGGAAGTAGGCATCGTAAGCGTATGTTTTAGTTTCATAAGCAATGGAAATGGCATTGCTCAAATCCACTCTGACAAACCGCAATGGAATGGTATTAAAGGTCTTCAGTCCCTGTTGAGCCTCAACCAACCCAAGACGCTTCTGTTTTAACATGGATGAAAATGCATTCCCAATTTCCCAGGGGATTGATCCAGGACCGATGAGCGAATGCCCCGACGTCGGTTTGATA
>Ga0194125_10011717_pt1 | contig 11686 bp, 8 predicted proteins | sample TA2KigC250mmetaG_FD_148626 | JGI IMG/M metagenome (GOLD analysis project Ga0194125, IMG submission 148626) | Freshwater microbial communities from Lake Tanganyika, Tanzania - TA2015034 Kigoma Deep Cast 250m | ecosystem: Environmental > Aquatic > Freshwater > Lake | place: Tanzania: Lake... | reverse complement strand
GCCTGTCTCCCGTGATTGTAGTGGTTCTGTCGCCCCTTGCGGGGCTTGAGGGAGGGTGGGGGCGGCCGGTTCCACGGGCTTGCGCCCGTGGCTACTCATCCTTCGCCCCTGACGGGGCGAACGGGGTGTCTCTGCCCCGAAGGGGCAGAGGATGGATAGCCGTGGGCGAAGCCCACGGACCAGGGCCCCCTCCCCTCTTGAGCCCCGAAGGGGCGACGGAAGATGCCAAGGTTCACACGAGACAGCGGACTAGTGGCCTGTCTCCCGTGATTGTAGTGGTTCTGTCGCCCCTTGCGGGGCTTGAGGGAGGGTGGGGGCGGCCGGTTCCACGGGCTTGCGCCCGTGGCTACTCATCCTTCGCCCCTGACGGGGCGAACGGGGTATCTCTGCCCCGAAGGGGCAGAGGATGGATAGCCGTGGGCGAAGCCCACGGACCAGGGCCCCCTCCCCTCTTGAGCCCCGAAGGGGCGACGGAAGATGCCAAGGTTCACACGAGACAGCGGACTAGTTCGCACATTCATGGCGGAGGATCGCGTCCGTGGTTGATCCCGCGGTACTGAACAGGATTGGCGAACACTTCGCGGCGGGCTACTTCGAGGAGGCCGAGGCGTCGCCCGTGCTCCGCTGGTCGCGGGCGGTCCGGCGGCGCTTCGAGAACCGCGCGCCGGGCGTGTACGACGGCGGGCTGCTGTATCCCTGCGGCACGAACCAGTTGCCGCCAGATGTCTGCGAGAACCGCTGCCTGGTTCCTTCCTACTCCTTCACCTGGGGGCTGAACGAGGACGGGATCGCCGCCGCGATGGGCGAGGCCGACGAGGAGACGTGCGAGGCGCTGGAGGCTCTGCGGGACTCGATGCGTGCGGAGTACGCGCGGCTGTGCTTCCCGACCTCGCCCCACACGGTGGGCGGGAACGGCTACACACATAGCGTGCCGAACTACGGTCGGGTCATCCGTGAGGGGCTGAACGAGCACGGGAGGAGGATCAAGCAGGGCCTGGCCGAGGCGACGGAGGCGGGAGATCAGGCGAGGATCGAGTTCTACCTGGGGATGCAGGACGTGCTGGAGGGAGTGAGGGTGTGGGTCCGGCGGCTGAGGGAGCACCTGCGCAAAAGAGGGACACCATACCTATTTCTATCGGCGACCGAGACGATCGCCGATAGAAATAGGTATGGTGTCCCTCTTTTGCGCTTGGCGGAGGCCTTGGAGCGGGTGCCCTTCGAGCCGGCGAGGACCTTCTATGAGGCGGTGGTGGCGTATAACCTCGTGTACTACATGGACGACTGCGACAACCCGGGGCGACTGGATCAGGAGTTGCAGCCCCTCTACGAGGCGGACCTCGCGGCGGGGCGGATCACGCGCGACGAGGCGGCTGCTCTCGTCGCGGCATTCGCCGAGAACGTGAAGGCGGTGACGGGTTGGAGCGCGGCCATCGGGGGGACGCGGCCGGACGGCGAGCCGGGCTACAACGACGTCACGCTGATGTGCCTGGAGTCGGCGCATGGGCGCTTCCGGCCGAGCTACGAGCTACGCGTGCGCCGCGACATGCCGGACGAGGTCTGGGAGGCGGCCCTGGATGCCGTCGCGACCGGCTCCGGCAACCCGGCCTTCTACAACGAGAAGGGCTACCTGGCCGGGCTGCTCGATGCGGACCTCGGGCTAACCGAGGAGGACGCGACCTGGTGGAACGGCGGCGGCTGCACGGAGACGATGGTGCACGGCCGCTCGAACGTGGGCTCGCTGGAGGCGGGGCTGAACATGGCCCTCGTCTTCGATGCGACGATGCGCAAGCACCTGGCCGAGGCGCCGACCTTCGAGGCGTTTCTCGAGCACGCGAAGGCCGACCTCGCGCGGGCGATCGAGCAGATCGTGGTCGACGTGAACCGCCACCTGGAGGCCAAGGCCACGTGGCTGCCGCAGCCGATGCGCAGCCTCCTGATCGACGATTGCCTCGATCGGGGCATCGAGTACAACGCGGGCGGGGCGCGCTACAACTGGAGCGTCGTGAACATCGCCGGGCTGACGAACGTGATCGACTCCCTGGCGGCCGTCCGCGAGGTCGTCTTCGAGACCGGAGAGGTTGATGGGACAGACCTGCTGACGATCCTCGACGCCGACTTCGCGGGGCACGAGACGTTCCGGCGACGGGTCGCGCGCTGCCCGCGATTCGGCAACGACGACCCCGAGGTGGATTCGGTGGGGGCGGACATCGCCGGGTTCGTGTTCGCGGAGTTCCTGCGCCATCGGCCGTGGCGCGGGGGGCGATTCCTGCCCTCGGTCATCATGTTCGTGACATACGCCCAGGCCGGGACCGCGGTTGGCGCGACGCCCGACGGCCGCCACGCGGGTGAGCCGCTGGGCGATTCGATCGGGCCGCTGCAAGGCCGCGATACCCACGGTCCGACCGCGATGCTCAAGAGCGTGGCCGGCCTGCCGCTGCATCTAGCCATCGGGACGCCCATCCTGAACATGCGCCTGGCGAAGCGGTTCTTCCGCTCACCCGAAGGCCGCGCCAAGCTGCGCAACCTCGTCGAGACGTTCTTCGAGTTGGGCGGGCTGCAGCTGCAGCTCTCGGTGGTGGACCGCGCGGAACTCGAAGACGCGCTCGTACACCCCGAGCGGCATGGGGACCTCATCGTGCGCATCGGCGGGTATAGCGAGTACTTCGTCCGACTCTCCCCCGAGCTGCAGCGCTCCGTCCTGGAGCGAACCGAGTACGCGCCCTCCGCAACGTAGCCCGCGTGGGCGCCCTCACGAGCCGGCAGATTCCCTTGGCGTTCGTCCTCGGGATGGGGTAAGAGTCCAGGTAACCTGACGCCGCCTTCCCTGGCGAGATGGTGTTTGATGCCCGAGCCCGAAGGCACGCCAACGGAGCAGGCGATCGATCCGGAGGCCGTGTGCACTCCTGATCGGACGCCCGCGCTTGCGAGTACCCCCCAACTGGCCCGCCTCTTGCAGGGGGTGCGGCCCGTGGTGCTGGCCAGCTTCGCGTTCCTGAAACCCGCGCTCGATTCCGGGGCCCTGATCGCGGCCGCGGTCTACGTGGCGGTCGCGTGCGTCCTCAATGCCCACGTACCGCGGCGGAGAGCCGTTGCGGTTGCTGTCTGGGTGTTGTTGCTGGCGTGCGACCTTGGGTGGGTGACGGCGGCTCTGCTTCACTTCGGGGTGCCGCACGGCCTGGTGCCCCTCGGCTACGGCCTCGTCGTCGGACTGATCATCCTTCTTACGTCGCGCACTCTGGGGCTTGAGACGGGGATGTTGGCGATCACCTGCTACTGTGCGGCGGCGGTCGTCTACAGCAGCGTCCTGGTCAATGCCGTCATCGAGCAGACCGTGGCCTACCTCATCGCCGGCATCTCGCTCGCCGGCGGCCTCATCGGGTACGTGGTGAACGAGTCGCACAAGCTCGACACGAGCCGCCTCGCCCATCAGCGCATCCACACGCTGGTGCTCGCCACCGAGGCCGTGGCCTCAGGTGAGGAGAGCGGATCGGTGTGGCCTTCCGTCGCCAGCTATGCGGCGGGCGTCGTCGAGGCGCGGCGCACTTGGGTCGTGTCGGTCGATCCCGCCTCCTCCGCCTTGCGGGTCCGCGCCGTGTACGGGCCGCGCTCTGCGTTGCAGGCCCCGGCTCTGAACCCCGAGGACCCGGGGCTGGCCGCCGAGATCCTCAAGAGTGGTCATGGCGTCCTCATCGCGGACCACGCGCGACGCGACTCTCGCCTCTCCGCCGCCGAACGGCTGCTGGTCGAGGACCATCTGATCGCCGCGCCGATCGCCACCACGGACACCGTTCTCGGTGTGGTGCTGGCGACCCGCAGGGGCGCCACTCGCGCCTTCACCCCGGACGACCTCCGGGCCCTGACGCTGCTCGGCCGGACCGTGGGGTTCCGCATCCAGAACGTGCGGCTGATCCGCGCCCTCAAGCAGCAGGCGACCCACGACTCGCTGACCGGCCTGCTGAACCACGGGAGTTTCCTGGAAGAGGTGGACATGCAGGTGGAGCTGGCGCGGTTGGGAAGGGAGCGTCTGAGCCTCGTCCTGATCGACATGGACGAGTTCAAGCAGGTGAACGACCGCGCGGGACACGCCGAGGGCAATCGGCTGCTGCAGGAGCTGTCGGAGACGCTGCGCTGTACGTTCCGGGCGGGCGACGTGCTCGGCCGCTGCGGCGGCGATGAGTTCGGTGTCCTGCTGCGGGGCGTCGGCGGCGAGGAAGCCTCGCAGATCAGCCGGCGAGCCGCCGCGGCAGTCCGCAGTCTGCGGGAGGCGATGGGACTGCCGGCGCGTACGTCGGCGAGTTGGGGAATCGCCTGCTTCCCCGACGACGCCAGAAGCACCGATGACCTGTTCCGCAAGGCCGATGCCCGGCTGTATGCTGCGAAGCGCGCCGGCGGCGACCGCGTGGCGTTTGGCGACCGCGAGGTTGACCGCGTCAGCGGCTAGCCCGGGACCGATGAGTCGTGCAAGGGTCCGCACAGTCCCGTTTGGGACGTGCGGACCCTCGCGTTAGACGGCGGAGGCGTAGCGTTCCCCTCTTTCCGAGGGGGAGGGCGTCAGGAGGCCTTGCGCTGACGACGACGGCGCAGATAGGCCAGCCCAAACGCCCCGAGTCCGAACCCGATCATCGTCGCCGGCTCCGGCACCTGCTCCACCCCGGTGATACCGTTCACCAGGATGTGGCCGGTCCACTCCCGCACGTAGAAGCTGCTCAAGGGACCCTTGCCTGCCAGCTCCTTGAGGTCCTTGAAGGCGATCGTGTAGGACTCCTTGGCGCCGGCTACCTGCTTCGCGGCGGCCTCGACCGAGGAGACGGGCACGTTCACGATCGAGCCATCGGCCAGCGTAACCACGATCTCGGTGTCATCGTCCTTCGGCTTGTAGGTGTTCAGCAGGAGCGTGGGCGAGGTGGCCACGATCGGCACCTTGCTGAAGCTGAAGATCAGCTTCTCATCGCCGTCCGGCCCGCCCCCCGAGATGCCCTGCGAGCCGCAACGCAGGAGGTTCTGGACGCCGCCCCCCAGGTCGTCCAGCCAGATCGTGCCGGTCTGCCCGTTCGGCAGGAAGGGCTGGCCGATCTTCGAGACGGCACTGAGGCTCAGATTGCCGCCATCGTTCCACAGGGCGCTCTGGTACGACGTGCCGACGTTCTGCTCCTTGATGCCCAGCGCCTTGGCGGACAGCGTGTAGTTGTAGATCTGCTGGGCGGCCGCACCGACCGACAGTACGACCAACAGCACGACGGCGACAGCCAAACTCAGCGTACGTGTCATCGCTACTACCTCCGGGTCTTGGTTCGCGCGTTCTGCACGCGTGCTGCGTGCGCGCACTCCGTCTGATCCCCGGAAGCATAGCCGACCGATTCCTCGCCAAGGCTAGCGCGATGCAAAACTGCTGCAACATGGCGGCGCGCGTTGCGGGGGGTGCTGTTGGCCTCCCGTTACGCGGCTCGTTACCCGCCGTTTCGGCGCGAAGGGGATAAGGGCACGAGAACCGAGCCGCGAGGCGCGTCGGGCGCGGCACATGACTGAGGTCCCAATCGATGCGACTGCGACGCCTCGGAGTTGCCGGACGCGGCTTTCCCCGCCGATCAGGCCTTTCGCTTGTTGAGCTGCTCGTGACCATGACCATCCTGGGCGTGGGTCTGGTCGGCGTCGCGTCGATGTTCACGACGTCCTACAAGACGCAGGTGCAGGCACACTTCGCGCAGGTGGCGACGGACACAGTGGTTACCCGAATCGAGGAGATGAAGGCTGCCGGCTACAACGGCATTGGGGTGGAGGCCTTCCCCGCGACCTTTGAGGTGCCGGAGCTGCCGCAAGGGGCGGGGACCATTTCCTACCAGCCGTACCCGAACGCGACGTCGCCCAACCAGTACCTGATCCAGATCACTGTCAGTTGGGGTGGTGGCCGCGGCATCGCGGGCCGGGTGTCCCTGCCGCTGGTGTTGTCGAACCACTCGTAGAGGCCGTCTACCGACCCGTGGAACGGTGTCTCATGAAGCGCTCCGCCACTAACCGCAAGGGACAGACGCTCTGGGAAGTGCTGCTCGCGATGACGCTCTTCTCCATCCTCGCCATGGGGACATCGCTCCTGTACGTCCAGGCCCTGCGCATGTACAAGCGCGGCAGTCGTGAGGCGACCAGCCGCGACAAGGCCGCGCTGGCGCTCGAGCACATCTTGCCGCAGCTGCGTGATGCCTTCAACGTCGAGTACCCCGGCCCGTCGTCCATCGTGTTCACGGAGGTCGCCAAGGACGCGAATGGCGACTATGTCGTGGACACGGCCAATCGGTCTCTGGTGTCCGGTGACGAGGTCCTCATCTACCGGTCGGACGCCAAGGCCACGATCGAGGAGTTCGTGCTGCCGCCGCCGCCCGTGGACCCCGAGGAAGAGGACCCCGACCCGCCGGACCCGGACGCCGAGCCGGACATAGGCTACCGGGGCGTCGAGGGTACCTACATCTGGCGGACGGAGAGAGTCTCGGAAGACGTACCGTGGTCGAAGCCTCAACTGATTACCGATGGCGTCGAGGATCTGACGTTCACCTACTCGCCCACCGAAGAGGCCCTGGAACTGGTCTGTGTGGCGGTGACGGTCGGACAGGGCGAGGCGCCGGGCTACTTCAACCGCACCGAGGTCGCGGCCGTCAAGGTCCGCAACCACTGAGCGCCTGGGCTCGAGCCCAGGCACAGGAGATGAGCGTCCACCATGACCAGTGCCCATCGCTTGCACAGACGTTCATCGCGACGCGGAGTGTCGTTCTGCTACGCGGTCATCGCCCTGACGGCGATGCTCTCGCTGGGCCTCGTGTTCATGCACGTGGCGCGGAACTCCTCGCACTGGGCCTCCACACACGCCCTGGATAAGCGCGCCGAGTATCTCGCCGAGTCGGGCGTGCACCGCGCCATCTGGATGATCCAGTTCAGCCGGGAGGGCGAGAGCCTGATCAACGACATCGTGGACAACGGCTCGGGCAAGAACGGCGTGGTCCGCACGTACCAATCGCCGCAGTGGCAGCTTCCCGGCGGGAGCTACAGCTTCAAGGCGGTCGGTCCGTACAAGGGCATGCCCTACACGCTCGCGATCACCGGCACCGGGATCGCGCGGACGGCCGGTCGCACAGTGCCGGCGCAGTCCTTTGCGATGGTGCGGGTCTTCAACCCGAAGGCGCCTGCGTCCGGCTCGCCGGCGGCGTACAGCAACTACGCGGTCTTCTCCAACCACAACGCCCAGATCAAGGACTACACGAAGATCTACGGGCACCCGGAGTATGGGGGGAAGGGTGTCTACGTCAATGGCAGACTGAAGTTCAAGGGCAAGCCGGTGGTCTACGGCGACATCCGCGTGACCGGCAGGTTCCACGACCTTAGGAAGGTCGGCCCGTGGCCGCCGGGTGAGTACAAGCGAGAGCAGCGGGTACCTCGCGAGCCGATGCCGACGGTGGACCTGGCTTACTACAAGTCGATCGCGGATGAGGTCTATTCGCATGACCTCCGGATCGACGGCCGTAAGCACACCAGCACAAGCCTGCAGAAGCCGCGGATCATCTACGTCGAGCACGACGTGACGCTGAAGGGCAACCTGGAGGGCTACGGAATCATCGTGGCCGGCCACAAGGTGACGATCGACGGGGACGTCAAGTACGGTTCGTCGCAAAGCGGGTGGGCGATCATCTGCGCCGGCAAGGTGAAGATCAAGCACGATGCCGAGGTCCATGGGGGCATCTACGCGCACAGCACCAAAAAGCACAAGGGCAAGGTAGAGGTGGAGGGCAACGCCAAGATCTTCGGGTGGATAGTAGCCGACACGGTGAAGCTGAAGAAGAAGGCGTTCATTGAGTACGATCCCGCCATCAGGAGCATGGACAATCTGCCCGGCGACATGGGACCCAGCGACAAGCCCGTGGTCGATCTCATGTTCTGGGGCGCGCTCTGAACCCGAATCTCGAGCCGCACCGACGTAGCTTCCGGGACCGTGGTGGACGTAGCCTCCCCACGGTCCCGGTCTGAAAAGGGACCGACCCGATGAGCGACATCCTCGTACGCTGCCGGCACTGTGGAGTCCTGAAGGCACCACGTGACATCTGCACGTGCCGAAGCGGCGAGCCCGCGGCCAAGGCCCCCAGGCCCGTCGCTCGCGTCGGACTGGCGAAGCCTCTGGCGTATGCGGAGGCGCCCGCAGCGTTCTTCGGCGGGCGACCCCTCACGGCGGTGGTTGCGGGCTTGCCCGTGAGCGCCCGGTACGCGCTGGCCGGTTTCGCCCTGATGGCCGCTGCCCTCCTGGCCGTTGCCTTCACCGGGGGGCGGCAGCGGGCGGGCCAGGGGGATAGGCCGATCGTGGCCGCGGCGCAACCGGTCACGATCCACCTGCCCGGCGCGAGGGCGACCGGGGGAGCGGCGCCGGCGGCGTTCTTCCCCATGCGTCTCGCCAATGGCACGACCATCCAGGTGCCTTGGACCAGCGAGGACGCAACCGGGGATCAGACGGACCCGTCCCGGTTCCTCCCTGCCCCTCGCCACCGTTCCTACTCCAACGACAATGACTGGGAAGCGGACGGAAGTGGACCCTCAGCCGCGCCCGTGGGCTTCATCTTGTTTGACCGCTCGGCGATGGTCGGCCCGCCGTCCGGCGCCACCCGAGCCAAGAGCAAGCCCGCCCAGAGCGCCAGGTCGCAACCCAAGGCGGCCTCGTCCAAGCCCGCGAAGTCCAAGAAGCCCGAGGGTGGCAAGCCCACCGGGGCCGCCGACAAGAAGCCGGAAGCCACCCTCACCGACCTCGGCACACTCGGCGGCGAGGAGAGCGTGGCCTACGACCTCAACGAAAAGGGCCAGGTCGTCGGCAAGTCCCAGACCGCCTCGGGCGAGTGGCACGCCTTCCTCTGGGAAGACGGCACGATGCAGGACCTCGGTTCGTTCGGCGGCGAGAGCTGCGCCTGCGCGATCAACGAGAAGGGGGAAGTCGCGGGCTACTCCTACGTCAAGGGCAGCCGCGGTCCGTGCCGGGCGGTGCGCTGGTCGGCCGCCGGCGAGATGACCACCCTGGGTTGGCTGAAGGAGTGGGTGGAGCACCGCGGCAGCGCCATCACCGAATCGGGAATGGTCTTGGGCTGGGCCGCCGGCGAGGACAGCTCTGAGTCGGCGGCGTTGATGTGGGCGAAGGAGAAGCCGGCCCAGCTTGCCTCGACCTCCGGCAGCGCCGCCTACGACGCGAACCTGAAGGGCACGATCGTCGGCTATGAGGGGTTCGACGGCCGGCGAACGGCCGTCACCTGGCGCATCGGGGCCAAGCCGAAGCGGCTGCCGGGCCTTGGCGACGGCTGGAGTGAGGCACGGGCGGTCAACGCGGACGGACACGTCGTCGGCTTCCGCCAACCCACCGGCGGTCACGCGTGCGCCTTCCTCACCCGCGGCGACAAGCTGGAGGACCTGAAGAACCTCGACGGCTACACCATGTCCGTCGCGCAGGGGATCAACGACTCGGACCACGTGGTCGGGTACGTGTGGAAGGGCAAGGACAAGGACCGTAAGGAGCGCGCGTTCATCTGGCGCGACGGCAGCATGGCCGACCTCAACACCCTCGTCCCCGGCGACGCTGTGATCGAGAAGGCCCGCCGCATCAACAACCGCGGCCAGATCGCGGCGGCGGCCCTCATCGGCGGCAAGACCCACGCCTGCCTCATCGAGCTGGGCTGAACCCGGCTCCACGCCCCGGGGAAATGGGCCCCGTTACCTCGCGTTTCGCGTCCCGTTACCAGCGCTTTCCGGCCCTGCGGAAGAATGTGAGGGATGAGATTCCGGGCTTGCCTTAGAGGCGCCAGCCAACGCCATGAGTGACATCCTCGTCCGTTGCCGGCACTGCGGGATCCTGAAGTCCCCGCGAGACATCTGCGTCTGTCGCCTGGGGGAGCCGCCCAAGCCTGCCCCCAAGCCGATCGTGCGCGTTGGGCTCGGCATCCCGCTCGGGCCCCCGGTACGGACGGGCGGGTTCTTCTCCCGACGCAGCCTCACTGCGGTGATCTCGGGACTGCCGTCGAGCGTCCGGTACGGACTCGCCGGCCTTGGGCTGATGGCCGCGGCCCTGCTCGCGCTCGCCTTGACCGGGACACAAAGCCACCCCACGGACGAGCCCGGCGCCCATGCCGCGCCCGCCGTGACGGTGAGCGTGCAGCTGCCTGCGCCGTCGTTCGGACGCACCAGCGCCCCGGCGTTCGTCCCCGTCCGGACGGCCAACGGCAGCACGGCTGAGGTGGTCTGGGCCAGTGAGGAGACGCCCGAAGGCGCAGTTCGCGTTGCACGGACGTCGTCGCCGTCTCGAACGCTCCCGTCGCGGCGCAAGATCATGCCGCCCGCCCTCAACGTGAACCCAGGCCCCGGCTCAGACGCCCCCGTCTTCCTCGACGGGTCTGCGCCATCGGCCACGTCGGCCGGGGATCGCCCCAGGACGGCCCGCGCCGGTTCGGGAGCCGCTCGTGGCAGGACCTCGAAGGCGGGGAAGCCCAAGGAGGACAAGCCCACTACGTCCGACGAGAAGCCGGCTGCTCAGGCCACCTTCACCGACCTCGGCACACTCGGCGGCGAGGAGAGCGTGGCCTACGACCTCAACGAGAAGGGTCAGGTCGTCGGCAAGTCCCAGACCGCCTCGGGCGAGTGGCATGCCTTCCTCTGGGAAGACGGTACGATGCAGGACCTCGGTTCGCTCGGTGGCGAGAGCTGCGCGTGCGCGATCAACGAGAAGGGCGAGGTGGCGGGCTACTCCTACGTCAAGGGCAGCCGCGGTCCGTGCCGGGCGGTGCGCTGGTCGGCCGCCGGTGAGATGACCACGCTGGGGTGGCTGAAGGAGTGGGTGGAGCACCGCGGCGGCGCCATTACCGAGTCCGGCATGGTCTTCGGCTGGGCCGCCGGCGAAGATGGCTCGCAGTCGGCGGCCTTGATGTGGGCCAAGGAGAAGCCGGCCCAGCTCGCCTCGACCTCCGGCAGCGCCGCCTACGACGCGAACCTGAAGGGCACCATCGTCGGCTATGAGGGGTTCGACGGCCGCCGAACGGCCGTCACCTGGCGCATCGGGGCCAAGGCCAAGGCGCTTCCCGGCCTGGGCGAAGGCTGGAGCGAAGCCCGCGCCGTGAACGCGGACGGACACGTGGTCGGGTTCCGCCAACCGACCGGCGGTCGCGCTTGCGCCTTCCTCAGCCGCGGCGACAAGCTGGAAGTGCTGAAGAACCTCGACGGCTACACCATGTCCGTCGCTCAGGGGATCAACGACTCGGACCAGGTCGTCGGCTATGTCTGGAAGGGCAAGGGCAACGACCGCAAGGAGCGCGCATTCATCTGGCGCGACGACAGCATGACGGACCTCAACACCCTCATCTCCGGCGACGCTGTGATCGAGAAGGCCCGCCGCATCAACAATAGCGGGCAGATCGCGGTCGCGGCCCTCATCGGCGGCCAAGCGCACGCCTGCCTCATTGAGCTGGATAGGAAAAAGAGGGACACCATACCAATTTCCAGACCTGAGCCCTGAGGCTTCAGCGGAAACGCCCTATGGAAATTGGTATGGTGTCCCTCTTTTTCTCTAGCGCAAGTTTGAGACTTTGAGAGACCCCTGATCGCGCTACGGGGGTGTAGGGGGCCTCTACGCCGATTTCGACCCTCAGTTTCGCGAAGGCGTAGTGTAAAGGACTTTGGGTATTCC
>Ga0194125_10011716_pt1 | contig 11687 bp, 5 predicted proteins | sample TA2KigC250mmetaG_FD_148626 | JGI IMG/M metagenome (GOLD analysis project Ga0194125, IMG submission 148626) | Freshwater microbial communities from Lake Tanganyika, Tanzania - TA2015034 Kigoma Deep Cast 250m | ecosystem: Environmental > Aquatic > Freshwater > Lake | place: Tanzania: Lake... | reverse complement strand
GCTGGCCGGAAAGAACCCCATCAGCCGCACCATGTCCGCGTACACCCGCGAGTGGGCCGCGGTGGCGGCGAAGATCACCCCGTACAGGCAGGCAAAAGCGCCCGCGCCAGTCTCACCCGGCAGTATCAGCGCAGCCGGGGTGTGCTGCAAGGGGGCTACGGGCTGCGTCCCGGCCATCCCGCTGGCGTCGCTGCGGGGCCCTGCGTTAAACTCGCGGGTTCAGCATGCATCCCGCACGGCTTCGAAGCCTTATCACGTACATCCGGCTGTTCAAGCAGCAGCACCCGGCTGCCACGAAAGAAGACATCCAGCGGGCGATCGAGAAGCAGTTTGCCGTGGTCCAGGAGAGATCCGTGTACCGGCTTGAAGATGGCGCCCTTCGGTTCTCCGCGGCCAACGTCGGGTCATTCTCTAACGTCGTCCTGTCCCTGTCTACGCTCCGGAAGTATGACCACCTGCCCGTCGTCGTGGCGGTGGTCAGGCCGGATGACGTTGAGTTCCTATTGGCGAACAGCACCTTCCTCAGGAGGGTGAGCCACAGTTCGCATAGACTGGCCATCGACAACGTGAGGGGAAGCTTTCTTGGGCACGATATCCTGCGCGACTTCGACGGGATCGAGAACTGCCCAGAGAACATTGAGGCGCTGTTCTCGCTCCACCAGGGGGTGACGTGGGAGGAGAACCTCGTCCGCTTGGTCGAGAACACAACGGCGATTGCCCCCACGGGCAGGCGCTTCGAACCCACCGCGGAGCAGGCGGGCTTCATCATGGCCGCGCCAGAACTCGCCTCACACCTGGTGAGCTCCGAGTGCTATCAGCAGGTCGAGGCCGAACTCACGCGAGGTGTGCGGGAGCGCGCCGCGGAGATCTTGGAGGCGTCCCGGATCCAGAACGTCAACCTTCGTGGGAACGCAATCGAGCAGATCATCACTGGTTCAGGCAGCCTTCACGGCCTGAGTGATCTCCGTTTCGAGCTCGAGGGCGGGCTGGAGTTGATCGTCGACGTGAAGACGAAACTCCTCCACCTGGCGTCCAGCCCCAAGCTGTACAACATCGACAAGGCGCTTCGCCTTCTGGCATCGAGCCGCAGCACGTTCGCTCTCCTGCTCATTGGGATCGAAGTGCACCTCGGGTTGGTCCGATCGAGGCTGGTCTCCATCTTCGATCGCGCGGTCGTCGCCGCCACCAGGATACAGTTCCACTGGGCGGGGCGCGCATCCCGAGGGGTCACTCAGTTGACGGCCGAAGCCGCCCGCTGCTTTGAGGACGACTTCCGTCCGGAGATTGCCATCGAGGAGTCCAGGACGCTTCTCAAGAGCTTCCTGGATCTTCGTGCTTAGCCGAAAAGGCTGCCGTTCGCACTCAGCGACGATCCGGGAGTATCGGCCGGCTGAAGCGGGCGCGTGTTTCTCTCCCAAAAGACCCCGCCTGCGTAACCCTGAATGGACTTCTCGACATCCGCGAGAGCCAGGCGCTTCTCGGCTAGGCTGCAATAGGTCTCATCGACCTCGATGCCGACAAACCGGCGGCCTAACTTCTTGGCAACGACCGAGGTGGTGCCGGAGCCGAGGAATGGGTCCAGCACCAAGTCACCTGGCCGGGAGCTAGCCAGAATCACCTTGGCCAGCAATTTCTCCGGCTTCTGCGTCGGGTGATCGGTATTCTCCGGCATGGACCAGAACGGTACGGTCAAATCCGTCCACAGGTTGGACGGATGTGTATCTCTGAAATCGCCGGCCGAGGTGCGGTCCCAGCCCTTCGGCTTGCCGTTCTCGGCGTACGGCGCGAGCACGCGTCTCCTAAGTTTCACGGCTTCAATGTTGAAGTAGTACTGGTCTGTCCGGGTAAAGAACCAGATGTCCTCAGAGCAGTTCTTCCAGTTCTGCCGCGCCCCTCTGCCCTTTTCGCGCTCCCAGGTAACCCGATTGCGCAAGACCAGGTGCTTTTCGGCCGCCTGTTGAATCGCGGCGGACGACCGCCAGTCCGAGCAGATGTAAACCGAGCAGGTCGGTTTCAGACAGCGCACCAGTCTCGCCAGCCAGGATTCCACCCACCGGCAATACTCGGCAACCGGGACTTCGCGGAACGGCGTTCCGTTGAAACTCTTGTGGAGGTTGTACGGCGGGTCCACAAACAGGAGGTCCACGAAGCTATCCGGCAGGTAGTCCGCCACCGTGAACAGATCTCCGAGAATCGTCCGATTCTCGATGGTGCCCAGCAAAGCCGGACCGTCAAGCGTGACCACGCGCCGGGCGAAGGTTGCCCGCTCGTGACCGGCCAGCGTCAAGGTTCGGTTTCGAGGCGCCCGTTGTTTCTCCACCAAGCCTTCCAAAGCGGTCCCAAGTTTCGATCTTACCACGCACTACGCGCTGGGTCTCGCTGAGAGCCCCGGCGGGGAGAGTGGGAGGTAAGACTCAGGATCTGGGGGTTGAGTAGCCTGCCCCTGAATTCCCTCAGATCACCCGGGTGGCGAGGTAATAGGCGGCGAAGGCAGCCATCACCACCGCGGCCAGCCACAGCAGAGCGGTGGTCACCGGACTGGGCGCCACTTTCGCGGGCAGGCGGCGGTGCCGCAGGAACAGCGTCCCCACTCCGATAATCGGCAGCATCATGGCCTGGGCAATGCCCCCGGCGACCACCATGCGGGCCGGCTCCTGGATCAGCCAGTAAAGGATCACCGGCACCACCGTCAGGAACCACACGAAGCGCTTCCGCCAGCGCACCCGCTGGGCGTAGTCGCTGGCCGGAAAGAACCCCATCAGCCGCACCATGTCCGCGTACACCCGCGAGTGGGCCGCGGTGGCGGCGAAGATCACCCCGTACAGGCAGGCAAAAGCGCCCGCGAAGAATAGCGGCAGCGACCAGCCGCCCAGCGTGCGCGTGTAAATGTTGGACAGCTCTACGATCATACGGTGGCTCTCGGGCAGCAGGCCCATGCCGTGCAGCACGCCGGCGCCCAGCACGTAGAAGGCCAACGTGGCCAGCGTGTAGATGATCATCGAACAGAGGATGTCCACGTGCATCACCTTGATCCACCCGCGCGCCCGCGCCCGCCACTGCGCGCTGCCGTCGTCCTTGCCGGTGAAGCGGGCGTAGCCCTTCTCGACGCACCAGTAGGGGTACATGAACATCTCGGTGGCCCCCACCCCGGTGATGCCGAAGCACGCCGCCGCCGTGGCGATGCCCTCCCCCGGCAGCCGTAGTTTCAAACCTTCCACCAGCTCGCCTAGCGAAAAGTACTCCGGCATGCGCAGCAGCAGCAAGGCGCTCAGAAAGGTCAGCAGGGTGAACAGCCCCACGTTGATCATGGCGATACGCTCGATGCGCTGATAGCCGCCGCCCAGCAGAAGACCCAGGGTGACCGCCAGTAAAACGACCATCCAGGCGTTTACCGGCACCGCCGGCACCACCTGGCTGAACACCTGGGCCACCCCTCCGAACATCGCCCCCACTTGCAGCAGAGTGCACGCCACCGTGACCGCCCAGGCCCACACGATCCAGTTCACCTTCCAGCGCGGGCCGGGGAAGAGGTTGAAGCTCGCCAGTCCGGTCTCGCCGCTGGCGATGGTGTAGCGCCCGATCTCGGCCTGCACCACCGGCTTGATGAAGCAGCTCACCAGGATTACCCACAGGGCGGTGTAGCCCACCTGCGCGCCCAGCCGGGTGGTGGCGATCAGCTCGCCGGTCCCCACGATGGCCGAGGCCAGGATGATGCCGGGGCCGACGCGCCGGAGGATGGCCCTTAGCCCCAGGGGCGGCTCCGCGACGTCCTCCGGGGTCAGGCGGTAGGGATCCTCGGGGACCCGGGCAGGCGCGGCGGTGCTCATCCGAGCCACTTTAGCAGTTGCGCCCACTCCCTACAACTTGACATGGTCAGCGGCTGTGCTATGATGAATTCCGCTTGCGAAAGGGGTGAGCACATGAAGGCGTTTAAGCTATGCGCGCTTGTACTGCTCATGGTATGCGTGGCCGGTTTCGGACAGGAATACCGGGCCACTATCCTGGGGCAAGTGACTGACCCTACGGGGGCGGCCATCCCCAATGCTTCCATCAAGGCCACCAAGGAAGACATCAACGTCAGTAAAGACACCGTCTCCAACGCGGCCGGCATGTACGCGGTGGTCGGCTTGGAGCCCGGCCGCTACACCGTGACCATCACGGCGCAGGGTTTCACCACGGTGCGCCGCCAGGGCATCATCCTCCAGGTCGCCGAGAAGCTGAACCTGCCCGTGCGTATGGAGGTAGGCCAGGTCACCGAACAGGTCACCGTGATCGGCGAGCAGGAGCTGATCCAGACTGCCACGGCCTCGCGCGGCTTGGTCTTCGACCCCATCAAGATGGAGGAGATCCCGCTGAACGGACGGCAGGCCTACATGCTGCTGCGGCTCTCGCCGGGGGTCATGTTCTCGCAGCGGCAGTTCGGCTCCAGCGGCTACTCCGGCACCCGGGCCTGGGACGTCAACGGCAACTTCACCATGAACGGCGGGCGCACCGGCAGCAACCAGTTTCTGCTTAACGGCGCGCCCATCTCCACCAACGGCACCTTCAACCTGACTCCCAACGTCGAGGCGGTCCAGGAAATGAAGATCATGGTGAACACCTACGATGCCCAGTACGGGCGCTCGGGCGGCGGTCACGTCAACACCACACTGCGCTCGGGCACCAACGAGTGGCACGGCTCGGTGTTCGACTTCTGGCGCAACCGCGTGCTGGACGCCAACACGCGGCAGAACAACGCCGGCGGCCAGAAGCGCGGCTTCCGCAACCAGCACCAGTACGGCGGCATCGTCGGCGGCCCCATCCGCCGGGACAAGGATTTCATTTTCTTCAGCTTCGAGGGCTGGCAGGAGCGCACCCCCTTCCCCTCAGTGACCACCGTGCCGCCCATGGAGATCCGCGGCGGCAATTTCAACTTCATCCCCGCCGGCGAGCGGGGCCCCATCCTGATCTACGATCAGCTCACCTCGCGGCCGTGCACCGACCCGGGCGTCAGTTGCACCTCGGGCGGCATCTACCTGCGCCAGCCCTTCGCTGGCAACGTCATCCCAGCCAGCCGCATCAGCGTGGTCGGCCGCAACCTGGTCAACCTTTATCCGGCCCCCAACTTCAACCCCACCAGCCTCTCGCAGAACTTCCTGCGGCCGGATAACGTGGGCAAGTACCGCTATGAGCAGCCCATCGCCCGGTGGGACCACGTCATCGGCGACAACGACCGCATGTCCGTGCTGTTCACTTTCCAGGACGGCAGCGAGTTCCGCAACTCGAACGGCTTCGATCCACCCGCCCAGAACGGCAACATGCCGGGCACCGTCCGCCGGGACATCAACGCGGTGATTTCCTACGACCACATGCTCTCGCCCACCAAGCTGATGCGCGTGCAGGCCAGTTACAACCGGTTTGTGGAGAATTTCCCCAACGTATCCGACCCGGACTTCACCTGGGACAAGCTGGGCATCAAGAACATTCCGCTGGTGCCCACCTACCCCACCAAGGCGCCCCCGAACGTCTCGGTGAGCGGCTTCACCGGCATGCTGGGCAGCCAGTATCTCAACCAGAGTTCCCGGCAGCAGCTCAACTTTCAGGTCAACCTCTCGCAAACCACCGGCCGCCACAGCATGAAGTACGGCTTCGAGTGGGCCCAGTTGATCCACCACAACCGGTCGGCCGGCAACGCCTCCGGCGCCTGGTCCTTTGACACCGTCTGGAGCCGCCAGCACTACGGCCGCCGCCTGGCCACACCGCTGGACGGCAACGGGGTGGCGGACACCTTGCTGGGCTACATGAACAGCGGCAACATCCCCTTCAACGACAGCAACCTCCGCCGCCAGCCCTACACCGGCTGGTTCTTCCAGGACGACTGGAAGGTCTCCACCAAACTGACGCTGAACCTGGGCCTGCGCTACGACATCCAGTTTCCCATGTACGAGATCCACAACCGGATGGTGAACGGCTTCGATTTCTCGACCACCAACCCGGTCAGTGCCCAGGTGCTGGCCAACTGGCGTCAGAACTACGCCAGCACGGCCAACTATCCGAAGCCTCCGGACACCATCCGGGGCGGCATCCTCTACGCCGGCGTCGGCGGCTGGCCGCGCACCAGTTGCGACTTCGACCTGTCCAACATCCAACCCCGCATCGGCGTGGCTTACAGCTTCCTGCCCAAGACGGTGATGCGCGGCGGCTTCGGCATCTTCTACCGCACCGCGGTCATGGGCACGACCGCCACCGGCTTCAACCAGAACACCGACTACATCAACTCGATCAACGGCGGTCTTACCCACCGTGCCGGGGGCGTTACCGGCCGCTACTCGCTGGAAGAGCCGTTCCCGGACGGCCTGGTCCCGCCGATGGGTTCCAGCCAGGGCCTGCTTACTAACATCGGCACCGGCGTCAGCTTCATGGGGCGCCGGGTCTTCCTGCCGCGCACTTACCAGTGGTCTTACACCCTGGAGCGCGAGCTGCCCTTCAACCAGGTCCTGGAGGCATCTTACGTAGGCAGCCTCACGGTGAAGGAGTCCATGAGCATCAACCTCTCGGACGCCTCCAAGCAGGACTACGACATGGCGATCGCCAACCCCAACTACTTCCAGCAGACCGTGCCCAACCCCTGGTTCGGGATCGCCCCCGCGAACACCACCCTGGGCGCCTCCAACGTGGTCTCGCGCCAGAACCTGCTGCGGCGCATTCCTCAGTTCACCGGCGTTACCCAGAGCGGCCTGCCCTGGGGCCGGGCCTGGTACCACGGCCTCCAGGTGCGCTACGAGAAGCGCATGATGGGCGCAGCCGCCCGCGGCGGGGCTATGACCTGGGTGCTCGCCTACACGTGGTCCAAGGCCATGGAGAATGCCCTCCGGCAGAATCAAACCTGGGAGTGGATGCCACTGATCAACCAGGTCGCCTCTCAGGACCGCAGCCACAACCTGGCCTTCGCCGGCATCTGGGACCTGCCCTTCGGCAAGGGCCGCGCTTTCTTTTCCGACCCGGGCCGCGCCGGCCAGGCCGTACTCGGCGGCTGGCGCGCCAACGCCAACCTCACTTACCAGACCGGCGTGCCGCTGGGCGCCTGGACCGGCTGGGAGTTCCTGTGCGGCGATCCGCTGGCCGTCCAGCGCACCGAGATGCAGTGGTTCAACCGCGACCGCAACTGCTACCGCCAAATGACTCCGTTCCAGTTCACCCAACTGCCCTCCCGCTTCCACCAGCTCCGCAGCCACGCCGCGGCGCAGCTCGACCTGATGGTCTCCAAGCGCTTCCCCTTCAAGGACCGCTACGAGCTGGAGTTCCGCGGCGAGAGCTTCAACGCCACCAACACTCCCATCCGGGGTGACCCGGCCTCGGGCAACCCCTCCGCCTCAGACTTCGCCGTCCTGCCGGTGCAGCAGTTGAACTTCTCGCGCAACGTCCAGCTCGGCCTGCGCCTGCGGTTCTGAGCCCGCCACGCTGGGGCGGGCCGCCAGGCCCATATGCGCTAACTTAGCGGGGAATGTAGTCGGTGCGTCGTGGCGCACGCTCTCAGCGTGCCGCCTCGGCACTCGTGCCGAGGTCATTCTCCCGTCGGTCTCGCCATGCGTCGCCAGGAGAGGCGACGCGGCAGATTGAGAGTCTGCGCCACGTCCGCGTGCCGATGTGGGCCTAAGTTAGCGCCTATGGGCCGCCAGGCCTGTGGCCGGTTTTCAATCCAGCCTGAAGCGGCTTGTGCAAGACGGTGGCGCAGGCCATCGTCTTGCGTGGCCTGCCCAGTGGCAGACGACGAAAGACGATCGTCTGCCCCGCAACGCAGCATAGCCGCAACCCAAACGGCGAGCTGAAGCTCGTGGCGTGGGCTCCAGCCTGCTGCTGCGGGCTTCAGCCCGCAGAAATCGTCGCGGCGCGCGAAGAGACTCACCGAGTGTAGTACTGAGCTGACCTACTGCGCTCAGAAGAAGAACTTCGCCGCCAACTGCACGAAGCGCGGCCAGTTCTGCTGGTCCTGCGGCAACATGCCGAAGCGCGTGCTGGTGAAGCTGGTATCCACCCCGCCGTAAACCGGCGTGTTGGTCAGGTTGAACGCTTCCGCGCGGATCATGAACCGGTACCGCTCGCTGAGGCGCGTGGTCTTCTCGAAGACTATGTTCAACTGCGGCGCCGCGTGCTGGCGGATATTGGAGAACCGGCTCGGCAGGGTCCGCAGAGTGAACGACGGGACGGTCGCGTAGCAGCTCTTGTTGTTGTTGAACCACGAATAGCGGGTCTGGGGATTGGCGTGCCACTCCCCGCAGTAGTTGATCAGGTTGGGCCAGCCCACCGGGTAGCCCGACCTGTAGGTCAGGATCCAGTCGAACTGCCACCCGCTGGCCAGCTTGCGGGCCACCGGATTGTCGGATGTGAACAACGCCTTGCCCGGGCCAAAGGGCAGGTCCCAGACGCCGCTAAAGGAGAACATCTGGGGTTTGTCCTGGCTGTCCAACTGGTAAATGAGAGGCTCTTCAAGGTTCCAGCTTTGCAGGCGGCTGGCTTGCTCGTACGCCTTGGAGAAGGTGTAGGCCACCACCCAGGTCATGACACCGGTCTGCTGGCCGCCCATCACGCGCTTCTCGGCCTTGACCTGAAGGGCATCGGAGCGGTAGTGGCCCCATTGCGTGTTGGCTTGGGTGATGCCGCTCCACAGCGGGTTGGGCCGCAGCAGGCTGCCCCGCGAGATGGTAGCGTTCTGCCCCACCCCGCCGTTCTTCGGCAGGATGTCGTAGAAGGGGTTGGGCACCTGGAGGGCGTTGAAGTTCGAGTTGTCCAACCGCGACTGGTTGTAGTCGGCCATGCTGATCTCGTTGATGCCCCAATCCACACCCGCAAAAGTCTGGTAGTTGCCCGCGAAGGAGGCCTCCACGACGATGCTCGAGGGCAATTCGCGCTGGAAGCCGAACGAATACTGGTAGGTGCGCGGGGTCTTCCACCGGCTGGGATCGAAGGTGACCCCCCGGCCGATCAAGGTCAGCAGGCCCTCCTTGGATCCGGTGGGTTCGAGAATGCCCAACGGGAACGGATCCACCAGCGAGTAGGGGCCGGTGAGGCTCGCGCCCGCCGAGGGCTGCCTGCCGTCCAGCGAGGCATCGTAGCTCGTGCTGATGGAGAACCCGTTAGTGCGGCCGCCCTGTGTGTTGGCCATGTAGTAGACTCCGGCCCCGGCGCGCAGCACCGTCTTCCCCCCGAGCCGCCAGGCCAGCCCCAGGCGCGGGGCCAGGTTGGTCCAGTCGATATCGAAGATCCGCTGGGGCCGTCCGCCCACTCCGGCGAACATCCACCCGCCGTTCAACTGCGCGGGCGGCGCCGGGTAGGGGTACCTGGGATTGGTCTTGTCGAAATCGGCCTTGATCCTGGCCCACTTGGCCAGCACCGCGTCGCTCATGGGGTTCTTGGTGTTCAGGTCGAAGCCGCGGTTATACCGGTTGAAGCGCTCCCGCCAGGAGTACTGCACGTCATAGCGCAAGCCCAGGTTCAGGGTCAGCCGGGGCGAGAGCTTCCAGTCATCCTGCACATACAGGCCCCAGTAGGGACGCGACCGGTAGGGATTGTCGGCCCAATCCACCTGGCCGCTGGCCGGGTAGCCCAGCAGGATGCTGGCCAGCGAGGAGCCGTCGAAGGTGCCTGCGGCGCCCGCGGCGCTGATGTCGGAGAGCTGCCGCGTCCAGTTCGCGTTGAAGCTGAAGGTCCCGTTGGCCCAACTGCGATTCCCGATGGCGTGCGCCACGTAGTTGTATTCGAAGCCACTGCGGATGGTGTGGCGCCCCCGGGTCACGTTGAGGCTGGGCGTGAAGTTCCACTGGTTGTGGCTGTTCCACTCACCCGCGCTGGAAAGCGCGAAGAGCTGGGTGAAGCCGCCCACGTCGAAGCGCGGCACCGTGGCCTGGGGATTGGTCGGCGCGTGCGGCATCTTGGTCATGCCCAGTTTGTCGATAGTGAAGTCGTAGTCGGTGTAGCGGGGGAACATCGAGGTGAACCGGCCATACGATCCCCGCAAGTCCAGCACCGCCCTGGGCGACAGAACGTGCGTCCAGGCGGTGATGTAGTTCTGATTGGTGCGCTGCGAGTTGATGTCGCCGCTGCCGGCCGGAGGCGCGAAACCGGTCGAGTTGCGGTATTCCTTGCCGTGCTGGTAGGTGACCAGCGCGTAGATCTTGTCCTTGTCGCTGAGGTTGTGGTCCCAGCGGCCCATCGGCTGGTCGTAGCGGTAGCGTCCGTTGGTGTTGGTGTAGTAGTTGCTCGCCATCGCTCTGGGGTCCGGTCCGTTCTCCTTGGGGAAGTAGGAGAGGACCTTCTGGCCGATCGGGCTGACCCGGCTCTGCGGGAGCACATTCCCGGGGAACGGCTGCCGCACGTAAGCCGAGTTGCGGCAGTTCACCGGCGGCGCACAGGTCACCGAGGTCAGCGGATCGTAGACCGTGTAACCGAAGTCGGAGAAGTGCTGGCCGTCCCGCAGCAGCGTCGGCGGCACGCTCGAGATCACCGAGGCCGGCTGGATTTCCCGCCAGCCTTCGAAGCTGAAAAAGACGAAGTCCTTGTCCTGGCGCAGCGCGCCGCCCGCGATGCCCCCGAACTGGTTCTGGTTGTGCGTGGGCCGGCGGATGTTCGGGGTGGGCTGCTTGTTGCCGGTCCGGTTGGCGTCGAGCACCGTGTTGCGGAAGTACTCGAAGACGTTTCCGTGCCACTCGTTGCTGCCGCTCCGGATGGTGGTGTTGACCACGCCGCCGCCGAAACGGCCGTAGGAGGCGTCGTAGGTGTTGGTCATCACCTTGAATTCCTGGACCGCCTCGACGTTGGGCGCGATCTGCCAGGTGCCGCCCGCGTCGCTGATGGGCGCGCCGTTCAGCAGGAACAGATTCTGGCCGGCACGCGCTCCATTGATGCGGTACACGTTGGTCACGTCCCAGCCGCGGCTGCCGGAATGGCCGCCGGGGCCGAACGCCTCCTGCGTGAACAGCACGCCCGGCGTCAGGGCCATCAACTGGTAGGTCTGGCGTCCGTTGAGCGGAAGCTGCTGGGTCTTGATGGGGTCGAAGACCAGGCCGCGGTCGGCAGAGGCGGTCTCAATGACCTCCTGCTCCGCGGTGACCACCACGCTCTCGGTGGTCTGGCCCAGCTTCAACTCGACCGTGAGGTTCACTTTGTCGGCCACGCGGAGCACAATCTTGGGCCGGACTACCGTCTGGAACCCCGTGGCGCTCACCTCGACGTCGTACACGCCGGGGTCCAGATACGGGATGGTGAAGACGCCCAATTCGGTGGTCTGGGCTTCCTTGGATGCATTGGTGCTGGTGTGGGTGGCCTTGACGGTCGCCCCGGGGATCACCGCCCCGCTGGGGTCGGTCACCAGGCCAGTCAGCGTGGCCCGGAAATCCTGTGCGAGCGCGCCTCCGGCCAAGATCACCAACACTAGAAAACTGCGCGTGAGTGCAGTCATGCCGTGTCTAGCTCCCTGAACCGGGATGTTCACTTCTTCCTCCCGGATGAATCCGAGTATACACCAGACAGATTTGATCTTGCGCCCCGGCCGAAGCCCGTGTATACTGGATCTTCCGATGTCCCTTGCCAACGCTTGGCCGTTTTGGTATCGCTTCTGGCGCTTTAGCCGCCGCGGCTAGAGTGGCGTTGGTTTAGAGGGCATCTTAACTCCGGTCAAACCAACCCACTCGGGAGAGTGGGTTTTTTGTTTG
>Ga0194125_10011713_pt1 | contig 11689 bp, 9 predicted proteins | sample TA2KigC250mmetaG_FD_148626 | JGI IMG/M metagenome (GOLD analysis project Ga0194125, IMG submission 148626) | Freshwater microbial communities from Lake Tanganyika, Tanzania - TA2015034 Kigoma Deep Cast 250m | ecosystem: Environmental > Aquatic > Freshwater > Lake | place: Tanzania: Lake... | reverse complement strand
GGCTTGCCCGAGGAGAAGAGATCGAGCGTCCGCTGGCGCTGCTGGGCGGACTCGTTGACCGTCTCGATGGTCTGGAACGGAAGGGCGATGCGAACCGGAGCCGTCTTCCGGCCCGAGGCGTCGTACTTGCCCTCCCAGATGAGTTCGGTCATGTCTCCTACCCCCCTGCCCCCCTTCCTTCAGAAGGGGGGAACGACGACGGGACGGCGTCGGGCTGGGAAGCCCGACCTACGAACGTCAACGGCAGCCACAGTACTCATGCGCGAGCCGCGCATGCCACCGAACGGGTTGTTCTGCCCCCGTTTTGTGGTCCACTCAGGAGGTTAGGATCCCGGGTTGTTGGCGAGCCTTTTGAGGGCTCGCGATTGCCTGTTTGTTGGACGTCATGGTACACTTCCAGTTGCCCGCTCGGAGGATCGGGCAACGCAGGGGTGCGACCCGAGCGCCGCAGCGGGTGGCTGTACGGATGGGGGCAGGTCCTGCGCCAGTGGGGTCTGCCCCTCGTAGTGGTGAGCATCCGTCAGCCCCCCAAGCGATAAACCCAGTCGTGGGCGGTTCTCGCCCGCCCGGGACTGCGCCTCCCAGGCGGCGCGGAATTCCGTGGGCGTCCGGTAACCCAGGCTGCTGTGCGGCCGCTCCTGGTTGTACTCCCGCCGCCACAGTTCGGTGACCACCCGGGCTTCGGCCACGGTGGCAAAGACCTCCCCGTTCAGGCATTCGTCCCGCAGCCGGCTGTGGAAGCTCTCGCCGAACCCATTCTGCCACGGGCTCCCGGGCTCGATGTAATGGGTCTGCGTGCCGGCTTCCGCCAGCCACGCTTTGAGCTGACACGCCACGAACTCCGGCCCGTTGTCGCTGCGCAGGAACTCCGGCCGGCCGCGTTGCGCGAAGAGCGGCTGGAGCACTTCGATCACCCGGCCAGCTCGGATCGAGGGATCCACTTCGATCGCCAAGCACTCCCTGGTGAACTCGTCGAGCAAGGTCAGCAGCTTCAGCTTTCGCCCTGAATCACAGGCATCGTGGATGAAATCATAGGTCCAGACGTGGTTCGGGTGCGTCGCCTGACACGGCACGCTGGCGCCCGACCGCGCCCGCTTCCGCCGCGGACGGTTCTTCAGGGAGAGTCCCTCTTTCCTCCACACCCGATAGACGCGTTTGTGGTTGATCCGCTCCCCAGCGCGTCGCAGCGTCGCCCAGGCGCGCCGGTAGCCATAGCGCTTCTTTCTCCGCGCCAGTCTCTTCAGACGCTCCGCCAGCGGCGCATCGTCGCGAGGGTGCGGCCGGTAACGCGCCGTCGAGCGACTGACCCCAACCAGTCGGGACGCCTGGCGCTCCGACAGGCTCTGGTCCCGCAGCCGCTTCACCCCCTCGCGCCGCCGGGGAGCGTTCACCAGTTTCCCGACAGCAGCTCCTTCATCGCGTCGATCTCAAGGTCCCGCTCCGCCACCAGCCGCTTTAACCGCGCATTCTCCTTCTCCAGCTCCCGCAGCCGGCGCACCTCCGGCACGCTCACCCCGCCGTACTTCCGCCGCCACCGGTAGTACGTGTTCTCCGCGATCCCCTGCTCCCGACACGCCTCCGGAACCCCCTTCCCGCTCTGTGCCACCGCCCGCAGTATCCCGACGATCTGCTCCTCGCTGAACCGTCTCCGCTTCATACTGAACCTCCCGTTCTCCGGGAGATCCTAACCTACCACATGGACCAGTTTTCGGGGAGCAGGCCAGCCGAGGCGCACAGGCGGGGCCCATAGAAGCCTATCACGCCGCGGCAGGGATCGGCCAAGGCGGGAAGGGCGTGCTGCGTCACTCCCGCGCTGCCGTGCTGCGGCAAGAGTAGCGTCAACGTGCAGCGTGGGGACCGCGGAGCGCAGTGGAAGCGAGGTATACGACGAACGATGAGCCCCGTGCACCAGATAATGGCGATCGTTCGAGAACTTGTCAACCAACCGCAAGTCCACGCGGGCCTCTACCGTCACAGGGCCCGGTTCAACCAGGCGTGCAGCTCCATGGACGCGATTGAGGACACAGAGATGGCGATTGAGGCCTATGAGTCCCGTCACTGTGGGACGGGGAAGGGGGCGCTGTATGTCGCCACGTATGGGCTCCTGCAGGCCATGGTCGTGCAGCAAGACGCCGCCCGGCACCTGCTGACCGCACTCGGGGAGGACGTGGACCTGCCCTCGCTCCCCCAGTTGGTGAAGGTCCGCGACATCCGGAACCGGGCCGTCGGTCACCCCACGAAGAGGGATCGGCAGCGCGCCGCCTCCTACCATTTCATCAGCCGCGACAGCCTCAGCTACGAGGGATTTGAGCTCACCTCGTGGCCTGCCCCGCGCCACAAGGAGACGGAGCCGGTCCACACCCACGAGTGCATTCGCGGCCAACGCAAAGCAATCGTGGGCATCCTGTCGAAGGCCGAAGCTGCCCTCAGACGCCTCGCCAAGCCCGGAAAGGGCGAGCAGCCATAGGAGTGGGTCCTCCAGCCAGCCCCAAACACGCCACAGCCCTGGCAGAGGCACCCCGTGCCTCCCGCCACTGCGCGCCGTCACGGCCGGAACGACCCATCGCTCCGTGCTCTATCTGCCGTATTCGAAGCCACGTCTCGAGGAGCTGCGCATGGTGGGGGCCGCTGACCCGGGTTGGGTGAGGCAGAAGGGGACGGCGCCGGAGTATGGCTGGCGGCCGGTCACTCCGCAGGAGGCGGAGCGGCGGCAACCGTCTGGTCCGCCTGTTCCTGCCGCACACGCTCGGCGATCCACGTGTGCAGCAGCGTCTCCACGTCGATCCCCTTGGCGGCTGCCATCAACCTGAGGGGCTTGAACTCCTCACAGGCAAAGCGTAGGGATACCACGATGCGGAGGGGGCCGAAGGTGACGTTGTCGACGGGCTCTAGCTCGTCTTCATAGTCAGTGAGGTCGTGAGTATCCCACCACTCCGCCGCTTCCTCGTCCGTCTTGAAGTCAGGGATGCGCCTCCTGGGCATGGGCTCCTTGGGCCCCTCCTCTCTGTATGGTCAGTATCTACACCCAGACCACGGGGGAGTCAAGCGGTTAGGTCGGGTCAAGCACGGCTTGAACCACGAGGACCGCGAAGAAGGCACGAAGAGGGCAGCCTCGCTTCACGCCGAACTGGCATCCCTGTCGCCTGTCCTTACTCACCCTCTCGGAGTCGCCTCATGCCCCCTGAGCCCTTGCGTGCCGTCATCATCGGAGCGGGCCATCGGTCCGTGCTGTATGCTTCGTACTCGAAGACGCATCCCGAGGAGCTGCAGGTGGTCGGGGTCGCTGATCCTGATCCCGTAAGGCGGGAGAGGACGGCGCAGGAGTATGCGCTGCCGCGAGAGCGCGTGTTCCTGACTGCCGAGGAGCTGGCGCGGGAGCCGCGGTTTGCGGACGTCGCGATCAACGGGACGATGGACCGCGACCATGTGCCGACGACGCTGCCGCTGCTCGAGGCGGGGTACCACGTCCTGCTGGAGAAGCCGATCTGTCCGACGCGGGAAGAGCTGCTGGCGCTGGTGGATGCCGCGCGGAGGACGGGCACGAAGGTGATGATCTGCCACGTCCTGCGCTTCGCGCCGTTCTACGCGGCCATCCGCGAGCGCGTGGCAGCGGGCGAGATCGGCGACCTGCTGAGCGTGCAGACGGTCGAGAACGTGAGCTACCACCACATGGCGGTCGGGTTCGTGCGCGGGAAGTGGAACCGGCGCGACAAGAGCAACCCGATGCTCATGGCGAAGTGCTGCCACGACCTGGACCTGATCTGCTGGATGAAGAGCGGGATCGCGCCGACGAAGGTCGCGAGCTTCGGCGGGCTCACGTACTTCCGCCCCGAGCGCGCGCCGGAGGGCTCGGGCACGCGCTGCCTGGTGGACTGCCCCATCGAGCGGGAGTGTGACTACTCGGCCTACAAGCACTACATCGAGCAGGGCCTGTGGAGCTACTACGCGTGGGAGTGCCTGGAGCATCTGGGCACGCCGACCATGGAGCAGAAGATCGAGTCCCTGAAGATCGACAACCCCTACGGGCGGTGCGTCTGGCGCTGCGACAACGACGTGGTGGACCACCAGGCGGTCGCGATCGAGTTCGCCGATGGCTCAACTGCGACGCACAACATGATCGGCGGCGTCGCGCGCCCGTGCCGCTCCATGTACCTCATCGGCACGCGGGGCGAGATTCAGGGGACGATGGAGGAAGGGAGGTTCGTCATCCGCCACAACGACGCGCGGGAGAGCCACGAGTACACGGAGGAGGTCGTGGACCTGAGCGTCTCGCGGGACATGCACGGCGGCGGCGACCTGCGCCTCGTCGCCGACTTCCTGCGCGTCGTGCGCGGGGAGCCGGCATCACTCTCGACCACCGACCTGATGGACTCGGTTAACGGGCACCTCATCGCCTTCGCAGCGGATGAGGCGATGGCGGAGGCGAGGGTTGTCGCGATAGCGGAGGTCGGGCGAGGCAACGGCTGAAACACGAAGAGCGCGAAGCCCTCGAAGAGCCACGAAGAACGGCACGGCAGGCGTGGTCAGAACCGATGGTCTGCCTGCGTCCGCAGGCGGACCATCGGTTCTGACCACAGGTCGTCTTCGTGCTGCTTCGTGCCTTCTTCGCGGTCTTCGTGGTTCAGCCGTCACCGTCCAGCTTGTCCACGATGGCCTGCAGGAAGCGCACGTCGATCCGGCACTGGTCGATGACGGAGTCGGGCGGGTGTTGGCTATACTCGCAGTGGAAGCTGATCGGGCCGCTGAAGCCCATGTCCTTGAGCAGCTTCATCACCTGCGGGAAGTTGCCGAAGCCCATGCCGAGCGGCCAGACGTCGATGCTCCAACTGCCGTCGGGGTTCTTCTTGCGGACGAGGTCCTTGAAGGCGCAGGCGGAGAGGTAGTCCTTCACGATGTCGAAGGCCATCGGGTAGGGCTCGCCGACGATGGAGAGGTGCCCGACATCGGCGAAGACGCCGACGAGGTTCGGGTCGAAGCCCTTGACGATGTTCATCACCGAGCAGGAGTTCAGCCCCATCGTGCTGCCGGAGTGGTTGTGGACGATCGGCTTGACGCCGGTCTGCTCGGCGAGTTTCGCGAAGCCCTCAAGCCGCGCGCGGCAGCGGTCGATGGTCGCCCAGTAACCGCCCTCCTCCATGGTCCAGTAACCAAGCTTCACGAGCTTCACGCCCGCCTCGGCGCAGGCCTCAAACAGCGGCTCTGCATAGTCCATGCCGGCGTCGGTGAAGTCGCCCGGCGTGGTGATGAGCGGGATGCAGAGGCCCTCCTCGGCGAAGCGCTTCGCTGCGGCGGGCAGCTCCGTCTTCGCGTTCTCCGGGTCCACGGGATAGCCCGGCCGCACGCAAAGGTCGGCCCCCTCGACGCCCGCGCTCTTCAGCCCGGCGATGATCTGCTCGAGGTCCCAGCCCTCGAGATGCTTGGTGAACATGATCCAGGGTCGCAAGGTGACAGCCCCCTTCAGGTTGAACTGGTCTGCACGACGAGGCGCGGCGCTGGTTGCGCCGCGCCTCGTCGGAATCCCTCCTCTGGTAGCAGGCAGGATTGCCTGTCCTCCAAGATGATCCACATTACCCGTGTCATCCCCGGACACCGGCAGGTCAGCGTGGAGTGGAGACCGCTCAGCGGCGTCGGAGCAGGCGCTCCGACCCACAGGCTGGAGGTGAAGCTGCGCACCGCCGAATGGGACAGCGCGCATTGCGTGCCCCTCGGCCCGCGAAGGCGAACTGCGACGGTCCGGGGTTTGCTGAACCAGGCCGACTACGCGTTCCGCGTCGTGGCGCTGGATGCCGAGGGGAGGCACCTCGGCACAAGCGCGGAGCGCCTAGCGACGCCGGGCTGGGCGCCGGGTACGGTGATCGATTACCTGCATCGCGACGATCAGGCCCTCGCCGAGCACGGCCGGTACATCGGCAGCCCGTCCATCGCGCGACTACCCGACGGGCGGTTGGTGGCGAGTCACGACCTGTTCGGACCCGGACCCCAGAACTACACGCGGGTCTTCCGCTCGGGCGATGGTGGGAGGACGTGGCGGTGGCTGACGGACCTTGAGCCTGCCTTCTGGGGGAAGCTGTTCGTGCATCGCGGCGAGCTGTACCTCCTCGCGACGCGCACCGAGTACGGCGATCTGCTGCTGCACCGATCGCCCGACGGCGGCGCCACCTGGGAGGGGCCGGCGGTCATCGCGCCCGGCACCTACCACAAGGCGCCCGTGCCGGTGATCGAGCACAAGGGGAGGCTCTGGACCTGCGTCGAGGTACAGATTGGGACGTGGCCGGCGGGCTTCCAGTCGGTGGCGTGCTCCATTCCGGTCGAGGCAGACCTGATGGAGCCGAGGAACTGGACGATCAGCGAACCGCTCGCGTACGACCCTGCCTGGCTGCCGGAGGGCTGGGAGGTCGCGAGGAAGGACCAGGGCTATCTGGAGGGCAACGCGGTCGTCGCACCGGACCGGCGGCTGCTCAACATCCTGCGGTACAACACGGTGCCCTACGCCAACAAGGCCATCGTGCTGGAGATCGCCGAGGATGGGCGGTCGCAGAGGTTCGAGCGGGTGATCGACTTTCCCGGCGGCATGACCAAGTTCACCATCACGCGGCATCCCGAAACCGGCGTGTACTGGTCGCTCGTGAACCCGGTCACGATCCCCGACAGGCCGGGCATGAGGAGCGTACTGAGTCTCGCGTCATCGCAGGATTTGCTCTACTGGACGCTGCACGGCGACATCCTGCGGGACGATTCGCCCTGGGCGGTGCAGTACACGGGCTTCCAGTACGTGGACTGGCTCTTCGATGGCGATGACATCCTCGCCGCGTGTCGCATGGGCTGGAACGGCGCGCACAACTTCCACGACGCGAACTACCTCACGTTCCACCGGGTCAGGGACTTCGAGAAGCGCGCCGCGGTGGGCCCTTGAGACCGGCGGCCTGCTTCACCAGAGGGCCCGCACCTCCGCCGCCCTCAACTCCATCGCCTCCGTGCCGGCTACGTGCGTCGCGCGAACGGTGAGTCTCGCTTCGCCCGGCTTCAGGTGCACCGTGCCGAGGCTCAGGGGCGCCCATTCCTTCTCGTCGTAGGCGGCGTCGCCAGTCCGGTCGTGGTTGGGGAGGGGCGGGGGGTCGTGGGGGTGGGAGATCGTGGCTTCGAGGGTCTCGCCGCCGATCTCGACGGCGACGCGGGAGCCGACGCACGCCTCGGGGCAGACATACTGGAGGGTGATCTCGTACCGGCCCTCGCGGACGATGTTCAGGTTCCACCACACGCGGTCGCTCGTGCTCGTCCAGCCGGTGAGCCAGTCGTTCGCCCAGCCAATCCGGCCCCGGAAGCCGAGGGCGCCCTCGAAGTAGGCCTCCGGCGCGGGAAGCTCGACGCGGGGCGCCTGGGGGTAGCCGACGGGGATCGGGATGCGTTTGAAGCCGTCCTTCGTCGCGTCGGCGAACCAGGCGTCGTAGGCGGCGGCGAGGTCGCGGACGAGGTCCGGGTGCTGGGCAGCGATATCGGTCTGCTGTCCCGGATCGGCAAGCATGTCGTATAGCTCGTTGCGCTCGTCGGTGTGGACTATGCGGTACCGCTGCGTGCGGACTGAGCCCGGCGCCTCGAAGACGCCGTCATTCCGGGCTTGGTGGGTGAAGAGGCGGCGGTCAGGGAAAAGAGGGACACCATACCAATTGCCGACGTCCGCAATTGGTATGGTGTCCCTCTTTTTCCCGAAGAGCAGCGGCACGAGGCTCACGCCGTCGATGGGCGGGCTTGTAGGCCGCTTCGCCTCACATAGCTCCAGCAGCGTGGGCAGCACGTCGATGTGGGCGGTGATGGGCTCGACGGTCGTGCCGGGCGCGATGTGCCCCGGCCAGCGGACGAAGCAGGGCACCCGCACGCCGCCCTCGTAGACGCTCCCCTTCGCGCCCCGCATCCCTCCGTTGTAGCGCTGCGTGTTCGGCCCGTTGTCGGTGATGAAGAGGACGACCGTGTCCTTTGCGATGCCCAGCTCGTCGAGCTTCGTCAGGAGCCGGCCGACGTTGTCGTCGATGCTCTCGACCATCCCATACACGCTCGCGAGCGTCGGGTCGCAGCCGCGCGCCCTGTACTTGTTGAAGTAGCGGTCCGGAAGCTGGCAGGGGAAGTGCGGCGCGTTGAAGGGCACGTAGCAGAAGAAGCGCTCGGACCGATGGTGCTCCATGAAGGCGAGCGCGGCGTCGGTGAACACATCCGTGATGTACCCCCGCGCGCGGATCGGCTCGCCGTTGCGCTCCAGGCGCGGGTCGAAGTAGTTGTTCCAGTGCCCGCCACAGAAGCCGATGAACTCCTCGAAGCCCTGCCCGTTCGGATGGTGCGGGTAGTGCGCGCCGTTGTGCCACTTGCCGAAGCAACCGGTCGCGTAGCCGGCCTGGCGGAGGCTCTCGGCGATGGTGACCTCGCTCGCGCGCATCACTTCACGCCCGTGCGTCACCCAGGAGGTGCCTGTCCGCAGGTGATCGCGCCCTGTGAGCAGCGCAGCCCTCGTCGGCGCGCAGACGGGTGAGACGAAGAAGCGGTCGAACCGTGCGCCCTCGTCGGCCAGGCGGTCGAGCGTCGGCGTGTCGATGACCTCGTTCCCGTGGGACCGAATGTCACCCCAGCCCTGGTCGTCAGTGAGGATGAGCAGGATGTTGGGCCCCCGAGCGGGGCGGGGGGAGGCACGACCAACCACGCCGCCCGCGGCGAGCAGGCCGAGCAGGCCTGTGGAGCGGAGGAACTCGCGGCGCATCATGGAGCCTCCGGGGACTCAGGGGATGACGGTCGATCTACGGGCGGTCTTCGGCGCAGGGCGGCTGTTCCCTTCCGATCCGAGTTGCGGCGCCGGGAAGCAGGAGTACACGGCGTGCACGACGAACCTACGGTTGGGCCTGGACGGCGCGGCTTGTGCTGTTGGCGGTAGTGCACTCCAGGGTGGGTAGACGGAAGGAGCGAGCGTTATGCAAGTCTCACGTGCTGCGTGGATGATTGTGCTTGTCCTCGTGGTGCCTCTCGTGGTTGTCTCCCCGGGATGGGCGGCAGTGAAGTTCATCAAGGTCTTGAGCAGTGGAGAAAACGTGCAGGGCTCCCTCGACCCCGGCGAGATACATGAGTACAGTTTCTACCTGAACTTCGACCAGTTCTTCGCGATCCGGGCGAGCTGGGAGAGCGGCGAGCAATTCGCCATCGGGTGGGAACTCTTCGGGCCGGCGGGAGGGCCGTTCCGCAACGAGCGCCAGATCGTCCCCGGGATCGGCGGCGCCGTGAGTTGGTTCGGCAAGGCCGTTGGCATCGGGAGACACAGCGTTCAGATCGCCGACTACACTGGGGAGTTCCCGGGGCTGGACCCTGGCACGTATCAGCTGTCGTTCCTGGAGTTCCCGGGACGTCTCCACGACCCGGAGGACAGCCGGGACTCAGACGGCGTGTGGCTGCCGCTCCCGGACCCCATCGACCCCTACTCGCTGACGAAGGGGATCGACAGCCTTTCGGACCTGGACATCTTTCCATACAAGGTGGACAAGCCGGGGGGCTCCGTCCAGATGACCATGCGCACTCTGTCCGGGAACCTGGCGCCGACGGTCATGGGTTGGGACCCGAACGGCAAGTACATCGCCACCGAGTCCCGGCCGGATCCCGGAGAGGTGCAGGAGTACTTCCCGTACCTCCGTGCAGGGACGTACTGGATCATATGCTGCAGCACGCATGGGACCACGACCGGGGACTATCAACTCGCAGTCAGGAACTTCCCGCCGGGGCCTTACGTCACGCAGACCGACCCGGAACAGGATGGGGCCATCATTCCCACCGGCTCGGTAACACTCCATTTCAGCGAGGCGATGCGCAGGGGCAACGTCGATATGCACCTGCAATTCGAGCGGGTGTCCGGAACAGCGGACGCCCCGTCAGCGGCGGCGGTGCCGTTCACGACCTCCTGGCCCAAGTCGGACGAGGTAGTGATCACGCCCACGGTGCCCTTGACCATCGGCGCGTATTACCGGGTGACGGTGCCTGCCGGGGTGAAGTCTGTGGCCGGCGGTCAGATGTCGATTGCGTCTCAACTCCAGTTCAGGGCGCAGGGCCTGATCAAGCGGACCCACCCGGAGCATGGGGCGACTGATGTGTACCGGTGGTCCCCTCAGTGGATGTGGTTCCGCGTACCGGTGGACGAGACGAGCGTGCAGAAGCGATTCCGCCTGCGTGACAGCACCCACGCGAACGTCCCGGTCATTTACGATTCCGACTCGAGCGAGACCCTCGCGCGCTTCGTGCTCACTCAGCCCCTCAAGCCCGGGGAGACTTACACTGCCACGCTTCTGAAGGGTGTGAACTACGGTAGCGGCAGTACGACCACGTGGGTGGAGACGTTCGCGTTTACCACACGCGATGGGCCTGCGGTGGTAGACTGGAGCCCTCGCGGGAGGTGCCCGCTGGATGCCAAGGTCATTGTGACCTTCGACCGCGCGATGACGCGCTGGCAGACACGCCAGCAGATGTCCGTCCGTCGGACCGACGGAACCGGCCCGGTGGCGGGCACCTTCCGCTGGTCGGCAGACAGCACGCGGCTGACGTTCACACCGACCGACCCCCTGGTTCCGGACAAGGGCTACCAAGGGCTGATCGGCGAGGACGCCCTGGACCAGGACGGCAATCCGCTCGGGCACGAATGGCGCTGGTACTTCAGGACGCTCCCGGGACCGGGGCCCTCGGGATCGCAGACACTGGCGCTCACCGCTGCAGCGGCACCGACGGCGTCGGGCGCCTCGCAGATCACGGTGAGTCTCTCGCGGGCGGCCTCGGTGCAGACAACCATCCGCAACCTCGCCGGCCGCGTCGTTGCGGCCCTGCCGCCGCGCGATCTGCCGGCGGGGACCAGCACGCTGCTGTGGAACGGGCTGTCGAGCACAGGCACAGCGGCGCCGCCGGGGCGGTACCTCGTGATCGTCGAGGCGCGAACGGCTGGCGGTGCATCTGCGCGGTGCATCGTGCCGCTGCAGCGCTAGCCGGGCCTGTTCCGGGCACCGTTCCATCCGACATGGCCGGGCTTCCGCCCGGCCATATCGATTCACGTCGAGGCACTCACTACGGGCGCATCCCCATCCAGAGCCTCACGCCCGGGTCGGTGAGCGGATCGGTCTCGCCTTTCAGGGCAGCTTGGCCGAAGATGGGGCCCGGGTCGCGGGCGCGGAAGGCGCGGGCGAGGACGGTGTCGCTCTTCGGCCAGAGCTGCTTGCGCAGCTCGAAGGTCCACGCCATCACATCTCCATGCGCGGCGCCGAGCGAGGCTCGGGTACGCGGGACGCAGTCGAAGTACTCCTGCGCCGTGAGCCCATCCCGCAGACCCGACCGGACCACCGGCCCGCCCCAGGGAGAGGACCCCACAAGCCCGCGCGGGCCGATGAGCTGGCGCAGGTGGCCGGCGTTGCCGCGCGCCGCCGATCGGACGAGTAGCGCCTGCGGGCCGAGGTTCGGGTTCTCGAGGTCGGCCTGGCTGAGGATCGCGGAGTTGACGCCCTCCGAGTACCAGTACCAGCCGCCCGGCCACCTGTGCCCCGGTGTGGGGGGCAGGTCCACTCCCTCGCCGATGAACGGGTGCAGCGAGGCGCCGGAGCGCGTAGCCAGTTCGGTACCCAGCCCCAGGAGCGCCTGCAGCGTCTCCAGCAGTACAGGGGCGCCGTGGGCTTCGAGCACACCGTTG
>Ga0194125_10011712_pt1 | contig 11692 bp, 10 predicted proteins | sample TA2KigC250mmetaG_FD_148626 | JGI IMG/M metagenome (GOLD analysis project Ga0194125, IMG submission 148626) | Freshwater microbial communities from Lake Tanganyika, Tanzania - TA2015034 Kigoma Deep Cast 250m | ecosystem: Environmental > Aquatic > Freshwater > Lake | place: Tanzania: Lake... | reverse complement strand
TCCATTCCCTAAACCCGAAAGAGACCTCCGCATTATCCCCCTCATCTTCGGAACCCTCTCCATCCCAATGTTTTATTTCCTCGCAAAGTTATTCTCCCCCACCATCGCCCTTCCCTGCACTCTCTCTTTAACTTTTATGACTTATCACTTAAGCCTTTCCCAAGATGGACGCTCCTATTCCATGCTGATGTTTTTGGGAATGGCAGGTCTTTACTTTTTTATGAAATATTTAATAACATTGAAAAAAATATATCTTCCAATCGTGGCATTCCTTTTTTCCATCCTATTTTATACAAATTACACTTCTGTTCTATTTATAGCTCTATCTCAAATGCTCTTGTTCTATCGGGCAAACGGAGAGGATAAAACCCGTCCCCTCTCCTCCTTTCTGATATTTATTGGCCTCATCCTTCTCTTCTGTCTTCCATGGATCATCTTTTTAGCTTCAAATTATAAAGACCAAATGTTAATGGACCCACATCACACAGAAGATCCTGGCTCATTGTGGACGATTTTGTATGGGGTAGTCCACGATTGGAGTCCTCATGCTCCCCTAATGATTGTCTCGGTGGTTCTCTTAATACTTTTCCCTCTCTTTTCAAAAAATAGGAGAAATGCCATTTTACTTTTATCTATTTTCATTCTTCCAATAGTGGGAGTGTATCTTTTCTGCAAAATGCTAAACATTACACATTTCGTCACCTCCAGATACTTCATCAATTTTCTCCCTATCTTTTTTATCTCTCTCTACCTATCCCTTCAGGCCATTGAAGTTAAATTTGAAGGGATAAAAAGATCGGTTCGATTGAAGATTTTCTTCCTCTTCCTCTTTATCATCTCAAATCTTGTGATATTGCCTCTTTATTATCGATCTGAAAAGCAAGATTTCAGGGGCCTTGCAAATTACTTAAAGCAGCAACTCCGAGAGGAAGATAAGATTTTTGACGGGCCTGGAATGTATACCCCAGGTATACTTCATTATTTCGGAACTTATCCAAAAGGCCGCCATTACATCGCATCCTTTTCAAAAGAGATGGGAGTGGAGATTGGATACAGAATTTCTTTCTTTTATCTAAAAAAAATATTTACAATTTATCATTCTAAAGATTGCTGTGTTCGGTACGTAGAAGATGGAAGCCGTCTCTGGATTGTTGTAGATAAAAATGATGCCAGAAAGATCAAGAAGGACCCTTCGTTCATTCTGAAGGGATATTTTGATGGAAGTTTTCTCAATTTCAACAGATTCCCAACAGATGCGTCGATGTATCTCTTTCTGTTAGATCCAAAATCCTCAGATGAGAAAGGTATTGACATGCCGATTGAATAAAGTACTGAGGACTGAGTAATCATGGATTGATGATCAATAACTAAACTAAGAAAATTGTTGTAAATGAGTAAATTTAAATCACCCTGTTATGGATAAAATAAGACGAAAAGAAATTTTCATCCTTATTTTATGTTTTATTGTTGGTTTTGCCCTGAGGTTCTATACCTTTGACCAAAAATCCTTATGGACAGATGAAGTCTATACATTCAATGACTCAAGAGATGGTCTTAAAGATCAAATGAAATTTTATAAAGAGAATCCTACCTTCCTTCATCCTCCCTTATTCTTTATCCTCACCCACCTCTTCTATCCATTCCCTAAACCCGAAAGAGACCTCCGCATTATCCCCCTCATCTTCGGAACCCTCTCCATCCCAATGTTTTATTTCCTCGCAAAGTTATTCTCCCCCACCATCGCCCTTCCCTGCACTCTCTCCCTCACCTTCATGACCTATCATATCTATTTTTCCCAAGAGGCGCGCTCTTATTCAATGCTGATGTTCCTCGGCATGGGTGCTCTTTACTTTCTCATGAAACACCTAAAATCTTTAAAGAAGGTTTATCTACTCTTCGCTGCACTCCTTTTCGCTATCTTATTTCATACCAACTACAGTTCTTTTCCATTTATTGTTCTATCCCAGATCCTCTTTTTATATCAGACAAACGAAAATGATATAAAGACTAACCTTACCTCCTTTTTCATATTGAATGGCACTATATTTCTTTTATGCATTCCTTGGATACTTTTTTTGGCTCTCAACTACAAGGGTCAGCCTTTGATGCCCCTCTTTCAAGGAAAAGCCATCCTTTCTTTCTGGAAAATCATTTATTGGATATTAAGTGACTGGTTTGTTCATTTACCTCTCATAATTTCCTCAATAGTCCTGTTAATTCTGGCCATTATTTTCTCAAAAAATCGGAACAATGCTATCATTCCCATAATTCTTTTACCTTTTTCAACCGGAGCTGTTTACTTATTCTGTAAACTTTTTAACATCAGCCATTTTATTACTTCCAAGTACTTCATTAATTTTCTTCCCCTCTTCTTCATCTCTTTATTCCTGTCACTCAATGCAATTGAAGCCAAGTTCGAGGGGGTGAAAATATCTGTGCGGTTAAGCCTATTGTTTCTCATCTTCTTTATCGCATCCAATCTAACTATTCTTCCTTTTTATTATCGTTCTGAGAAACAAAACCTAAGGGGATTAGTGACTTTCCTAAAGGGACATCTCATAGAAGGGGATAAAATTTTTGACACGATGGAGGCAATGGGGAATATGCCAGGAATACTTCATTATTTTGGAATATACCCAGAAGGCCGGCATTACATTATGGCTTTTCGTAAGGTTTCAGAAAACGAATTTGAATATGCGAAGCCCTTCACTTACCAGAATCAACAATTTGTCATCTATAATTCAAATTCTTGTTGTAAACAGTATATTCAAGATGGAGGCAGAGTATGGATGATCACAAACAAAAAGATTGCAAAAAAGGTTAAGGATAATACTCCCTTCAATCTTATGGGTTATTTTGATGGAAGTTTCTTCAGTGGGGATAGATTTCCAGAGGATGCCTCCATGTATCTTTTTCTATGGGATCCTTCCTCACCCAATAAGAAAGGAATTGACATGCCGATTGAATAAAGGACTGAGGACTGAATGCTGAGGACTAAGTTTGCAATATTAAAAAGTGAAGCTATTTGGCTTTCATCTTTTGTTTATAGACAGCAGAACGTAACCCACCAACCAGCCGACTTGTCTCTTTTGCTAAACTGCCGAGATTCTGGAAAATCATTGCATCAATGTATTCGGCATCCAATGCTACATATAGTTGAGATCTTAATTCCGCCTACAGCACGAACCTTTAGCGAAAACTAAAAATTGATGGAACTCAGAACGACTGCAACGTTCGAAACCTTCGGCTATATTTGACATGATTGAAACAGATGCTCTCCTAATTTGGTCTCTAAGTCCGAAATCTTTTAAAAAAGCGCCCTGTTTAGTTAATTTGTAAATATTTTTTGTAAGTTCTCTTGCTTTCTGCCAGGCAATCAAATCCTCAAACTTCTCTATCATTGTGGTAGACATGATCGAACTCCTTTTGTTTTTTTATCCTTATGATTTATCTTTCACCTCAGTCCTCAGTAGTTCAGAGGGAGGGATGATAGCGGTTAACCCAAAGCTCCCAGACAAGGAGGGTCCAGAGCTGTTTTCTATTATCTTTCCTGTTGAGCAGGTGATTCTGAAGAAGCGTTTTTACATATTCGGAATTGAGGAATCCTTCTCGTCTTATTTTATCGGACGAAAGCAAGTCTTCAAACAATTCCCTCAAAGGTCCCTTCACCCACTTTGCAATGGGGACACCAAAACCCTTCTTCTTTCTCTGAATGATCTCTTGAGGTAAATCGTTCTTCATTGCTTTTTTTAAAAGATATTTCGAAGTCAATCCATGGAGTTTCAAACTCGAAGGAAGTCCCATCATAAACTCTACTAACTCATGATCTAAAAAGGGGGCTCTCACCTCCAATGAACATGCCATGCTGGCACGATCAACCTTTACCAGAACGGATTCTTGGAGATAAAGTCTCATATCGAGATATTGTAGCTTTGTCATTAGATCATTGTAAGGATAGCCCTTTTCGTATAAGAATATCTCTTCAACTAATCGATCCGAATTGAACTGCTCACGAATATCGGATGAAAGCACTTTCTCATTCTCTAAAAATGGGAAAGAGCCAAGCCAAACCGAATTCCTTATCCCATCAGGATAACCAATGCCGGAAAGAAATTTCTTCACCTTAAAATCGAAACTGAAATTATCATCCGATACAGGAAGTCTACTCCCTAAAAAAGTGACAATGGGATGAAAAATTCCTAAAAAACGCTCATAATATCTGGCAAACTTATGGGCCAGATAGGTGGGATACCCCGCAAATAGCTCATCCCCTCCATCTCCACCCAAAGCAACGGTGACATACCTTCGAGTAAATCTGGATAGAAGATAAGTGGGTAAAATAGAGGCATCGGCCATCGGTTCATCTAAAATATCTGGAAGTTTCGGAACGATGTTTAGTAAATCCTCTGGGTGCATTGTCTGCTCAAAATGTTCGGTGTTAAGGTGTTGTGATACTCGAGACGCATATGTGGATTCATCAAAGGAAAGATCTTCGAAACCGATTGAAAATGTTTTGACCTTCCCAGGAACCTCTTTTTGAGCTAAGGCAGTAACCGTACTTGAATCAATTCCTCCGCTCAGAAAAACACCCAATGGGACATCGCTGATGAGCCTTCGCTTTACAGATTGTCTAAGAAGATCGAGCATTCTTAACTCTATTTCTGTCTCTGAAAGGCTCTCTCCTTCTTTGTCCGGGTTAAAGGGAGACCAGAACTCTCTTATCTCTATTTTACTCTGATGCCGGATAAGATAGGAAGCGGGCAGTAGTTTTTTCGCCTCACGAAAGATGGTATAGGGGGAAGGTATGAATTCATAGAAAAGGTATTTCATAAAAGAAAGTGGGTTGACCTCTCGAGGGAAAGGAGGATAGGCCATGATGGCCTTTAGCTCTGAACTGAACAAAAAAGAATTGTTGAGAAGAGTATAATAAAGGGGCTTTTTCCCAAGACGATCCCTTGCAAGAATAAGTTGTTTTCTATTTTCATCCCAGATCCCTATGGCAAACATCCCGTTAAATCGCCGAAAACATTCTTTCCCATATTCCTCGTAAGACTGAACAATCACTTCTGTATCTGAATTCGTCTTAAATTGATAGCCCTGGTTTTCTAACTCCTCCCTCAACTCCCTGAAATTGTAGATCTCCCCATTGAAGATGACCCAAATTGTCCGGTCATCATTGGATAGGGGTTGATGCCCTCTGGTCAAATCGATAATGCTTAAACGACGATGTCCGAGAAAAACAAATGGACCCTTATCATCTAAAGGGCGAATGTATTCTCCTACATCATCAGGCCCTCGATGGGTCAGAACCTCTCGCATGCCTCTTAAAATTTTATAGTCTGGAATATCAGAAGCTTTTGAGGTAACAAATCCTACAATGCCGCACATATTATTTTTAGATGCCCAGAAAATAAGGATTTCGTCATACGGTCAGGGCTAAGATGCCCGTTTCATTAAAACGATAAACGTTAAACTATAAACGATGGACAATGCATTATCCTTTTTGTTCATTGTTCATTGTCCATCGTTCATTGTTGAAAACTGGTTTCGTAACCTTAACCAAATCTCAGAACCCAACCCCAGCGAGGGTAACCAATATAGATAGACCAAATTATGGGAAAGTTTCTCTGATGTGATAAGTTGGTTTTCCCTGGGACTCATAATAAGTCCTTGTCAGAATCTCAGCCAAGAAACCCATAAGAATGGAAAGGGAACCCAGCATCAGCAAAAGTACACATAGGAGTGGAAGAGGGGTTAAGATGAAAGAAGTCCCTTTATAGATCTTAAGATATCCGGCATATCCTCCTGAAATGAAAGCTCCCAATATCATCAGTAATCCCATTCCTCCGAAAACATAGATGGGTTTCTGCGAATAGGAGAGAAGAAACTTTACCACCATCAGATCTAAGATGACTTTAAAGATCCTGCTCATTCCATATTTTGATGATCCCGCTCTTCTCGGAAAATGGTGAACAGGAATTTCAGAGACACGGGCTCCAACCCATTGGGCATAAATCGGAATGAAGCGATGCATCTCCCCATAGAGCCGGATATTTTTCAGGATGTCTCTTCGGTAGGCCTTAAGGGTACATCCATAATCATGAAGGTGGACACCTCCAATGAATGAAATAACTTTGTTGGCAACCTTTGACAGTAATCGTCTTGTCAGAAAAGGATCTTTACGATTCTTCCTCCATCCACTTACCACATCATACCCCTCTTCAATCTTTTGAAGAAGGCGTGGAATATCTTCCGGGTCATTTTGGAGGTCGCCATCGATGGGGATGATAATATCCCCTTTTGAAAAATCTATTCCGGCACTCAGTGCTGCCGTTTGGCCAAAATTGCGTGAAAAACTGATGACCTTTACATTTGGATTCCCTTTATGGATATTTAACAAAATTTCTAAGGTTCCATCAGAGCTTCCATCATCAATAAAAATCACTTCGTAAGGCCTTCCTGTCTTTTTCAAAGCCGTGATTAAACGATCACAGAGCGGAGAAATATTATCCTCCTCATTGAAAACAGGGATCAGGATTGATAGGGTTTCTCCTAATTTATAACTCATTAAATATATTCAACCATCTCTGGCTTCGTTTTTTTACTACATAATTAATTAAAAAATCTTTGACATTATTGTATATTTTGTATAAAATGTCAAGAATCTAATAACATTATATTGTTTAAATTACGATTATTAAAATGAAATCTTATCTTTTTTAAAAATGATTAAGATCTCGATTGTTCTCATCATAATTTTCGTCACCACTCTTATGGTTTTTGGGACGACATCTTATCTCTACTTCAGCCATGATCTTCCAAGTATTGGAACTTTGAAAAATTACAAAACTTCTATGATTACAAAATTCTTTTCTGAGAATGGATAGAACATCGGAGAGTTTTTCATAGAAAAGAGAGAGGTCATTTCCTTGAAAGACTTCCTAATCACTTAATTCAAACCTTTATTGCAGGGGAGGATTCCAGATTTTTTCAGCTAAAAGTTTGGATTATTTAGCCATTTTTAGAGCACTTCTCAAGAACCTCCTCTCTCCTGAAAAAAGTTTAACAAAGAAAATCCGTGAAGCTATATTAGCTTTTAAGATCAAAAAATATCTCTCCAAAGAAGAGAGTGTTTTTCTATACCTTAACCAAATCTACTTGGGCCATAGGGCGTATAGTGTTGCTATAGCATCTGAAAATTATTTTGGAAAACCCGTCGAAGAACTGAACTTAGCCGAATCCGCCTTGCTGGCAGGACTTCCTCGAGCACCCAGCAAGAATTCTCCCTATCAACATCCTGAGCAAGCAAAAAAAGACAGACCCATGTTCTAAATCGAATGTTTAAAGAAGGTTTTATCTCTTACGAAGAATTACTGAAGGCATTATAAATTCCTTTAGAGATAAAGAGCAAGCAGAACTCCTTTATGGATAAGGCCCCTTATTTTGTAGAACATGTGAGAAAGTATGTGGAGGAGAAATATGGTAAAGAAGTCCTCTATAAAAATGGGCTTCACGTTTATACAAACATTGATCTCGATTTCTAGACTGTTGCACAAGAGGCAGTTGAATCATGATTAAAAGAGATTGAAAACTGGCAGAAATATCCAACCCGTGAAAACTCGTCCAACCTGGAGGAAGCCTTTATCTGCTTTGATTTAGAGACAGTATATATTAAAGTCATGGTAAGAGGCAGGGATTTTAAAAAAAGACAATTTTTTGATGCTTGGTTTATCGATTACACACCTGATTTTATTACTGGATTATGGGTAGGATTTGACGAGGAGAGATCTTTGGGGGGAGAGTGAGATTAGTGCCCGTGCCGCATCTCCAATCTGGGTGACATTTATTTCGAGGATATTGAAGGATAAACCGATTAAGGACTTTCCAATCTCTGAATGGATTGAGTTCATTAAGATTTATCCGAAGACAGGAAGGCCAAGTTCGAAAAGGTCAGGAGTCCTTGGGTGTTTTAAAGAATGAACAGGGCATTCTGTTAAAGTTCCTTCTCGGCCAACTCCTTCAACCGATTTTTTTAAATTTGATTTGAACCTAACCTCCAAAAGATAATTCTTCCGCCTTTGATTTAATCCATTATCCTTTCTGAAAGACCATGATGTGAGAGGGAAGGAGTGCGGTCTGGGGTAGATGAAATAAGGCTAAAATTGGATCTACCCCTTTCATCAAAAATCCATATAGACCGACCAACCTCTTTCTCCACTTCGAATCGGTATCTCCCTTCCATGACTCGATCCCCACCTGTAAATCCCTCTTCCGAAATAGATTATTCAGACATATCCCCCTTGGCAATCCCCTCGCGATCTCCCAATATGTACAGCCTCTGAACCCACTAGCGAGCAAATCCTCCTTTGAGGTTTTTTTTGGTACCCGTGGCGAAAAATTTCTTGCCATAAAGAGGGCTAGCGGGAGAGGCAGGTAGTTAATAAAATAGAGATTTGAGGTATGATATTCTTTTATCCACAATCGGTTCGGTGTGCCAAAAAGAATGAAGAACCCACCCTCTTTCAACACTCTCCAGAGGTCTTTGAGAACGAATCTCCTCTGATCAGGAAAGACATGTTCCATGATCGCTTGAGCCCACACAATGTCAAACTCCCCTTCAGAAAAGGGCATCCTATACTGACCATTGATATATTCGATCTGAATGAATTGATAGCCCTGTTTAAAAAAATCATTCATCCTCGATCGGGCGATATCCAAGAGGGTGCCATCCACATCGACACCCGTGATGTCGGTTGCCCCACATCTCATTAAGCTTAATGTAGAGGCACCTGCACCGCACCCAAAGTCGAGCGTCCTCTTCTGGGATAACTCGATGCCAAATGCCCTCAATAAAATTCTTAATTTCCTTTGCAAATAATTTGGATTCTCACTTCTCTCTATCTCATCTCTGGAATGCCTTCCTTTCTTGAGGGCGATCTTCATTAAGGTGGGCAGAGACAGCCGTGTCTCCAATTCGCTATATGAGCAGTGATAAGGACCTCTTGGCATCACATGGTCCCCTTCAATATAGACTTTTCTTAAGCCTCCAGATTCATTCACATAAACCTTTAAATCGTGAAAGGAGGTTGATATTTTTATTTAATCCTTCAGATCCTTTATATTCTTTAGCATAGGGACCCCATTTCTCCCAATAAAAAATCAGGACTTTCATCCCTAATCCGATAGAGAAGGTATTCAGACTTGAAATAAAATCTTTTGAAGGGTTGGTGCCGAAGAGGGGATTTGAACCCCTACGGGAGCAATTTCCCACTAGACCCTGAATCTAGCGCGTCTACCAATTCCGCCACTTCGGCTGTTTAAACAGTCGTTGAAAATTTTCAAATATTATTTTATATTTTTGAAATATAAAGTCAAGCGTAGAAAATATAAATAGATTTTTTAACTAATACAAACGCAATAAATAAAATTACTTTACCCCCACCCTCTCCCTCCCCCTCGAGGGGGAGGGAGAGGGTGGGGGTAAAGTAATTTAATACTGTTAGGTTAATTAGATGGAAATCATATTTGGAATCGATCTTATAAAAAAAACCTTTATCAATCCGGTCATAACGCTGGGCAATTTTGACGGTGTCCATTTGGGTCATCAGAGGATATTGGAAAAGGTCAAAGACGAGGCAAGGAAGATCCATGGAGAATCCATTGTCATTACTTTCGAACCTCACCCTTTAAAGATCCTATACCCAGAACATTGTCCTCCCCTGCTCACTCCTTTTAGGAAAAAGATGATATTTATTGAAAAAACAGGAATAGACAAAGTCCTTTGCCTGGAATTTTCCTTGGCATTCGCAGAGATCTCTCCTCTGGAATTTATTAAAAATATTCTTGTGGATAAAGTCAATGCCAAGAAGATCATCGTTGGATATAATTATCGTTTTGGGAAAGGGAAAAGTGGTGATGCAGAAGACCTTAAAAATAATTGTAAACTCTTTGATATTCAGGTCGAAGTGATGGAAGCATTAACCATCGATCACACAATCGTAAGCAGTTCGAAGATCAGAGAACTTATCAAGGAGGGAGAAGTCGAAAAGGCTTCAAAATTACTGGGAAGGAATTACCCCATCATTGGAAAGGTGATTGGGGGTTCCAAGAGGGGTCATGAACTGGGTTTCCCAACCGCAAATTTAGAAATCTCAGATGAATTATATCCAAAAACAGGCGTCTATGCCGTAGAGGTGGAATGGAATCGTCGAATATTTAATGGCCTGGCCAATGTTGGTTTTATTCCCACTTTTGAGGCAAAGTCCTTTTCGTTAGAGGTATATATCTTAAATTTTAATCGTGAGATTTATGGTGATGAAATTCAGGTGAATTTCAAAAAGAGGATCCGGAATGAAATCCGTTTTAGTTCCCCATCCCAACTCATAGATCAAATTCGAAAAGATATTCAATGGGCCAAAGAAAATGTATTTTTGGGTTAATGAATCAACTTACCAAATCTCACCCACCTGATCTTTTCCAATATGTTTTCTGCATTTTGATCCCATGAAAAATAGATGACGAATGCCTTCCCCCTGACATCATTTAAGTTGACAAAGCCCCAAAAACGACTATCTTGACTATTATCACGGTTATCCCCCAAGACGAATAAAGAGTCTTTGGGTATGATAGAGGGGCCGTAGTGCTCCATCGGTTGAAGGTATTTGAGCCAACTGCCCTTTTCATAATGACCCCATGGATCATCAAGCAATTTATCATTGATATAGATTTTGTTGCGGATGATCTCCACTTTCTCACCCTCTTTGGCAACCACTCTCTTAATAAAATCCTTCGACCGATCCTTCGGGTAGATGAATACAATAATATCTCCTCTTTGGGGGCTCTTAAATTTAAAAAATTTAGTATCTACAAATGGAATTTTTATTCCATAAATAAATTTATTAACAAGGATATGGTCACCTACCTGTAATGTAGGTTCCATAGAACTGGATGGAATTTTAAAAGCCTGGACAATAAATGCCCGAATGAAAAGGGCGATTAGAATGGCAATGAAAATCGGTTCTAAATATTCTTTAATAAATTTTTTCTTTCCCATTTTTCTCCCAATTCCGTGCCTCGTGTCCGTGTTCCGTGCCGGTGATTCAAAACGATGTGAAAAACATCCACGGTTACGCTTTGCCCTGTGCTCTATGCAATTTCTTTATAGAGTTCAGGCCTTCTATCTTTGAAGAATGGCCACTCTTTTCTCGCCTTCTCAATATTTTTTAGATCGATATCTACGAAGGCGATTCCCTCTTTCATCCCGGTGGGTTTATCGAGCAATTCCCCCTCTGGTGAAATACAGAAGGACCTTCCATAAAAATCTTGTTTTTCCTCGCTGCCGACCCGATTCACCCTAAAAATATAAACTCCATTTATAATGGCATTGCTTGCGATCACTGTCTCCCACCTCTTCTGCGAGGCAAACGCAGCTGCAGTAGGAGAAAAGATAATCTGCGCACCCTTTAAGGATAATATCCTTGAACATTCTGGGAAAAAATTATCCCAACAAATTTGAACCCCAATCGCTGCAAACTTCGTTTTAAAAACAGGAAATCCAACATTTCCGGCAGAAAAATAATATTTCTCCTCCCAAAGGGGAATTTGGGGAACATGAACCTTTCTATAACTTCCTAAAATCTCACCTCCTGCATCAATGATCACTGCTGAATTATAAAATTTCTCCTCCCCTCTT
>Ga0194125_10011705_pt1 | contig 11697 bp, 15 predicted proteins | sample TA2KigC250mmetaG_FD_148626 | JGI IMG/M metagenome (GOLD analysis project Ga0194125, IMG submission 148626) | Freshwater microbial communities from Lake Tanganyika, Tanzania - TA2015034 Kigoma Deep Cast 250m | ecosystem: Environmental > Aquatic > Freshwater > Lake | place: Tanzania: Lake... | reverse complement strand
TCCTCGCCCTCGAACATCTCCTGGCCGGACGGCCGAGCGACGTCTTCAACCTCGGAACCCAGCACGGCCATTCCGTGCGGGAGGTCATCGCCGAGGCCGAAGCCGTGACCGGCAGGAAGGCCCCCGTCCGGGACCGCCCCCGGCGGGAGGGGGACGTTCCGGTCCTCCTCGCCTCCAAAGCCAAGGCCGAGCGCGTCCTGGGCTGGAGGCTCGAGCATTCCGACCTCCAAACGATCCTCCGGACGGCCTGGGATTGGCATCGAAAGGCGTAGAGTCCGGCTTTTCTTTTTGACTCGCGGCTTCGGGCGTGTTATAAACGGTTTTCAAGGTCATGAGGCTGATACGACAACTTTCCGCCGGAACGGCCGTCGGCCTCCTTCTTCTCCTGGCCTCTTGCGCCCGGCGCCCGCTTTCCCCTCCGGCGGCGGAGCCCGCGGCCGCTTCCGTCCAGGCCGAGGCGCCGGCCGCTCCGCCGTCCAAGTCCCTCCCGCCGCCGGCCGGGAAAAAGACGGCCTCCGAACCGACGATCATTCCGGACGAGGAGAGGCGGACCGTCCGCGAAGCCGCCTTTGCCGAGGCCGAGGCCGTCAAGGACTCATCGACCTTGACTTTCGAAGAGGCCTTGACCCGCTACGAGGAGGCGAAATCGGCCAGGGAGAGGGGGGATTTCGAGGCGGCGATCCAGTCCCTGGACGACGCTTACGGCATCCTTCTCAAGATCCCTTTCCCGGCCGCCGACTCCACCCTCGAACAGGAAAAAGAGAACCTCCGGCTTCTCATCGCCCAAAGAATCCAGGAAATCTACGCCTCCCGGCGCAATCCCGTCGTCGGAAACCACCGGGCCATCCCCCTCGAAGACAACCCGTGGGTCCGGAAGGAGATCAACTCCTTCCTCGGACCCGAAAGAAAGGTCTTCGAGGAGGCTTACCGCCGGAGCGGATTCTACCGGGATTGGATCAGGGAAGAGCTCCGCCGGGCCGGACTGCCCGAAGAGCTCGTTTGGCTCCCGGTCGTCGAGAGCTCCTTCTCCTCCCGGGCCCTGTCCTCGGCCCGGGCCCTCGGGCTGTGGCAGTTCATCCGTTCGACGGGACTCCGCTACGGCCTCAATCAGGACAAGTACATCGACGAGCGGATGGACCCCTACAAGTCGACCAAGGCGGCCATCCGATACCTCGAGGACCTCCATTCCTACTTCGGCGACTGGACGACGGCCCTGGCCGGCTACAATTGCGGGGAGGGATTCGTCCAGCGCGTCATCAAGACCCAGAACATCAACTACCTGGACAATTTCTGGGATCTATTCGCCCGCCTCCCCTACCAGACGGCCCGCTACGTTCCGCGGTTCATCGCCGTGACCCTTATCATCCAGAACCCGGAGGCCTACGGGCTCCGGCTTCCCGAGCCATATCCGCCCCTTCGGTTCGACACCGTGACCGTCAATCACCCGGCCCAGCTGCAGACCTTGGCCGCCGCCGCGGGCTTCGAGGCGGCCGAGCTGGAGATCCTCAATCCCGAACTCCGACAAAAATCGACCCCCGACCGGGCTTATGATCTCCGGGTCCCCGTCGGAGGCGGGGAAAGGCTCCTGGCCGCCCTGGCCGCCGTCCCGAAATACGTCCCTCCCGAGTACGCGGCCCACCTCGTCCGCCAAGGGGAGACGCTCAGCGCGATCGCCCGCAAATACGGGACGTCCGTCCAAACGCTGATGCGGATCAACAACCTCCGATCGACGCTCATCCGCGTCGGGCAGGCCCTCCGCATCCCCGGCCGAGGCTGAACCCGGCGCCGGCCGGGCCGGCCGCTCATCTCAGGGATTTCAGGGCGCTCAAGACCTTGTCCGGCGGAGAGGCGAGGTCGGCGTAATCAACGCCCCGGAAATGGGCGAACTCGTCGAGATAGCCGGTCTTGTTGTAGACCTCCATGAAGGCTTCCCAGTCCTTCCAGGTCTTCTGGTATTTCGTCCAATACGCCGTGATGACCTCCGGCCAATTCCCGGCGATCCGGACCGTCGTGTACTGTCTCGGGATGTCGGGATGATAATCGCCCATGCTTTTCCACCGGTCCCGGACGGCGGTGATGTTCGAATCCAAGGAGGTCTTCTTTTTCTCTCTGGACTTGACGACGAATTTCCGGCAGGCCGTCATGTACTTGGCGGCCTTTTCGGCCAAGTTGAAGGCTTTTTGGGCCTTGTCGACGGCCCGGCCAATCTCGGCGGCCGCCCCGCCTTTCCGAAGGACGGCCTCCGCTTCGGCCAGGAGGCTTTCCGCCTCCCGGATCGTCGACTTGATCTCCTCGAGCTCTTTCGGGCAATCCTTGAGGTCGTAATCGAGGAGGTAGCGCTCCATCTCGGTCCGCCATTTCCAGGTGACGACGGTCTCGGTCGTCGACCGGACGTCCTCGATGAAGGCCTCGGTTTTTTTCCGCGACTCCCGGACCCGGGTCAGGTCCATTTTGCTCTCTTCCATCTTCCGCTCGTACTCATCCATGGTCAGGGCCCACCAGCGGAAATATTTCTCGACGGCCTCTTCCCAGGGGATGATCGTCTTGTCCTCGCGGTAGCTGTCGACCTTGAGCTTGTCGAGGAGGACTTCGAGGCCGAAATCGAGGACTTGGCCGGCTTCCGCCCGCAGGGCCTCGAGAGAGGTCCCCGTCCGGATGACCCGCATCCTCGGCTCGAACGAGACGCCGTCCTTGCTGATCTGGCCGGAGGCCGAAAGACAGAGGGCCGCGGTCAGGACGAAAAGGATTTTCGATGTCATGGCCGTCTCCTTAAAATTGGGCCGCATAGTCCGTGATATACCAACGCCCCGTTTCTTTCCGCCGGACCTCATGGGGCTTGGGCGAACCGTACTGGCGGCCGCGCTCGTCCCAAGCCTTGGACCAGACAACGGCCTCCTCGACCAGCGACTCGGAGATCTTCCGGACCTGGGCTTTTTGGGCCTCGGTCAAGAAGAAGTCGTCGTACCCGGTCGCGGCGAAGCCCTTGATGGTCTCGACCTTGGCCGGCTCGACGGTGACATGGACGTAGAAGCGGGCGAATCGCTCTTGGTGGAGGTCCCAGTGATACATGATCCGGGACCGGGCCCGGGGGGTCTTCTGCCGTTCGGGGTCGATGCAGGCCAGGAAGAGCGGGAGATTCTTCTCCTTGATGGCCGTGGCGAAGAGGAGGACCAGGTCCTCGGGGCCGATGTCATCGGGCACGGTCGTTTGGGTATAGAACTTTCCCTTGATCGCCTCGGCCTTTTCCTCGCCGGCGAACCGGCCGCCGGTCTCGGCCGCCGGATCGAACCGGGCGAAAGTCCGTCCGGGGACGTAGACCGCCACGGGCAAGACGGTCCACCCCCAGAAGGCCCCGACCGTTTTTTCCTTCTCGGCCTGGGGGACGAGAAGCTCCGAACCGGTGATTTTGCCGACGAGCGTCCACGGCCCGCCTTCGGGGATGTCCCCGTTGACCTGCCGGCGGTAGCGCTTGACGGCCTCGTAGGGGCCCAGCCATTCGCGGCCGCCGATGTCGACGTAATAATACCCCTTCGTCCCCGAGCCGCAGAAAACGTACTCCTGCCCCTTGGCCGTGAAGGCGTTCGTCGGATACTGGAAGTCCTCGAGGACGACGGTCCGGCCGACCATTTCGGCCAGGGACCGGTCGCGGGGAGACTCGGCCGGATAGGCCTTGAGGATCGTCCCGGCCTCGGCCGTGACCTGGGCAAGGAACGGCTCCCAGGCCTTCCGGGTTTCCTCGTAAAAGAGGTCATTGAGTTTCCGCTCGATCTGCCGATAGGCCGTCATTTCGGGCGTGATCTCGATGAAATCCCCTTTGGTGGCCATGAGGGCCTTCTGGGCGCGCTGGAACAACTCCTCGACCTGGGGATCGCGGGGGTATTTCTCCTTGAGGGCCTTGACCCGCCGGAGGGCCTCGTTGTCGTCGTAGGTCAGTTTGATGCTCTGGCCGCGGAGGCGCTGGACGTGCTGCTCCATTTTCTTCAGGTAGAATTCGGCCTGGGAAATTTCGTTCTTCGTCGGCCTCCCCTCCTGCCGGGCCGAGGCCGAGCCGCCGGCCCAGACGATCAGCCAGAGTCCGATGACGACGCTCCACCCTTTTCTCATGTCCTCCTCCTTTGCCCGGCGCCGGCCGGGCCGAGGCCTTTCACCGGACCTCGAATCGGGCGGTCACGGCCGCCGCCCCGTCGAGCCGGACGACGACCGTCCAACGGCCGCGGAGGCCGGGGACGTCGGAGAAGCCGATTTCGTCCCAGGCGACATAACGGTCGAAGACCAGGCCGGGTCGGCCGATCATGATCGGACCGGTCTCTCGATGGAGCTGGCCGCCCGGCCCGTACCATGTCCAGGTCAAGGTGTGCTCGTCCCGGAGGTTCTTCAGGCTGAGAAACGAGGCCACTCCGGCATCGCCGTTCTCGAGAAAAACGGATTTCTCGCCTCTCGGGACGGCCCAGTCCCCCGTCCGGTCGACCCCCGCGGCGAAAACGTGGCGGTCGATGACGGCCTGGGGCTCGTCGACGACCGGCCGGGGGGCGAGCCGGAGGCAGGCCGCGGCCATGATCACGGCCAAAAACAGGGCGCTCGCCCGCATCGGGCCGTTTATACCACGTCTTTGTTCCGGAGGAAAGGACAAGGGCGGAGAAGCGCGCTCATGAAAGCGGGAGACCGGCCGTCAGCCTTTCTTGACGACCTTGCCCTTGTCCTTCTTCTTCTTCTTTTCTTTCTTCTTGTATTCCGATCCGAGAAGCTCGAGGACGGCCATCTCCGCCCCGTCGCCCTTGCGGGGCCCGATCTTGACGATCCGGGTGTATCCGCCCGGCCGCTCGATGAAACGCGGCGCGATCGCGTCGAAGAGACGGACGACGGCCGCTTCCTTGGTCACCATCCTCAGGGCCTGGCGGCGGGCGTGAAGGGTGCCCTTTTTCCCGAGGGTGATGGCCTTCTCGGCGACCGGACGGGCTTCCTTGGCCTTGGCCACCGTCGTCCGAATCCGCTCCTTCTCGAAGAGCGAGGTGACGAGATTCCGGAGGAGCATCTCCCGATGGGCCGTCGTCCGGCGCAGTTTCCGGCCTTTGACGAGGTGCCTCATGCGTCCGTCTCCTTCGCGGCCTCCCGCCCCTCACCCCGGAGCCTCTCGAGGAGCTTGGCATGGAGGTCCAGATTGAGGCCGAGACCGAGGTTGGCCAAGGTTTCCTTGATCTCGCCGAGGGATTTGCGGCCGAAATTTTTCGTCTTGAGAAGCTCGTCCTCGGTCTTCCGGACGAGCTCGTAGATCTTCTCGATGCCCGCCGAGCGGAGGCAGTTGTTCGACCGGACCGAGAGCTCGAGATGCTCGATCGGCTTGGCCAGGACGTCGGCCTGCTGGAGGAAGGGGATATCCCTCTTGGACGAGGCGGGCTCCTTCTCGGTCGGCTCGTCGACGACGTCGAGGAAGATCACGAGGTGGTCGCGCATGACCTTGGCCGCTCGGGCGACGGCCTCGACCGGGGAAATCGCTCCCGTCGTCCAGACTTCCAGGGTCAAGCTTTCATAATCGATCCTCTTGCCGACCCGGGCCGGTTCGACCCGGTAATTGACCCTGAGGATCGGCGAGTGCGAGGAGTCGAGGGGGATCCAGTCCACCCCGAGAGATTCGTCGAAGTTCCGGTCGGCGGTGACGTAGCCCCTGTTGTTTCCGACGATCATCTCGGCCTCGAGGACGCCGTCCTTGTCGAGGGAGGCGAGGGGGATCGTCTTGTCCAGGATCGCGACGTCGCCGTCGCCGGAGATGTCGGCCGAGGTCACGACGGCCGGGCCCTCCTTCTTCAGGGTCAGGGTCTTGGGGCCCGGGCCCTCGAGTTTGAGGGGGATCGATTTCAGGTTGAGGAGGATGTCGGTGACGTCTTCGACGACCCCGGGGAGGGTCGAAAATTCGTGGAGAACGCCTTGAATCCGGACGGCCGTGAGGGCCGCCCCTTCGATCGACGACAGGAGGATCCGGCGAAGGGCGTTCCCGACCGTGATCCCGAAGCCGCGTTCGAACGGCTGGGCCGTGAAACGTCCGTACTCGGCGGTCTGGGTTTCGGAGTCGATTTCCAGGAATTTGGGCCGTTGAAAAGCGATTTCGGTCATGGTGGGCTCCTTACTTCGAGTAAAGCTCGACGACCATATGCTCTTCGACCGGAAGGGTGACGTCGGCCCGCGCCGGGAGGGCCATGACCCGGGCCTTCAGTCCCTCGCGGTCGACCTCGAGCCAACCGGGCACGGCCTTCGAGCGCATCGCCTCGACGAGGGCCCGGATGTCCTTCGAAGCGGCGCTCCGCGGGCGGAAGCCGACAACATCGCCGGCCTTGACGAGGACGGAGGGGACGGAGACCCGGGTCTCGTTGACGGCCACGGCCCCGTGGGCGACGAGCTGGCGGGCATGGGCCCGGGAATGGGCGAAACCGGCGACAAAGAGGACATTGTCCAGCCGCCGCTCGAGGCTCTGGAGAAGCGTTTCGCCGGTGATTCCCTTCTGGCGCGAAGCCCGGGTGAAGAACAAATGGAACTGCCTCTCGGACATCCCGTAGTGCCGTTTGAGCTTCTGCTTCTCCCGGAGCTGGAGACCGTAACCCAGGATCCGACGGCGGCTCCGGCCGTGCTGGCCGGGGGCATAGGCCCGCCGTTCGACGGGGCATTTATCCGTCAGGCATTTGTGGCCTTTCAGGAAAAGCTTGGTCTTCTCGACCCGGCAGAGCCGGCAAAGCGGTTCTCGATAGCGCGACATGGGGCTCTCCTTAGACTCTCCGGCGCCGCCGCGTCCGGCAGCCGTTGTGGGGGATCGGGGTGACGTCCTTGATCGACCGGATCTCGAGGCCGCCGCTCTGGAGGGAGCGGATGGCCGATTCCCGGCCCGATCCCGGACCCGCGACCCGGACGTCGACGAACCGGACCCCGAAATCGCGGGCCTTGGTCGCCGCTTCCTTGGCCGCCAGCTGGGCGGCGAAGGGGGTCCCTTTGCGGGCCCCCTTGAAACCGACCGTCCCGGCGCTCGTCCAGCAGACCGCGGCCCCGCTCTGGTCGGTGATCGTGATGATCGTGTTGTTGAACGTCGACTGGATGTACGCCGTCCCGAACCCGATGTCTTTGCGGACTTTTTTCTTCGTCCGCGACTTGGCTTTGGTGGCCATGCCGTCCTCCCTTCCTTAGGTCTTGGCCGGGGTTTTGAGCTTCTTGATCGTGTGTCCGCGCGGCCCCTTCCGCGTCCGGGCGTTCGTCTTCGTCCGCTGTCCGCGGACGGGGAGTTTGCGCTTATGGCGCTGCCCGCGGTAGCAGCCGATGTCGACCAGCCGTTTGATGGCCAGGCTGACGTCTTTCCGCAGGTCGCCTTCGATCTTCTCCCGTTTCTCGATGATCTGCCGGATCTTGTTGACCTCGTCCTCGGTCAGGGCCTTGACCTTCTTGTTCTTGTCGATCTTGGCCTCGGCCAGGATGAGGACGGATTTGGACCGGCCGATCCCGAAGATGTACGTCAGGCCGACCTCGATCCGCTTCTCCGGCGGGAGCGTGATGCCCGCGATACGTGCCATGGTTGCCTCGCTTACCCTTGACGTTGTTTATGCCGGGGATTCGTGCAGATGATCCGGACGCCGCCTTTGCGCCGGATGATCTTGCAGTTGCGGCAGATTTTCTTGACCGATGCTCTGACTTTCATGGTCGCGTCCTTTACTTGAACCGGTAGGTGATCCGGCCCTTGCTCAGGTCGTAGGGCGAAATCTCGACGAGGACCCGGTCTCCGGGCAGGATCCGGATGAAATGCTTCCTCATCTTGCCCGAGATGTGGGCCAGGATCTTGTGCTTGTTCTGGAGCTCGACCCGGAACATCGCGTTGGGCAGCGTCTCCAGGACCACGCCTTCGGCTTCGAAGACGTCCTCTTTAGGCATAGGACAGCTCCTTCCCGCCCGTCCGGGCCGACGTCCCGTCCCGGCGGCTCAAGACCTCGGCCCCGGCCGCGGTGAGGGCCACGGTTTCCTCGAAATGGGCGGCCAGGCCGCGGTCTTTGGTCACGGCCGTCCAGCCGTCCGAGAGAATCTCGACATCCCAGTCCCCGGCGGCGATCATCGGCTCGATGGCCAGGACCAGGCCGCGGTGGAGCTTGGGGCCCCGGCCGGGAAAGCCGAAGTTCGGAACCTGGGGCTCCTCGTGGAGCTCCTGCCCGATGCCGTGGCCGACGAACGAGCGGACGACCGAGAATCCCGAGGCTTCGACCGAGCGTTGGACGGCGGCCGAGATATCCGAGAGCCGGCGCCCTTCGACGAATTGGGCCACCCCCTCGGCGAACGCCCGTTCGGCCGCGGCGATGAGGCGGAGGGCCAAGGGAGACGTCCGGCCGACCGGATAGGTTCGGGCGGCGTCCCCGTAGAATCCCCCGGCGAAGGCCCCGAAGTCCAGACTGGCGATGTCTCCCTCGCGGAGGATCCGATGGCTCGAGGGGATGCCGTGGATGACCTCCTCGTTGATCGAGACGCAGAGCGAAGCCGGATAGCCCCGATATCCCTTGAAGGCCGGCCTGGCCCCGAGCTCCCGGGCTCTCCGTTCGGCATAGGCGTCGAGGTCGGAGGTTCGGAGGCCCGGCTGGATCATCGCCCCGAGCTCGTCCAGGATTTGGGCCACGATCCGGGCGCTCGCCCTCATGGCCTCGACCTCGGCCGCGGTCTTGTAGACGATCATGGCCGCCCCTTCTCTCCGCCGGCCGACCGGGCGGCCGCGACGGCGGCCAGAACGCCGGCCGCGACGGCTTCGAACTCTCCTTCGCCGCCGACGGCCCGGTAAACACCGCGGGCCCGGAAGGCCTCGCGGAGGGGCGCCGTCCGGTCCCGGTAGACCCGAAGCCGCTCGCGGACGGCCTCGGGACGGTCGTCCGGACGCTGGACGAGGGCCGCTCCGCAGGCGTCGCAGGCGCCGGCCCGGACCGGAGGCCGGCTCCGGAGGTTGTAGACGGCCTGGCAAGACGGGCAGACCCGGCGGGCGGAAAGACGGGAGACGATCGTCTCCTCGGCGACGTCGAGTTCGACGGCGATTTCCGGCCGGCCGCCGTCGATCCGCCGGAGGGCCTCAGCCTGGGCGGCCGTCCGCGGATACCCGTCGAGGATGTATCCCGGCCGGCAATCGGCCTCGGCGATCCTCTCCCGGACGATCCCGGTCACGATGTCGTCGGAGACGAGGCCTCCGGCCTGCATGACCCCCTCGGCCAGCCGTCCGAGCGGCGTTCCCTCCCGGACGGCTTTCCGAAGAAGGTCGCCGGTCGAAATCCGGGGGAACCCCGTGGCCCGCTCGAGGCGCTCGCCCACGGTTCCCTTGCCGCTCCCGGGCGGTCCGAGGAGGACGACCCTCACCCCCGTCTCCCCCGGATCCGGCCGCGCCGCATGAATCCGTCGTAATGGCGCATGACGAGCTGGGCTTCGATCTGCTGCATGGTGTCCATGGCCACGCCGACGACGATGAGGATCGAGGTCCCCCCGAAGTAGAAGTTGACGTTGAGGCCGTTGGTGAACCAGGTCGGGAGAATCCGCTCCAGGGTCCCCCCGATGAAGGGGAGATACTGGACCTTGAAGCCCGTCATCAGGAACTCGGGAAGGATGGCCAGGAGGGCCAGGTAGACGGCCCCGACGAGGGTGATCCGCGAAAGGATCGTGTCGACGAAGTCGGACGTGTTCTTTCCCGGCCGGATGCCGGGGATGAAGCCCCCGTACTTCCGGAGGTTGTCGGCCACGTCGGTCGGGTTGAAGATGATCGAGACGTAGAAATAGGTGAAGAAGATGATCGCCGAGACATAGAGGAGATTGTAGAGGGGCATGCCGAGCTGGAATTGGCGGGCGATGTCCTGGAAGACGGGGATTTTGATCATCTGGGCGATCGTCGCCGGGATGGTGATGATCGAGGCGGCGAAAATGATCGGAATGACCCCCCCGGTGTTGACCCGGAGGGGGAGGTGGGTGCTCTGTCCGCCGTAGACCTTCCGCCCGATGACCCGCTTGGCGTAGGAGACGGGGATCCGGCGCTGGCCCCGCTCGACGAAGACGATGAAGGCGATGACCGTGATCATCATCGCCACGAGGATGATGACCTTGATCGGGTCCCAGCTTCCCGTCCGGAGGCCGGTCACGACCTCGCCCAGCCCGGCCGGGAAGCGGACCACGATCCCGGCGAAGATGATCAGGGAAATCCCGTTCCCGATCCCCCGCTCCGAAATCTGCTCGCCGAGCCACATGACGAAGACCGTCCCCGTGGTCAGGGTCAGGACGGTCAGGAGCTGGAAGGGAAGGCCGACGTTGGGGACGATCCGGGCCCCGCCCGGGCTCCGCAATCCCTGGAGGAAGAGGGCGATGCCCCAGGCCTGGATGACGCAGATGAGGATCGTCCCGTAGCGGGTGTACTGGGTGATCTTCTTCTTGCCGAGCTCGCCTTCCTTGGACAGGCGCTCGAGATAGGGCCAGACGACGGTCAGGAGCTGGAGGATGATCGAAGAGCTGATGTAGGGCATGATCCCCAGGGCGAAGATCGTCATCCGGGACATGTACTGCCCCGAGAACATGTCGATGAAGCCGAGGATCGTCCCTTTCTGCTGCTGCCAGAACTCGGCCAGGGCGTCGGAGGAGATGCCGGGGTTGGGGATCTGGCCGCCGAGCCGGTAAACGGCCAGGAGAAGGAGGGTGAAGATGACCCGCCTCCGGAGGTCCGGGATGCTGAAGATGTTGCGGATGCTGTCGAGAATGGGCATGGGGGCTATCCGATGACGACGGCCTGGCCGCCCGCGGCCTCGATCTTCTTCGCCGCCGCGGCCGAGAATTTATGGGCGTGGACGGTCTTGGGCCCGGAGACATCGCCCCGGCCGAGGACCTTGATCCGGACGGATTTCTTGACGATCCCGGCCGCGGCGAGGACCTCCGGGGTGATTTCGGCCTCTTCCAAGCGGGCCAGCCGGTCGAGATTGACCTCGGCGTAGGCCGTCCGGAAGATGTTCGTGAAGCCCCGCTTGGGAATCCGGCGGTGAAGCGGCATCTGCCCGCCCTCGGTGCCCCGGGTCCGGGAGTATCCCGCTCCGGCGAGCTGGCCCTTGTGGCCGCGTCCCGACGTCTTCTGGCGGCCCGAGCCCGGGCCTCGGCCGACCCGGCGGGCGGCCTTCCGGGATCCTTTGGCGGGACGGAGTTGACTGAGGTTCATGGGACGACCTCCACGCGGACGAGGTGAGAAATTTTCCGGATCATCCCCCGGACGGCCGGCAGGTCGGGACGGACGACGGTGTCGTTCGGCTTCCGCAGGCCCAGGCCGCGGGCGATCTCCCGCTGCGGCTTCGGGTATCCGATCAGGCTCCGGACGAGGGTCAGACGGAGTTTTCCGGGTTCGGAGCTCATCGTCAGGCCGTTCCTTTCGCCTTGCCGCGGTCCTTGGCGACCTGGCCGGGGCTCTTGACCCTCCGGAGGGCGTCCATCGTCGCGTGGGCGACGCTGATGGGATTCGTGCTCCGGATGGACTTCGTCAGGATGTCCTTGATCCCGGCCAGCTCGAGAATGACGCGGACGGCCCCCCCGGCGATGACCCCCGTCCCCTTGGAGGCGGGGCGGAGGACGACGACCCCGGCATCGGCTTCGCCGCGGATCGTGTGGGGGATCGTCGTCTCGGCGAGATGGACCCGGATGAGGCGCTTCTTGGCGTTCTCGACGGCCTTGGCGATGGCC
>Ga0194125_10011700_pt1 | contig 11702 bp, 12 predicted proteins | sample TA2KigC250mmetaG_FD_148626 | JGI IMG/M metagenome (GOLD analysis project Ga0194125, IMG submission 148626) | Freshwater microbial communities from Lake Tanganyika, Tanzania - TA2015034 Kigoma Deep Cast 250m | ecosystem: Environmental > Aquatic > Freshwater > Lake | place: Tanzania: Lake... | reverse complement strand
ATGAGGATGATTTGTTTTGCATCCCTATGTTGAACCATAACGGCCGCCAAACCGGAAGCAAAATAAGTGCTTGCGCCCGGCCTACTTACAAAGCTTTTCCCACTCTCCCGCAAATGCAATCACCGTGCTAATGGTGGACTCGATCCACAAGTTATTATCGAAAAGTTTCTCGAAGAAAACACCGACGCTGAAAACGTCGACACTGAGAGTTTCTGGGTGGAGGTTGATGAGAACTTACGAGCTGGCAAAATCCGCTTGGTTTTCTTTGCCGACGAAATTCCCGGCGAATTACAACGAATCGTGGAGTTCTTGCGGGAGCATTTGCGAGACACCGAAGTTCTCGCCATTTCACTTAAGCAGTATGAAGGACGCGGTATCAAGACTTTAGTCCCGCGCGTTGTCGGACTTACCAGATCGGTCAGTCCTCGGCGCGACGGTGCAAAACGGTTTAAGATCACTCCAACGGAGTTCACAGACGAACTGAGCAGGTCAACAACTGTGACACCTGAAGACCGAATATTCGTAGAGGAAATGCTCAAAGACAGCAAATCGCTTCCTCCGGAGTGTGTGATTGAGTGGCGGCAAAGCTGTTTCGGCGTTAAATTTCCGGATCCCAGAGAAGATGTCGACCAAGACTACACTATGTTCCGTGTCGGGAAAGACGGCCAAGTTGGCTTTGGGTTCATAAACGGACAATTGAAAAGACGCGGACTACCGGTCGAGATTGCGGCTGAATACATCAAAACGATTGCTTCATTATTCAAGAACTGCCGTGTGCATCCCAGATGGCCCGACAATTTAGACCGGGATTTATCCATGACAGAATTTAGGGAGCAATACGATAGCGTGAAGACGGCCATAACAACTGTTATCGCCGGAATCAAAGAAGCAGCCTCTCATGCCGCTCAAGAATAATCTAGTTAGCGGTGACTATACACTAACGGAATCCAAAATGCTGAACGGTCCAGAATGGTAACACCGCTGCGCAGCCATTATGCACACGCCGGCTGTCAGAGCGCTGCTTGGCCAAGGAAAACGCATGGAGTTTGGGTATGCCTGCATGACGTCCGATTCCCTTGAGGAATTGCCGCCTGAGTTTCGAGAGGTGTTTCGCGAAGCCGAGCGGCAACTTCAGGAAGGCAAGTGAGAGCAATACTGCTGTTGCACGGCGCCGAACATACCACCCCGAACGGCTACGTTACCCGCCCTATGTCAGCCGATCTCAAGCAGACGATGACCGCACACTCCGACGACCTTGGTAGCTCCCACTTGTGTTTCCTTGTTCACATGCTGATGGCCGTGAAGAAGTATGCGCGGCTGGTGACGGTTGATGTAGGCGTTGAGGGCATCGAAGCCGTAGTGAGTATCATCTTCCTTGTCGTGCACATGGCGCGGACTGTTGTGCGATACGAACACTTCGACGCGGGGAAAATCTTTCAGCAGGTTGGCCGCTTCCTGCTGTTCGTACAGGAAATGTCCACGCGGTTTGTACTTCCATGAACCGTTGAACCCGCCGAAGCGAAGGCCGCCGAACTCGGCCACCTTCAGATGCAAGTCGGTGATACCCGACGGGAATGGCGTTGGCGCATCGTGATTGCCTTTGACGGCGAAAACTGGCGGAACACCAAACGCTTGTTGTGCCTCCAGAATCAGGCCATCAGCGGTATCGCCCAAAGTCAAAATCAAATCGGCTTGGCCAGAACCGTGTCGCCAGTGCAGGTCGTCAATGTCGGCAAGAACAAACGCTCGCACTTATTCCTCATCCTTCCTCTTTCGCAGTGACACGCGCCATTCTTCTTCTTGTCTGACCAGGGCGCCGAGTAGGTCGCGCAACACTTTACCTTCCGGTTTGCCGAGCAAGTCCTTCAGCTTGGCGCTGGAGAAGTCGGTAAGTTCCGGCCAGAGCGGTGATTGGCGGAGCAAGGCGAGCATCTGTTCGTACTCGTCGAATTGGTTGGTCTTGGTGGGAATCTTCAACTCGGTGACGTGCTTCACTGTCGCCTGACGGTCGGCTCCGAAGATGCGCTGGTAGTCGTGTTGCCGTGCGAACTCAATGATGGCAGCCTCGACCTGTTCCATTTGCGCTTTCACGTTGTCGGCTTGGGTCTGCAATTCTTTGCGTTTGATGCCGAGGCTGGCGAGTTGGTTGACCAACGCGGGGCCGTCGTCGGGCAGTGGCGTTGGCTGCGGGGCTTGTTCTTCGATGGCGTAGAGATGTTTCCAGATCGGGCAAAGTGGCCGGTACTCGCACCAGTTGCAGAGACGGGATTCGCACGCGGGGAAGTTATTGGTGGTGGTGGCGACTTCGATCTCCTGAATCTTGGCGATCATTTTGGCGCGGAGTTCATCCAACTCCTGCTCGGTGCGGCGCGAGCGGATTTCAAGGTCAGCGCGGACATAATGCCAGACGAGTTCAACCTGTCGCACTTCGCCGAAGTAATCCCGCAAACCGATTTCGTAGAGCGCCAGTTGCCGGTCTTGGTCTTTCTCTTCTTGGGAGGGTGGCGTCTGGTTCGTCTTGTAGTCGTGAATCTCAAAGATGCCGTCGGTCATCTTGTCCACGCGATCAATGAAGCCGGTCATCTTGTATTGGCCGGCGGCATCGAGGGTGATGGGCACTTGCATTTCCAACGCGACGGCCAAGCCTTGGTTGAACGGGTGGTAGTGCCGGTAGTAACGCTCGATGCAGGTCCGTCCAGTGGCGCGGTAGTCGTCGGCGGTCAGGTCGGGTTTGACGATGCGAACGGCGTCGCTCCAGTTGGTTGTCCACTGCTTCTCGTAATAGTCGAGGATAAACTGTTCGTCGGGGATGCGTCCGTTGCGGACGAGGTCGTAGAGTTTCTCCAGCGTTTCGTGGACGCGGGAACCGAGGAAAGCTTCGACCGACTCGAAGTCTTCCGTGGGGGTGCGGTCAACGTACTTGAACTTGTACTTGAGCGGGCAGGTCTCGAACGTGCCAATCTTGGAATGCGAATACGTTGCCATGTATAGCTCCTTGTTCTAAATCGTTAGCATCGTGGGTATCGTTTTGCCGAGGCGGCGAGGAAACGCACCCATAAAGGGTGCGACTACCTGCTTGTAGTCGCGGGCTTTATGCCCGCGCCTCTTGCGAATCTCCTGATAATCCAACTCCTTATTCTGTCAGCGTCATTCTCCCGTGTTTGTCGTCGTTGAACTGGATAAACTCCTTCATCTCAGCGGCCAGACTGCGCCAAGATAGGCGACGCGGCCAGTCTCCGCCATGCCAAAATGCCGCGAGAACATCCAGCACATCGGGGAGCGAGAGGAGATCGTTCTCGTAGAGGTTGGCTTGGCCGGTCTCCTTGTTGCCGGATTCCAGAAGGGCGCCGGGAAATCTCTGGGTTTGGGCGCGCCAGAGGCCGTGCTCTGGAGAGGTCGGGTCGTTGCTGTCGCACCACTCGACGATGTATTGGCCGGGTTGCCATTTGGCGACCTGAAAGAAGCCGCCAGTCTCGTTGTCGCAGACCAGGAAAGAGTCCTCCTGTTCCGTGGATCCGAGCAGGCTCAAGGCGGCCATGACCTGCCACAAGCCGTTGATTTCGTGCCATTCGTTGAATTGGGTTCTCAGTTTCATGGCGCTGAGTCTATCAACGCCACCGGGACAACCGCTGTCCTAGCGATACAATTCCGTTGCCTGTTTCAGAACCCGCCGAACTTCGTCCACCAAGCTCTTGGGGGCTATTGCGTGCGCATGTTCGCCCCAACTCAGAATCCAGCGAGTGATCTCCGCCAAACTGGTGAGTTGCAGAGAAAGTTCCAGTTCGCCATTGGCAAGTTCCTTGAGCTTCTGCGAGGGATGCCAAAGCCGGTCGCGGACGAGTTGCGCAGCCCACGCATCGAAGCGGACGCGAATTTCCTGCGGCGTGTTTCCCTTGAAAACGCCGAAGCTGCCACGCAAATGCTCCGTCAAGGAGAACCCTGACGGACGACGGAACCGCTTGCCGGTGTTGCGGGCGTTTCGCATTCGGCTGAGGACGAATGTGCGCATTTGTTGGCGGTCGAGATCGAAGGCGAACAAGTACCATTGGTTCTCGATGCAGGCGAGATGGTACGGCTGGACGCGCCGGTGTTCGTGTCGTTTGCTACGCAGCGTCCGGTAGTCGAACTCCAATTCCTGCGAGCGCAATGCCGATTGGCTGACTTGCTCGAACAACTCCAAGTCAGCCACGGTGACCCCGATGGCGCGAAATGAAATGGCGCGGTCGAGGTCATTCCAAGACAACGCAACGGTGTCGCTCAGGCCATCGGTAAGCTTCTTGAAGGCCGCGTGCAACGGTTGTTCAAAGGGAGTCCCCTTGTATTGTGCCAGTGACTTCTCCGCCACAAGCAGCGCGAGAAGTTCGCCTTCGGTGACTTGGACTGTGGGGAAATTGCTGACCGCTTCGGTGTAGTGGTAGCCGTTGTGTTGCCGGTCAAACTCGATGGGCAGATTCAGCCGGTACTTCATAAACTCGATGTCCCGGTGAATCGTCTTGTACGATACTTCCAAGTCCGCTCCCAAGTGCTGGCAGTTCGGATACGTGCCACGCTTCAACCGCTCGTGAATCCGCTGCATCCGCTCCATCGGCGGACGAGTTGATCCTTTGGCGATGGTTTTCACATCTGCTCGATGACGTCAATGCCGAGGAGGTTCAGGCCGCGCTTCATGATGTCGGCGGTCAACCGGCAAAGCTGGAGGCGGGAGCTGCGCGTCGGCTCCGCAGATTGGATGACGGGACAGTTATCGTAGAACGCGCTGAACTTGCCGGCGAGATCGTAGAGGTAGGCAGTCAGCCAGTTCGGTTTGTCGTCGTCAGCCACGGCTTGCAGCGTCTCGGTGAATCGGAGGATCTGCTTGGCGAGGTCGAGTTCGGATGGATGAGCGAGAATGATATTGTAGGCCGCGTCACCCGACGCGGCGGGGCCGCCATCGCCGCGTGAGGTCACGCGGCCTACATCGGCCTTGCGGAAGATGCTTTGGACGCGGACGTAGGCGTATTGCATGTACGGGGCGGTGTTGCCGTTCATGGCGAGCATCTTGTCCCAACTGAAGATGTAATCGGTTGTCCGACTTTGGGAGAGGTCGGCGTACTTGACGGCACCAATGCCGACGGCGCGGGCGATCTGTTTGCGGGTTTCTTCCGGTAATTCGGGGTTCTTCGCGTTGACGACAGCCAACGCGCGTTCCTCGGCTTCGTTGAGGAGGTCTTCGAGCTTGATGAGGTCGCCGGAGCGGGTCTTGAGGGGTTTGCCGTCCTCGCCAAGGATGGTGCCGAACCAGACGTGTCGGAGATCGGGAATCGGTTGGAACCATTGACGGGCAACGGCGAACACTTGCTGAAAATGAAGTTGTTGTCGCCCGTCAGTGACGTAGATGACTTCATCGGGGTGCCATTGATCAAGCCGATACTTGAGCGTGGCGAGGTCGGTCGTGCCGTAGAGGAACGCGCCGTCAGCCTTCTGGATGATCAGGGGCGCTTTGCTGCCGGCAACGAAAACACAGATGGCGCCGTCGCTTTCAGTAGCGATCCCGCGCTGACGTAATTCAGCAACAACGCCCGGGAGCATCGGGTTGTAGAAACTCTCACCGAGGGTGTGATCAAAGCGGACACCGAGGCGGTCGTAAATCTTGGTGAATTCACTTTCGGATAGCTCGATGAACTTGCGCCAGATAGCCAGATTCTCCGGGTCGCCCTGCTGGAGCTTGACGAGTTCAGCCTTGGCTTCGGCGCGGAGTTCTTCGCGCTCGTTGATGAGCTTGTAGAGCCGCAGCAATTCCGCAATGGGATCGGCATGGATGGCGTCATCATTTCGGTTTCGCTTCCAGCCAAGCAGCAGCATTCCAAACTGCGTGCCCCAGTCGCCAATGTGGTTGTCGGTGATGACCCGGTGGCCTTGGAACCGCAGCACGCGGGCCAGGCAGTCCCCGATGATGGTCGAACGGATATGGCCAATGTGCATTGGCTTGGCGACATTGACACCGCAGTAGTCCACGACCACGGTTTTAGGTTTCATCGCCACTGGCACGCCGTGTCGGTCATCGCGCGCAGCGGCGGTGACTTGGGCGCCGACGAACTCGCCGCGTAGTGTGAAATTGATGAAACCCGCACCGGCGACAGTGGGCGGCTCACAGACGTTGTCGAGCGAGAGTTGCGAGACGATCTTCTCGGCGAGGGTGCGCGGGTTTTGTTTGGTCTGTTTGGCGACGGCCATGACGCCGTTGGCTTGGTAATCGCCGAATTGCGGGTTGGCGCACGGGCGCAACAGCGCGGGGGCGCCGAGCGCGCGTTCGACGGCGGCAGAAAGAATTTCAGTGACCGATTGCATGGCGGACATGCTGCCAGAGTAGCAGTAGCTTGTCGAGTGTCCAACCGTAGGAGACAAGCGTGTTTTGCCAGAGACCCGCGCCAAGGTCGGTGAATCGGAGGGCAGGAAAGAGTGCGGTGGCCGTAATGAGCATGGTCAGGAGGTTCATTGCGTAAATGACGACGGCGGAGAACAAGACGCCTTGCGACTTCACGTCGGGCTGGCTGACGGTAAACAGAATCATGAGGGTGAATGTGACGTGAAAGCTCCACCCAAACCCGACCAGCGCAAACAACACCCAGAACCATGCCGTGAGGTTCCCAATCCAATGCGCGATGAAGAACAGCGCGATAAACAGCATCGCATAGAACGGGAAGAAATACGGCGCAAGCGTGATGAACCAGTTGGTCTTGCTGATCTGCACCCGGCCGCTGGTTTTACGAACATCAATGTTGCCGACGCGCGCGCCCATCAACAGCGCCCAGAACGCGTGCGTGAGTTCGTGGCCGAGGATGTAGGTGCGCGTTGGTTTGGGAAGCGCGACAAAGATGACCAGCCACAGCGCGTATCCGCCGAGGAGCGCCAGCGAGGTGGTATCAGTCGCTTTGGGGAGAATGCGGTGCGCCGTTGTCCATGCTGCCAGTGTTATGCCGGCACAGGCTGGCAACAGCGCGATGGCGACGAGGAGTTTGATCCATTTCACAAGGACGTGAGCACCGAGTTGTCGCAGAGGAAACAGAGCACCTTTTGTTCGCGGGCATCGGCGCTGAGCGCGATCTTCCTGTTCTGTCCCGCCACATCGGCCGCATTGAACACGCGGATGACATCTTCCCAGCGCGACTCGATGCCCTCGATGAGCGACCGCAGCCGGTTCGGGGCGCACAGGAAGAAATCGTGATTCAGGAAATTGCGTTCGCGTTGCGGGAACAGCGCCAGGTAGAGCATGTCCATCTCGACAAGCTCGTTCAGGAAATGCGTGCCGAGCGAGGCATCGGGAATCAAGTGCTCGTGCATCATCACCATTTCGCAAAGCACATTGACCCGGTTGATCTCGGCATAGTTGACCGGCACGCCGAGTTCCGGGCTGCGCGTTCCCCAGCGTCCCGGACCGATCAACGCCAGGTGTTGAGCGCCGGTGGTGCTGCCCAGGAAATTGATCCGACCGATGAGCCGGGCGACTTCGTAGCGGTCGCGCATCGGCAGTCTGGCGTAGGTTTCGGGGACGACATACACGAGACGATCGAGTGAGATCAAACGGCTCTGTCCGATGACGGCCCCGCGCGCCTCGATGATACGGTCGGCGTCAGGAATGTTAAACTCGGGCAGCCGGATGGTCTCCAAGCCTTTTACCTGCAGCGGACGGCACTGGAGGAGGTTGATTTTGTACTGCTCGTCGTCGAGGAAGTTGGCGGTGAACTCGATGTCCACCGGGTTGTGGTACACCTGCTCCAAGGTCTCCAGCATGGCCCGGCAATCTTTCACAAAATCAGTTTGCTTGAGCAAGCGATCGAACGTGAGCACCCAGTGTGATGCGCCGCCCCCGCCTTCACTGCGGTCTTCCGTTGCAAACATCTCGACTGGCAGCTCACGGTCATCGCGCGTCACGTCGGTGAAATAGCCAGAGACGAGCTGGTTGGCTTCCAAGTCGAGGTAATCCATGCGGTGCTGCGCGTATTGACAGACTTCGTCGAAACTGGATTCCGGACGGCGCTCAGGAGCATTCAGCGCGACGAGGCGCGTGTAGTCGTCGTCGGTGCGGTCAACGGCGCGCGTGCCGAGGCCAAAGACGATGCGCATCACGCCGGCGCGCGGATCAATCGTCTCGCTCCACGCATAGGGGTTGAACGAAAAGCCGACGCCGGCGACGTGCGGGTAGAAATACCGTCCGGACATGCAACCCGAGACCCGCATGACGAGGAGCGACATTTGCTCGTCCTTGTCGAGCAATCCGCGGCGGGCGCGGTAGCGCAGGGCGCGTTCGCTCATGGCGCTGGCGTAGATGGAACGCACGGCCGCCAGGAAGTTTTCGAGCCGCCGCTCGCGAGGCCCTTGGTTCACGCAGAAGATGCTGTCATACTTGCCGGCAAAGGAGTTGCCGTAGTTGTCTTCGAGCAGCGAACTGGAACGGACAATGAACGGCGACTGGCCGAAGTAATCCAGCATCCGCTCAAACTGCCGCACGATGGAGTCGGGGAATGCTCCCGTAAGGATGCGGCGACGGGCTTCTTCGGAGCCTTCGAGGAACGTCTCGGGGTTGCGTTGCTTTTGCCGGAGCCACCAGATGCCGTTGCGGACGAGGAACGAATAAAACACGTCGGAGCCGACGTAGAACGAGTCGTGCTGTTCGAGCAGGGTGCGGAAATGCGGCTGGTGTGTTTTCAGGATGGCGCGCGCCAGGATCATGCCGACAGCCTTGCCGCCGATCAACCCCGTGCCGATCAGCCGTTGGCGGATATTCGACAACTCATCACAGTCAAGATACTGCTCCAGCAACGTGAGCATTTGCGGGTCGCGCGATACCGTCATGCGCAGGTTGCGGTTGAACTGTTCCCGTGGCGTCCCAAGAACCGGCAACGGAACATCGGGTTGGGAAACGAGGATTTCCGCCGTCACCGCGCTGGAGGTGACCGGCTTGAACTCGCCGTCACGATAGTGATGAAGCATGTTCATCGTGGGCGAGTAGCGGTGCTGCACCTTGATGGGATGGAGATAGAGATCCTCCTGACGACGATAGACGTCGAGCAGTATCTGCGTGGTCGAGGAGATCGGGTCAATCGCGTCAGGCGAATGCTGGTTGCGGGCGAGCGCGAAGTACGCAATCGTTTCCATGTCGAACAGATAGGGGCAGGTCAACATGAAAAAACTGCCGAGCATCGAATCCGAATACCAGTCCACCGCCAGGCCGGATAAACTGTCAAAGAGATAATAAGCGCCACGGCCGGTCCGTTCGATGACGAGGTGGATTGTGCCGAGAAAACTCTCGAAGCCGTCGCGCGGGTTCAATTCGACAATCTCCGCGCCCGCATTCTGATCCAAGAGCGGAGGATGCGGCGCGAAGCGGAAATAGACCAAGGGACGACCTGATCGGAGCGCGGCCTGTGCGTAGGGTGTTGCGAAGACCCGATAGTCGTCAATCGAATCTACGCGCCAGACGATGTTGTCGCCGGTAATGACTCCCTTCAAGGTGCGATCCAGCCCCGGTAATCCGGTTGTCAGTTGAGTGCTCATTGGGGCGCAGTCTCGCAAAGCGCGCCCGCCAAGGCAAGCTGTGAAATCGAAGCGCCGCCGCAACAAGAAGAGCGGCGCAATCCTTGACGCTGTGGGTCGAGTGTAGTAGCCTGCGCGCTAATCTCATGAGCTACTGGAAACGAACGATATTATTGATGGGCTTGGTCGGGGTCTTTTGTTTTGTTTTGCCAACGGATTGTCCCGCGCCGTTGGTCTGGCGCAAGGGAGAAGGATGGTCGTACGAGCGCCACGGCATTACGGCCGCCAAGAATCCGAAGGAACAACTCGAACTCGCGCGCACCCTGCAGGCCAAGAAACAATACGGAGACGCCATCACGGCGTATCGCCGCCTCGTGCGTCGTTGGCCCACCGCGTTTGCGGTGGAAGAAGGGCGGTTGGGGCTGGCTGAATGTTTGAGCGCGGTCGGCTACCACTACAAGGCGCACCTCGAATACCAGAACCTCATCACCAAACACCCGAACAGCCCGCACTTCGAGACCGCCATTCAGCGCCAATACGAAGTCGGCAAGCGCTTTCTCGATGGCGAACGGCACAAGGTATGGGGCATGAAAGTTTTCCCGAGCCTGGAAAAGGCGGTCGAAATCTTCGAGCAGGTGGTGAAGAATGCGCCGTATGGCAAAATCGCGTCGCTGGCGCAATTTCAAATCGGGCAAGCCCACGAAAAGCAAAAGGATTTTCTGAGCGCCGTCCGCGCCTACGAGAAACTCATGGATCGGTATCCGGACGACCCGATGGCCGAGAAAGCCCAGTTTCAAATCGGGCTGGCCTACCGCAAGGAAGCGTCCCGCGCCGAATACGACCAGAATGCCGCCAATCAGGCCATCGAGGCCTTTAGCGATTATACGACCCGCTACCCCCAAAAGGAAAACGTCAGCAAGGCGGAACAATATCGTGCGGCGCTGAAATCCGAACAGTCGAAGGGGCTTTTCCGTGTCGCGCAATTCTACGAAAAGAACAAGAACTACAAGGCCGCGATGATCTACTACAATGAGGTCATCGCGCAGAATCCCAAATCGGAATGGTCAGCCAACGCGCAGAACAAAATCCTCCAGTTGAAAAAACTCGAAGAACGCAAGGTCACCCGTCAATGAAGCGAACCGTTCCCGCCATCGCTGTCCTGTGTATCCTGCTGCTCAGCGGCTGCGCCGGCTACAAGCTCGGTCCGGTTCACAAGGCCGAATACAAGTCCGTGGCCATTCCGATGTTCAAGAACAGCACGCTCAAGCCGCAACTGGAAGCACAGGTCACCAATGCGATGATCAAACGGTTGCAGACCGACGGCTCTCTGGCCGTGCGGTTTGTCGAAGATGCCGACGTGATTGTGCGGGGCGAGATCATCAACTACCGGCGCAACACGCTGCGCGGCCAGCGCCTCGATACGACCGTGCCGCACGAACTGCGGCTGAGCATGGAAGTCCGCATTGAAGCGTACGACCGGGTGACAGGCGCGATCATTCTACCCCCAACCGTCGTCACCGGGAGCGCCGATGCCTTTATCGGCGCCGACCAACAGACATCCGAATTGCAGGCATTGCCGCTCATTGCAGATGACCTGGCCAAGAAGGCCGTGAGCTTGTTGGTGGAACGCTGGTGACCGGCGTTACGCTGCGGGGATGGCTTTCAGGCGGGCTGTCAGGCGCGATTTCTTGCGGCTGGCAAGATTCTTCTTCAAGGTCTGCACTTTGACCGCTTTGTCCAGCGCCGACGTCAGGACGCGCAACGTTTCCGCTGCCTCGGTGGCCTTCTTGTCTTCCACGAGTTCGTGAAATTTCCGCTCCAGCGTGTGGAGTCGCGATTTGAGAGTGCGGTTGTGCGCGCGGCGGCGCTCACTGGCGCGAGCCTGTTTGGCGGCAGAACGTGTGTTGGGCATGGCGTTGATATCCTTGAGTTTGAAACGGGGCGACATCTTACTGGCCGACCTGCAAATGTCAACGGGGAAAACCGCTCTGAAACCGCTCTGGGCGTATTTGGGCACTGCCACAGTCAGTTCAGTTGCCAGAGTTCATCCCAGTGGTCGTTCGTTTGCGCTTCGACCACGGCCAGCAAGTGTCGCAGACCATGCGGTGTCCAGAACTGTCCCGGTCGCTTGAACCGACATTGTCGTTGCCGACACACCGACTCGACCGCCCCACTGCCAATCGGCCAGC
>Ga0194125_10011693_pt1 | contig 11708 bp, 5 predicted proteins | sample TA2KigC250mmetaG_FD_148626 | JGI IMG/M metagenome (GOLD analysis project Ga0194125, IMG submission 148626) | Freshwater microbial communities from Lake Tanganyika, Tanzania - TA2015034 Kigoma Deep Cast 250m | ecosystem: Environmental > Aquatic > Freshwater > Lake | place: Tanzania: Lake... | reverse complement strand
GCCGCCGAAGTTCGCCGGCGTAGTTCTCGCGGAGAAGTTCGGACACCGTCTGGCGCAGGTCCCACAGGAAGCGTTCGGAAACTTCCACGCTGTCCACGACGCGGCCGGTGATGACCGGCAGGAATTTCTGCGGATCGTAGCCGCGCCGCCGCTGGAACTCCTCGCGCATCCGCGCCGTCCAGTTCTGCGAGCCAACTTCCCAACTGTCAATGTGTGTCGAGACGAGCGTCTTTCCGGCCAGCGGCCCGGCGTCGGCGAGCAGTTGGCCCATCAGGCCGTTGAAGTGCGCCGCGGCGGCCTCTTTGCTGAGCTTGTCGCACTCCAAGCCGAGGCCCGCTTCGGGCGCGGGATGATTGGTCTTGCCGGTGAGCGTGCGGCCGATGCGCAGAATCGTCCAATTGCCGTCGGGCACGTCCCAGGCGAGCCGCCCGTCCGGGTTCATCTTTGAGGTGAGGTCCACGATCCGGCCGCGCGGGACCGTCAACGACGGCGGCGCCGTCGGCCAGACCGCGAGCGACGGCACATTGCGGTCGCGGGTGAACTGCGCCGACATGAACGCCGCTTTCGCGGAGAGGTCTTCGATGCGAAAGCCGGGACTCAGTTCGAACGCCGAGATTCTCAGTTTCTCCATTCGCGGATGAAGCACCCGCGTGAACTGCACGCGAAAGAATCGCGCCGTCATTTCCGGCACGCTGAGCACCATCACCGGCGGCTGGCCGTCGAACTCGCGCACGGTCTTGAACTCCCGGCCGTCCGCGGAAACCTGCAGCGCGCCGTGAACGCCAAAGCGCGGGTTGCCGATCATGCTCAGCGAGACTGTGCGCGCCATGAACGGTTTTGCGAACTCGGCCTGCACCCATTGCGGATGATCCGGTTCCGGCTTCGGCAGCGTCAGCACCGCCGTTTTTTTGCCGGGGTCGCCGGTGCTCGCGCTGATCTTTGGCGAGCCATCGCTCGTTTTCATCTGCTCGCCCGCGGGCATCGGAAACGCGAGCACCGCGATGTCGCGGTAGAAATCTTTCACGACCGGCGGCTGCGGCAGCGCACCCTCAAACCGTTTCGGACCCTGAACGACGGTTTCGCTCGTGGTGAGTTTCTGCATCGCCAGTTCCGGCGTGATCCACGGCCCGCCGCTGCCGCACCAGCCGGCGTCGTTGTTCATGTTCACCTCAATGCCGAGTCGGCGCGCCTCTGTGAGCATAAACTTGAACAGTTCGCGCCACTGCGGACTGGCGAACGCCACGGGGCCTTTCGGCGTGCCCTGCGTCACCTCCATAATCAGCACGCCGCCGATGCCGACGCGCGCCATCGCCTCCAAGTCGGCCGTGATGCCCTCGCGCGTGATGTTGCCATCCATCCAGAACCAATAGACCCACGGCCGTGCCGGGGCCGGCGGGCGAACGAAACCGTCGGCAAGCGCATCGTTGATCGGCGCGGCGCTGTCGGCAGCCGTGGCGACGGCGGCCGCGAGGAGCATCGCAGTGAGGCTCAAGGAAGGTGTTTTCATGGTGCCTCACCTGAACCGGCAGAGCAGGATGGGCGCCCTGAATGTGGGAGGGGCCTCAGCGCCCCGACTGTGCTGGCGAACGACGTTGTTCTCGGTCGGGGCGCTGAGGCCCCTCCCACATTCAGCGGCAACACACTGCACCGGCTCACCGTCTCAATGCGTGGCCGAGCGGTCGCAGGAGCTACCGATGACACGTGGTCCAGAAAGATTGCAGAGTTGCACAACTCCGCAATCATTCCCTGCGGCAGGTTCACGGCCCCAGTGCGGGAGCGCGAACTCGTCGGAGATGGCCATGCGCCTGCCTCGCCTTTGGGTGGGGCGGGCAAGGGCTGAACTCTCGCCGAGGTATTCATGGCATCGTCACGGCTCAGCGCCGCCGCGCCACCTGAATCACACAGGCCCGTTTGGGTTCGAGATCAAGAGACACGCTGTTGCCCGCGGGTCGCGCCAACACGGTCTTCCGCGCGATTTCCTCGAACGTTGCGGCGTTGTCGGCGAAGCCCAGCGCCTTCAGGTTCACGTCCAGCGTGCAGGAAACCTTCGCGGTCGAGTCGTTGTAGAGCGTGAAATAAACCGTGTCGCCGTGGCCAAACCGTTCGCAGGCGATGTCCTTGTTGTTGACGGTGGCGTAACGGACAGGCTCCCAGCCCGCGCGCGAGAGCTGGCGGACCAGCGGGACATACCAATCGAGCAGCTTCTTGTCGCGCAGGTAACCGTTCGGATGGTTCTCGTAACGCACGCCGGTGACGAAAACCGTCGTGCTGCTGGCGAAGATGCCGAAGCAGAGGGATTTGTTGACGAACTCCTCCACCTTGGCGGCGTCGTTCCAGGAGTAGTTCAGGAAAGCGTAGAGTTTCCTGCCCATGAAGGTGCGCACGTCCTGGCAACGCTCGATGTTGGCTATGACGCCGGCCTCGGAACTGGCCACGTCCAGCAGCGCGGCGCAGAAGAACCGGCCCAGTTTGGTCCCCGCCCGATAATGTTCCGGCGGCGCGGCCCCCGCCTTGAACTCGTGAAGCTCCTTGTCCATCACCTGCCGCTGGATGCGACCCTTCGCGGCGGTCTTGGACTTGTAGGCATAAACGCCGTTGGCCAGCACGAGCCGTTCGCTGGCGCGCATCTTCTCGCGGAGCGTCTCGACATACTCGTAGTGCGACAGATCGTTCTGCAACGCGACCCGACCCTGCGGATCGAAGGTGAGCGGGTAACGCGCATCGGCGAAGTGGTCGGGACGGTAGTTGAGCAACGCGGGCCAGTTGGCGCCGAGCGAGTCCACGAACATGCCGTCGTATTCGGGATGTGCCTTCAGCCACTGCTCCATCAATTCGAAGGCGTAGCTGGCCACCGTCGGCCGCCGCTCGTCGGCGAACAGGTCCGGGTTTGGATTCGTTTTGAAGCTGACCGAGTTCTGTCCCCATGACGTGTTCCGGATGACGATGGCATACTTGCCATCCGCGGTCTTGCAGGCGGAGGCTTCGACTTCCTGCTTGAGATGGATGTCGCCTTGGGCGGCGGCGTTCTCCTTCGTCAGCGCGTGCCCCGCGTGGTCTGCGACCGTCCATTTGGCGTAAATGGCCATCGCTTCGTCGTAGGTCTTGGGCAGCGCGGGCAGGAACTTGATCTCGCGTTGGCCGACGATCATGTAGGGGAACGTCGCGATGCCGTGCTTCTCGTCGCGGGCGATGGCCGCGTTGAGCGTCCGGCTGTCCCACTGCGACTCGACCAAGTCAAAGCCGTATTGGTCAACGTTCGGCGGGACTCGGTCTGCCATCTGGAACATGAACAGCCCATCGCGCTTCAACCGCGGCGTGTAGTAGTCCGGAAAGAAGCGGTAGTATTCGCTCAGCGCGCTGCGGAATCCCCAGCTTGGCTCGACGCTGTAAATGATGAACACGAACGACGCGCGGTTGAAAAAGCGTTTTGGCTTCGGACTAATGCCGAGGTAGAAGCGCATGACCATGCCTCTGCCATCACCGGCCATGCCGAAGACGCGCGGTTCCGAGGGCGGAATGGCCATCGCCACGCCGAGCTTGGTGTCGCACATCGCTGCGACGGGATACACGTTGCCTTCGTATTCCTTCTCGTCAGCCATGCGCACCGAATGCTCCAACCCGTTGGAGAAGATTGCGCCGGCGGACAGCAGTGGAATGCGATAATCCACAATGAACCCGCGTTCGTCTCCGCGCAGGTTTTCCAATTCGCCCCGGACCCGCACGAAGTCGCGATCGGGGGCGAATTCCGCTTTCAAACAGACCTCGGTGTTCTTGGACACAAACGAAGCCCTGCCGGCGTTCTGCGTCACGGTGCCGGACGGGAGAGGGACTTCTTTCTTGTTGGTAGCGTCATAGATTCGGAATCCTCCGCCGTCCGTGGGCAAAGCGATGTTCTTGCCGCCGACCGCCAGCGAGATCAGCCGGCCTCCGTCCGCCGCGATCTTGAGGGGCGACTCGTTTTCGGCCGCGAAGCACGCTGTTGCCATGACCGCGCAGGCCGCGACCAAGCCAAGGAAACGGGTTTGTGTGTTCATAGGGAGCAGGGGTTCATCGTTGCGGAATCAGGGCGTAGTTCTTGCCAGGCTGCGTTTCAAAACGGAGCACGTCGCTCGCAGGCCGTTCAAGGTCAACCGGCCGGCCATCCACGGTCACACCCAGTTGGTTCGCGCTGACAACCGTGCACGGCCCGCCCAAACGCGAGCGAATCACCGCTTCGGTCAGCCGGCCGCCGGCCCAGGTCTGGTCCACCTCGAAGCCGCCGCGCGCCCGCAGGCCCTTCGCGCTGCCGCTCGGCCACGCTTTCGGCAGCGCGGGCAACAGATGGATGCGACCGCGATGGCTTTGCAACAACATCTCCGCGACGGCTGCGGCACTGCCCGTGTTGCTGTCCAACTCGAAGATCGGCTCGCCCAAAAATTTTGCGGAGGTGTGACTGAGCAGCGCCTCGCTCGTCAGGTTTCGCCACATCGTGCGCAGGCGAGCCAGCGCGGCATCGCCATCGCCCAGCCGCGCGAGGTAGCACGCCAGCAGCGACTCGCTCTAACCGTGGCTCTCCCACTTCGGCGACGCCAGTCGGCGCTCGATGCTCACGCGCGCCGCGCGCGCCAAATCCGGCGTGTCGCGCGGCGTCAACAGCTCGAACGGATAGACGCCCAACAGATGCGTCGTGTGACGGTGGCCGGGAATCGCTTCCTCGTAATCCCGCAGCCATTCCTGCAACTGACCGTGCCAGCCGACTTGGAAGGGCGCCAGTCGGGCGCGGGCTTGGGCGAGCCGCGCGCGCAGTTCCGCGTCCAAGCCGAGAATCTCGCCGGCGCGAATCACGCTGTCGAAGAGTTGGCTCACCAACACCAGGTCGCAAGTCGGCCCCATCGAGGCGGCCGTTCGCACGCGAGGCTTGTCGTTGGAGAAGAACCAGTTCTCCGGCGAGCACGACGGCCCCGTCACCAGCCAGCCGTTGCGCGGCTCTGCGGTAAGGTAGTCGAGGAAGAATTCGGCGGCTTCCTTCAGGACCGGATACACTGTCTCGGCGAGGCAGCGTTTGTCGCCCGCGAACACGTAGTGTTCCCAAAGATGCGAGGCGAGCCACGCGCCGCCGGTCACGTGCAAACCCCAGCCGTGGTTCCAGCCGGGCGCTGAGTATCCCCAGGCGTTGGAGACCGTGTGCGCCACCCAGCCGCGACAACCATACATCGCCTGCGCCGTGTGCCGACCAGAGGGGCGCAGCACATCGCGCAGGAACCGCAGCAACGGCTCGTGGCACTCGCCCAGCGCGGCGGCCTCCGCGAGCCAGTATTGCATCTCCAGATTGATGTCGAGGTGATAACCGCAGGTCCAACCCATTCGACAGGCGCGGTTGTCATCCCACACGCCTTGCAGATGAGTCGGCAACGGCGAATCGGCGCGGCTGGCGGCGATCGTCAGATGGCGCGCGAATTGAAACATCAGCGCGGCCAGCGCCGGATCCTCTTTGCCTTCACGGACGGATTGCAGCCGCCGGTCGGTCGGCCAGTCGGGATGCGGCGAGGCTCCAAGGTTCACCGCCACGCGCCGAAACAAAGCGCGATGGTCTTCCTCGTGGCGCCGGCACAACTCGGCATACGAGCGCGCGGCAGCGGCTTCCATCTGGTCACGGCAGCGGGCGACGGGATCGTTGCCGCCGTAGCTCGTGCCGAGAGCCACCAGCAACGTGACGGTGTTGGCGTTATCCACGAAGAGACGTTCGTCACTGTCGCGAACCAAAACGCGCCCGCCCTCGGCAATCGCGCGCAGCCGGCCGTGCAAACTCACGCCGGTCTTGCCGTCAGTGTGAACGGGTTCATAAGCGTGGCCGTCCACCACCAGCGTGTCCGGCGGTTGCGGCCGGCTGTGGCTGACTTGCCCGCCGCTCAGCGTGGCCTCGACGCGAATCCGTTTGGGCCGGTCGGCCGTCAGCCGGATGACAATTACCTGGTCGGGATGCGAGACGAAAACCTCGCGCCGGAATTGCGTGTCACCGACCCGGTGGCTCACCGTGACGACGCCGCGCTCCAAGTCTAACTCGCGCCGGTAGTCCTGCGCCCCGCCGCCCGCGTTCGGGAAATGGAGCAACAACGTGGCGAAAGGGAGATGTGTGCCTTTGTTGAGCTTGTTGCCGACGAGTTGTTTCACCAGCGGCTCGGCCTCGGCGAATTTTTCCTGGAACAACAGCGCGCGCGCCTGCGGCAGCAACGCCTTGACCTGTGGATTGACGTTCTCCCAGCTCGGCTCGCCCGACCAACAGGTGATCTCGTCGAGCGAAATCGTCTCCTGTTCGATCCCGCCCCAGACCATCGCGCCCAACCGGCCGTTGCCAACCGGCATCGCCGCCAGCCACCGCGCCGCCGGTTGGCGATAGCGCAAAACGCAGTCGTCGCCTCGCGCCGGCGACGAAACCGCAACGGCCGCCAAAGCCACCGGAAGAGCAAGGCAGTTCCTCAACCGCAACCATGCAGCTGAACGCCGTCGGCCCCGACCCATGAACCGGTCGGCGGCGAGGATAATTGCGGACTTCACGAAGTCCGCAATTATTGTGTGCCGATTCATGGCCCCCATGCGCGCCCAGAATTGGAGGTCGAAACCCATGAACCGGGTTGGAGAACTATTGCAGAGTTGGACAACTCTGCAATTCTTTGCGGCAGGTTTATGGCTGAAATGCCCGAGTGCATGCTCGTCGGGGCTTTCCACGAACCGACTGGTAACGCGGACTCTCCTGTCCGCGCTGTTCCTGCACCACAAAACCGCGCGGACAGGAGTGTCCGCGTTACGGAAAGCGCCATCCGGTTCATGGCCACGATGCGCGACCGCGAGGCCCTGGAAGCTTTCCGTGAACCGGCTTGGACGGGCAACAATTGCGGAGTTGATCAACTCCGCAATTCTCTCCGCTTCGGGTTCATGGCCCCAACTACCCATAAACCGCGAGGTAACTCGACTTTCCAAAGTCGAGTCTGCGGCCATAGCGCGAGCCGTCTCGACTTTGGAAAGTCGAGCTACGTTCATGGCCCCAACTCGCGTCCAAGCTTGGAGGTTGAACCTACCCATGAACCGGATCGGGCGGGCGATCATTGCGGAGTTAATTAGCTCCGCAATGTTCCTCACGTCAGGTTCATGGGGTGGGGCTGCGGCCACTGAGTGGATACGGCTCAGCTTCATACGAAGCGCAGGCGCAAGACCCTGGCCAGCCGCTGCAACAGCGCCGCGTGATGGCCCGCAAACACCGCCACGTGATGCGGCATGCCCGCGTGGCAGAGTTCCTCGAACCATTCCCGCGGGTCCTGCTCCGCCAACTGCGCCAGCGCGTTCGTGCCCATTAGGTGACGGCGCGGCTTGATCGTCTCGCCCTCGCGCGCCGTCAGGTGATAGGCGCCGTCGCAGCGCCAGAGACGGAAAATCGTGACCGGCAGGTTCTCGCGAATCGTCGCCTCGACCACCGCCGGCTTCTTGACGTTGAAGTGACGCGCGATCCGCGGCGCGCCCGGCTGGCCCGCTGGCGGCGAGAGCGACATCGGTGCTGCGCCGCCGTGCCAGAGTGTGATCGTCTGTTCGTCGTGTTCGAGCCAGTCGGAGAGATAACACCGGCCCATGCCGAGGCTCTCGCCCACCCACGCCGACAATGCGCCGTCGGCGTCCCCCTCGCAGGCCACCGCGCGGCCCTCTTCCGTCAGCCGCGCGATGCCGAGATACGGCCATTGGCCGAACGTGTTGGGCATCTCCGGCCAGCAACGGATGCACATCGCGTCGAGCCGCTCGTTGTCCATATATCCGCGCATCGCCAGATACAGTCGCGAGGCCATCGGCAGGTCGTCGTCGCTGGTGTCCTTGTGCTCCAGACCCAGCGCCTGGACCTTCGCGACATCCGCCGCGACATCTTCCTCGCTGATTGCGCTGACCGTGTTGGCGAACTCCACGAGACTGAAGGTCTGCAATTGCACGCCCAGCCCGCGATGAACGGAAAACGGATCGGCGCCCATCGCGAAGTAGCCCGGCGCTTGGCCGCCAATGACGCCGATCCGCGCCGAACGCAACCGGCGGATCGTCGCGGCCAGACGCACAGCTTCATCCAGACGTTTCCGCGTGTCGGGAGCATCCGGGTCGCCGTAAACGAGTTCGAAGCCGTGTTCCATTTGCCGCAGCGTCGAGGCCCAGGCGTGCAGGCCCACCAGCGAGCAGGAACTGATCATGTCGCCCTCCGGCTTCTCCGGCGTGGCCCAAAGCACCACGGGGTCCGGCCACAGTTGCGCCACGCTCGGCGCGAGCCGGCCGTCGGCCATTGTTGTTTGCAGCAGCAGAAGCACATCCACGTCGCCTTCCTTGCAAGCCGCGATCGCCTGGCGCAGCGAAGGATCATCCACCGCCTTGTCCAGCGGCTCGACCACGTCAAATGGCGTCTGACGGATCCAGCGCCGCACCCGCTCTTCCATCTGCCGGCCCCATTGCATGTCAAAGCCGGGTCGCCGGCGTCCCACAAAGATCAAGCCGATCGTCAGCCGTTTGTTCTGCGCGTTTGAAGTCGTCATAGCTCGCTCAACAATGAATCCCGTCGCTGCTCCGAGACGCCGCCCAGCCTGCCAGCACTGACCGCAGCGGGTCAAGCGCCTGACGATCCGCCGGCCGCTTCTCTCAAACACGGTCGGAGGCCGCAACCAAAGTAGCTTGGGCTTCAGCCCAAGTCCCTTGGCATGCTCTTGGACTAAAGTCCAAACTACTTTGCCTAGCGCGGCGCCGGCCCAAACCGCAGCGAGTAAAGGTCCGCGTCCTTCATGACAAACCGCAAGCGCACCGGCTTGCCTGCAATCGCACTGAGGTCGCTGCCGCCTTTCCACGCCGCCACGCGGGTGATGTCGTCGCCGATGATTTCGTTCGCGTCGGCCAGCGCAAAGCCGGGCATCGGTTGGCCCCCGGCGTCCTGAATTTCCACGCGGATGCCGCCGGCGGCGCCGGTGGCGAAGTTCAGCACGAGCGCCTTGCCCGAGAACTTCAGCGGCTTGGTCAGCAACTCGCCGCCGCGATACGGCGCGTTGACGGAGGCGAAGCCGTCGGCGCGCAGCGTGTAGCGTAACAGATGCGCGCTCGGCTGTGCGTAGTGGGCTTGTTTGTAGAGTGACATCTCGCCAAGGCCGGTCGGCACCACGCCGAGCGCGGCGATGCCGGCGCGCGAGGCCCAGTTGCCCGGATCGGTGCCGGGCCGGATGAAGCCCTCCATGAACGTGCGGTCGTAGTGCCAGCCGCCGCGGCTCGTCATCAAGAGCGTCTCGGCGCAGTCGCCGACGTAGCTTTTGTTGACGCCGAGCGCGGCGGCCTGCGCGTTGGAGAGCACTTTGCGGCCCGGCATGAATCGCATCGGCAGCGCAATGTAAAGGTGCGCAGCGCGGAAGTAAGGATGGGTCTGATTGGTGTAGAGATGATCCTCCTGCGGCTCGCTGAAGGTCATCGGCTGCGGCTCCTCCCAGCGGACGAAATCCTTCGAGGTCGTGCGGCTGATGGTGCGGAGGCCTTTGGGCTGCCAGACCTGGGCGTTGGCGACGCCGGCGGTGAAGGTGCGGAAGTAGAGCACATAGCACTGCTCGGCTTCGGACCAGAACGCGAGGTTTTGCGAATCGAACGCGCCTTTCGTGAACACCGGCGCGTCGCGGAGCTTGCGCCAACGGATTCCGTCCCCGGACACAAACGCGATCAAGCCGCTCTTGGCCGTGCCCCCGACCGCCTTGAAACGCTCGCCGGCGGGCACGCCGGGCCGCGTGTCGAGAAACGGGCTGAAGTTGTGGGAACATGGCGCGCTGCCGTGGAGGATGACGTTGTTATCGCGAGCGCCGTGAACCTCGAACAGGCCGAGCTTGGGTTTGGCCCACGTGACGCCGTCGCGGCTTTCGGCATAGCATGTGGATTCGTTTTCCGAACCGTCCGCGCCAGACTTCGGCAGGCCGCGGTAATACATCCGATACGTCGGCCCGTCCCGAATGATGGTGGGGCAGGCGGAGAAGGCGCCTTCCCATGGCTGGTCGAACCTTAACGCGACGCCCGCGAGTTGCGGCGTGTGCAGCTTCAACTGCGCGCCGTCGAGCCGCTCGATGAGGAAGGGGTCCACGAACAGTTCCAGCCGCGAGCCGATGTCCAAGGGCGCGCCTTTGCTTTGGAGCGAGCCGGCGCTCATCGCTGAGAAGCTTCCCATCAGAAGCCACAGAGGCGCCCACAGGAGTGTTGGTTTCAGGTGTTTCATGGCGAGAAGGCAGATAGTCACACGCGAACTAAGCCTGAAATCCGCCGCGACTGCAATGACGCAGTGCGACGCGGACGCATCCGCGCACTGCCTCCGACTGCAAACCCGCGCGGAGTGGGTCGTTGGCGTCGCCTCATAGCCCAAGCGCACCAATCTCCATCGTCTTGCCCTTGGCCGCCGGACCATCAAGCCGCTCGAAGGCCACACCCCGCAGACAACACCCGGGTGCGCCCCATCGTGTGTAACAAATTACTTCACGATCGTGAGCTAATTTGTTACACATGCCTCCCGTCGCACCGCCTCTCGCCGTCCACGGCCCCTGCCCGAACGGCACTCGCCCCATCGCATACGAAGCTCCCATGCCAAGCCCGTCGTGCCCCCAAATCTACCGCCGGATGGCGCAACACTAGTTTCCGCGCGTAGAATCAGGCTCACACGCCGGTCGCTAAGCGCGGTTTGCGCAGGCAGACACCGTGGAGGTTCTTCACCGCGCGGACGCCTGGGGATGCTCTGCGCCGCCCAAGGGGTCGTCATCTCTGTGCGGCAGAATTCCCAGGCGAAATGGGTGTAACAAAATAGCTCACGATCGTGAATTATTTTGTTACATCACGACGGACACATCTCGACACTGCCCCCGTAGCGCAGACCTCCGGTCTGCTGTATCGCGGGTTTCCGACCCGCCTGCTGTGCCACATCCCAAACCCTGCCGACTGGAAGTCGGCAATACGGCAGTTGGAAACCTCCGCTACAAGTCGCCGAAGCCCAACGAGTGGGGGCAGTGTCCAAACGGCCGCCCGGTTCCGCTCACCCACGGCGGTTCGTTGATGGTCATCAGGGAAACGGAGCCGGTGGAGGACGAGGAACAGCCAGCGCGATCAGCGAACTCTTTCCTGTCGCAATGGGTCAATTGCGCGGGGGAAGTTTGGCTGGGGCGTGCAGGCACGAGTCAAATTGCATTCCGGTCGTGTGGTCCCCGGGTTTTTGGCGTGCAACTTTTTTCTTTACGATCGTGAAGAAAAAGGTTGCGGCCGGTTCCCCTTGGCTCAGCCGCACCCTGCTGGCGTTGGCGCCCTCTTCTTCGCGGACGCCCCCGTCACTGAGAAGGTGAGAAAAAATTGAAAACCACCAAAACTCGCCGTCGCAAGTCGTTGATTACCAACACCAGTTCCGAGCGCCTCCGCGGGCTTTGCCGTTGTTTTCACACCTTCTGAGGCCTTACTCCTTGTCGAGTCTTTTTTCAGTCGAGTTTTTTTTCCTTGCGACGAAACCCCGCGCGTGAAATAAAGCGCGTGCCTGAGGAGAGAATAGTGGCACCAACGCTTGAACATGGCGCGCAGGTTGTGCTGGAGCGGGCCGCGTTGCAGCAGTTGCTCGATCTGCTGCGTCAGCGCGGCTACCGCGTGGTTGGGCCAACCGTGCGGGAGAACGCCGTCGTCTATGACGACGTGGCGCGGCTGGAGGACCTGCCCGTCGG
>Ga0194125_10011690_pt1 | contig 11712 bp, 9 predicted proteins | sample TA2KigC250mmetaG_FD_148626 | JGI IMG/M metagenome (GOLD analysis project Ga0194125, IMG submission 148626) | Freshwater microbial communities from Lake Tanganyika, Tanzania - TA2015034 Kigoma Deep Cast 250m | ecosystem: Environmental > Aquatic > Freshwater > Lake | place: Tanzania: Lake... | reverse complement strand
CTTTTTCCAAGGTCTACAGCAACCAGAAGCGTTTTCCCATTGACGATCTTATGTTTTTTTGTTTTAATTATTCTCACGGCTATACTCCTTTCTTCGATTTGTCCTTAACCAACTTGCTCAACAAATCCAAAAGAAAGAGTATAGCCTTTTCTATTAAGCTATTCCCTCCCTATAATATAGCAAGCTCCCCCCTTGTCGATAAGAGTCGGAACGACTGTCGTACCGACACCCGACCACGGGAGGGGGAGGGGTGCCTGCCTGCGGTAGGCAGGGGTGGGGGGTATAATGATTTAATTAGTTTGTATTAATTAAGCGCCTTTTCTGCTGGCTTTGTCTAAAAAGCTCGAGAAGATCTTAAAAATCTTAATGCCTGTATTCTGAGGATTAGCAGTTAAATGAGGAGGGATTAAGCGTATGGCCGTATATATGATCGTAGATGTTGATGTAAAGGACCTGTCTGCCTACGAACAATACAAAGCCGAAGTGCCTGCTCTCACACGAAAACATGGCGGTGAATATCTCGTCAGAGGCGGGAACTTTCAGATCCTCGAAGGAGACTGGCAACCGAGACGGCTGGTCTTGCTTCGATTTCCCGATAAGAAGTCGGTGGAAGCATTCTACAGCGATCCAGAATACCAGCCGCTGAAAGAGCTAAGGCAACGCGTCGCGAAGACAGATATCGTGATCGTCGAAGGGTTGTGATTGAAGGAAACGTTGATAAGGTTTTCAAGCGGGAGAGTAAGAATATCACCTTAATAAAAGAAGGGATGACAATGGTAGAGCCACGATTCGCGGATCGGGGACCTTTACATCATCAAATAGGGTTATTAAAACACCGAATGGTGCATTATAGACCGTTTTTTCAATAAACGCTCTCAATCCTAAAGTATCACGTTGCCCATCGATTTTGTGACGATACTTTATTTCAAGGGGAATTCTGTGTTCACCAATAGTGATAACAAAATCCACTTCTGGCTCCACCTCTCGTTCTGGAAACCATGCGATATCCAAACCTGGAATCCCTCCCAGAAAATAGCCGGTAATACTTTCTGCTAAATGAGCAGCCAAATCGTTGAGATGAGGTGACTTTTTTAAACCCTCGGGAGTAACAGGAATCATTTCCTGGAGCCAACTGGCTCGAAGTGAATGGTCACAAAGGCAAATCTTGGGGTATCCCTTTTTCTTTTTGAGTCTAATTTCTAAGGGGTTTATGAGGCGAACCAGTAGCGTTTCATTTAAAAATCGTAAGTAACTTAAAACTCTTGACCATCCGATGTTAGCATGAAGGGCAGTCCGAAGTTCATTGACAAAAATGGGTTGACTTGGAGCTTGACCGGCATATCGGCAAGATAGACGAAATAACTCTTCCAAAAGGCTTTGATCTCGTTTCTTTCCTCGTTCTCCTATGCGGAGATCATGTTGAATCACACGGCGTATAACTGTTTCATTAAGTTGGTCAGCAACTTCTTCCCATGGCCGATCCACCCGAACCTGTGCTATGGGATAGCCACCCCGTTCAGAGAAGGCCTTAAAGGCTTTATTTCTTATCTCACGATATTTTACCCCTTGCTTTCGCAAACTTTCCCAAAAATTTCGCTCTTTGAGCGCCTGTAATCCATTCTCCGGGAGAAGAGGTGGAATCTCACCCCAACCCCGAATGGAAGCGACCTCTCGAAGGAGCAGAGTACCCAATTCTAAAGTAGAAATTCGTCCTGCTAAGCTGTCACGCCCATGCTCGATGTGAAGGGCAGAACTTCCAGTCAAAATAATCCGAACAGCATGATGGTCCACTAACGATTTAATCTGCGGTCCCCAATCTGTCAAATTCTGAACCTCATCAAAGAAAATATAGATGGGCTCATTTTTATGTGCCCATTCATTAAATGAGCCTCCGAGGATATTGTTTTCAAACCAAATACATAAACTGAGAATGGGATCCTTCAAGCCTTTGAGAGACGGAATCTCATCAAATTGGACTCGGAATATTCGAATCTGGTTAACATTCTCCGTATGGAGTAAGTAATCTATAATATGCTCTTGGAGTGTAGTTTTTCCGACTTGGCGGGGGCCACGAAGTACGGTCACAGGGGCGAGGCCAGCTTTAAGTCGTTGCAGTGCCGTTTCGAATAACCAGCGACGGACAGGTGGAAGAGGTCGCATAGGTTTATCCATCCACCATGGATTGGTACTCCTTAGAAACTCTTCTAATTCCCCTGGCAACCGAATACCGAATAACGTGTGGTTAGGTTCGGTCTTCTTCATCTCGCTCCCTTGATAAAATATACTTTAAATTCCGTTTTTCTTTCAAGCAGCCATTGGCCAGTCTTCATAGAGGGCCTCTGCCTGCTTCATCACCCGGTTTAAAATGAAATCAAATTGCTTGACTTTAATTTTCTTCCGACGCAAGACCATTTTGACAGCAGCCACAACCCCGGCTTTTACATCTTGACGGTGCGGCTTTGTCCAATCTACCTTTAAGTTCCGCTTGAAAGCCTGCACGATTTCCCGCACGAGGTCACAGAGAAAAGGCATATCATAGATTTCGTCTCCAAGACCCGAGATGGCGTCATAAAAGGCCAACTCTTCATCACTTAAACCTGTCTCTGTCTTTCGCTTGTCTTCGGAAAGCATCTCCTGACGAATCTTTATCATCTCCTGAATTACTTCAGCGGCAGTAATGGCATTGTTGTGATAGCGGCGTAAAATTTCCTCTAACATCTCTTTAAAAGAGCGGTATTTTTTGAGATTCCTGCGTTCCCGGATTTGCATTTCGTCGAGCAACAGTTTTTCAAGAAGTTTCAACCTCAGATTTTCGTATTTCTTAGATTTAAATTCTTCAAGAAATTTCTCATCGAGAATGGAAATGTTCGGTTTCGGGAGTCCTGCTGCCTTAAATATGTCCACAGCCTCTTCACTGACAATGCTTCGGTCAATCAAATCGCGCACTGCTTGATCCCGTACGATTGCAGGCCGAGGAGAGGGTAAAGCTTTCTTTAACTCCGAGCGAATCATCTGATAAAAAGCCACCTCGTCAGCATGTTCCATGCAATCGTTAAGGTGTTTGACAAGGCTATAGGAAGCTGAAAGTTGCTTCTCGGCAGTAAGAAAATTATCTCGTTTCTCATCTGTCTCTATGAAATGTCCATAGAGTTTTGAACAGAGGTCTTCTAAATCGATTATTGAAAGGTTTCGCCACTTTTCAACCGAGACTCCGTCGGGCAGAAGCTGACGAATCATTTCAAGTTTTTCAAAAAATATCTTTTTAGCGCTGATCGTAAGTTCTTCAGTGGGTTCACCAAAACCGTTTGCCGTATATTTCCGTGTAGCCTCTTTGAGAAGATGACCAATGCCAATATAGTCTACAACCAGTCCACCTGGCTTGTCGCGAAAGACCCGGTTAACCCTTGCAATGGCTTGCATCAGGGTGTGGCCTCTCATTGATTTGTCTACATAGATTGTGTGGAGACACTGGATATCCGTCCCCGTTAACCACATGTCACGAACAATGACCATCTTGAGAGGGTCTTCCGGATCTTTCATCCGGCCTTTGATTTTCTCCCGTCTTTCTTTCGTGGTAATGTGGCCAGCCTCACTCCATTCCTTTGGATCTTCAGTCAGATTGCCAGTCATAACGATTTTGATTTGCCCTTTATCTGTATCAAGATGATGCCAATAGGGACGCCGTTTGATGATCTCATTATAAAGGGCCACACAGATGCGACGGCTCATACAAACAATCATTGCTTTACCAAACAGTATCTTTGTCCTTTCCTCAAAGTGAGCAAGAAGATCCTCTACAACCTCCGAAAGCCGATCCTGTGCTCCGGCAGCCGCCTCAATGGTTGCCCACTTTGTCTTAAGACGTTTCTCCTCTTCCTCTGTCTCAGCGATCTCCTCCAATTCCTTGTCTATTTCTTCATTGATTAGATGGAGTCTGATCATACGCGCTTCGTAATAAATTGGGACAATGGCCTTATCCTCTACTGCCTGGGGGATATCGTATGTATGGATGATATTCCCGAATACTTCCCGGGTATCCCTGTCCGCAAAATCAATCGGTGTCCCAGTAAATCCGATAAAGGAGGCATTTGGTAAGGCTGTTCGAAGCCAACGGGCGAAGCCATGCTCAAAGCCATATTGGGTTCGGTGAGCCTCATCGGCAATGACGAGGATATTCTTTCGTTCTGAGAGAATTGGATGCTTCCTTTCTTCTTCCCTTAAACGGAACTTCTCAATAGTGGAGCAGATGATACCTCCTCCCTGAGTCTGAAGCATCAAGCGAAGGTCTTCCACTGATTCGGCATGTTTGACTTCGCCCAGAAGCCAACGGGCCGCCTCAAAGAAGTCCTTGAGTTGCTTATCCAGGTCATTACGGTCCACCTGGATGAGAAAGGTAGGGTTTTCCATGAGGGGGTGTCGTTGTAGAATGCCAACGAAAAAAATCATTGAGAGTGATTTTCCAGAGCCCTGGGTATGCCAGATAACCCCAACTCACCTGTCACCAGCAGGCCGTGTTGCACGTATGGCCTGCTCCACTGCAAATCGAACGCCAAAGAACTGGTGATACTTTGCCCCTTTTTTAGTAATGACTTCGTTGACCATCTCAAAGAGGATGAAGTGGCGGATGTAATATAACAAACGATCCTTAGTAAATAATCCTTCAATAAGGGTCTTCATACTGCCTGTTGCAGTAGGTTCAAGAATGCGGCCATCAATACTCCTCCAAGGTGCGAACCATTCCAGGCTTGCCGAATGCATCCCATGGAATGTACAAACTCCGTCAGAGATGACACAGAATGAGTTGTAGTCGAACAGTTGAGGAATGTCTACTGCATAATGTTGAATCTGATTGTAAGCTCCTTCTACAGTAGGGGATTCTTCATAAGGATTCTTCAGTTCAAATAGAACGAGTGGTAATCCGTTGATGTAGATGATGAGATCAGGTCTTCGGTCATTTTGACCACGAATGGGTAGCTGGCTGACGACACGAAAATCATTCTTTTCAGGTTCATCCCAGTTGATGAGATAGACATGCTCAAATCGTTCCTCAGGTAGTTTACTCTCTCCCCTTGGCGGGAGAGGGGAGGGTGAGGGGGTATACTTTATTTCAAACCCCCGGGTAAGCAGACGATGAAAATTCATGTTCCGCTGTAATACATTAAGGCCTTCAGGGTTAGTGGCAACTCGGATGGCAGTTTCAATCGCTTCATTGGGAAGATGGGGATATTGCGCTCGGAGGTGCCGATGAAGAGCATCTTTCAGCACAACAATTTCGAGTGGAAAGTCAGACCGTTCCCGCAGTTCCTGACCAAAGTCATGCTCATATCCAAGCCTTTTCAGACGTTCAATTGTCGCCGCTTCAAAATGTGATTCATCGGGAATGGCAGTTGTCAGGGTCATACCTCCCAGGGTTTATGTTTCCGCCGCAATTGTAGGGGCGATCGGTCGATCGCCCTTGGATTTTCTGGATCTATACCCCAATTCAATGGGTTGTTGAAAATATATTCACGGATGCGATTCAGTGATTCTTCATTGCGGATGACGTGTTCGTAATAATTCCGTTGCCAAAGAGGGGCGTTAGGTGTTTGGCGTATTTTGTTGATCTTGTTTGTAATGGCGGATTTGAATGAACGGATAATTGTTGGTATGGAACCTATGACCGGATTCCCAAATGATTCAACGGAATGTAGGGGCACGGCATGCCGTGCCCCTACATTGGTGGCAATAATCCCATGTATATGATTTGGCATTAATCCGAAAACGTCCAATTCAACATTTTTGAAATGTATTGGAATTTCCTTCCAACACGCCTGAACAACTCTACCATATGCGTTTAACAACATCTCCCCATTCACAATCTCTCCCAACAAACTTTCACGTCCATGTGTGCAGATGGTAATAAAATATGCCCCCTCCTGCGTGTAATCATATCCCTTCAGGCGAATCGAACGACGGTGGTATTTGTTCGGGAAAATCATGTCCACCCCAGTAGGGGCGATCGGCCGATCGCCCCTACATCTATTTCGCCTGATAATAATTTTGGGAGCAAGTAGTCCCGTGTGCGTGCAAGGGTTTCGGATTCAATAATATTTGCTTCAATCTGGTCAAAGAAGGCCTTTGACTTCTGCACATATTCGTCAGAATTTTTCGCTATATGAATTAAAAAACTCCTAAATGTCGATCTTGTAATTTCTCCAAATATGCTGCCGCCAACTTTTGACAAAATGTTTGACACATTCTGTTGCAACCAAAACACAATCTGGTACAACGAAACCTTTTCATTCGGGATAATTGTGATGAAACCCTGATTCGTACAAGCCTCAGTCCGATTGATAGCAATTTCACCAATTGTTGCTCGACTAGTCATCATTACTGAATACGCAGGGAACAGATGTGCTGAACTTTCAGTCAGCCCCTTGCGTGTAATTTTCTTTGAGGATTGGCTAACGAAAAGTATTTTCGTACTTGTCAGATCGGAAGGAGTATACCAGTTGATGTCTCCGCCTTCCCAGTACTCTGGTATGGAGGTTTTGGGTGTACCGCCGCCAATCGTTTTAAGTACTTCGCCAATTGGCTTTACTTCCCACCCTTTTGGAATGGGTCCCAGTTCCGAGTCAACGAACTCTCGGCCCCAAAAAGGTCCAAACTCTACGAACCAGTGTTTGTAAAGGGCCATTGCCATCTGTTCTAAGGTCTGGTTGATCCTGCGGTTACACTCGATTTTGTCATCCAGAGCCCCCAAAATCTCTGCAATTCGTTTGCGAACAGATTTTTCAGGCCAAACAATCCAAAGACTTTCCAAATCCCCTTTCCTTGCATTTCCAAAAACAGAACCCTGGCCTTCAAGAGAATTCCAACTTGACTCCATTAAGCGAAGAGCATACTCCAAGTATGTTTGGTCATCTGTATTAAATGCTCTAACCGCGCAGAGCCCGCGCCCAATTGAGCATCCTTCATCACATCTATTTATATTACCAATAGGTGCACGGACGCTGAGCAAGATATCCCCTGGTTCTGAAAATCGTGTTGGAGCAGTACAATAGACTCGTGGCGATGGGAACCTCACCCCAAAATCTGCTACCCCTTGAAAAAAGGGGATCCCTTCACCAGATTCGTTATATGTTGAGCCAGGTGGTGATTGCCCCATTATTATTTGAGCAACTTCACCAAGCTTTAGCTTTTCCCAAACCACGGTCATCTCAGCTTTTCCAAATTCTTGAGAATCTTTTTTTGGAGAGCGTTGGACTCAACAAACTGGGCTTTGAGTTTCTCAGTCAGTTCTGCCATTTTCACTTCAAAAGGTGTTTCATCGACCTCGTTCTTTTCTGTGCCTACATAAATCCCTGGAGTTATTTTATAATCGTGGGAACGAATTTCGTCTAAGGTTGCTGTTTTGCAAAATCCGGGGATGTCCTGACGTTCGCCTTCCACCTCACGGTAGTGATGATAAACTTTAGCAATCTCTTTGATTTCTTCGTCAGTAAAAACACGCTGGCGCCGGTTAACCATTATGCCTTTTTTTCGGCTATCTATAAAAAGAATTTCATTAAGGCGATTCCGATACGGACCGCGGCCATCCCGATTCCTGCTCAGAAACCAGAGGCAGGCAGGGATACCCGTGCCGAAAAAGAGTTTTTCAGGCAGTTGAACGATACAATCCACAAAACCTTCTTCTATCAATCCCATTCGCGTTTCTCGTTCTTCTTTGAGGTTAGTCGTCATTGACCCATTTGCCATTACGAATCCTGCTGTACCACCATCTTTAACGTGATAGAGGAAATGCATGATCCAGAAGTAATTGGCATTACTATTGGTTGGTGAACATTTCCGGCTACCGATAAAAAGACGTTTGTCATTGGAATCGATTCGATCAGCCCCCCATTCATCCATATTGAAGGGCGGATTGGCGATGACAATATCGGCTTTCAAATCAGGATGCTTATCATCTAATAGCGAATTGCCGAGGCGAATATCCCCATTCAGGCCATGGAGAATCAGATTCATCTTACAAAGTCTTAGAGTAGTGTCCACGCTTTCCTGACCGTAAAAAGAGAGCCCGCCGCCATTGGTAGTGAACATAGCGGATTGAACAAACATCCCACCACTGCCACAGGCAGGGTCAAAGACCTTGCCTTCTTTTGGTTCCATCATTGCCACAAGCAGTTTGACGATTGAACGAGGAGTGAAAAACTCGCCTCCGCGGACCCCTTCTGTGGAGGCAAAATTTGTAATAAAATACTCATAAACACGACCCAATATGTCGCTCTCTCTGCCATAATCTGCCTTAAAAGTGTCTCGGGCGAAGATATTAATCAGCCCTGTCACATTCTCGCGGCTGAGGTTACTGCCAGTATAAATCTTTGTCAGAATACCTTTTAGCTCAGGATATTTTTGTTCGAGGAGATCCATAGCACGGTCGAGCTTAAGTTTAATATCATCATCCTGGGCATGGCGAACTAAATAATCCCACCGAGCTTCCTCCGGAATAATAAAAACTCCTTCCCGTTTATATTCGTCAGGATCATTAATAATTTCCTGAGCAATTTTAGTGTCAGAGGTAAAATATTCTGAGGAGGGTTCTTTTACCAGATATTCTAATTCTTCTCGCCTTCGCTCATATTTCATTGAGAGATAGCGCAGGAATAAAAGGGGGAGGACATAATGTTTGTAATCGGCAGGAGCAATGTTTCCCCGCAAACGAACGGCAGCGTCCCAAAGCTCCTTCTCAAAGCTGATATCGGGCTGGGCGCCAACTGTAGAACCTTTCCCTTTGGTATTGGATTTTCTTGCTTTTGGCATCGTCAAACCTCTTCAAAATCGAAGGTTAACGATGAATATTATACTCCTATTGGACTGGAAAATAAAATCTAAAATGCAATGGAGCCCCACGGGCAAGCCCGTGGTACCTCCATGAAATACCCGCCTACGCCCCTGGGGCTACAGCATATCGGTATTCAGGCGCCAGGGCTTCGGCGATTTATCCGCCAGTCAAGCGACATCCGCCGTAGCACCTATCGCATTCATCCACGGGTAAATCCGTGCCTGCACGCCGGAGTGAGATTTTTCGCCCCTTTTCTCCATAGGAGTTTCGGCACGCAGGCGTGATCTTCTGCGAAGGCGGATAAAAACAGCGGGGAGAAGTGGGATATAGAACAGGGGTATAGATGAACGGAAGATTAGCCAGCTCTATTTAGCTCTAAGTTGACAATCTGGGTAAAATCGCTGATAAATAAATTAGAAGTTATTCCTGATTCAAAAAACAATACGGGAAGAGAATGATCGCACAAATGGAACTCACTATTGGCTAATTTAATGCTGGAGGGAGAAGAGACAGATGGAGGATTTGAAGACTTTCCCATCGGACATCCAGGAGCAGGTGCTACAACCTAATGATCGACGCTACACCATTGCCATTCCTCGGGGCTACACAACTAATCAGCCCGTACCACTTATCTTAGCACTCCACTTTGGGGGCGTCATTACACCCTTCTATGGCAAACTGATTCTAACAGGTCTCGTCGAGCCAGCCCTAAGAGAGCTAAGAGCAATCATCGTGGCTCCCGATTGTACCGCAACTGACTGGACTCATCCCCGGAGCGAGGCGGACGTCATGCAGCTGCTCGAACATATCCAAAACAATTATGCTATTGATCAGAAAAAGACACTGATAACGGGCTATAGCAAAGGGGGCATAGGGACTTGGCACTTGGCAGCGAAGCATCAAGGGCGGTTTGCGGCTGCTTTAATCATGGCCGGTTTTCCACCAGCTGATGTAGTCGATGTTCAGTGGAAGACCCCACTGTATGTCATTCACAGCCGGCAGGATGAGGTGATCCCATTGGATCCAACTGAAACGGCGGTAAAACAACTTCAGGCCAAGGGAGTCTCAGTTGAACTGGTTGTGCTCGATGGCATCACGCATTATGAAAACAATCGTTTTGTAAAACCCTTGCGAGCGGCTGTGCCTTGGATTGAAAAGGTTTGGTTGTAATGGATGCAAAAAGTTGTAAGTAAAATTGGGGATCTACTGTCAAAAAAAAGATTGAAAAAAAGGAGCATCCTTGATAGTCTAAGGGAAAAAAAATGGGGGTAAAAGGCGATGATAAGGTTTTTATTTGGAGTGATTGTTGGCATCCTCATCTTTTTTTTCTTCGTCTTCTTTGGCGGTGGGAAGGCTGTGAAGAAGGTCGGCGAGGGTATAACTGATACGGGTAAGAGAATGGAAGCCTATGAAGAGGTGATCAAGAAGGAGAAGGAGGATATATTAGAATTGAAGAAAAAAATCTTCAAAGAGGAGAAGGCAGTTCCAAAAAAGAGTCAATAATTGATTGAAAAATCATCAAACTCACCAGTATAATCCTCCCAGGTGAGATGGACCTTCATCACCCTTGCTTCAGAGGGACCTCGATGGCACCATTGGATGATCTGATCCACTCTATCCTTGTCGCCTTCAAAGAGAGCCTCAACCCGACCATCCCTTCGATTTTTGACCCACCCCTTCACACCTATTTGGTAAGCCTTGTCCTGAGTGTGGTATCGAAAGAAGACTCCCTGAACCCTTCCTTCGATAATCACATGAGCCCTTACCTTTTCCATGGGATTATTCAATATAGGCCCTTTTTAATTTCGAATTTTCGGAACTCTCAAAGTCTGTTTGGTTCCGGCTATGCCGGGTTGGGGTGTGAATAAAGATTGTCTCAGGTGCTTGGATGAATTACTATACCAAAAATTCATTACTGGAAGCCGTGCCTAAGAATCTAAGTGCCTTAAGATTGCGAGTTGAAAGTGAGCCTCAACGGTTGGCATAACCCGTGTGCGAAGCGCATCGGGATGATGTCGGTGTTAGCCCGAGTAAACTGAATAAATGATTGAATTCTTGCCATTATTTTTTACCGAATACATCAAATCATCGGCCTTCTTAATCAATTCGTCACTTGTTTGTGGCAAATTAATATACGTCAACACACCAATAGAAAATGTCACGGGCCAGTTGTTCCGGTGCATTTCATCCAGAAGGCCAATTTGAATTTTTGAGATGGCGACCTGGGCTGCGGCCTGGTCGGTTTCTGGCAATAGAAAGGCAAACTCGTCTCCGCCCAAACGTCCGACGACATCTATTTTTCTCAACTGACCCTTAACATATTTGACTATTGTTTGTAGAACCTTATCACCCATACTATGACCTAAGTTGTCATTAACGGTTTTGAAGTTATCAAGGTCAACATAGGCTATCGTAAATGCGTGTTTATATCTTTGAGAGCGGTCAATCTCCATTTGCACCAGCTCAGAGAAAAAGCGCGCATTGATAGCGCCGGTCAAAGTGTCAATGCGAGCAAATTCCTTTTCGACTTCATGTGTTTTTCTCAAGGCTGACAAAAGTAACGTCACAATAATAAAGAAGCTAAACCTGATCAGGGTGTTCCAAAGGCAGATGGCAGGGTGCGAGTAAGGATTCCCTGATGTAATATCAGCGATAAACCAAACAAGAGCACTGGTTATAGAGGCCAAAACTCCAAGGCGTCTTCTCCTCGTAAACCAGGTAACCAAGGATATGGGAAGCAGGTAAAACAAAGAAAAACCAAGCTCAGGTCGTGACCCTTTAATATATTGATAATTATTCTTATTTATGCTATCCTCTATTCGGAAAGGAGAAGAGGATGGCCAAGAGAGCGAAGAAAAAACGTGGTCCAAAGCCAAAATATCTGGACATCG
>Ga0194125_10011686_pt1 | contig 11713 bp, 10 predicted proteins | sample TA2KigC250mmetaG_FD_148626 | JGI IMG/M metagenome (GOLD analysis project Ga0194125, IMG submission 148626) | Freshwater microbial communities from Lake Tanganyika, Tanzania - TA2015034 Kigoma Deep Cast 250m | ecosystem: Environmental > Aquatic > Freshwater > Lake | place: Tanzania: Lake... | reverse complement strand
ACCGGCTGTTCGTGGACGGCCCTCAGCAACGCTCCCTGGATCACCCTCACTTCGACTCCCCCGCCCACCGGCAGCGGCGACCTCTACTACACCGTGGCGCCCAACGCCACCGGCGCCACCCGCGCCGGCACTCTCACCATCGGCGGCCACACCTTCACCGTGACCCAGGTTATCGGCTGCTCCTTTACGCTGAGCACGTATTCGCTGTCGGTCCCCTGGCAAGGGGCCAAGGGGACTGTTCAGTTGACCGCCTCCAGCCCCGGCTGCCCGTGGACCTCCTATTCCACTACCAACTGGGCGCAGCGCTATCCGCACAGCGGAACCGGATCGGCGGCCATCGAGTACACCATCTACCCGAGCTTCAACACGGGCGGGCGCACCGCCACCTTCTACATCGCCAACCTGGCCCTGTCGGTGACCCAGGCGCCCAGTCCCATGCTGGAGGAGGATCGCCGCTTCGTGACCCTGCTGTACTTCGGCTTCCAGGGGCGGGTGCCCTCGCAAGCAGAGATCGACTTCCAGTACAACGCCCTGCTGGGGGGCCTGAGCCGGGCCGACCTGGCCATGAACTTCTTCAATAGCGACGAGTTCAACAATGGCGGGCGGTTCATCTCCGGCTTGTACGTGGGCATTCTGGGCCGGGACGCGGAGTTCGCGGGCTGGCTGTTCCAGCGCTCGGCCTATCTGAACGGGATCGTCACCCAGATGCAACTGGTATCGAACTTCCTGAACTCGCTGGAGTACCAGTTGAAGTACGGCACGCCGCCGGACGCCGAGTTCGTGCGGATCTTGTACCGGAACGTGTTGCGGCGGGAACCCTCGCAGGCGGAGGTAGACTTCCAGGTGGCGGCGCTCCAGTCCGGGACCAGCCGCACCCAACTGGCCTGGAACTTCCTGACCAGCGCGGAATTCCGCCAGAACTCGGGGCCGCGGCTGACGGCCTTTCTCCAGTACGCCTGTCTGCTGCTGCGGGATGCCGAGCAGTGGGAGCGGGATTACTGGGCCAACCTCATGATCGGGGGCATGTCGGTGCGCGACGTCTTCGGTTACTTCGTCCACAGCGCCGAGATGGGACTGCTGCTGCGGTGAGTGCAGCCGTTGCGATTCTGCTCGCATGCGGGCGCGGTCCCGCGACTGGAGCGCGGAGGGCGCCCACCGCTCGTCCCGTCCGTCCACGTCGCCTCAGCCGGTCAAGACGGGCGTCGCCGCGAACGACTTGCGCTAGGATGGTACGCAAGGAGGGTGATCATGTTGAAGCCGGGCCTCTGGTGGAAGCTCTTCAACAGACAGCACGGGCGACACCGGGCACGGCCAGTTCGATTCAGCCCTATTGCCACTGAGGAAGACGTCTACTTCTGCTACCGGCTGATTCTCGGACGCGAGCCCGATCCGAACGGCTTTGACGGTTACCTGACGATTATAAGATCCCGGCCCGTCATGGTTCATGAGCTCGCCGAGATGTTTTTCACTTCGCCGGAGTTCAAGAACCTGCAAGCCGCGCGCGGCGCGGGTCAGACTTACAAGTCGGTTGAGCTCGACGGCTTCCGGATGTATGTATCCGAGGATGACTGGTCTGTGGGCCGCCACATCGCCGCCAAGAGAGTGCATGAACCGCACGTCACCCTGGTGATCCGAAGGGCGTTGCGACCCGACATGACGTTTCTCGACATCGGCGCTAACATCGGCTACTACACCCTTCTGGCGGCGTCGCTCGTCGGCCCGGGCGGGCGGGTCTTCGCGTTCGAGCCCAACCCAGCCAATGTCAGCTTGCTCCACCTTAGCACGCACACGAATGGTTTCGATAACGTAGAGATTTTCCCGTTTGCCCTCGCCGACGCAGCGCGACTGTTCCTTCTCGACTCTCAGGGTAGCAATGCCATAACCACACCGCTCGAACGAGTAGCCGAAGGGATCGCGAGCCGCAGCCTCATTCGCTCCGTTGTCCTCGACGAAGTGCTCAACCTGGACCGGCTCGATGTCATCAAGATCGACGTCGAAGGGGCCGAGGCCATGGCAGTGCGCGGAGCCGCACGTCATATTCAGCGGTGCCGGCCTGCGGTCTTTTCCGAATTCTCTCCCCCCGCTCTCGGCAACATTTCCAGAGTGTCCGGCGAAGAGTACCTGGCTTGGTGGTTCTCGGCTGGATACTCGGCCGCTGTGATTAGCGCCGCCAACGGCGAATTGCTGCCGTGCGGCCAGGATACAGCCCGCGTGATGCGGGAGTTTGCGGGCGCCAAGCCAAGCTGCGCCGCGGTTTCTCACATCGACCTCCTGCTTTCGCCTTTGGAGTAAACGGCGGGATCTCGTAGCGCAGGGACTCTTGCCCGTCGCGCGGTCTGACGCACAAGACTACGGAGTCGCGGCGGCAGGCTTCAGCACATCCAGAAAGAACAGATAGCAGTTTCCCACATCGTCGGAGAGCGCGCAGTTTCGCGCCATCTCGCCGAAGTCGAACAACTGGCTCGCCACGGTCCCCGGCATCGGGCAGACTCCTTTGCTAGCGGCAAGCCGGAACCCGTGCCGAACCAGCTTGTCCTTCAACTCGGAAACGAGGTACTCCTTCTTGTGCTCGGGGTGGATCAGGCTCCCGGGCGACTGAATGCGCGTGACCCGCGCGTTCGGCGTGTCCAGGCAGAAGTGGCCGCCGGGTTTCAGAACACGAAACGCTTCTCCGCACACGCGATCGGCTTCCTCCTCGGTAACATGCTCGATGCTTTGGCCGGATACCACCAAATCCACGCTCGCGTCCGCAATGGTATGCAGGTCACTCATCGGCCCGTACAAGTAGCGGACCCACGTTCCCCGAGAAGCCCGCAGCGTGCCTCTGGGTTCGGCGGTTCCAGGTCGAACGACGCGCTGGTCTGGGGGCAGATCCACGATGACGAGCTCTTTGGGGGCGTGAGGATACCCCAGGGCGAAGAGCGCGCCCTCGGGGTCCTGGGTCGAAGCGCCGCCCAGATCGACCACCACTCCGGCGGCAGGGAGGCACTCCCGGAAGAGGATCATGCGCGCGCGATGAAGGCTGTGCATCGCTCTGACGCTCAGGCTGCGGTGCTCGTATTGCAGCAGGAACTCCTCGGAACTGAGGACCGATTCCAGCACGCCCTCCCAGCCCAGCGCGTTCGACTCGAGCAGTTTCAGGTAATTCCTGAGCCCCTCCGGGTCCGGCTCGCGGCGCAGGCAGCCGCGGTAGACGGCCTGAAGAAAGGCTACATGGCTTCCGCCGGTGGAGCGGTCAGTCCGGGTTCGCTTGTCAGCGCTCATAGCGCGTCATGAGCCGGCACGCATGCCTCACGCCATCTTGCGCAGGAACAGGGCCAGCGAAGTGTACAGTCTTCCGCGCAGCTCCAGGACGATGTGCGGACATTTCACCTCCCGGTTCTGCCGCGCATCCTCTAGCGCCTGGACCAGCGAGTACTTGCTCTTCATGGTCTCCGAACTGAGCGAGAAATCGACTCGCTCGACCAGCTCCAGGCCCGGGACGGACCGGACCAGACGCAGCACGGAGGCTTGACTGAACAGAATCAGATCGTCCTGCTCGAAGTCCGGATCCCCGTTGATGATGACTTCAGTCGTCAGGGCCACCACCCCTCCCGGTTTCAGGACGCGGTACATTTCCGCGAGCGCATTGCGCGCCGGCAACATGCCCCCGAAATGCTCGATGGAGCTGAGGCAGAAGACGGCGTCGAAGGTGTCCGCCTCGAAGCGGAGGTCCAGCGCGTTCATGTGCTGGACTACCAGACGGTTCCGATTGTAAGGCGCCGTGGCGAAGGAATCCGGGTTGGTCAGCACCGTGAATTGCGATTCGGTCCGGCTGAAACCGGTTTGGCCATACAGGTCGGTCAGAAAAACCCATCGTACCCGGTTCGTTAGCTCGAAGGCCGGCTCTTCGTGCCCCCCTGCGACCGAGAGCACCATCGCCTCCGGATGGATGACGCCGAGCTCCTCCAGACCGTTCAGGACATGGGCATATTCCCAGTGTTTGCGATGCTCACGGCCACTGGGGTACTCCGGTACCGCTTTGACATAGTTCGGGGACAGCCCGCGTACCGCGGCGCGAAAGGCCGGATCCCCCCAGTCCTCGATTTCGCAGAATTTGTTGAATCGCACCGGGTTACGGCGCCTGAGCCGCGTAGGCCAGAGCGGCCGCCTTGGTCAAGGGCTCCGCGCAGGGATGTTCCGCAATCCGCCGGCAGCACTCGGCGGCAGCCCGGGAATCCCCCTGCCGCTGGAAGATCTCCGCCAGCAGTAGCTCCGCGCTCACCTCGGTCTCTGAGCCGGCGCAAAGCGACCGGCACACTTCCAGTTGGGACAGCGCCGCATCAACCGCCCCGGCGCTGAAAAGGCACCGCGCCTGCTGGAGGTGCAAGCCGGCGCGCTCCGCATTCGACAATCCCTGGCTGGAGCACAGCACGGCCAGGTGCTGCGCGGCAGCCCCGTGTTCCTCCAGCAGCAACAGCAGGCTGGCCAGGTGCTTTCGGGCCTCCTGCTGCGCCGTCGGCAGGCCCTGCGGTACGCGGATAGCGGCTTCGTACAGCCGGCGGGCGGCCTCCCAATCCGCCCGCAACTCGCAAATCAGACCGCACCGGAAGTTCGCGTTCGCCAGAACTTCGCCCGGCAGGCGCGATTGCTCCAGCAAACGCTCATACAGCGCCGCCGCATTCCCTAGGTCTCCGCTTTCCTCCACCGCAAACCCCGCTTCCATCCACAACCTGGCCGTCATTTCCGAGATAGGGCTTCCAGGGGGCGGCAGCTCGAGGGGGGTTATGGACGAATAGACGCGCCCGGAGCGCACCAGGCAGGTCGTCAATTGCAGAAGGACGTCGAAGCGAGATGCCTCCGGTGGAACCTCGGCCACAACCAGGGCGAATTCCCGGGCCGCCTCCTCCCAGCGATGCTCGCACTTTAACACATGTGCCAGAAACAGACGCGCCACCTGACGCAGATGGGGATCGCCATCCGGAGCCACGGCCGCCTGACACGCCTCCAGACTGCCCGCGGTGTCACCCAGCTCGAGTCGGACGAGGGCCAGACGATACTGGGCGTTGGTGCGATGGGCGGCGTCGGCCCAGGCCGCCTCGGCCAGCCGCTCGTAAAGCGGCCGAGCCAGCGCCAGATTCCCCTCGGTCTCCAGCCGGAAACCTGTTTCCATGAGCGCGTGCTGAGCCAGATCGCGGGTCAGCGGAGAAGGCTCCGGAAACTGGCCACACAGCCTAGCCGCCTCGGCGAGCCCTGGCTCGGCGCCATCCGCCAGGCAGGCGAAGATCGCTCCGTGCAGTTCGCGGACCCGTTGGTCGGTCGTCTGCGTCATCCTCTCTGCCCGTTGCCAGGACTGCCGCTGATGATCCCGTCGAGCACTTCCCGGTAGGCGCGCTCAACATCCTCCCAACGGAAGTTGGTCTGCACGTACTGCCGGCCCTGGGCGCCCATCCGCTGCCGCAACTCGGGGCTGTCGAGCAGTACTGAGAGCGCCTCGGAAAAATCCTCAAAATCACGATACCAGAGGCCGCCGTTGCTGCGCAAGCAATGGCCCACCAGCACCGGGCTACGGCCGTTCACCAGCAGCGGCCGCTCGAAGAGCAGCCCCTCCAGGGCCGCCAGCGACAGGCTCTCGTAGGGCGAGCTGGCCACAACAACGTCCACCGTGCGCAGAAGCTGTTGCTTGACGTACTCCGAGACATGACCTGTGGGAAGGATCTGGGGATGGTCCGGGATGGGCAGTGTCCGCTTGCCCACCAGCATTAGTAGCAGGTCCTCGCGGCTGACTTGGTCCCGATACCGCAGAAAGAAGTCCACCAGCTCGTCGCAGCCCTTGCCGTTTTCGACCCGCCCAAGATACATCAGGACTTGATGTCCCCGGAGCCGCTCGGCCAGCGGCTCCCAGGCGGGGTCCGGGGGACCCGGGTCAGCCGCCTCCACGCCCAGGCCGACGACCCGTCCGACGTTGCCGGGCAGATTGAAACGGCGCTGCAACAGGTGCCGCTCCTCATGGCTGTTGAAAAGGAGGTGGGGGGTCTGGCGGAACAGCTCGTCCAGCAGATGCATGTAAAGCGCGGTCTCGTCGTGCGCGGTCGGCACGAACGCCGCCTTGGACTTCACCAGCGGCAATCCCAGGCAGGTGGGATAGTACATGTACGTGAAGAACACGAACGCGTCGTAGTCCTCCCTGCAATCGTGCAGGTACTGGATCAGCTTGGGGCAATGCGGCCCCTGCTGGCGGAGCATCTCATGCTCCTCTTCCGGCGTGAGCTGCGTCAGGAAGATGCGATCGTAGATCCTGTGAAACCCCGCCAGGTTCCGTTCGGCCTCCGACGGGAACCGGCAAACCGCCACCCCGTTGAGTTCGCTTCGCCCGGCAGGCAATACGTTCCTCCAACTGAGGTGGTCCAACGCCGTGGTGGTCAGAACCTCAACTTCGTAATAGCGGGTCATCCGCTCGGCAATCTGCCGACACTCGGCTTCCGCTCCCCCGGTGAGGCCTTCGCCATAACGCTGGATGACGAACGCGATGCGATGTTTTCCGGACGCCGCTTTCATCAGAGCCGCTCCATCTCCTCCACCAGCTCCAGCAGCCGCCACCCGGTCACCCGGCGGTCGAAGCGGCTCTCATACTGCGCCCATCCACAGTCCGCCAGTTGCAGCGCCATCGCCGGATTTTCCACGCACTCGTCGATGGCCCCCGCCAGCCCCTCCGGGCTGAATTCCTGGAAAACGAGGCCGGCCGGCCCGCAGGTCTCTCCCACAGCCGTCGTGTTCCAGGCCACGATCGGCGTGCGGAAGTACATGGCTTCAACCAGCGGAACACAGAAGCCTTCGTGCTCGCTGGTGCACAGGAACACCGAGCTGCACAAATAGTAAGCGCGCAACTGCGAAGGCGTCACCGTGAACGCAAAGTGGACATCCGCGCCGACGTGCTGTGCCGCCGCGTGCGCCTGCACCTCATCCAGGTAGCATTTCAGGCTGGGGTCGAAGGAGCCCGCGAACACCAGCCGTACCGGAGCATCCGAGAGGCGGCGGTAGGCGGCGAACACATCGATAGCCTTCCGGTGCCCTTTGTTGGGGCGAAGGCTCCCCACGAAAAGAATATTGGCCCGCGACTGGCGGTAGGCTCCCACAATGACGCTGTCGAAAGGCGCGCAGGCCAGTTCCTCCTCGATGCGGTGGATGGTCGGGATCACGCGGCAGCGTTCCGGCGGCGCCCCGTGCCGCACCAGGTCCGCCACGTTGAACGCGGAGGCCCCCCAGAAGTACGTTCCCGGACGGCGCGCCAGCCGCTGCGTGGCAGCCAGGCCGCCGGAACACCCGTCATAGTAGTGCCGGGCATACCCCTGGAAGAAGTGCGGCGGGGTGACGTTGTGATACTTGATGGCGACCTTGACTCGGGCCTGCTCCAGCAGCCGCTCCCCGGCCTCCCAGTAGATGGCGTGATGGTAGATCAGGATGTCATCAGGAGAGCGCCAGATCGGGTCTTGCACATCCAACTTCCTGGCGTAGCCCTCGCAATCCGCATCCATCAACGTGGCGAAGATCGCAGTGTCATAACCGGCCGCCTCCAGACACGCCTTCATGCCGAGCACGTCGTTGCCCACGGCATCATAGGGCCAGAACGAGGGAAGCGCCAGATACACCCGAGGCTTTCTCAAGTCATCCTCCGCCGGGGCCTGCTGCCTTCCGATAGCCGGCCAGCGCGAGCGCCCCCGGCTGATGTGGCAGACTATTATGCCACAACCGGACCGCCCAGTGGCCGCGGATCCCTGCCGGCCTCATCCCATCTCCTCAACCTCCGCCAGCAGATCCAGCAGCCGGCGCCGGATGGCCTCCGGCCGGAACACTTCCTCGTAACGGCGGCGGCCGCGGTCCGCAAACTCTAGCGCCCAGGCGGGGTTCTCGACACACTCGTCGAGACACTCCGCCAGGCTGCCGGCCTTGAATTCGTCGAAAACCATCCCGGCCCCGGCGCAGGTCTCCTTCACCGCGGTAGTAGCCCAAGCGACGATGGGAAGCCGGAAGTACATGGACTCGACCAGTGGCACGCAGAAACCCTCGTGCTCACTGAGGCAAAGAAACACATCTCCGGCGAGATAGAACGAACGCAACTGACCAGGACTGGCCCCGGCGGTAATATCCACGTATCGCTCCACTCCCAACTGACCGGCGCGCGCCCGGATATCATCCTCGTACAACCTCAGGTCCGGGTCCGATCCTCCGACCAACAGAAGACATGCTCTGCGGTCCGATAAATCGCGATAGCGTGCCAGCACCTCCAGAGCTTTCAGGTGGCCCTTGTGCGGGCGCAAGCTGCCGACAAACAGGATATTCGTGCCGCCGCGGAGCCTGCCGAGCACGGTATTGTCGAGCGGCGCAGAGGCCAGTTCTTCCTCAATCCGGTGGCAGGGCGCCGCCACCCGGCAGCGTTCCGGCGGCGCGCCGCAGCGGACCAGCTCCGCTGCATTGAAGGAGGAATCCGCCCAGAACCAAGCTCGCGGGTGGCGAGCGATCCGCCGCGTCGCCTCCATCCCCTCCTGGCACGCCCGGAACAGGTACTCCGAGTAGCGTTGGTAGAAAGCAGGCGGCGTTACGTTGTGGTGCTTCACCACCACCTTGGTCCGGGCCTTCGCCAGCAGGGCCTCCCCGACCTCCCAGTGCAGCGCGTGGTGGTAGATCAGAATGTCCTCGGGACAGCTCCAAGTGGCGTCGCTTTCCAGATCGATGCGCCGGCTGACGGAAGCGCGGGCGGGGGCGATCCACTGGGCGAAGATGGTGGTCTGGTAGCCCGCGTTCTGAAAGCAGTCGGCCATGCCCAGCACGTCATTCCCGATGGCGTCGTACGGCATGAAGGTTGGAAGGGCCAGCAGCACGCGGGGGCGCCTTGCTGTCACTCCGAATCCCGTTGCGGAGCCCCCGGCCGGGTTGAAGTTGCCGCCTGCACTACGACCAGCCGGGCGTTGATGTCACGCAATGCCACAGTAATCTCGACCAGGGCGCGGTACTGCGCTTCCAGGGCCCCCAGCATGCCCGCGTGCGAGCTTCGCAGGGCGGGAATAAGCCAGAACAGCGACCGCCGGACGAGCCCCACCAGGATGGCACCGACACGGCCGCGCACGGTCGGCGGTAACGGGGGCATGGCGCCGACCGACTGCACGCTGCGGCGCAACTCCTGGAGTCGAGCGTCGAGGTCTTTCAACGCCATGGCCAGGGTGGTGCTGACCACCTGCTCTGCGAGCCGTTGCAGCTCTGCCTTCTCACTCCGCCGTCGCCGCGCACGCCGTCGCATCTCGCGCATGATGGCCGGCACATCTACCGGCGGGGTCGCCTCGGCGCCGGCCTGGGTGCACTCGGGCGTTGGCGGCATGCCTCGATGACCTCAGAGGCTCTCCCGACGGTACCGGGCCACAACCTCGCCGGGCCGGCCCTCAGCCGCGAGTCTACCTCCTGACAGTAGGATCGCGCGGTTACAGAACTGCCCGATGAGCTCCAGGTTGTGCGAAACGATCACTACAATGCTGCCATGCTCGATCAGCTTCTTCGTCCGCATCAGCGATTTCTTCTGAAAGTGCTCGTCTCCCACGCTCAGAACCTCGTCCACCACCAGGATCTCGGGCTGCAACTGCGTAAAGATCGCGAAGGCCAGGCGGGCCACCATGCCCGCCGAGTATGTCTTTATCGGAACGTCGAAAAAGGGGCCAAGTTCCGAGAAGCTGATGATTCTCGGAAGCAGTTCGCTCATCTCCTCTCGGGTCTTCTGGTATATGGCGCCCAGCAGGAACGTGTTCTCGCGGCCCGTCAGCTCCACGTTGAAGGCACCCCCGAGCTCCAACAGCGGCGTCAGGCGGCCGCTCACCGTGCAGCGCCCCTCGCTGGGGGTGATGATCGAGGAGATGACCCGGAGCAGGGTGCTCTTTCCCGAGCCGTTAGCGCCGATTATGCCCAGAACGTCGCCCCGCTTGATCGTCAGGTTCATGTTGCGAATCGCCCAGAACTCCCCCGAAATGCTCGATGCCGACGACACCAGGCCCAGCAGGCGCCCTTTGATCGTCCGCTGGTCTTCCGTCAGCAACTTGTAGCGGACGCCGACGTTCTCCAATACGATCTTGGGAGCCGCCGCCTCCAGCGGCACCTCCCGGCCCCGCCTTGCCTCAGCTTTCTCCGTTGCCTGCATAGACCGGGGCACCTATAGGTAGAGGTAGAAGCGGCGCTCGTTGCGCACGAAAACGGCCCAGCCGAGCAGGGCCGCAGCCACAGCCAGCAGCGCGGCCTGCGAGACCGTCTGCGCCGACGGCAAGCGGCCGTAAAACGCCGCCTCCTGGAAAATCTGCAAGAACGGCAGTAAAGGATTCAACCGCAGGTATTGGCGAACGCCGGGCGGAATGCGCTCCATCGGATATAGGATGGGGCACAGGAAGAAAAGCAGGAACGTCAGGTTGCCCCAGAGGTACTGGAAATCGCGAAGAAACACAGTCGTGGCTGAGAACAAGAGGCACAGTCCCGCCGTGAACAGCGCCAGCAGGAGCACCCCTACCGGAACGCTGGCCCAGGCTGCCGTAACCGGGCTGCCCACCAGCAACGCCAGGACCATCAGCAGGGCCAGCCCGACGCCCAAATCGATCCCGTTGACCGCAACCACCGCGAGAGGGAAGATCAGCCGGGGCACATATATCCGGGTCATGTAAAACGGGTTTCCCACAATCACGCCCGCTCCGGCGTTCGTGGCGGTGCTGAAGAACATAAAGGGAACATAGCCGCTGAAGAAATATAGGCCAAAAGTCCTCAGGTCCCAGTTGTTAATGTACGAAAAGACAAACGACAGCAACAGGATTACCAGCAGAGGATTCAGCAACGTCCACAAGAAACCCAACACCGATCCTCGATAGCGTGTTTTCAACTGCTGGAGGATGAACTGCGCCAGAAACTCCCGATACTGAACGAGTTCCCTTAGGCTAGAAAGCATGGATATAGTCTTTTCTCCCGGTGAGCCGGAGCGAGAGCTGCCTGCCGATACGCGGGCCACCCCGCTGCTCCAGCGTCATTTCTGGAGCCACTTCAGCCAGGGACGCCACTGTGTCACAGCCCTCCATCGGCGAACAGATTACTATAGCACACCAACCACCGCCCGCGTAGGGTGGTTGTCAAGGCGCGGTCCGTTTCGAGGTGCACGACTGTCTTGCTCCGCCTCTGGTGCTCCAGATCTGCCGCTGGTGAGCGCACGGCGGCTCGATCCTCGATCAGACCCCAAGTCGAGGCGCACTTGTCCCCCCGAGGGGCCGGGATGGAGACGTACGAAACTCAGGCTACGCGCCGCTCGTACCGGTGGTGGAGACCGCCAACCTGCGGAATGGCAATGACGTGCCCGATTTCCGGCGGCTGCACGGGCCGCAGTGCCGGCGTGTCCTTGGCCAGCGAGGTGCGTCCTGGATTCGTGATAATCTTCGGCGCTCGCGAGAACTGACCCGCCTCTGCTTCCCAGAAGTGACCCAGGCAGCTGGAACTGAACCACGGGGGCAGGCCCAGGGCGGTGATGATGGAACACGATGCCCGAGGCCCGGAAGAGACCGTGCTCGATTTGCCGCCGGTGGTTCCGGCCTGATTCGCGAATAGGAGACCGTCAACACGCCTGCCGCAAGCCGCCGTGCCAAGCCGCGCGGCGGAAGAGGACCCAAGCCAGGTGGCGCGCCGCGAATCCGGATTACGCCACGGCCTATCGGATCCAGCGGCG
>Ga0194125_10011675_pt1 | contig 11718 bp, 7 predicted proteins | sample TA2KigC250mmetaG_FD_148626 | JGI IMG/M metagenome (GOLD analysis project Ga0194125, IMG submission 148626) | Freshwater microbial communities from Lake Tanganyika, Tanzania - TA2015034 Kigoma Deep Cast 250m | ecosystem: Environmental > Aquatic > Freshwater > Lake | place: Tanzania: Lake... | reverse complement strand
ACGCTTCCTTCGGTGGCCGAACGGGTGGGTGACCTCTCCGAGTTGCTTCGCATTCCGGGCGGCAGCGCCTACCAGATCTACGACCCCTTCAGCACCGCCGCGGCCCCCGGCGGCCGCTTCAGCCGGCAGCCCATCCCCAACAACGTCATCCCCAGGAGCCGGCTGGATACGGTGGGCCTCAACCTGGCCGCGCTCTATCCCCTGCCCAACCTGGCGGGAACCGTGGACGGACGCAACAACTTCTTCCTGTCGAACAAGGCCATCCAGAAAACCTCGCAGCAGCTCCTGCGCCTGGACCACGCCTTCAGCGAGAACCACCGCTCGTTCCTGCGGCTGCACTACGACTTCTGGAAGGAGAACAAGAACGAGAGTTTTGGCACCAACATCCAGGGGCTGTTCTCCAACCGTCCCAACCGCGGCGTGGCGCTGGACGATGTGATCGTGCTCAACCCCACGCTGGTGTTGAATCTGCGCTACGGCTTCACCAGCACCAAGTGGTGGGAATTCCGCCGCTCGCGCGGCTACGATCTGGCCAGCCTGGGTTTTTCGCCGGCCCTGCTGAGACTCACGGAGAGGGACAAATCGCCTATCCCCCGCGTCCAGGCAGGCGCATTCACCTCCCTGTCCAACTGGGAGAACGGCGACGGCACGAACTCCAGCCTGACGCACAGCCTGGCCGCGAACTTCACCAAGCTGCAAGGCAGTCACGCCCTGCGGTTCGGCGCGGAATTCCGCCTGGAGCGCAGCTTCAACGACCGCCGTCCCACCGGCTTGGCGCCGGACTACTCCTTTGCCACCACTTACACGCGGGGACCGTTGGACAATTCTCCGGCCGCCAGCATCGGCCAGGAGCTGGCCGCCATGCTGATGGGCATTCCCGGCGGCACGATGGACGTTACCGCCAGCTCCGCGCTCCAGGACAGGTTCTTCGGCCTGTACTTCCAGGATGACCTCAAGCTCACCTCCCGGCTGACGTTGAATCTTGGTATGCGCTGGGAATATGAAAGCCCGGTGACCGAGCGCTACAACCGGCTGGTGGCGGGTTTCGACTTCACCACCCCCAACCCCATCGAAGCGGTCGCGCGGGCCAACTACGCCAAGAGCCCCATCCCGGAGCTGCCCGCCGCCAGCTTCCGTGCGCCGGGCGGACTGACCTGGGTGAATCAGGCCGGTCTCGGCCGCAGTCCCTTCCGGGACGAGAAGAACGCCTGGATGCCGCGCATCGGGCTGGCCTATCAGGTCGATGCGAAGACGGTCGTGCGGGGCGGCTACGGCATCTTCTACACGGTCCACGGCATCTACACCATCGTGCCGATTCAGACCGGATTCTCGCAATCGACTCCCATACAGGCATCTCTGGACAGCGGCTTGACCTACATTGCCACTACCGCCGATCCGTTTCCGCGGGGATTGCTGCAACCGGCGGGAACCAGCAGCGGGCTGAGGCAGAACCTCGGGCAGGGGATCACCTTCCACGGCGCGGACAAGAAGCGCTCCTACTCGCAGCGCTGGTCGCTGGGCGCCCAGCGCATACTGCCGGGCGAATTCATGCTGGAGGCGTCCTATGTGGGCAGCCGCGTCACCAGGCTGATGGTCAGCCGGGAGTACAACTCCACCCCGGCCCAGTATCTCAGCACCAGCCCCCTGCGGGACCAGCCCACCATCGACTTTGTGAGCGCGACTTTTCCGAGCCCGTTCTACGGCATCGACCCCATCTATGCACGGAACATGTCCCGCGGCAACCTGCTGCGGCCCTATCCCCAGTTCGGCTCCGTCAGCAGCCCGGACCCGGCCGGATACTCCTGGTATCACTCGCTCCAGATGCGCGGCGAGAAGCGGTTCTCGCAAGGGTACACCGTGCAGCTTGCCTACACCTTCTCGAAGCTGATGGAGGCGACGGAGTTCCTCAACTCCACCGATCCGATGCCCTACGAAACCATCTCCGCGCTGGACCGTCCGCACCGGCTGGCGGCCAGCGGCATCTGGGAGATCCCGCTGGGCCGGGGACGCCGGTTCGGCGCCGCCTGGCCCCGCCCGGTGGAAGCGGTTGTGGGCGGCTGGCAGCTCGGCGCGGTGATATCGCGCCAGAGCGGCGCGCCGCTGGGATTCGGCAACTCCATCTTCATCGGGAATATCAAGGACATTGCGCTGCCCAAGAGCCAGCGGGAGGTGGACCGGTGGTTCAACACGGCGGCCGGTTTCAACCGCAACTCGCAGCAGCAGCTCGCCAGCAACCTGCGCGCCTTCCCCTTGCGGTTCAGCGGCGTGCGCGGCGACGACCAGCGGAGCTGGGACTTCTCGATCGTGAAGAAGTTCCGGCTGTGCGGAGAGCGCACCACGCTGCAATTGCGCGCCGACGTGTACAACGGCTGGAACCAGACCAACTTCTCCAATCCCAACACCGCTCCGACCAACAGCGCCTTCGGCCGCATCACCGCCACGGCCGGGGACGCGCGCAACTGGCAGCTCGGGATGAAGCTGGCCTTCTGAGAGCGGGCGGGGCGCCGGTCAGCGGTACTCCCGCAGGCGGATATGGCGGAACATGATCACGGTGTTGCGGTCGTGGAGCTGCAACCCGATGGGGCCGGTCTTGGGCCGCTCGGGCAGCCCCGGGAACTCCGAGACCGCGACGCCGTTGAGTCGCACGCGAATCACCCCGCTGCGGGACTCGATTTCAAGCGTGTTCCAGTCGCTCGTGCGCTGCACGCCGGGCTGGGCGGGCGCGAACAGGTACACGCTGCCGGAGACCCCGTATCCTTTGCCGGAGGTGCTGCCGATCTGGATCTCGTAGCCGATGTGCGAAGGAGTGCGGTCGCGGGTCCACTCCGTGCCGACGGCCCAGCGGGCGCGCGAGGAGTCACGGATGGAGACGCCGCTGTTGCCGCCCAGGCGGGTCCAGTAGTCCAGGCGCAGGTCGAACTCGGCGAACTCGCGCTCGGTGTAGAGCCAGGCCTGGTGCAGGCAGGGCTTCCTGGGATCGCACTGGCCCAGCAGCGTGCCATCGCGCAGAACCATCCACACGCCGTCGCCGACGGTCTGCCAACCCTCCAGGTTCTGGCCGTTGAACAGGTCCACCCACTTGCCCGGGCGCGGCGGGCCGCTGGCCAACAACCCCGCCGCGAACACGCCCCAAAGCGCTATCAGCTTCACGTGAGTACCTCTCATCCGGCTCTGCCGCCGCGGCCTCGCGCCGGCGCGGGCCGCTCGGAGCGAAGCTGGGCCAGGGCCCGGAGGGCCGGGCCAAGGATGGATTCGTCGGGCTTCCGGCCGAGCGTTTTCGCCAGGGCGAGGGTGTCCGCGAGCAGGGTCCCCATCAGACGAACATGCGTGACCGGAATCTCGCAAAAGCAGGGCGTCAAGACCCGGACGCCTTCGTTGAGGTCAGCCAAGGCCTCCTTGCCGCGCCCCAGTCCGCGCAGAGCCACACTCCTGGCGCGGAGCGAGGCGGCCAGATCCGGGAGAAAAGCGTCCGGGCATGCCCCGGCCAGGTCCTGGAAAGTGCGCACCGCCTCGTCGGCAGCCTCCAGCGCTTCTTTCCATACCGCCATGTCGCTCAGCAGTTCGGCCAACCGAGCCAGGGAGGCGGCCAAGTCGGGCCGGAAGGCGTCCGGGCTGGACGCGGCCAGCCGGCGGTTTATGCTCACCGCTTCCTCGGCGGCGGCGCGGGCCTCCTGCTGGCGCGCCAACTGACTGAGGACGCCGGCCAGACCGTCCAGGGCCTTGGCCAGGTCCGCGAGGTGCCCGTCGCGGCGCGAGGCGCCTACGCGGCGGAAACTGCTCACCGCCTCCTGGGCGGGTTCCAGCGCCTCCTCCCAGCGGCCCATCTGACTGAAGAGGCCAGCCAACTGCACCAGGGACCGGGCCAGGTCCGAGACGTGTCTCCCGCGACGGGCGCCGGCCAGTTGCCGTTGCAGGCGGACCGCCTCTTGCGCCGCGGCAAGAGCCTCCTCCCGCCAGCCCAGATCGCTCAGCCGGTCGGCCAGATTGATCAGTGACATCGCTCCGCTGGGTCCTTCCCAAGCATATCCGACTGGGTCGGTTCCGGCAATGGCAAAAGCGGCCCGCGGGTACTACAATCTCAGGTCGAAACCCAGTCCGCGCAAGCCCTCGATGATGCGGGCGCGGATGGCGCCGGCTTCCTCGAGCGACAGCGTGTGATCCGCCGCGGCCACGGTGAGGCGGAAAGACACGCTCTTGCGGCCCTCCGGGATGGGCGGGCCGGAGTACTGGCGCAGGAACTCGATATCGACCAGCGGCTCGCCGGCCAGGCGGACCGTGTGACGTTGCAGGTCGCCCACCAGCTCCCGCTCGCCCGCCACGATGGACAAGTCGAAGGCGCTGGCCGGGTGGCGGCGAATGGGCCGGTAACGCTTCTCGGGCTCGCCCAGGCGCAGGATGAGGTCCAGGTCCAAATCGAGCAGGGCCGCGCGGCCGTTCAGCAGGGAGGGGTGCAGCTCGAAGATGCGGCCCACCACCTGGCCGCGCCAGAGGAGCTCGCCGGCGCGCGCCGGGTGCTCGTAGGTGCGCGCCTCCGCCGGCCGGGCTTCCGCGCCGGGCAGCAGGCACTCGGCCGCGCGCTTCAGCTCGGCCAGCCCGGAGGCGCCGTCGCATGCGTACAGAGCCGCCATCAGGTGCGGGACCTCGCGCGGAAGGCCCTGCGGCCGCGGGTGGATCTCACGGCCGATCTCGAACAGCCGGAACGACTCGAAGTGCTTGCTGTTCTCGAGCAGGTTGCGGTAAATGCCCGGCAGGAGGCTTAGGCGCATCAGTGCCTGCTCGAGCGAGAGCGGGTTGGCGACGGCCAGGTGCGCGGCGGGGTCGAAGCCCAGTGCGCGCGCCCGCTCTTCGCTCAGGAAAGAGTAGTTGTAGACCTCGGTGAAGCCCTGCTGGGTGAATACCAGCCGCACCTGGCGGTGAAACATCCGCTCCGGACTGGCCGGCGGCTCGACCACGGCCATCAGGGGCGGCTGCGGCACGATGGTTCCGTAGCCGATCATGCGGCCGACTTCTTCCAGCAGATCGTCCTTGATGGAGATGTCGCGGGTCGCGCGCCAGCTCGGCACGGTGACCGAGAACGCGCCGGGGGCCGTCTCCTCGACACCGAAGCACAGGCGCTCGAGGATCTCGCGCACCTCGGCCGGAGCCAAAGCCCGGCCCAGTTTGCGGGTGAGCCAGTCCAGGCGCAGCTCGATGGGCGCGGGCGGAGGCATCTCCTTCTTCTGGTCCGCCAACCCGCCCACCACCTGTATGCCTGGCGAAACCTGGCGGAACATCTCGACCGCGCGGGCCAGCCCGCGCACGGTGTTCGCCGGGTCCTGGGATTTCTCGAAGCGCATCGAGGCGTCGGTGCGCAGCTTCAACTTCGCCGAAGTCCTGCGGACGCTCGAACCCAGGAAGCTGGCGCTCTCGAGCACGATGCGGCGGGTGCGCGGGCTGATGGCGCTGTCCAGGCCGCCGATGACCCCGGCCAGGGCGATGGCGCCGCGCGCGTCGGCGATCACCAGGTTCGTGGGATCCAGGCGGCAGGTCTGCTCGTTGAGCGCCACCACCATCTCGCCCTCGCGCGCGCGGCGGATGAAGATGACGTCGCCGTCGAGCAGGTCCTGGTCGAAGGCGTGCATGGGCTGCGCCAGCTCCGCCATCACGTAGTTGGTGACATCGACGATGTTGTTGATGGGGTTCAGCCCGATGGCTTCGAGGCGATGCTGGAGCCACGGCGGCGAAGGCCCTACGGTGACGTTGTCGAAGACCAGGGCGCTGTACCGCGGGCAGAGATCCAGGTCCAGGATGGACACCCCGACGGCGGGGTTGGCGGGCGGGATCAACTCCAGATTGACCGGATCGCGCAGGGGCAGGCGCAGGCTGGCGGCCACTTCGCGGGCCAGGCCGAGATGGCCCCACAGGTCGGGACGGTGGGTGACGGACTTGTTCTCGATCTCGATGATGTGGTCGGCCATCGAGGAGCCCGGCTCGCCGTACGCGTGCACGCCCTCGCACTCGGCGGTCTTCATGGTGATGAGCTGCTCGAGTTCCTGGGGCGGCGTGGTCAGCCCTTCGACCAGTTCGCACAGCCAGTTGTAGGAGAAGTTCACGCGCGCCCCCTCAGAATTGCCTCAGGAACCTCAGGTCGCCGCTTTGGAGCAGGCGGATGTCGTCGATGCCGTAGCGCATCATGGCCAGCCGGGTCAGCCCCAGGCCGAAGGCGAAGCCGCTCCACTCCTCGGGATCGATGCCGCTTATGCGCAGCACATTCGGCTGCACCAGCCCGCAGGGGAGCAGCTCCACCCAGCCGCTCTGCTTGCAGACCGGGCAGCCCGCGCCGCCGCAGATCAGGCAGTGTATGTCCAGCTCGAAGCCCGGCTCGACGAAGGGGAAGTAGCCGGGGCGCAGCCGCACCGTCACCTCGCGCCCGAAGATGTGCCGCAGCAGCAGCTTCATGAAGTAGAGGAGGTGGGCCACGGAGACCTCGCGGTCCACCAGCATGCCTTCGAGCTGGTAGAAGGTGTGCTCGTGCGAGGCGTCCACTTCCTCGTTGCGGAAGACCCGCCCCGGGGCGATCATGCGCAGAGGGGGCTTCAGCGTCTCCATGCCGCGCACCTGCACCGGCGAAGTGTGGGCGCGCAGCAGGTTGCCGTCGGCGAACCAGAAGGTGTCCTGGGCGTCGCGGGCGGGATGATCGGGCGGGGTGTTCAGGGCGTCGAAGTTGTGGTACTCGGTTTCGACCTCGGGGCCGTCGAGCACGGCGAAACCCAGCGACGTGAACAGGTCCTCGATCTCGGTCTGGATCCGGGTGAGGGGGTGCAGGCTGCCCGGGCGCACGCCGGGCGCGGGCAGGGTGAGGTCGATCCACTCGGCGTCCAGGCGCGCGCGGAGGGCCTCCTCTTCGAAGCGCGCCTTGCGCGCGGCCAGGGCCTCCTCGAGGGCCTGCTTGACCGCGTTCAGCAGCTTACCGGCGTGCGCGCGCTCCTCGGGAGCGAGCGTGCCGAGCTGCTTGCTGATTTGGGCCAGTGCGCCCTTGCGGCCCAGAGCCTCGATGCGCACGGCCTCGAGTTCCTCGGCGGAGCGGGCCGCCTCGATGCGCGCGCGGGCACTGGTCTCCACTTGGCTGAGCGTCGTCTCCAGCATGTTCAGGGGAATTCTCTATTCTAGCCCGGGAGCGGCGCAACGGGAAAGCCCGGGTTTACCGGTGCCCAACTCACTGGGGGCAGACAAATCTGACTTCCAGCGAGGGGCGCGGCGAGGTCTTGTCCCAGTCGGTGCTGACGTAGGTCTCCCCCGGAGTGGAGCACCTCACCGCGCTGACATGATCCTTCACGGAAGGTCCCGTCAGGAAGAACCTCGCGCCGCGGCAAGCGCCCGTTTCCGGGTGACTATGGAACGGCAGGTTCCGAACCGTGAATTCCTGGATGACTTGCCGGGGTGGTTGGTAGCCCGGAAAAACCGAGGTCCCGGTGAAAGTGGCGGTCTCAAGAACGGCGCCGCTCGGGCTCAGGGTCCCGGTGACTCTCACGTCGCAGTTTGCGGGTGACGGGGTGCTGCACTTGCCCGCGTACTCGAAGTTGCGCCCGCTCCAGAGCGTGCGAATAGTGACGCACGGCGTGCCGGGTGGAGGGAACAGGAGTTCCGGCACCCGGATCGTCGGCGGTACGATCCCGATCAGGGCGAGCGTGCCATCCTGCCGGCGAACCATGTGATGCCCGGTGAACAGGCCTTCTATCCGCGTGGTCTTGTGCAGCTCGGGCAGGAGCGCCGCCTCGACCTGCACCGGAATCTCCCTGGAGATATCCTTGATCGCCGGGTCAGAGGCCGAACCCCCGAGCAGTAGTTTCAGGGTGGACACTCCGGAGGAAAGGCCCGTCACTGCCGCTTCGATGCCGCGCTCCAGGCGCGCCACGTTGGGATGGCCGATGGCCATATCCAGGCACTGCGGATGCCGCGTCAGGTCCGGCCAAAATCGCTCCTCCAGATGAGGGGAGGCGCCGATCACCCTCAGGCCGCCCCGCGTCTCGCCTACGGAAAGACTCAGGCCTGTGTCCGGGACGCCCGGCAGGCGCAGTTCCGTCACTTGGTTCATATAACGATTAACGACCGGAAGGGCCAGCGTAGTCTCGCCGTTGCGCAACCGCACGCGAAGCATCTGCGTCCCCCGCCGGCAGGTGGCGTCCCAGTTCAGTACCCGGCTCGAGCTGGAGGCGGTGCGGTAGCGGCCGCAGCCTTCCAGGACGCCGTCGCCGGTGCTGGCGTCCGACTCAGCCCAATAGGTCAGGTCCACCGGCAGATAGTAGACGTCCCCGCGTTTCTGCCCGCCCAGCCGGTCGGCGATGGGGTAGGCCCCGGAATCCGGTCCCACGGGGAGTTCGCCAATCACCTGGAAAGGCACGTGCCGCCCCAAGACCGTGGGTGCCGTGAAGGCGATGCTGGCGAGGGGTGTTTCATAGCTGTGCCGGGTCTGCGCATCCGGGGACACCTCGATTCCCGCCGGGTAGTTGTACTTGAAGCCAGTGAGCATGTACAGCCGCGGGCTCAATCTGATGCTCCGCTGCGGGATTCTCCGTAAAGCGAGCTTCAGCTCATGCAAGCCGCGCAAGATCTCCAGGTTGTAAGTCATCTGTTCCAGGGTCATCTGCAACACGTCGGCCTGGAAGTCCAGGCCCGGCCCCGGCTCAGTGACGATCTGGAGGATTCCAAACCCCACCTGCTTCATCTTCAGCCACAGAAGACCCTCCGATCCGTAGTTCAAGGCCTCTTTCAGGGCCCCGCGCAGATTGTCGATGGTGTCGATGACCTGGCAGACGTTGGCGATCGTGTCGCCAACCCCGGGAGCCTGGCCGACTCCGCCGAAGGCGAGGGCCAGCCCGAGCTTCGTCTCGTTGACGTAGCCGTTCGCCATCGCCTCGTTGATCATCTGATTCACGGTGTGCAAGTCCAGCGCAGCGGCGGCCCGGAAGCCGGCCGGACGCGCCGGGCCGAGCTGCTGCTCGGCCAGCTCCAGGTTCAGCAGCTCGTCAGGGGCGCGGAAAACCGCACATCCGGTGGTGTGGGAGGGTGGCCGGGCGCAATCCCGGTCACCCGACCCGATCGAAGACCAGGTGACATCGAGCTAAGGCATGCCCCACGTGGGCGCAGGGGCCGAGCTTCAGTTTGTCGCGCCGCGAGGCCTACTTCTTCGCCACCGGCTTGTTCGCCGGGATGCGCCAGAAGTAGACGTTGCGCCCGTCCACCTCGATCTCCTTCTCGGGCTTCCAGTCGCCCATGTCGAAGGTCTGGGAGACGATGCGGGTGCCGGGCTTCAGGTCGCGCAGCAGCTTGGGCTTCAGCTTCTCGTTGAGCGAGGTGAGCAGGTACAGCGTGACGACGGTGGCCTCCTTGATATCGGCTTCGAAGAGGTCCTCGTGACGAATGGTCGCGCGGTTGCCAACGCCGGCCTGGGCGATTCTCTCCCGGGCCTCGCTGACCCTCTGGGGGTCGATGTCAATGCCGATGGCGCGGGCGCCGAAGTCCTTGGCCGCGGCCGTCACAATGCGGCCGTCGCCGCAGCCGAGATCGTAGACCACGTCGTTCTTGGTGACTTCGGCCAGCTTGAGCATGGCCTCGATCACCTCGGGCGGGGTGGGCACAAAGACCACGTCAGGCGACCGGGTCGGGGTGGGCTTCTGGGCACACGCGGTCGCGGCGACCAGCAGCAACAGCACGATCAGAGAACAAGAAATCCTTGCCAGACGCATCCAATATCCTCCATGTCTTCTTCGAGCCGCAGCTCGGACCACCCGCGGAGGTGCCTCGCCGCCCCACCCCGTTCACCTCAGCGACGGCGCCCCGCGGTGAATCAGACATTATACACCGCGGAGGCGGCTGTGGGGCGCGGCGTTCAACCCCAATAAGTCTCACCCGGAGCGAGGTGCGCCTTGACCACACCGGGATTGAGCGTCAGGCCCAGACCCGGCTGGTCCGGCACTCTAATGAAGCCCTCGCGGATGGGGGGGGTGTCCAGCAGGATGACCTGGTCCATCCAGTCGCCCCGGCCGAGGACGGTCTCGCAGGCGATGTAATCGCGGATGGAGGCGGCCCACTGCACCGTAGCCATGGTGTTGATGAGGCTGCCGGTGTTGTGGTTGGCCATGGGCAGGCCGTAGAGGTCGGCCAGGTCGGCCATGCGCCGCGTTTCCAGAAAGCCGCCGGAGTTGCGGAGGTCGGGGTGGAGGATGTCACAGCCGTGGCTGGTGACGAAGGGCAGGGCCTCGGCCCGGCGCATCCAGTTCTCGCCAGTGCAGATGGGAACGCGGGAGGCGGCCACCAGGCGGGGCCAGCTTTCCGAGTAGGCCACCAGCATGCAGTCTTCCAGCCATAGCGGGCGGATCGGCTCGACGGCCTCGGCCAGTTGGATGGCGGTGCGCAGGTCGTACTCCCAGTGGCAGTGGACCATGATGTCGTGATCCCAGCCGATGGCCTGGCGGCAGTTCTCGAAGCCCTGGCGGATACGCATCAGCTCGCGGGTGCTGAGCTGGCGGTTGGCGAGGTCGCGGCCCGGGTCGGTCTTGGGATCCGTGTGCGGGAAGCCGAACTTGTGAGCGGTGAAGCCGGCGGGGTTGGCGCGCACCTTTTCGGCCCACTCGCGGCAGGAGGCGGGGCTGAGCATGTCGCGCGGGGCGGCGTGGTCGTACATGCGCACGCGTTCGCGGAACCTGCCGCCCAGCAGGGTGGCGGCGGGCAGGCCCAGGGTCTTGCCGGCCAGGTCCCACAGCGCCATCTCGAGGCCGCTCACCGCGCGCATGAGGGCGTGCGCGGAGCCGTCCGTGCGGGTGCCCAATCCCACGAAGATGCGATCGATCTCGAGCGGGTCCTGGCCCACCAGGGCCGGTTTGAGGGCCAGCACCTGCTCCTTGACGCCTACGCCGGGGCTGCCGTAAGCTTCGCCGATGCCGAAGATGCCGGCGTCGCTTTCGATCTTGACCAGAGTGTAGGTCCGCGGCCCCTGCAACATCATGACCTTGATGTCGCGGATCTTGCTGCGTCCTCGGGCTGGGGCGGCCATGGCGTGATAGCGCGCCAGCCAGCCGCCGCCGCACGCCAGGGAGGCCCAGCGCAGCAGTTCTCGACGTGAAAAGGACCTCATCCTTCCTCCTATTCGCTCAACAGGTTCAGCAGAGCGGGCTGCGGCGCCCAGCGCACGAACGCCTCGGCGTAGGGACGGCGGATCTCCAGCCCGCGCCAGCGGTTGCAGGTGGTGTAGTAGCCGATCAGTTGCGGCTGCGCCTCGAGTTTCTTGAGCGCCTCGATCTTCTGGTCGAAGACGTCGCTGATGTCCACGTAATGATCCGGCACGAAGCCGACCCGCGAGGCGGTGCCGATGTTAGGTTCGAAGAAACGGATGTCCCAGGAGCCATGGGCCAGTTGGGCGGCCTGGATGACGCTCTGCGCGGTGATCCAGTGGGAGGGGTAGGTCAGCTCGTCCTTCCAGTGGGTGAGGATGATGTCGGGTTTGAAGTCCGCCATCTCCCGGGTGAGCAGCTCCATGCGCTCCGGAGTCATGCGCAGGGGATTGTCGCCGAAACCGAACATGCGGCCTTCGGCGCCGATGACCTGGGCGCAGGCGAAGGCCTCTTTCTCGCGGATGCGGCGCACCTCGTCCAGCGAGATGCCGGGCCGCTGCTTGAAGAGCAACTGGCTCTCGTCGGTCTCCCCGTGAGTGAGCCAGATCACCTTGACCTTCGCTCCGGC
>Ga0194125_10011671_pt1 | contig 11720 bp, 7 predicted proteins | sample TA2KigC250mmetaG_FD_148626 | JGI IMG/M metagenome (GOLD analysis project Ga0194125, IMG submission 148626) | Freshwater microbial communities from Lake Tanganyika, Tanzania - TA2015034 Kigoma Deep Cast 250m | ecosystem: Environmental > Aquatic > Freshwater > Lake | place: Tanzania: Lake... | reverse complement strand
CCAAAGTAGTCCTCACGCTCCGCGTGAGGACATCTTCGCAATCCGGATTGCCATCACGCGGAGCGTGATGACTACCATGCGGAGCCACTGCCGATCGTGGGCAGGGTGATGGCCGGAGGGGCTCATCGCCAGTCCTGTGCAGGGTGACGCCGGCGGCGGGCTCCAACGTAGTCCTCACGCTCCGCGTGAGGACATCTTCGCAATCCGGATGGTCATCACGCGGAGCGTGATGACTACCACGCGGAGCCACTGCCGATCGTGCGCGGGGTGATGGCCGGAGGGGCTCATCTCCGGTCCTGCGCAGCGATGACGAAGGCGCCCGCAGGATCAGGTCAATGAACCGGAGATGCGCCCCGCGCGAACGGGGTAACGAGGGAACCGGCTTGAAGTCGGGGGCGTTTTGCCCTTTGCTGGGGGTGTCCCGGCAGGCCCCGGGGTGCTCAATCGAAGGGAAGGCAGATGAAACCGGCGTTTGATCCGACGATGCAGGCGCGGCTCGAGGCCGCGGGGGTGGTGGCGGTGCTGGTGATCGACCGGGCGGAGGACGGCCCTCCGCTGGCGCGGGCGTTGCTGGCCGGGGGCGTGGACGGCATGGAACTGACCCTCCGCACGCCCGCCGCGCTGGTCGCGCTTCGCGCGATCCGCGCCGCGGTCCCGGAGATGCTCGCCGGCATCGGCACGATCCTCGTGCCCGAGCAGGTGGCGCAGGTCGTCGAGGCCGGCGGGGCCTTCGGCGTGTCGCCCGGCACGAATCCGCGCGTCCTCGAGGCGGCCGTGAAGGCGGGGCTGTCATTCGCGCCCGGCATCGCGGTTCCATCGGACGTCGAACGCGCGCTGGAGTTCGGCTGCAAGCTCCTGAAGTTCTTCCCGGCCGAGGCGTCGGGCGGGCTGGCGTTCCTCAAGGCGATGTCCGCCCCCTACGCGCACCTCGGCGTGAAGTACATGCCGCTGGGCGGTCTGACCGAGAAGAACATGGCCTCGTACCTGGCCGACCCGTCCATCGCCGCACTCGGCGGCTCGTGGCTCGCGCCGCGCGACCTGATCCAGAAGCAGGACTGGGCCTCGATCACCGCCCGCGCGGCCGCCGCCCGGGCAATTGTCACCGCCACCCGCGCCGCGGCGGCGAAGGGCTGAATCCGTCGGACGGACGAGGAATCAGTTCGCCTGCATCGCGGCCCCGACACTCGACACCCAACACCCGACACTCGACACCCGCCACCCGACACTCGACACTCCCGCCCCAGACACCCGAACGCGGTTCCGGAGACTCCCATGCAATCCATCGTGACCTTCGGCGAAGTGATGGGTCGGCTCGCCCCCGACGGCTTTCTCAAGTTCCGCCAGTCGCTGCCCGGCGCGCTGAACCTGACGTTCGGCGGCGCGGAGGCGAACGTGGCGATGTCGCTGGCCTACCTCGGCGCGCCGGCGCGTTTCGTGACCGCGCTGCCGAAGCACGCGATCGGCGACGCCTGCGTGGCGCTGCTGCGCGGACTCGGGGTCGACACGCGGTCCATCGTCCGCACGGGAAAGGGGCGCCTCGGCCTTTACTTCTTCGAGAACGGCGCGAACCAGCGGCCGAGCAACGTGATTTACGACCGCGACGGCTCCGCGATCGGCGTGACGCCGGCCGCGGACTACGACTGGGCCGGCGCGTTCGACGGCGCGGGCTGGTTCCACACGACCGGCATCACGCCGGCGATCTCGCGTCCCGCGGCCGAGTCGGCCTTGGCGGCGGTGCGGGAGGCGAAGGCGCGCGGCCTGACGGTCTCGTGCGACCTCAACTTCCGCAAGAAGCTCTGGCTCTGGGAGCCCGGCGTGAAGCCGCGCGATCTCGCGGAGCGGACGATGCGCGGGATCCTGCCGTTCGTGGACCTGGTCATCGCGAACGAGGAGGACGCCGCCGAGGTGCTGGGCATCCACGCGGCCGGCACCGACGTCGACGCCGGCAAGCTGTCGGTCGCGCACTACCCCGACGTCGCCCGCGCGCTGGTGAAGCAGTTTCCGAACGTCTCGCGCGTCGCGATCACGCTTCGCGAGAGCGTGTCGGCGACGCACAACAACTGGGGCGGGATGCTCTACGAGGCGGCGACGGATGCCGCGGTCTTCGCGCCGCAGCGGGGCGGGGCCTACGCGCCGTACGAGATCCGCGACATCGTCGACCGGGTCGGCGGCGGCGACGCCTTCGGCGCGGGCCTCATCTTCGCCCTCAACACGCCGGAACTGGCGGCGGCGCAGAACGCAATCGCCTTCGCGGTCGCGGCCTCGTGCCTGGCGCACTCGATCGTCGGCGATCTCAACTACTCGAGCCGCTCCGAGGTCGAGGCCCTGATGAAGGGTTCCGGCTCCGGACGCGTGCAGCGGTAGCCCGCGCAGCGGGGCGCGGAGACGGTCAGGATCTGCGATGGCGGCCCGCGAGGCCGCGGGCCCTCCTGCAAGTGTGGCCGGGCGCGCGCCTATTCCTTCGGATCGTCCCCGAACTCGCCGTGGCGGAGCTGGGTGATGTCGTCCTCGGGATTGGTCCAGTGGCGTTTCGAGACGAGGACGCGCCGGAAGCACCAGAAGGTCCAGTAGACGATCACGGCCCAACAGGCGATCATCAGGATCCATCCGGCGGGGGTCATGGTCCGGCCTCCTGTTTGCGGCTCCAGGCCCTGCGGATCAGCCAGCAGGTCGTGGCGATCATGCCGAGCAGGAGCGCGCGCGCGGCCCAGCGCCACGCGCGTTGGGCCGGGTCGACGCCCTTCATCGAGATCACGTCGGCGCCCTGCTGCCAGCCCCAGGCGATGAGGATCGCGAGGAGGGCGACGGGCGTGACGTACTTGAGGATGTAGAAGAAGACGCGAGGGATCCGCTCCTCGGCGCCGATGTGGATCTCGTCCCACGCGCGCTGCGCGCCGAAGATCCAGATGAACACGATGGACTCGATCAGGGCGAAGAGCGCGAGACCGATCGTCCCGGCCCAGAAGTCCATCTCGTCCAGCGCCCCGGCGGCGAGGCCGAGGATCGGGACGTGGCCCGCGAGGACGAGGAAGATCCACACGCTGCGCAGGGAGCGCTTGTGCGACCAGCCAAGCTCGTCCTGCAGGAAGGCGATCGCCGGCTGCGCGAGCGCGACCGACGAGGTCAGGCCGGCGATGAAGAGCAGGAAGAACCAGAAGAGCCCGAAGACGGCGCCGCCGGGCATCTGCTGGAAGATGGCGGGCATCGCCACGAAGCCGAGGTTGAACGAACCGCTCTTCGCGATCTCGACGGTGCCGGCGTGGCCGAAGAAGACGTAGGCGGCGGGGATGGCGATCGAGGCGCCGAGGATCACCTCGACGAACTCGTTGAGCACGGACGACGAGAGGCCCGTGACGACGATGTCGTCGCGCCGCCGCATGTAGCTGGCGTAGCACTGGATCGAGCCGAAGCCGACGCTGAGCGTGAAGAAGACCTGTCCCGCCGCCGCCAGCCAGACCTTCGCGCTCCGCAGGCTGGCGAGGTCGGGGTTCCACACGAAGCCGAGGCCGTTGACGACGCTGTTCTCCGGGTGCGCCGGGTCGGGCGGGGCGAGCGTGAAGACGCGGGCGACCAGCACGACCGCGAGCAGCAGCAGGGCCGGCATGCCGATCCGGGCCAGCCGCTCGATGCCCTTGGCGATGCCGCCGGACATGATCCAGTAGTTCGCGCCGACGGTCAGGAGGAAGAAGACATAGGCCATCACCGTCACGCCGGCCTTCGTCTCGACTCCCTGGTAGTCGGTCAGGAAGGACTTCATGTCCGCCATGGTGGTCTTGCCCATGAAGTCCCAGAGGACGGAGAAGAAGGAGTAGGACAGCGTCCACGACTCGACGTAGAGGTAGTAGATCAGCACGCCGAGCGGCAGGCAGATGCCGAGGGCGCCGAGGTACTTCGCGGCGGGGTGCTTCCACAGCATGCCGAGAACGCCCGGGGAGCTGCCGTGGCGGTTCGTGCCGCCGAGGCGTCCCATCGCCCATTCGCACCACGCCAGCGGAATGCCGAAGATGAGCAGCGCGACGAAGTAGGGGATCATGAACGCGCCGCCGCCGTTTTGCGCGGCCTGCACGGGGAAGCGGAGGAAGTTGCCGAGGCCGATGGCGTTGCCCGCCATCGCGAGGATCACCCCGATGCGCGAGGCCCACCGTTCGCGTTTCGCCATTCGGTCCCCCGTGGATGTCCGTTCATCGCCGGCCGGATCCGAGCCCGGCCATCGGGGGCGCATGATGAGTCGGACGCTTGTGGGGGTCAAGCGCGGGGTTGCGGCGACCGGCGAGAATGGGCTTTCCCAAGCGCCCGGGGTCGCTATGATCTCGGCCCATGAAACCGGCACGGGCGATTCTGGCGGGTTTGGTCGTCGGCGCGGCGATGGCGCGGGGGGAGGGGGCCGGCACGGTCACCGCCTCGTCGGTCCACCCGGGCGGCTACGAGGCGGCGCTGGCCTTCGACGGCCGCGGCGACACGCGCTGGGCGAGCGACGGGGACCGTCGGGCCCCGGAGTGGCTGGCCATCGACCTTGGCGCGGTCCTGCCGATCGAGTCCCTGGCGGTCCGGTGGGAGGCGGCCCATGCCGCGGAGTTCTCCATCGAAGTCTCCGACGACGGCAAGGCCTGGCGCGAGGTGGCGCGAAAGGCGGACGGCAAGGGCGGGCGGGATGCCTTTGCGAAGCTGGGGGCCAAGGGCCGGTTCGTGCGCATCGCGTGCCACCGCAACGGCGCGCACGGCCTCTACTCGATCTGGGAGGTCGACTTCGACGGCCCGGTGAAGCAGGTCCTGGCGGCGTCCGCCGCGAAGCGCGCCGCGGAGGGGTCGGGCGCGGCCCGGGATGCGATTCGGGCCAAGGGCGTGCGCGAGGTGGTCTTCGCCGCGCGCGAGAACGGACAGGACGGCCACTGGTACGCGAATTTCAGCTACTACGCCCAGGATGAGAACCGCAAGTGCTACCGGCAGCACGGGCGTCTCGTGAAGCTCGATCTCGAGACCGGTGCGACGACGAACCTGGTCGACGATCCCGAGGGATCCGTCCGCGATCCCGCCGTCCACTACGACGGCCGCACCATCGTGTTCTCGTGGCGCAAGGCCGGGACCGACTCGTTCCACCTCTACGAGATCCAGTCCGACGGGTCCGGCCTGCGGCAGTTGACGGACGGGGCCGGCCACTACGACGACATCGAGCCGTGCTGGCTGCCGGACGGCGGCATCGTGTTCGTCTCCAGCCGCTGCAAGCGATGGGTCAATTGCTGGCTCACGCAGGTCGGCATCCTGCACCGGTGCGACCGCGACGGGCGCGACGTGCGGGTGCTCTCGGCGAACGTCGAGCACGACAACACGCCGTGGGTCCTGCCGGACGGCCGCATCGCGTACATGCGCTGGGAATACGTCGATCGCTCGCAGGTCCACTACCACCATCTCTGGGCGATGAACCCGGACGGCACCGGCCAGCAGATCCTGTTCGGCAACATGGTTCCCGGGGGCGTGTTCATCGACGCGAAGCCCGTGCCGGGCTCGGACCGGATCGTGCTGATCAACTCGCCGGGCCACGGACAGCGGGAGCACATGGGGCATCTCGCGCTGCTGAACCCGAAGCACGGGCCGGACGACATGGCGCAGATGAGGAACCTGACGGACGCGAGCTACCGCGATCCGTATGCCCTGGACGGGGGGACGATCCTTGCGGCGCGGTACCGGAGCCTGATGCTCGTCAGCGCCATGGGTGAGGCGCGCGAGGTGTTCGGGCTGGGGCCCGACTTCGGTCCCGCGGAACTGCACGAGCCGCGTCCCCTCGTGCCGCACCCGCGCGAGGTTGTCATCGCGCCCCGCTCGAACCCGTCCTCGGCCGTCGGCGAGTTCGTGCTCAGCGATGTCTACGACGGCCGCAGCATGGAGGGCGTCTCGCGCGGCGAGATCAAGTCGTTGCTGGTGCTCGAGAGCCTGCCGAAGCCCATCAACTACACCGGCGGCATGGACCCGCTCAGCTACGGCGGGACGTTCACGCTGGAACGGATCGTCGGCACCGTGCCGGTCGAGGCGGACGGCTCGGCGCGGTTCGAACTCCCGGCGGGACGGGCGTTCTTCTTCGTCGCGCAGGACGCGGCGGGGCGGTCGGTCAAGCGCATGCAGAGCTTCACGACGGCGATGCCGGGCGAGACCGTCGGCTGCGTCGGCTGCCACGAGCCGCGGACGCGCGCGCCGGAGAACTACGGTCAGCGTCGCCAGCCGCTCGCCATGGCGAGGGCGCCGTCGGTGCCGGTGCCCGTGCCCGGCGTGGCGGACGTCATGGAGTTCCCGCGCGACGTCCAGCCGGTCCTCGACGCCCTCTGCGTGAAGTGCCACGGCTACGAGAAGACCGATGCGGGCGGTCCCCGCGCGGCCCGGCTCATCCTGTCCGGCGATCGCGGGCCGATGTTCAGCCACAGCTACTACATGATGACCGTCGCGGGCCTGTTCTCCGACGGGCGCAACAACCCGAAGAGCAACTACGGGCCGCGCCTGCTCGGATCGGGGGCCAGCCGGATCCTCGGGAAGATCGACGGGTCGCACCACGGCGTGAAGGCAACGCCGGAGCAGGAGCGGACGCTGCGCTACTGGATCGATTCCGGCGCGGCTTATCCCGGCACCTACGCGGCGCTGGGCGAGGGCGTGATCGGGGCGTACGCCGAGAACCGGCCCGTCAACACCGACGTGGAATGGACCGCGACCAAGGAAGGGGCCGAGGTGCTTCAGCGGCGCTGTGTCGAGTGTCACAAGGACCCGGCGCGCGTGCTCCCGATGAACCTCTCCGACGAGCGCGGTCTGTCGTTCTGGCGGCCGGACTGGAACGACCCTCGCCTCAACACGAGCCGCCACATCGTCTTCAACCTGTCGCGTCCGGAGAAGTCCATCCTGCTGCTCGCGCCGCTGGCCGCCTCCGGCGGGGGCTGGGGCCTCTGCAGGAACCCGTCCACGAAGGAACCGGTCACCCTCTTCGCCGACACGAACGATCCCGACTACCGGAAGCTGCTCGCCATGTGCGAGGCGGGCCGGGCGGGCCTCGAGAAGATCGGCCGGTTCGACATGCCCGGCTTCCGGCCGCCGATGCCCTACGTGCGCGAAATGAAGCGCTACGGGGTCCTGCCCGCGGATCTCCCGGAGGGGGCTGCGGTCAACCCGTACGAGACGGACCGGCGCTACTGGGAGTCGCTGTGGTACCGCCCGCCCGCGACGGTGTCGATGCACGGCACTGATGGCCGGTAGCCGCCGTCGGGAACGTCAGCCGCCCCGATCCGGATCCGGGTCCCCCGCCAGCATCCCGCACGCGGCGCGGATGTCGGCCCCGCCGCTGTAGCGCCGCGCGACGGGCGCGCCGACGTGCCGGCGCAGGGCGTCGCGGAAGGCGTCGAGCCCGGTGCGGTCGGGCGGACGGAACCTCCCGGACGGATCGTTGACGTCGATGAGGTCGATCTTGACCGGAAGGCCCCGCACCAGCTCGCCCAGCCGCCGCGCGTCCTCGTCCGCGACGTTCTCCCCGTCGATCATCGTCCACGCGAGTGTGATGCGGCGCCCGGTCGCGGCGTGATACTCGCGCAGGGCGGTCATCAGCTCCGCGGTCGGGTGGGCGCCTTCGACGGGCATCAGCGCGCGCCGTCGCGCCGGGTCGGCATGGTTCAGCGAGACGACCAGCCGGTAGGGGGAGCCCTCCGCCGCGATCCGCCGGATCCCCGGAACGATGCCGGCCGTGCAGATCGTGATCGATTTGCCGGAGACCGCGAGACCGCAGGGTTCGGACAGGATCCGGGCGGCGCGCAGGACGGCGTCGAGGTTGAGCATCGGCTCGCCCATGCCCATGAAGACGACGCCGCCGATCCGGTGGGGCGAATCGGCCGCGACGTGGACGACCTGGTCGACGATCTCCCAGGCCTCCAGGTTCCTGCGGAAGCCCATCCGGCCCGTCGCGCAGAACACGCAGCCCAGGGCACAGCCGGCCTGCGAACTCACGCACACGATGGACTTGGGATCCTCCGGCCGGTGGAGCAGGGGGATGAGGACGGTCTCGAAAACATCCGGTCCGGCCCCCCGGAAGGCGTACTTTGCGAACCCGTCGGCCGGCGAGACCGCGCGGCCGACCCTTTGCAGGCGCGGGATCGCCGTCGCCTCGCGCACCCGGGCCATCGTGCGCGGCGAGATGTCCGGCGCCGGGTCCGGCAGCGCCCCGCGCCGCACCGCCGCCATCTGGATCCGCCGGGCCAGCCCCGGCTTGACGCCCAGGGGCGCGAGCAGCGCGATCAACTCCTCGGTCGTATGGCCGTTCAGGGCAGGCGTCACGGGGCGGAACGGTACCCCGCCACACCCTGCGGCGCCATACCGATTCGCGGGATTCCGGGCTCTTCCTTCCGCGGTCCTCCCGCCTGACTCGTCCCCCCGCACTCATCGATCATCGCCCGCCTCCGCCGCTCCTCCGCCCCTCTTCCCCGGCCGGCCGCGAACCCGTATGCTGGGGCCATGCCGAAGATCGCCAGGGTGGTGGTCCGCCTCGCGCTCGACCGCGTGTTCGACTACCTCGTGCCGCCGGAGCTGGCGGCGGAGGCGGTGCCGGGCACCCCCGTGACGGTTCCGTTCGGAAAGAGCGAGCGGCAGGGCTACATCGTCGACGTGACCGATCACTCGGACCGGACGGATCTCAAGTCCATCGCGGCGATCGCGGGCAAGCAGGCGCTGATCCGGGACCGGGTGATGGAACTGGCCCGCTGGATTTCGGACTACTACGTCGCTCCGATCGAAACCGCCGTCCACACGGTTCTTCCCGCTGCCGTCCGCAGGCGCGGCGCGTCGCACCTCGGCCGTCTGCGCGTCGAGCGCACGGCGATGCCGGACGCGGAGGCGGACATCCTCGTGCGCCGCGCGGCGAGGCAGGTGGCCGTCCTCGCGGCGCTCCGGGCGGCGGGCGGCGGGGAATGGCTGGCCCGTCTCGAGTCGGAGGTGCCCGGCGCGTCGGCGGCGGTGCGGGGCATGGAGAAGAAGGGGGTTGTCCGCACGGAGTCCGCCGAGCGCCGCCGCGATCCCGAGGCCGGGCGCGACCTGCTCCGGACCGAACCCCTGCCGTTGATGCCGCAGCAGGCGGAGGCGCTGGACGCGATCCGCCGCGCGATGGACACCGGCGCGCCCCCGGTCACCGTGCTCTACGGCGTGACCGGAAGCGGGAAGACCGAGGTCTACCTGCAGGCGATCGCCCACGCGATGGCCAAGGGAAGGGGCGCCATCGTGCTGGTGCCGGAGATTTCGCTGACGCCGCAGACGGTCGACCGCTTCCGCGCGCGGTTCGGCGACACGATCGCGGTCCTTCACAGCCACTTGTCCGACGGCGAGCGGCACGACGAGTGGCACCGCGTGCATTCGGGCAGGGCGCGCATCGTCGTGGGCGCGCGGTCCGCGCTGTTTGCGCCCGTCGCGGACCTCGGTCTGATCGTCGTGGACGAGGAGCACGAGCCGACCTACAAGCAGGAGGAGGTCCCGCGCTACCACGCCCGCGACGCGGCGGTGATGCGCGGCCGGCTCGAGCGCTGCGCGGTCGTCCTGGGTTCGGCGACGCCGTCGCTGGAGTCGTGGCACAACGCGAAGACGGGGAAGTACGCGATGGTCCGCATGCCGCACCGCGTCGACCACCGCGACATGCCGACGATGCGGATCGTCGACATGCGCGCCGAAGCCTCGCGCGAGGGGCGCGCGAACGTCTTCTCGCGCGAGCTGGTCCAGGCGTTGAAGGACCGCCTGGCGCGCGCGGAGCAGTCGATCCTCTTCCTCAACCGCCGCGGCTTCGCGTCGAGCCTCGTGTGTCCGTCGTGCGGGTTCGTGGTGCGCTGCGAGCACTGCAGCGTCGCCATGGTGCTGCACAAGCAGATGGACCGGATCGTCTGCCACCTGTGCGGCGCGACCGGTGCGGTGCCCGCCCGGTGCCCGGCGCCGGGCTGCGGCGACCCGGACATCCGTCACTCGGGCGTCGGCACGGAGCGGGTGGAGGAGATTCTCCGGAAGCTGTTCCCGAAGGCGCGCATCGCCCGGATGGATTCGGACACGATGACGAAGAAGGACGACTACCGGCGCGTGCTCGGCGAGTTCCGCACCGGCCGGATCGACATCCTGCTGGGCACGCAGATGATCGCGAAGGGGCTCGACTTCCCCAACGTCACGCTGGTGGGCGTCGTGCAGGCCGACCACGCGCTGCATCTCTCCGACTTCCGGGCCGGCGAGCGGACGTTCCAACTCCTGACGCAGGTCGCCGGCCGCGCCGGCCGCGGCGATGTGTCGGGCGAGGTGCTGGTCCAGACGCGCACGCCGTTCCATCCTTCGATCCAGGCCGCCCGGCGGCTCGATGCCGACTCGTTCTACGACCAGGAGCTGGAGTTCCGGGGTGCGACCGGATACCCGCCGTTCACGCACTTCATCGCCTGCACGGTGCGCGCGCAGGACGACGGGGCGGCGGCGGGCACGGCGGCGGACCTGGCGAAAGTCCTTCGCGAGCGGCTGGGGGCGCTCGCGGACGTGGGGCAGCCCGCCCCGGCGACGATCGCGCGCATCCGGGGCCAATACCGGCACCAGGTGATGCTCCGGGCGCCGCGGATGAAGCCGGTGCTGCCCGTGCTTCGCGATGTCTGGCTGTCGTTCCCCTGGCCCCGGGACGCGGCAGGATCCCTCGACATCGACGCGATGTCGGTGCTGTAGGCCGCGCCCCAATCCTCAGCCACGCTCCGGGTATCCGTTGACCACCCCCATGTGAAGTACGCATGGGCGCGACGCTCCGACCCCGTTCCACAGGGATGCGAGAGGACGGGATGGAGGGCGCCGTTCCGTCGGCGCCGTGCGGAAGACCCTCGGACCATCGTCCGTTCCTGATCAACCGTACTTGGCCGGGGATCTGGGTCCTGCGTTCGCCGGTTGACTCGGATCGCCCGCCCCGGCATGGTCGGGGCCATCCGGAGGAATCAACCATGACGGGACGAGCGGCGGCTGCGGTGATGGCGGCGGTGGGCATCGCGGCGGGCGGGGCGGAGGCGCGGGAGCGGTGGACGGAGCAGGAGGCCGCCGCGTGGTACGCGCGGATGCCCTGGTTGGTCGGCTGCAACTACAACCCGGCCTCGGCGATCAATGAACTGGAGATGTGGCAGGCGGAAACGTTCGATCCCGCCTCGATCGACCGCGAGCTGGGATGGGCGGAGTCGCTCGGCTTCACCAGTCTGCGCGTGTACCTCCACAACATCCCCTGGCAGCAGGACGCGAAGGGGTTCCTGGACCGCATGGACCGCTTCCTGGCGATCGCCGACCGTCACCGCATCGGCGTGATGTTCGTCCTGCTGGACTCGTGCTGGGACCCGCACCCCAAGCCCGGTCCGCAGCGGGCGCCGCGGCCGCACGTCCACAACTCGGGCTGGGTGCAGTGTCCCGGCGCGGAAATCCTGTCCGATCCGGCCCGGCACGGCGAGCTGCGCGGGTACATCCACGGCGTCGTCGCGCGGTTCAAGGACGACCGGCGGGTCCATGCGTGGGACGTCTTCAACGAGCCGGAGAACGACAACCGGAACAGCTACGGGGCGGCCGGGGCGAAGACGGAGATCCCGAACAAGGCGGAGATGGCCCTGGCGCTCCTGCCGAAGGCCTTCGCGTGGGCGCGCGAGGCGAATCCCTCGCAACCCCTGACGGCGGCGCCGTGGCGCGGCCCCTGGCCGGAGCATGCGGCGATGGACCCGATCGAG
>Ga0194125_10011670_pt1 | contig 11721 bp, 10 predicted proteins | sample TA2KigC250mmetaG_FD_148626 | JGI IMG/M metagenome (GOLD analysis project Ga0194125, IMG submission 148626) | Freshwater microbial communities from Lake Tanganyika, Tanzania - TA2015034 Kigoma Deep Cast 250m | ecosystem: Environmental > Aquatic > Freshwater > Lake | place: Tanzania: Lake... | reverse complement strand
GTAATCAAACAGTCGTCGCCACAATACTTCCCATGCTTCATTTCCCACCCAGCGCTTGATCCAGCGACTCGCTTCGACATGATCTAATAGTCGCCAGTCATCACGCTTGGTGCATAAAAAAGCATGCAAGCCATAACGAAATTTCGCTATCAAAGACAAGCCCTGAAATCCCAGCAAGGCGAACGGATTCCCCCAAGGCTGCAAGCGGCGCTGATACCAGTAACCCATTTTCGTCTCGACCCAACGCATCTTATGGGCGATACCAATCTCATCAAGTATTTGCAAAAAGGCGTGATCGGAAGTGCAATGGAAATGATAATAGCGCTCGATCTGAAGTCCGTTGAAATCGAAGCAGGCGGTCATGCCACCGACCCGGTCATCGGCCTCAAATACGACCGGGTGATGACCATCACGCGCTAATTGATACGCAACAGCCAGCCCCATCGGGCCGGCACCCAGCACGGCGATTCGCTGCCTACTCGGTTTGTCAGACGTCATGCTTAAAACTCCAGTACCACGGCGCTGTAACGCGGATCACACAACGTCTCATGGATCGCATCGGCAAATCGGGTCGATGGCACGCCAAAGATAGATGGCCAATCGATCACCTCGAACTCATCTTTAGCGACCAGTGCAACCAGCTGCTGCGTTGTAAACGGCGGATTGCGATCGAACTGTCCCCAAACCCATAGCAAGGCATAAAACAGGCTATAGGGTATTTTCAGGATCAGCGCGCCAGCACGGGTTGCGCGCTTGATCTCGCGAATGATATCGATATAGTCAATGCCTTCATGACCCGAGATATTGAATACACCCTCGGTGATGCGCTGCTCGATGCAGCTGATAATGATCTGGCAAAAATCACCAACATACAAAGGTTGTCGAAGGAAGCGCCCATCACCGGGCACTGGAAACACGGGTACTTTTTTCATGAAACGCGACAACCAGCCCAAGTGTTTGCGATCAAACCAGCCAAACATCAAGGTAGGACGCAGAATCGGACAGCAGATTCCACTCTCCAGCACCATCTGCTCCTGCGCTTTTTTGGTATTGGTGTAAAAGTCGTCAGCGACAGAGGTCACAACCGATGAGCTGATATGCACTAGCTGAAGGTCCTTGCCGCCCTTGATCACATCAAGCAAGTTGCGCGTGGCAATCAGATTATTACGCTCAAAATCGACATAATCATTACCGCCAATTTGCGCCTGCAGCATCACTACCGTAGCCGCTTGACTGAAATGTCGCTCCCAGTCGCCACGCTCTGCCAGATCGGCGTACTCGGTGGTCATCTCGGGGTGCAGGGATCGCAGCACCGCCAGATTGGCGCGATGCTTATCCAGCACCACGATGTCGCGGTAACCGCGTGCCTTCAGCCTGACGATCAAATTCTGGCCGACCAGCCCGGCGCCACCGGGCAGAATAATTTTCTGCAAGTGGTTTGCGTTAGTCATTCAAATATTCAGCTTGTGAAAAATCCAGCGCGGTAAGTGCTGAACGATGAGCATGATGACTTGCCATTTCGCAGGTACATACGCGACCGGTTTACCCGCTTCAATGGCTTTCACGATCGCGTGCGCTACCTGTTCAACTTTAGCTAACCCGGCAGGCGCTAAATGCGCTGTCATGGGCGTTGCGGTCGGGCCCGGCTTGATCAGCAATATGTTTACACCGGTGCTGGCAAAGCGATGCTGCAGCCCCTGCGCGTAGCGCTCGACCATGCCCTTACCTGCGCCATAAACATAATTTGCTTTGCGACCACGGTCTCCCGCCACCGAACCAATCAATGCGATCGTTCCGTGCCCTTGCCGGGCGAGCTGCTTGGCAAAGGCTTCGGCAAACAAGGCCGGCGAAACACCATTGATCTGTAAAGCAGCCTGCGCCAGATGAATATCCTGCTCGCAGGAGACTTGCTGCGGCAAATCGCCGTGTGCAATCAAAACAATATCGATTCCCAATTGTGCGGCCTGCTCTGCAAGCACCGAAATTGCATCAGCACTCAAAAAATCAATATCTACCGTTTGAATAGCCGACTGTGGGCTGCGAACTCGCAGATCATCTGCGATGCGTTGAACACGCGCCAGATCCCGGCCGACCAGTAAAAAATCGGCTGCCTCGCGCGTCCACAACCGCGCACAATGCTCTGCGATCGCGGAGCTGGCGCCAATAATCACGATCCGCTTTTTGCTCAAATTAATTCCCCAACAAACGGCGCGACATCGCCGAGCTAATGCCTGCATCTCGCAGCGGTAAAAATTCTTGTAAGCGCGGGTATCCTGCTTCGAATAAGGCACGCGGCATACGCGCATCTTTTGCGGGGTATAAGCGGCCACCCGCCTCCAGCACGATCGCATCGAGCCGCTCGAACAACGCCAGCGTTGGCGCACCGGCATTCGGGAAGTCAAGCGCCAGGGTGACCCCGGGACGAGCAAAACTCAACATGCCAACCGCATCGCGCTGACCAAAGGTTTTAAGCACAGCGAGAAAAGAGCCCATACCCGCACGCCGAATCGTTTTCAACATAGCTTGGATACCTGTAGCGCCTGCTTCGCGCGGCAACACACATTGGTACTGATAAAACCCATGCGGTCCATACATTCGGTTCCAGTCTTGTATACGGTCCAGGGGATGAAAAAACTGCACATAGTGCTGCAGGCTGCGGGGCTGTGTTTTTTTGAGGTGATAGTACATCGCGTTGAACGATCGCAGCGATAGACGATTCACCAGTGACGTCGGCGGTACGAACGGAAAACGCACATCAGCGCGCGATGGCGGCTCGGGCTGATCAGCAGCGACTGAATTCGCGCGCATGAATATGCCGCGTCCTGACGGGTGCAGGCAATCGATCCACGATACCGTGTGCTCCCAATCGGGTTCCGAGGCATCTGCCAGCGTGAAGAACTGTTGGAGATCTTGATACGGCAATGTTTCAACATCCAGCCACGGGCCCGGTACGCGACGTAGCTGCAGCTCGGCTTCGACAATCACGCCAGTCAGACCCAGGCCACCGACGGTGGCTGCAAACATCGTATCGCCGGGTAGGCAGCTAAGCACTTCACCGCTGGTGCGTGCGAGGGTGAGCTGTGTGACATGGTCGCCAAAGCAGCCATAGCGGTGATGATTTTTTCCATGAACATCGTTGGCAATGGCGCCGCCTACCGTGACATATTGTGTACCCGGCACCACCGGCAGCATCCAGCCCCGAGTCACACCGAAACGCTGAATCTCGCGCAGTAATGTTCCCGACTCACACCGCAAACGACCGGTCTGCTCATCAAATGCAATAAAGCGGTCGAGTGATCGCAGGTCCCACAAGGTACCACCTGGGTTCAGACAAACATCACCGTAGCTGCGGCCCATACCAAACGCGAGGCCTTGGCGCTGGCCGGAGATATCACCATGTACGCGAGCCCTATCGGCGAGTAACTGCATGCGGTGGTCATGAATACCAAGTCGCCCCCAGGAGCCGACCGCTACCATGTCCATCCTCGTGAGCCGACTAGCAGAACGCCGAAGAAAACTACGCCTGATATCAGACCAACCCGATCGCGCAGAGCGAATACCAAGGGGTCATCATGCATCTCGCCGCGATGCGCTTTCATCCATATGCGACTAATCCAATACAGCAGCACCGGCACTGCTGCCCAGATCAGTTCTGGCGAGCGATACAAGCGGACGACTGCTTCACTGTTCAGATAGAGCGCTAACACCAGCACGGAAGCATAGCCAGACATCAGACCAAGCATCTGCACCAGTGACGCATCCGACGTCAGATAGCCACGTCCATGTGCCCGTTCGCTGCCCGATTTAACTTGCACATCAAGCTCGGCATAGCGCTTGACGAACGCCAAGGACAAAAAGAAGAACGCAGAAAAAGCCAATAACCAGAACGAGAGCGGTATACCCAGCGCCGCAGCGCCTGCAATGACACGCAGTGTGTAAAGCATGGCCAGCGCGAGGCAATCAATAATCACCAGCCGCTTCAGTACCAGCGAGTAGGCGCACGTCAGTGCAAAATAAAACAACAGCCAACCACTAAATGCCCAGCCTACGGGTACCGCACACAGCAAAGCGCACACCAGCAATACTGGCACCAGCGCGACACCCAGCGCGACTGGTATCTGCCCTGCAGCAAACGGCCGATTGCGCTTGCGCGGGTGCTGTCGGTCACTATCAAGATCCAGCAGATCATTCGCTACATACACTGCAGAAGCGCACAAACTGAAAGCGACGAAAGCCAGCAACAAGCGCGGTAACGTCTCGCCATCAGGAATCATGTGCGCCGCCATCGGCGCCATGAATAATAAAAAATTCTTGGCCCATTGATGCGGCCGCAGCTCACCAATCAAAGCTTCAACAAATCGGTGGTTGGTCTCGAACACCTGATCAATCTCGGCGATAGTTTTTGCTTTTCTGGTGACATCAGCCGACGCATTGACGACGACTGCCTTGCGTGCGCGCTGCCAGACCTGCAGATCGACCGCGGCATTACCCGCATAGTCAAAGCCCCCGGCGCCAAACAGTCGCTCGAGTGCATTGGCTTTTTTTGCACCGCCGAGATTGGTATTGCCGTCGCTGGCAATAACCGCATCAAAGAGTCCCAAGTGCTCGGAGATGGCAATGGCAATGCTGTGATCTGCTGCAGTACACAGCACCAACTTGCGACCCTGTGCGCGTTGCTCGGTCAGCCAGGTGATGAGCGGCTGGTGGTAGGGCAGCGTGGCGGGGTCGAATCGCGACAACGCTGCCAGCCGCTGCTTCAGCACCGCCTTGCCCTGTAACAGCCAGAACGGCAGCTTGAGCAACGCCAACGGATGCTCCCGCAGCGCGCGCAAGGCGGCTTCATGCAAAGTGTCCGAGCGGACCAGCGTGCCGTCGAGATCGACAGCGAGCGGGATGGCGTTCAAAGGCGTGTCCTTGTGTGGGGGGGGGAGCGACAGCCGGCGCTAGCGAGAGTTCTTACCGCTGAACCGCGTCAACCACGGCCAACGCCGTCATGTTCACGATACGACGCACCGTCGCCGAGGGTGTCAGGATATGCACCGCGCGCGCGCAACCGAGGAGTACAGGCCCAATCGCAATGCCGCCACCGGCGGTCATCTTCAGCAGGTTGTACGCGATATTGGCTGCGTCAATGTTCGGCAGTACCAGCAAATTTGCGTCACCTTTGAGCAGGGTGTCGGGCATGACCGACTTCAACAGGTGCGCATCAAGCGCAGTGTCGCCATGCATCTCGCCATCCACCTCAAGATCAGGCGCACGCTCGCGAATCAGCGCTAGTGCTTCACGCATCTTGACTGCCGACTCACTATGACTACTACCGAAATTGGAGTGCGATAGCAGTGCTGCTCGCGGGTATAGCCCAAAGCGCCGCATTTCTTCCGCAGCCATGATGGTGATTTCCGCAATCTGCTCGGCATTCGGATTTTCATTGACGTGGGTATCGACCAACACAATTTGTCGGTCATGCAGCACCAGGGCATTCATCGCGGCATAGGTGTTCACACCAGCGCGCTTACCCAGAATCATGTCGATGTAATGCAAATGCAAATCGGTATTGCCGTAGGTACCGCAGATCATGCCGTCGGCATCCCCCTTGTGGATAGCCATTGAGCCGATGAGGGTGTGACGGCGGCGCATTTCTAACTTTGCCCACTGCTCGGTCACGCCTTTACGACGGGTCATGGACAGGAACGTTTCCCAATACGAGCGATAGCGCTCATCGCGCTCAGGATTGATCACTTCGAAGTCGTGCTCGGGACGGATACGCAAACCATAGCGCTGTATGCGTTGCTCAAGAACTGCAGGCCGGCCCACCAAAATCGGCTTGGCTAAATCTTCATCAATCACGACCTGCACCGCACGCAGCACGCGCTCTTCTTCGCCCTCGGCGAATACGATGCGCTTTTTCTCGGGCGGGGCTTTCTTGGCGATAGCAAACACCGGCTTCATCACCGTGCCGCTGTGGTAAACAAACTGCTGCAACCTATCGGTGTACGCTGCCATGTCCTTGATCGGACGCGCAGCAACACCGGCCTTTTCCGCAGCCACGGCCACCGCAGGCGCAATCTTCAGCATCAGGCGCGGATCAAATGGTTTCGGAATGAGATAGTCGGGGCCAAACGAAAGATTAGTCACGCCATACGTCGTTGCTACAACGTCTGATTGCTCTGCCTGTGCTAACTCAGCGACAGCGTGTACGGTAGCAATCTCCATGCTGCGAGTGATGGTGGTGGCACCACAATCTAGCGCACCCCGAAAAATATACGGGAAGCACAGCACGTTATTCACTTGATTCGGATAATCAGAGCGACCGGTTGCGATCACGGCATCATCGCGCACCGCGCGCACTTCTTCGGGCAGTATCTCTGGCGTAGGGTTGGCCAAAGCCAGTACCAGTGGCTTGGGTGCCATTTGCCGCACCATGTCCTGCTTGAGCACACCACCGGCAGACAAGCCCAAGAAAATATCCGCGCCAGGCATCACTTCTGCAAGCGTACGCTGCTTGATGTCTTGCGCGAAGCGTTCCTTGTCAGGGTCCATCAACTCAGTCCGGCCCTTGTAGACCACACCAGCCAAGTCGGTCACGATGATGTTCTCGATCGGGAAGCCGAGGTCGACAATCAGATCGAGGCAAGCAAGCGCCGCCGCACCCGCACCTGACACCACCATCTTGCAGTGTTTGATATCTTTGCCGACGACTTTCAAACCATTCAGGATGGCGGCACCGACAATGATCGCCGTACCGTGCTGATCATCATGAAACACGGGTATCTTCATCCGGCTGCGTAGCTTGCGCTCGACATAAAAACACTCAGGTGCTTTGATGTCTTCCAGATTGATGCCACCAAATGTCGGCTCAAGTGCAGCAATGATGTCGCACAGTTTGTCCGGGTCAGTTTCGTTTACCTCGATATCGAAGACATCGATACCGGCAAATTTCTTGAACAGTACACCCTTACCTTCCATCACCGGCTTGGCCGCCAACGGGCCGATGTTGCCAAGGCCTAGCACCGCAGTACCGTTGGTGATCACCGCGACCAAGTTGCCGCGCGCGGTATAGCGAAACGCATTGGCAGGCTCCGCGGCAATTTCCTCGCAAGCAGCTGCTACGCCGGGAGAATAAGCCAGCGCCAGATCGCGCTGGTTGGTAAGCTGTTTGGTCGGGGTAACGGCGATTTTGCCGGGAGAGGGAGATTCGTGATACTCGAGTGCCGCCTGGCGAAATTGCTGGCGCGCTTGCGAAGGGGTGTCGTGGGAATCCATGCGGGGCAACTCTCTGGATGCTGTCTAATCGATGAATCGATTCTAGCAGACCGAGCTATCCAAAACTTTGCTGAGGGTGATTGTCGGCAGGCGAAGATCCTGCCTCGACGGGCCGGTCGCAGCTCAATGCGATGATGCAGAGCGCTTCTGTACAATCGGCGTCATGCCTTCGGAATTTGATCTGATCACGCGTTTTTTCACCCGCCCCGCTCAAGGTGAAGGTGCGGTGCAGCTCGGTGTGGGGGATGATTGCGCGCTGATTGCGCCGCCTCCGCATGAGTCATTGGCTGTATCGAGCGACATGCTGGTTGAGGGCCGACATTTTTTGCCTAGTGCCGATCCGAAGCTGCTCGGACATAAAGCTCTGGCAGTAAATTTGTCCGATCTCGCAGCGATGGGCGCCAAGCCGATCTGCTTCACCTTGGCACTGTCGCTACCCGCTGTTGATGATGCATGGTTAGCGGTATTTGCTGATGGATTATTTGCACTGGCCGACGCTGAGCAGATCGTCTTGATCGGTGGCGACACCACGCGCGGACCCTTGACGATATGCATCACGGTACTTGGTCATGTGCCATTCCATGCTGCACTCCGTCGGGATGGCGCACATGTTGGTGACGATATCTGGGTTTCGGGAAATTTAGGCGATGCACGACTCGGCTTGGAGCTATTGACTCACCATCGCTCGCTAGCTGCTCACCATGCTGACAGCGCATTACTTCGGCTGCATTGCCCGACACCGCGTGTGTCGCTCGGGTTGGCGTTGCGTGGTATTGCCAGTGCAGCGATTGATATTTCTGATGGCCTGATGGGTGACCTGGGACATATTTTGCAGCGCTCAGCACTCGGCGCCAGCATCGAGGCTGGCGCATTACCCATTGGCACGGCGCTGCGCTCACAAGACCGCCAACTACAGCTGGAGTTTGCGCTGAATGGTGGTGATGACTACGAATTGTGTTTCTGCGCGTCGCCGTCGCAGCGAGAAAAAGTATTGGCGGCTTCAAGCACTGCTGGGGTGGCGGTAACGCGCATAGGCACGATAGAGCCAATAGCCGGACTACGAATTATTGATCTCGACGGCACGCAGCTACCGATTCGCTCTCACTCTTTTGACCATTTTGCGCTGTCATGATGATCACGCCTACTGAACCGGACGAAACAACGGAGGTCGCGGCGCCAGCCCGGAAAACTGAGCCCGTTCGCTGGTTCTCGAAGCGACCCAGTGTCAGATTCATGGTGAGCGATCCTGCACATTTTTTAGCGCTTGGCCTCGGAAGTGGTTTGTCGCCGATCATGCCAGGTACTGCTGGCACACTGTTTGGGTGGCTTTGCTTCCGTGTTCTGACCGATCAATGGCCAGCGATTTTCACGCAGGGCATGTGGGCGGTCATTATTGTGGTTGGCTTTTTGCTTGGGGTATTTGTCTGCGACAGGGCGGGACGCGCTCTGGGTGTGCCTGATCATGGCGCGATTGTGTGGGACGAGATAATCGCGATCTGGTTGGTACTGCTGCTGGTGACACCGTGCAGCTTTAAAGCCGAGCTGATTGCGGTAATACTGTTCAGATTATTTGATATGGTCAAGCCACCACCGATACGACAAATTGAGCGCAGATACAAAGGTGGATTTGGTGTGATGATTGACGATATCCTTGCCGCATTTTTTACATTATTGGTGATCGCCTTATGGCGATTCTGATCGACCATAACGCCATCCTATCGAGTAACTCCATCAGATAGTTTCAAGTACACAGGCTAGGTAGCATTCGATCATGAGCTATTCCGAACAATCCTTGCATACACTTGCCGAACACATCGGTGAGGCGCTTAAACAAAAGCGCTGGATGCTGACGACTGCTGAGTCGATCACTGGCGGTAGCATTTCACAGTGCGTCACCGATATTGCCGGATCATCGGAATGGTTTGATTGCGGCTTGGTGACTTATTCCAACGCCTCGAAGACAAATTTTCTGGAAGTCCCGGATGCATTAATCGCGCAGTTTGGCGCAGTGAGCGAAGAAGTCGCCGCCGCTATGGCAACTGGCGCGCTCGCCAATAGTGCCGCTGATGTGGCGCTCTCCACCACCGGCATCGCTGGCCCGACCGGCGCTGTCCCTGGCAAACCAATAGGTACGGTGTGCTTCGCATGGGCCACTAGTAGCACCGTGGTGACCGAGCGGCGTTTGTTTCAGGGTGACCGGCAGTCTGTTCGTGCGCAAACAACCCGACATGCGTTGCAAGGCTTACTTAAGCTTTTGCAAGGACACTGAGATTCCTTATCGGTTGCGATAAGCATTAATCGCATCACGCGTTGCCATCGCCACCCGTGCAGCAGCATCGGCAAAACCCTCACCATCAGCGGGTTTGGCATACAAAATCGCACGCGATGAATTGATCATCATGCCGGTGCCATCACGGGTCTGCCCTGCCAGCACAGTCGCCTCGATATCTCCACCTTGCGCACCGATACCCGGCACCAGTAACGGCATCTCACCAACGATTTTTCGGACTTCAGCAATCTCTTCCGGAAAGGTGGCGCCCACAACAAGGGCGCATTGCCCATGCCGATTCCATTGCTGCGCCACTATACGCGCGACATGTTGATACTGCGGCACGCCATCCACTTTCAAAAACTGTAAATCAGAGCCGCCGGGGTTTGAGGTACGGCACAATACAATCACACCCTTCTCGCTCCACTGCAAATAGGGTTCGATCGAATCAAACCCCATGTAGGGATTGACCGTTACTGCGTCAGCCTTGTAACGCTCAAATGCTTCTCGGGCATACTGCTGAGCGGTTGCACCGATATCACCGCGCTTGGCATCCAAGATAATCGGGATTTGCGGGTAGCGCTGATTCAGATAATCACAAATTACTTGTAATTGATCTTCAGCAGCCAATGCAGCGAAATACGCTATTTGCGGCTTGAAGGCACAGACATATGACGCAGTCGCGTCAATGATAGCGCGGCAGAATTCAAACACTGCATCCGACCGGCCTTTGAGTACACCGGGAAACCGAGCGATATCCGGGTCGAGCCCGACACACAGCAGCGAGTCATGCTGGCGGATGGCGTTGGCAAGTTTATCGATGAAATTCACAATGTCGCATCATTGAGCTAAGGCGGAACAACATTGTAGCCTGCCGTGTTATCGTGCCGCCCCATGCATCAACTGACCCGTAAAGATCTCGTCCTGCTTGGATTCCTGATTCTGTTCTGGGGCCTGAACTGGCCTGTCATGAAGGCCAGCGTTCGTGATTTTCCACCCCTCAGTTTCCGCAGCTTGTCGATGATCGGTGGACTAGCGGCGATTGCCTTGATCGCCAAATTTCAGCGGGCATCGCTGCGCATCCCGTCCGGTCAGGTCATGACCGTGGTCAAGCTGGCGATTCCGAATATGCTGATCTGGCACTCGTGCATCATCATCGGCGTGAAAATGTTGTCCTCGGGGCGTGCCGCGATTCTGGGTTACACCATGCCGGTGTGGGCGGTGCTATCTGGCTTGCTGTTTTTTGGTGACCGCATTCACCGGCGCGCCCTGCTGGGTATCTTGCTGGCGATGCTCGGCGCGGGCTTGTTGCTCTCAAGCGAATTTGCGCATATCGCTGGTCAGCCGGTGGGGACTTTGTTCGCACTCACTGCTGCTGCAGCCTGGGGATTTGGTACGGTGCTGATGAAGCGTACCCAGCTCGATATGCCCACCATCTCACTTACCTTCTGGATGCTGACACTGACGACAACCGTGATGTCGTTGCTCTCGTTGCTGCTAGAACGTGCCGAGTGGCATGCGCCAAATGCCGTGACCTGGGCCGGCATTATTTATAACGCCGTGATTATCTTTGCTTATGCGCATGTCGTCTGGTTCCGGCTTGCGCGTTTGCTGCCACCAGTCGTCTCCAGCCTGTCGGTGATGCTGATCCCTGTGCTGGGCACCTTCTCCGGCGCATGGATGTTGGGTGAGACGCCGCAGTGGCAAGACTACGTGGCAATGCTGCTCATTCTCGCCGCGATGTCGACCGTGATGCTCACGCCCGCCAAGCAAGATCAGTAGTGTTCGTATACCCAGCTCAATAACTGGTCAAACGCTGCGCGCGCCTCATTGGCTTTGGGATGATTGATCATCGCGACAACAGCGATTCTTTTACCTGAGCGCGCAGTCACAAAGCCCGCAATGCTGGCGACATCGTCCAGGCTGCCGGTTTTGATGTGCGCCCGGCCTTTCAAGGGCGAGTTATCGAAACGCTTTGCCATGGTGCCGTCGACACCGGCCACCGGTAACGAGGCCACAAACTCCGGCATGGTGGGGTGCTGCCAGGCGCGCTGTAATAGCGCAGCCAGCGCAGAGGCTGATAACTTTTCTTCGCGCGCCAGTCCAGAGCCATTGTGTAACACCAGTGTGCTGCTATCGAGCCCGGCGGTTTTCATCCACTCGACCACGCGAATCACGGCAGCCGATGA
>Ga0194125_10011664_pt1 | contig 11722 bp, 11 predicted proteins | sample TA2KigC250mmetaG_FD_148626 | JGI IMG/M metagenome (GOLD analysis project Ga0194125, IMG submission 148626) | Freshwater microbial communities from Lake Tanganyika, Tanzania - TA2015034 Kigoma Deep Cast 250m | ecosystem: Environmental > Aquatic > Freshwater > Lake | place: Tanzania: Lake... | reverse complement strand
TTTTCTCTTTTTTCTATCTGTACCACCCTTGAATCATGGATAGCAATAACTATCTCACCGTAGTTAACACTCTCAATGGCTTCTACGATTTCTTCTAGTATGTGCTGTTTTTCCTTATATTCTGTTACAGTATTTTTACTGTTCATTGTTACTTTCCTAAGAATCGTGCTACCGAGAATTAAAAAAATTATGCTGAAGTGACTACGAGTTTACCGTGCTTTACCCCTTTTAAAGCTATCAATTTATCTGATAAAGCCTTTAAATCAGAGGCCTTCCCCTTAAGGGCAATTATTTCCAAACAATTATGATGGCTTAGATGAACATGCTGGTTGGCTAAGATTATATTGGTAAATTCATGCTGGATATCTAATGATTTGTTAACTACTTCTCTTTTATGATGATCATAGATTATAACAATTGCGCCAGAGACTTCTTTATTGTCTTCGTATGCTTCTTCGGTTAAATTCTTGCGTATAAGGAAACGGATGGCCTGGCTTCTATTAGGAAACTTATGCCTCCTAACAATAGCGTTCAGCTCATTGAAAAGCTCTTCCTCTAGCGATACACCGAATCTCTTTATTCTTTTCATCGTAGCACCTTTCATAGGAAGATAACACTAATAGTTACTGGTGTCAAGCATTTTCAAAATAAAACCCTCTGCAACAAATTTTTGCTACAGAGGGTTTAAATCCGAAAGTTCGGATTTTTATAAAAACTCCCCGATAGGGGTAAATATCCGAACTTTTCAGTGGAGGTAATTTGGAGACTAAATAAGGCTAAAACTGGCAAAAGATGGCTTATTATCTATTAAAACAGCTTTTACTTAAACTGCTCTTTGATTACAGGGCGAGTGAAGTAATAAATAACTCCTCCTTCGAAAGCCAAAGGTATCAAAGTAATCACCAACATTATTAGAGACGCGGGCAAAGAAACTAAGAAATTCTTAAAAATAGTAGACAAACTCACGAGAATAATATTAATAATCACTAAAGCAGCTACGATCAAAGTAGCAATGCGAGCCCATTCTTTTAATTTTAGTAAGAAAATCGCAGCAATAATAGCTAAAATGGAAATGATTAAATAGAAATAGTCACCTATTCCTGCAGTGTAATCTTTCAATGTGCCCTTAAAAATGTAATCTAAACGAGAAATCAAGTTTATAACAGATAAAACTATTATTATCCACGCAAAGATTGTAATACCTTTAGACCTTCTATTTTCCATATGCCCTCCTTTAGAATTTATTATATCAAGAAAAAAACTCCCTGCAACATATTTTCTGCAAAGAGTTAAAAAATTAAAACTCCCCCTCTCGGCGTCGAAAATGCTGTCGCATTTTCGGCACTCCCTCGCTTGTCTCATATAGCGGGCTCGGTCGCTCGAATGGTTTCGCTTCGCTCAACCACTCCCTCGCTTCGCTCGGTCGCCCCGCGCGCCCGATAATTAATAGCGGGGCGCTAAGGTTCTCGTCCTCGCGGGGAAAAACAATAAAAAAGCCACACTATTAAAATAGCATGGCTTTTTTAGATTAACTCCCCCTCGAGGACTCGAACCTCGGACCTGGTGGTTACACGTGACCCGAAATTGCTTTCGGACGCGGACTATATCTTTACCGTCGACTTAACGTTACGGTAGCAGGTGCATAGTCTCTGAACCTTCATCGCATTATCTGCGAAGCTCGGCTGCTGATTATCCCAGAGGGACTTCCAGCAATTCTCCTGCAGTTTCAACTCCGGTTTCCCGGAGAAGCTGCGCTTGCTTGAGCATGAAATTCACGGTGACAATTGGCACAGAGCAACATACACTTATCCAATTCTTCCTTAACCCTATCCCAGCTTCTCGTGTAACCTTTCTCCGAGACACTGAAATCTTTTCCGGAAGAATCACAGTGATGAAACTCTAAAGCTTCGATACAGCGATTATATCCGCATGTTTGACATTTACCGCCCTTATATTCAACTGCCATCTGTCTTACTTTTTTACGTCTTTTATGTACAGCGGCAATCAAATATTTACGGCGGTCTGCGTATCTTCGTGTATCTTGCTTTGCCAAAGATCACCCTCCTTTCATGCTCTTTGCTCGCCCGCCCTTGGCGGGCTCGCACAGCCACTCGCTCTACCGGCTGAGCTAAGGGGGAATATGAGAAAGACAAAATTATTCTACACTAAACCTAACTCCCGTCAAATGAAATTTCAACGCCCGGATCAGGCGACACACTGGGCAAACCGGCTTTAATATGGTATAATTAGACCATGTTCACCATCATTCTGGCAAATATTCTACTCACCGTAGCCCTCTGTTACGCCATCTTCTGGGCCCTGAGGAACCGCAGGAAGAAACGGCTTAAAAAAAGGATCTTCTGGGTAGTCTTATCCCTGATCCTCCTCTTTTTTACCGTCAATACCTCCTTCCTCATCATCTATATCATAAATAAGAGCCCCACCACGCACTTCTACGCCCTGCACAAGTACAAAACTGCGCCTGTCTTCAACATCACTAATTTCCATCTGGTGGCGCCGGGAATATTAAGAGGCGGGCAGCCGGAAAAAGAAGGCCTCCTGATCTTGAAGGAATATTTCGATTTGAAAACCGTATTGAACCTGCGCGACGGGAAAGAGATAGTCGAGTGGGAGGCTAAAGCGGCAAAAGAACTGGGGATCGACTTTATTAATATCCCTATGAACGCCGCGGAAGAACAAAGTATAGAGAAAATAGAACGGATACTGGATATAATCACGGATAAATCCCGCCAGCCGATATTCGTACACTGCCACGGCGGAAAGGACCGCACCGGACTTATCTTTGCCGCATACAGGATAAAATACGGCCACTGGGGGATTGAAGACGCCTACAAAGAAATGCTGGGGTACGGTTTTGACGAGGCTTATTATCAAATAAACAAATCCCTGCGCAAGTGGTACGACTACATCCGGCAGGAAAGACTTAAAGTATCTGAGACTCGAGGTTTTTGATCTCGGAGTCTATACCCGCGATCAACTGCTCTATCTCCTTCAGGCGCCTGCCGTATTCTTTGACCGTCTCCTCATCGCGGTAGATCTTAGGGTTAGAAAGGGCGCGCGCCTTGGCATAGCTCTCAAGCCTTAAATCCTCTTTCTTCTTCTCCAGCCCCACCATCTTCTCGTGTATCGCGGCATTATGGGCTTTCCGCTTACGCTCCTCTTCTTTGCGTTTTTTCTCTTCTTCTTTCTGCCTTCTCTTTTCCCCTTCCAGCCGCTCCCGCTCGATCTGCTTCTCGGTCTTCTTCTCGACTCTGGGTATGTCAATAAACTCGCTGTCTTTTTTCTCTAAGTAATAATCAAAGTTTCCCGGAAATTTCCTCACCCGGCCGTCTCTGACCTCATAGACCATATTCGCCACGGAACGCACAAAGTAAATATCGTGGCTGATAAAGACCAGCGTGCCTTCGTATTGGCTAAGGGCATATACCAGCGCCTCTACCGCATCCACGTCCAGATGCGTGGTCGGTTCATCCAATAGAAGGAAATTAGGCGGATTGACCAGCAATTTAGCCAGAATAAGCCTGCTCTTTTCCCCTCCTGAAAGGACCTTCACCTTTTTATCCGCATCATCGCCCGTGAACAAGAATGCACCCAGGATCGTACGGATAGCCTCCTCTGCCATATATCCGGGAGCGGCAGAATAAGCCTCCTGCAGTACGGTATTTTCTAGGTTCAAAACATCCATACGCGTCTGGGAAAAATAACCGATATCCGCATTATGCCCGACGATCCGCCTGCCCCCGTCGATATCCGCTATGCCGGCAAGGATTTTTAGAAGCGTAGATTTTCCCGCGCCGTTTTCGCCTGCCAGCACCGCCTTTTCACCCTGGGTTATCTCAAAATCCAAACCCCCGTAGACCTTTATATCGCCGTAACTTTTATCGATCTGCTCCAGGCTTATTACGCGGTGGCCGCTTCTGCGCGTTGCCGGAAACCGGAAGGTCCCGATGCTTTCGCGCGCATCCTGCGGCAGTTTGACCGCTTCTTTTTCCAGGCGCTCTAAGGCGGTACGCTTGGCCCTCACAGCCGCAGCCTTATTCGGCTGGGCATGAAAACGGGCGATAAAAGTCTCAAGTTGCTCTCTCTTCTTCTCCTGCTCCTTGAATTGCTTCTCAAGGAAAATGCGCCTTTCTTTTTTTATCTGCTCATAATGCTCATAATTTCCCCGGACCTTGAAAATAGACCCGTTTTCCAGGATCAAGGTATAGTTGGTGACTTCGGTAAGAAAGGCCTTATCGTGTGAGATCATGATAAAGGTGCCTCTGAAGGCGCGCAGATAATCCTTAAGCCAGAGCGCGGCATACAGGTCCAGGTAGTTTGTCGGCTCATCCAGCAATAAAAGGTCATATTGATAAGTCAGGAGTTTAGCTAAAAGGGTGCGCATCTGCCAGCCGCCGCTCATCTGGGTGATGGGCCGGTTGAAATCTTTCTCCTTGAAGCCTAAGCCCATCAGAATCTTCTTTGCCTTATGTTCCAGCTCGAAAAATCCCAGGGTCTCCAGTTCATGAAGCACTTCTCCATAGCGCTTTGAGCCGGCCTGATCAGATGCCTCAAGCTCCTCTTTCTCTTTTTTCAGGCGCAGGATCCTCTCGTCGCCTTCAGTCAGCTCCGAAAGAACTGTGCGCTCGGACTTAAAGCTCGCCTCCTGCGGAAGGTAACCGATGTATACGCCTTTATTCACCCTGACTTCTCCGGCAGAAGGCTCGGTCTCCCCGCGGATCAGCGAAAAGAGCGTACTCTTACCCGAACCATTCGGACCGATGAGGCCGATCTTTTCTCCTGCGTTTATATTGAGGGAGATATTTTCGAAGAGGACCTTGCTGCCGTAACTCTTGGAGAGATTCAAGATGTTAATCATAAACTACACATTGCGGCGCGCTTCGAGCGCTTTGGAGAGGGTGGTTGAGTCCTGGTACTCCAGGTTTGAACCCACTGGCAGGCCGAGGCCGATACGGCTTAAATTGACGCCTGTGGGCTTGAGGATCTTAGCCAGGTATAAAGCCGTAGTCTCGCCTTCGGTGTCCGCGTCGGTGGCGATGATCACTTCCTTGATATTATTTTCTCTGACTCTCTGTAAAAGGCTCTCGATCTTGAGGTCTCCGGGGCCTTTCCCTTCAAGGGGAGAAATCGAACCCAGTAGCACATGATACACGCCGCGGAAAGTGCCTGCCTTTTCGATCGCCGTGACATCGCCTGGCTTCTCTACGATACAGATAACTCCCCTTTCCCGGCGGCTGTCCTGGCAGACCTTACAGAGTTCCTCTTCGCTCAAATTATTACAGATGCGGCAGAAACGTACGCTTTCTTTCACCTTGTTGACCGCCGCGGACAAGATTTTTACTTCATCCGCCGAAGCGCCCAGTATATAGCCGACAATGCGCTCGGCGCTGCGTCTGCCGATACCGGGCAGCCTGATCAGGCTTTCGATCAGTTTCTCTATGGAATCGGTGTAGCTGGACATTATTCTTCCTTGATCACCCTTCCTCCGAAGACGTCCAGCGCGGACTTGATAAAAGCGCTATCCTGACGGATTTCTTTCTGTTTCTCTTCGGCGGAAAGGATGAAGTTGATCCTTAGTTTAGCGCTTAACATCTCGGAAAAAGTCTTTTCGATCAGGGCGCAATTAGCTTTCTCTTCAAGCGCCTCCTTATGCAGCGAATAATTTTTGGCAAAAGAAATGGTCAGGGTATTGCCTAAGATGCTTAGCGGCTCGCCTTCATTCAAATAGGTCGCTACGGACATCTTGACCTTGCTCAGCGCATCGATGACGTTCTGCCATATCCCGATGATCTTATCCAGAGAAACGGCCGGATCAGGCTCCGGCGGATCTACCTTGGGGTCGGCTTCCACCGGCGGTTCCGGAGCGCTCTCCTTTACCTGCGCTTTTGGCGGCGTTTTAACCTGCTCTTTCACCGGCACAACCCTTTCTCCCTTTTTGTCATGGGCAAGCTTCACTAAGCCGATCTCCAGGGGGATCCGCAACGAATCCAGCCTCTTGCCCATCTCCTGCGCCCCGACTAAAGTATTAAAGGCACTGAATATCTCTTCAAGGCTGAATACCTGGCTTTGTCCGGAGAGCCTGTCACAGATCTCCTGAGGAAAGTCGACCAGCTGATTATTCTGTCCGGCGACTTTGACCACCATCAGGTTGCGGAAATGCTCGATAAGATTATTCAGGAATACGCTGATGTCTTTTCCGTTGTCGATGACGCTGTTAAATAGCGCCAATACTGCCTTGGCGTCCTTCTGGGCTATTTTATCCGCGATCTCAAACAGGGCTTCCTGCTCGACCACGCCCAGCACAGAGACCACGTCTTTCAGGGAGACCTTCTCTTTGCCTCTGGAAAATGAAATCAGCTGGTCCAGGACGGATTCGGCGTCGCGCATAGAGCCGTCGCTTGAGCGGGCAATGGCAAAAAGCACATCCTTATCCACCTTGAGCTTCTCGGCGTTTACGATGCGCTCAAGTTGCCTGGCGATCTCCATGGCGGTGATCCGGCGGAAATCAAAACGGTGACAGCGGGAGAGTATCGTCGGGATCACTTTCTGCGGCTGGGTGGTGGCAAAGATGAACTTGACGAACTCCGGAGGCTCTTCCAGGGTCTTAAGCAGTGCATTAAATGCCTCCGTAGTGAGCATGTGCACTTCGTCGATGATATAGACCTTATATTTACCTGAAGCCGGAGCGAACTTGACGTTCTCCCTCAGGACCCTGATCTCGTCGATACCGCGGTTTGAGGCGCCGTCTATTTCGATGACGTCAAGGGAACGGCCTTCGCTGATCTCGATGCAGGAAGGGCATTTCTGGCAGGGATCCTGCGTCGGCCCGGCCTTACAGTTAAGCGCCTTGGCAAGAATCCGGGCAGTAGAAGTCTTCCCTACGCCGCGGGGGCCGGAAAAAAGAAAGGCGTGGGCAAGCCGGTTGTTCTGAAGCGCGCCCTTTAAGGTGGAAGTAATGTGGTTCTGTCCGATGACTTCATCGAAACTCTTAGGCCGCCATTTAAGGGCAAAGACTGTGTAGGACATTATCTAAAACGCTCCTTGATTAAACCGCCGCTTACCGCATTCTTTTATCTCTTTTTTAACACCCACAATAACTCCTCTACTTCAACGCTCCTGCCGTTCAGGTTCCTGGAACCACGGTAGGTGTTATATTTCTGCGTCATCAAATTGTAACTGCCGTACTTTCCCAGGATCTTTTTGAGCCTGCCGATCGGGATTATGCCCTCATTGTTATACGAAAGCAGAATGTACCTGGCCGGCGTATCCGCAATCAAAGCATCGAGGGTCTGCTCAGCCTGGTTCCTCTTGTTGTAAGCCGACCTGTTCCAGTTTTTCGATATCCCGCTTACGCCATCCTGTATCTCTATATCCTGGCGTTCGCAAGCTATAATATTGAGCATGAAATAATTTGATCCGTAAGGATGCTGATTGTAGGGCGGATCATAGTAGGCAAGGTCGAAATCCTCCGGTAACTCTTCTGACTTTATGAGGCTGTTTATGTCGCTCTTGCTGATGTGCACCTCACACTCTACTTCGCTGAATACGGGGGCTTCAAGGACAATATCCCTTTTTATTCTCGTCAATGCATTCTCTCCCCGGCCGCCGAAACAACCGGTCCCGTTTCTCTTATGGAAACCTTTGAATACGCCGGAGGTATTGGTATGGATGGACGCCTCGACGATTAACGGCGCAAGAAAAAAGTGCCGCTCCTCTTTTCTGATCCCTGTATTGATCAGTCTTTTCAGGTTATCTATTATTTTTGCGTTTCTGTTCGTATAGAAAACTCTCTCGCCCTCTTTAATATTCTCGCTGTCTGCGGGAGCGTAATTTTTTTCGATGAACCCGGCCTTGCCCCCGGGAATCTTCAGTTTATTTTCGTTAAGCCAGGCTATCTTTGATTCGATAAAGCCGGCATCCACTTCGGACCTGTTTGCCAGATAGCACTTGTTTATTATTTCGCTATAATCTTCCAGGTCGTTTACCCACAGCTGACTTGCGTGATACTTCAATAACCTCGAAACGGCGCCGCTTCCCGCGAATCCATCAATGATTACCAGTTTTGATCTAGAGAGGTCTTTTTTTACCTCTTCGATGCCTTTATTAATAAAAGGCAACAGACTCCTTTTATTACCGATATATGTTATAAGCTGTTCGGTAAAGTAAGGATCGGTAAGATCGAACAAGTCCGGAAATAATGCGGTTGCGTAGCTCATCTGCGGGTAAAAGCAACGGTGCGTATATCGCTCTATTCGAACGATTTTAAGCGCACCATGATCTTAATTTATATTATCAATTAGCCCCGCGCCTTGGGGCGCTTCCGTATCTCGTCATTTACCGCTCGGCTTTGCTGGGGCAAAGCCTCGCTGGGCGCTCGCTAGGCCGCTCGCTTCCAGCCAATTTTAATGCGTGTGCGACGCAGCTGGGGCTGCGGCCGGGTGGGGGCGGCCGCAGCCCCGCGTCCTCACCGACACGTTATTACAAACAAAAAAATCAAAGTTTTTAGAGTTCGTCCGCTTGCCGCTACTACTCCCCCAAAATACCGCTCTGGACGCGGCATTGCTGCGTCTCTCGCAGATGGCGCTTGAGAGCGAGCAAAATTTTGCCCGCACCAAAATTTTGCCAAAAAACCGATATTTTTGAATATCTTTTGTTTGTATCCAGCAAAATAAGTGCGGAATGGTTTAATTTTACCACAAATAACTAAAGAATAAATCAAAAATTACAAACTCTAGGAACTGTTAAATATACTGCCTGTCATACCTTCGATAACTCCAATTTTAATTAATGGGAAAGGTTATTTTGTTGCACTCAAATCATCTTTATATTCTACTTCAGAGATTATTTGAATTTGGAATAAAATCGAAAGTGGAAGGAGTATTAATATGAGGTATGCGGAGAATCTAAAAGAATCGAATTTTAAGTGATAAAATAAAAATCCAAATAATAATATCCCCCCAAAGAGTATTTCTATTATTTGAAACAATAATAAGAAACCACTATTTACGAAAGTTAAAATTCTAAAAGATAACTTTCCTTTTAATGTACTAGTTAGTTCTTTGTTATATTTTTCTTCTTTATAATATTCTGCTAGCTCTTCAATATTTAAGTTATTTAGTCTTTTAATCTCTCTATTACGAAGAAAAGGGATAAGTTTCTTAAGCGTCTTATTCTTTTTGCAATAAATGAATGCTAATCTGGCAGGGTACATAAGAAGTATAAATATTATAAGATTAATAATAAACAAACTCTCAGCTTCGTTATTAATATAGGTGCGTAAAAAAATAAAAGCAATAATAACTGTAATTATACAGGAAATTAAAATAGAATATTGCACCAGGAGCCATTTATTCACTTTATCCATTCTATCTACCCTTTAAGAGAATAACGGGGGTATTCCCCAGAGTACCGCCCTCATATTGTCCTAGCCTATCCCCTTCGCGAAGGGCCACAGCTCTGTCTCTTTTTCGGTTTCAACAACCATCTCCTGTTTGATTAATAAATCTCCCTCGTTTGTTGGAATTCTTGTAGCCCTACTTTCAACCCGCCAGAAACGGTACTTTTTCACCAAGTCCATTACCTTTTCATAATTGTCGTGATTAAAAATGACTATATCTTCAGCATTTTTAATAAGAAGTTCATTCAAAAGATTGACGCCTTTTTCTTCTATATCACAGAATTCATCTGATTTTTGACTTTGCTCTTCATCATTCTTTTCCGCCCAATCAGGATGAATTATCAATCCCATAGCAGGAGTTAATGGAACATAGAATTTACTGTACATCGCGGTTAGTCGATCTATACATACAGGATTATCACTAGTTAAAAAAAGCGTCTGCGTCTGATTGAATAAAATTGACCATTGAAATCCTGCATATTTCTTAGCTAAGTCAACAACTCCTTGAAATGTCATTCCCTTAGAATATCCCTGATCTATGTTGACAGCCAATCCTCCTGCCGATTCAATTTTCCTAATCACATCCGCATACTTGGATTTTTTGTTAAGTTCGTGTTGAGAAATAAGTTTATAGTTCATTTCAATTACTTCTTTTAGACATCTTTCACTCATTCTGACTGCCTTTGGAGTGCATGTTCGCAAGAATGCCAAGTAACCTGCCATATAGCTCTTAGTTTCCAAATCGAAGGTATTTTTCTTTAGGGTCTCAATACACGCACTCCACCTGGGTTCAAAAATTTTTAAATAATTCTCTACGATTCGCGGATTCGGTTGATGATATGAACTGTGAGACCAATTAGCTTGTTGACAAATCTCTTGAACGTGAACACCGTTAAGAATTTTGAGATCACTCTTTCTGATTGCGTTCACGCGCTTAAACATTCCTTTTACTTTGAAATGCTTAAGGTATGTTTGTGCTACATAATGATCTTTAGACATTTTATTTATACAATAATTTATACTAACTTCCATTAACAAAGAGCCAGTTCTAACTTGAAAACCTCTTGACTAATGGGGGTCATTACAAACGTGTGGCATTACACAAATGTCCTTGCCGCACAAATAATAAAATAAAAACCTTTCCAAAATAGGAATTTTGTTCTTTTCAATTATGGAATCTAATAGATTCAGCGATTTGTTGAAAGGTTGGATAATTCATTTCAAAGTTTTGTTCTCTATCTGTAAATATCAGAAAATAAAGCCAACTCTTTCTAGCAATAACATACCATAAATATTTAAGGTTGTATTTTTCTGTTCGCTGTTTTGGTATGTATATGCAATATTTTGTTTTCACGTCACCTACCGCACCAAACCCCTGGTTTTGTATTTCTACTGTATTAAAAGAAGGATATAGAATCTCTTCCCAGCTCATATCACTGACTGTCATGTTCTTAGGAATGCTTTTAGTCATAATAATCACATTTTCGCCATACCCCTGATGGCCAAAAGCAGCCAAAACTTCTTTATTCTTAGGAATTATTTTATCCCAGTCATAAGGTATATTTATCGAAAAGTTGCTAGAAGTGAAGTTATGGGTTTTTGTTAAAGATAACTGTAACGAATTCACAAACTCAATATATATCTCGTCAATGATTCTATCTTTCTCCTCAGGATAAGCTATAGATATTTTTATGTGTTCAGTGCCATTTCTAAAAAAGTAAAACCCTTTTTGAACTAAGTTAGTACCTTCGTATTTAAATTTGAATTTGTAAGACTTCGCCTTAAAACCTTTAAAAACTACGTCTTTGTTGTAAAGTATGCTAACCTCATTTAATGATAAGGTTACTCCTTTAAGGAAGTTATTCATATACTCTTCTCTAGACTTTTCGGTATTAAAAGCTTGCGTAAAATTATTTATACTAACATAATAAATAGCATCATTATCTACTAATTGATAAGAAGTAGCTGCAACATCTATCCCTTCAAATTTAAAATTAGCTCTTATAACATCTGGTTCGGTTGGAAAACTAACAGAGAATCCATGATCGTTCGAATGATATAAATTTCCGCTACTTGATGCAAAAACAGAAAAAGTTGCAAAGGTTAGGATAAATGTAACGAATAAGAATATTATTTTTTTCATATCGTATGCCTCCAACTAAAAAACAAGCCCCTTACTTCAGAAAGTTCCTTAGCATTAACTATTTAAACCCTATTACGACTCCTTTGTATGTCTGCAAATTATACCTCTTTTTGAGTATCATTTAAGCGTTTTTCCGCTCCTACTATAACAGACGCAAATTA
>Ga0194125_10011663_pt1 | contig 11724 bp, 15 predicted proteins | sample TA2KigC250mmetaG_FD_148626 | JGI IMG/M metagenome (GOLD analysis project Ga0194125, IMG submission 148626) | Freshwater microbial communities from Lake Tanganyika, Tanzania - TA2015034 Kigoma Deep Cast 250m | ecosystem: Environmental > Aquatic > Freshwater > Lake | place: Tanzania: Lake... | reverse complement strand
TAATTATGAATTCGGCAACCCCAATTATAGATAGATTTACTAAGCCGAAAAAATTTGGATTTGTCAAACCCATTAAGAAGAAATGATAAAATTCGGCGTTATATTGATGGCTATATGTTTTATTGCCTCTTTGGTTTTGGCGCTTGTGTATCAGATTACCCAGCCTGTTATTGCATCCCAGCGCTCAAGGGAAGAACTCGCCTTATTAAAAGAGGTTTTACCAACTGCTAATAAGTTCAAAGTCATAACTAACCAGGGCGAGGAATATTTTGAAGGTAGCAATAGGGGTAGAACAGTTGGTTATATCATAAGAGCCAATTCCCGAGGTTATTCTGGAGATATAAAGATTTTAGTTGGTATTGCCATAGATGGCAAGATAAAGGGTGTACAGGTGTTAGAACATACAGAGACGCCAGGCTTAGGAGCAAGAATTACAGAGGTTAAATCAGGCGAAAAGCATCCTTGGTTTTTAGAGCAGTTTAAGGAAAAGAGAATTGAAGAACTGAATTTTAAAAATGTTCAAGCTATAACAGGTGCAACTGTTTCAAGTAAGGCGGTGCTTGAAGGCGTTAAGAAAGAAGCCGAGGAGTTTTTAAAGAGTAAACGATGAAAACACTACTCAAGGAATTTACCAAAGGCATAACGATAGAAAACCCTACGTTTAAACTTGTGCTTGGGCTTTGTCCAACCTTAGCCGTATCTGTTACAGTGTTAAATGGGATAGGTATGGGCATTGCAGCCACATTTGTATTATTTGGCTCAAATATAATAATTTCTATGTTAAGGAATTTTATTCCCGATAAGATAAGAATACCTTGCTTTATAGTAGTTATTGCAACATTTGTTACAATAACAGAACTTATTATGAAGGCATATACGCCCGCTCTAAGTGAGTCTCTGGGTATATTTGTGCCATTGATAGTTGTAAACTGTATTGTGCTTGGAAGGGCAGAGGCATTTGCCTCAAAGAACAAGGTTTTAAATTCTGTATTTGACGCCCTTGGAATGGGTGCGGGCTTTGCAATTGCCCTTGTGATAATTTCTGCGATAAGAGAATTTTTAGGTTCGGGCAGAATATTGGGTTTTCAGTATTTTAAAGGTTTTGAGCCAGCCACAGTAATGATACTTGCACCAGGCGCCCTTTTAACCATAGGGCTTCTGATAGGACTTACGAATTATATACAGATAAAAAAATCAATGACAAATGTCAAAATCCAAAGTTCAAAATAAACTTAAAGTTACAATAATAAATTACCAAAACAATGTTTTGTCATTTGGAATTTGTCATTTGGATTTATCTTCGAAGTATTAGCAGAAGGTCGGAGTAAATATGGACATCTCAAAATTCATAATGATTGCAATAAGTGCAATCTTGATTAATAACTTTATCCTGTCAAAATTCTTAGGGCTTTGCTCCTTTATAGGCGTATCAAAAGAGACAAGGCCTGCTGTAAGCATGGGCGTTGCGGTTACATTTGTCACCACAATGGCGTCGTTTATCTCATGGCTTATTTATAATTATGTGCTTTTGCCTTATCATATAACCTATTTAAGAACCATCGCCTTTATTTTAGTTATCGCCTCGTTTGTGCAGTTTGTGGAGATAGTGATTCAGAAGATAAGCCCGCCATTATTTCGGGCATTCGGGATATACCTTCCCCTTATAACTGTAAACTGTGCTGTGTTTGGAGTGGCTGTTTTAAACAGTGAGATGTTTTTTTTAAATGACAAGGCCGTTCAATATAGTTGTATATCTAGTTTGATACAGGGTTTTAGCGCGGGGATAGGATATATGCTTGCGATGTTTCTTATGTCTGGGATACGCGAGAGACTTGATTTAGTAGATGTGCCAAAATCTTTAAAAGGTGTTCCTATAACATTTATAATAGCTGCACTTATGTCAATGGCATTTTTGGGTTTTAGTGGGTTTAAGATATAGCCACTCGTTACTAGAGTTACTTGAGTTATAGAGTTAATAGAGTTTTTAAAAACTCAAGCAACTCAATAAACTAATTTTTGGTTTAGAAATTATGCAGACTGTAATAATTTCAGTTATAACGCTTTCAGCGATTGGTTTTTTATTCGGTATAGGGCTTGCCTATACCCTTAAGATTTTCTCTGTTCAGACTGACCCAAGGATCCAGGAGATTTTAAATTTTCTTCCAGGCTCAAACTGTGGTGCCTGTGGCAATGCAGGTTGTCTTGCTCTTGCCGAGGCAATTGCTAAGGGGAAAGCAGGTCCAACTGCCTGTGCCCCTGGCGGAGAAAGTGCACACAAAGGGATTGCCAGCATATTGGGCGTGGAGGTAGAAACAGTTACAAAGAAAACTGTGACCATACTCTGTAAGGGTGGTCACCGCGCCCTTGATAGGTATAGATATGAAGGCGTTACTACCTGCGCTGCAGTAAATATGCTTCATAGTGGACAGAAGGCTTGTATCTATGGATGTCTTGGTTTTGGTGATTGTGTAAGGGTTTGTCCCTTTGATGCATTAAGGATAGGAGAGGACGGTATACCAATTGTAAATGAGGAAAAATGCACCGCCTGCGGTTTATGTATAAAAACATGCCCCAAAAATATAATTGTCTTTATGCCTACAAAAAACAAGGTTTCAGTTGCATGCTTTTCTAAGGATAAGGGTGCTGTTTCTATGAAGGCATGCTCAGTTAGTTGCATTGCCTGCAGGAAGTGCGAGAAGGTATGTGAGTTTGATGCAATATATGTAAATGATAATCTGGCAACAATAGATTTTTCAAAATGCACAAGCTGCATGGCGTGCGTTAAGGTCTGCCCGACAAAATGCATAGTAGCTAAAGAATAGGAGGGAATATTAAAATATGGATAAAAATGTAATACGATTTACAGACGAAAATTTTGACAAGGAGTTAAACTCATCAAATGCACCCTTAATAGTTGATTTCTGGGCAGAGTGGTGCGGACCGTGCAAGATGTTTTCTCCAATAGTGGATGAGGTTGCTAAGGAATATATAGGTAAACTTAGAGTTGGTAAGCTTGATGTGGACGCTAATCCCCAAACGCCCACAAGATTTGGCGTTATGAATATACCCACCGTTATATTTTTTAAAGATAACAAGGAATGTTCAAGATTAATAGGTGCTGTATCAAAAAAAGAGCTTATAAAAAGGATTGAGGAATTATTAACAAAATGAAAAATAAAGGACTTCTAAATATTGCTATATTCTGTTCCGGCAAAGGAACAAACCTGCAGGCAATTATAGATAAGGTGAGAGGGGGTTATATAAAAGCAAATCTTCGCCTTGTTATAAGCGATAGAAGGGATGCCTATGCCTTGGTAAGAGCAAAGAAAGCAAAGATTAACAATTTTTTTATTGACCCAAAAAAATTTAGTTCAAGGATAGAGTTTAACAGAGAAATACTGAAATATCTGAAAAGATATAATATAGATTTAATAGTTCTCGCAGGATTTATGAGAGTTTTGGGAACTGAATTGGTGAGGAGGTATAAAAATAAAATCTTGAATATCCACCCTGCACTACTACCTTCCTTTAGAGGCACAGAAGGGATTAAGGATGCGCTTGAATATGGGGTAAGGCTAACTGGCCCTACCGTCCATTTTGTTGATGAGGGAGTTGACACAGGCCCAATAATACTGCAGGATGTGGTAAGAATTAAGGATGGGGATACAGAAGAGACACTTGCCAGAAGAATTCATGAAAGAGAGCATATTATATATCCTAAGGCAATCAAGTTATTTGTGGAAGGAAAACTAAAGGTAGAGGGAAGGAAGGTAAAAATTAGGGACAAAAACAAGTAACGAGTAACCAGTAACTCGTAACGCGTAATCAAAAACTTAATGACTTTTTACTCGTTACATGTTACGCATTACACGTTACTATGAAGTAAAAATATGGACATCAAATTTGGCACTAGCGGATGGCGGGCAGTAATAAGCGAGGAATTTACATTTGATAATGTAAGATTAGTAACACAGGCAATATCGGACTATATAAAGAATGCAAAAGACAAAACTAATCTTGTCATTGTAGGATATGACACAAGGTTTCTTTCAAGGGAATTTGCAGAGGCTTCTTACAAGGTTCTTTTAAACAATGGTTTAAAGCCCCTCCTTACAGACAGGGATACGTCTACCCCTGTAATTTCTTTCCACATAATAGATAAAAAGGCATCCGGCGCTATCAACATAACCGCAAGCCACAACCCCTCCCAATATAACGGAATAAAATTTTCTTCTTCCTCAGGTAGCCCTGCGGGAAGAGAGATTACCTCTTATCTTGAAAGGCGCATCGTTTTTTTAAAGAAAAGAAACTGGCACTTTAAGGATAGAAAACCAAAGGATTCGTTTGAGAAATTCCAGCCCCAGGAAAGATACATCTCGCATGTAAAAAATCTCGTTAATTTGGATTTAATTAAGAGGGCAAATCTAAAAATAGGGATAGATTTTTTATATGGCACATCGCGGGGATACCTTGACAGAATTTTGGAAGAAGCAAATGTAAGATTATATAAGATTCATGATTACATAAACCCGGATTTTGGAGATATCTCTCCTACCCCCGCAAAGGCACAGCTAAAGGAACTCTTAAATCTTGTTAAGGCGCAAAAACTGGACATAGGCCTTTCAACCGATCCGGACGGAGATAGATTTGGCGTTGTTGACAGAGATGGTTCGTTCATTCAGGCAAATGAGATAATATGTGTAATATTAGAACACTTGATTAAAACGAGAAAAAGATATGATACGGTGGCGCGGACCATTGCCACCACCTCTTTAGTAGATAAAATAGCAACCTCTAATAATATGGAGCCTGTTGAGACTCCCGTGGGGTTTAAGTATATAGCAGAGGAATTACTCAAGGGTAATTGCCTTATGGGTGCAGAGGAATCCGGTGGACTTTCCATAGCAGGCCATATTCCAGAAAAAGACGGAATCCTTGCCTGTTTATTGGTGCTTGAGACCTGCGCCTCTAATAAAAAAAGTATTAAAGAGATATTGAAGGGCATAGCGAAAAAATACGGCAGTTTCTATTCTGAGAGAAATGATATCAGGCTCGCCTCCAGAGAGAGGTTTTTTAAAAAACTTAGCAGGTTTAATCCCAGCAGGATAGCAGGTTTAAGGGTTTTAAAAGTTAATAGAACAGATGGGTTTAAGTTTTATCTTGTTGACGGAAGCTGGCTTTTGATAAGACCCTCTGGGACAGAGCCGATTGCTCGCCTATATGCCGAGTCTAACTCTAAGGCTACCCTGAAATTGTTACTAGACGAGGCTAAAAGACTTATCAATTTTTAGTTGACTTTAAAGGGTAGTTCTTATATAGTAAAAATTGATGGATACAAAGATTAGAAATATAAAGGCACGCGAGATACTTGACTCAAGAGGAAATCCCACCGTAGAGGTAGATGTTATATTAAGGGATGGTTCCCTTGGAAGGGCAGCTGTGCCCTCAGGTGCATCTACCGGAGAGCATGAGGCATTAGAACTTAGAGACGGCGATAAATCAAGATATCTTGGGAGGGGGGTTCTCAAGGCTATAGACAACATAACTAAAATTATAAAACCTAAACTTTTGGGTTTTGATGCAAAAGACCAGAAAAAACTTGATAGGTTTCTGATAGAATTAGATGCCACAGAGAATAAATCACATCTTGGCGCAAATGCAATATTGGGAGTATCTTTAGCATCCGCAAAGGCGGTGAGTAATTCACATCAGATTCCGCTTTACGAATATCTCGGAGGCAAGAAGGCAAAGATACTTCCAATTCCAATGATGAATGTGGTAAATGGCGGAGCCCATGCGGATAATAACATAGATATACAGGAGTTTATGATAGTTCCAAAAAGAGCAAAGAGTTTTTCTTGTGCCCTTAGGATGGGAGCAGAGGTATTTCATAATCTAAAGTTAATCCTTAAAAAAAAGGCTCTTTCCACGACAGTAGGCGATGAGGGTGGTTTTGCGCCAAACCTCGGCTCAAATGAAGAGGCGATAAAACTCTTAATAGAGGCGATAGAAAAGGCAGGTTATAGTCCACAGAAAGAGGTGTCTATCGCCTTGGATGTTGCCTCATCCTCTTTCTTTAACGGCACAGCTTATGTTATGAAATCTGAAAAACCATCAAGGAAGAAAGCACTTGATTTGATAGATTTTTATAAAAAACTAATTGAGAAATATCCGATAATCTCTATTGAAGATGGCCTTTCTGAAGATGACTGGGATAATTGGAAGATTTTAACGGATGAGCTTGGTAAAAGAGTTCAACTTGTAGGGGATGATTTGTTTGTAACAAACCCCAAGCGTCTAAAGAAGGGAATTGAGTATGGCGTTGCGAATGCAATATTGATAAAGGTTAATCAGATAGGAACGCTTACCGAGACATTGGAGGCGATAGAACTTGCTCTTTCCAATGACTACAGGGCAGTAATTTCCCATCGCTCTGGCGAGACCGAAGATACTACAATAGCACATATTGCGGTTGGAACAGGGGTAGGGCAGATTAAAACAGGCTCTCTCTCAAGAACGGACAGGATTGCCAAATATAATGAGTTATTGCGGGTAGAAGAAATGCTGGGGGGAAAAGCAGTTTATGCGGGCAGTTAATTTTTTTAAAACGATTTTGTCCTTTCTAAAAAATCCGTATGTATTTATCGGCTTAATAATAATATTTGCGATATTCCTTCCAGGATTAACTAAAAAACACGAGTTAATTGAAAGGAAGGAATTTTTAGAGAGAGAATCAAAAAAGTTGTATGATGAAAACAAATCTCTTTTGAAAGAGACAGATAGATTAAAACGAGATCCATATTATCAGGAAAAGGTTATAAGGGAAAAACTTGGTTACATAAAAGAAGGTGAGATAATCCTTAGGTTAGAACCAAGGGAGAAAAAAGTTCGCTAATCTATGGAAGAGCCCTCTCAAACCAATGAGACGTTTAAGGAAGGCGAATTCCTTGACATAGAGATAACGAAGATAGCAAATTTTGGTGCATTTGCAAAACTCCCATTTAATAGGGTAGGATTGATTCACATCTCGCAGATAACCGATGGTTTTGTCAGGGACATAAACGAATATCTCAAGGTGGGCGATAGGCTAAAGGCAAGGGTTCTATCCATAAGCGAAAATGGTAGGGTGGATCTCAGTCTCAGAAAGGAAGCGTCAACTACTTTAGTTTCACAGCCGAAAAAACGAATCCAGTTTAAAAACCCTGCCCTTGAGGAGAAACTTAAGATATTTTTAAAACAATCTCAGGAGCGCTTAGCAGACCTTAAGCGCCGAGAGGAGTCAAGGCTAGGAAAGAAATAATTTAATCATCGCGGGGTGGAGCAGTCCGGTAGCTCGCAAGGCTCAATGGACACAAAACTCAAAGCAGACATTGCGGAATCAGCCGTAACAACGGAACTTCTAAAAAGAGGTTTCAAGGTGTTAAGGCCTATTGGAGATCGACTTTCATACGATTTAGGAATCGATCTTCATGGTAAGCTCCTACGCATACAGGTGAAGAGCGCTTGGTTTAGCGCAAAAGCAAAATGTTATGTTGTAGATGCGCGTAGAACTAAGACGAATCGCCGACGTATGCTAAGGCAACGTTACGGCTTAAATGATTTTGATTTCGCAATTGTCTACATTGCTGACTTGCATGTATTTTACGTAATACCCGTGTCTGTCTTTTCTAATTATGAAAGCACTGTAACTTTTGTAGAGACAGATAAAAGACAACGTAAGCCAAAGTCAGCAAACTACAGAGCGCGATGGGATTTGTTGTCCGATGGGCTCCTCAGTCGGAAACGACTGTAGGATAATCTGCCAAATTCGGTGAAGCCCTTGAGGTTTAAGGTAATACCGAGCTAAGTCCATCACTATTTGTGATGGAAAAGCGTAGAGACTAGATGGCAGATGTCCTAAGACACTTCGGTGTCAAGGACAAAGGTATAGTCCAGACTACAAATTCGCCAAGATTTTGGCGGAGCAGTGAAAACTGTAGTAGTAAGCATAACCTTGAGGTCCCTGGTTCAAATCCAGGCCCCGCTACCAAATTTCGCTATGATACAAAATCACAGCGAAATTTGTCCCTGAGGCATTCATTTATTAATGAGTCACCAAGGGGGCAAACCAGCGTTAATTTATATATGTTCCCCATGACTCCCAGCAGTCTAATCCTACTGGGCATTTGTTCTTTTATAATAGGTATAATTCTTTTCATAGGAGCGATAAGACGCTTTAGGTTAATTTCTTCGTTCCTCTGGTTAGGTGTGGCACTTTGCGGTCTCGCTATTTTCTTTGCAGGTATATCCTGTAAAACCTTCATTAAGTTTAACAAAGAAGAACTTGTTGCGAGAATTTACTGCGAAAGGCCAAAGAATAGAGAATATGACTTTAATCTGAATTATACTCCGATTGTAAAAGGAAAGGAACAACCCTCTATCATTTTTCCAATAAGGGGGAAGGAATGGATGCTTCAAGGAGACATTATAAAGTGGAAACCTTTCCTGAACTTATTAGGCCTACACACCTATTACAGGATAACAAGGATTTGCGGAAGGTATCCTTCTTTTAAAAACAAAGTGCAATTAAGCGATACGATATATAGTCTTCAGAACGAAACCATAGTGTCAGGTTTTTTAAGGAAGATTGTAAGGAAACTTCCCTTTGTGGATGCTGTATATGGCAATGCGGTTTATACCACCTGTGAGTTTGACAGGGTACTTGAGATTTATGTCAGCACATCCGGATTTATAATAAGATAAACCTTAACCCTTAAGCTATGGAGGTGAAAATGCTTAATACAATATTTAAAATAAAATCTGTGTATATAATTATGTTGATTGCAATATTAAATATAAGTTTGTTTCCACCAGATGTCTTTGGCCTGCCTGTTAAATCAAAGGAAGTTTCATCCGAAAGCCGCCTTCAAAATATTGAGAAGATATTGGGCGTATTCAAAAATGATATAGCAAAAAAAAGACTTTTAAGTTTAAGAATCAGCGAAAGAGATTTAAAGACAAGACTTGAGAGACTCTCAGACAGCCAATTAAGCGCTCTTTCAAAGAATGTTGATATGATGAATATTGGCGCAGATGCAGGTGGAGTTGCAATTGTTATTGTAGTTGTTGTTTTGTTGATAATAGCAATACTTTATTTTACAGATTATGCCATTAAGGTAGAGCCGAAACATAAATAACCTACCTTATAAAAGTTAATATTATCGCAGATTTAACCCTTGGTAAAAATAAGTGTTTTTTCGTTGTAGATGTTTTCTTTTTACCCTCCTTTTCCTGACTTTGACGGGCTGTGCAAGCCTGAACGTTAGCACTCTAAAAGATTATCCCCCTCAGGATAACGATACCTTCTATATTAAAGGTCTTCCATTTGTGAGGCAGAGTTATTTTTACTGCGGACCAGCAAGCCTTGAAGCGGTATTAAGATACTGGGGGGAAGATATAAACCAACAGGGAATAGCCCAGGCCATATATCTTGGGAAAGCAAAGGGCACATTTAACTTTGAAATGGTGGATTTTTGTCAAAGAAAAAGATTTTTTACAAAAGATTTTTCAGGAACAATAGAGGATATGAAATTTTATATAAGAAAAAATATCCCCGTCATTGCGCTACATAAAAAAAGAGTTTTATTTTCGGATTACCATTATGTTGTAATTATAGGTATAAATGAAAAAAACGGCTATTTAGTTATAAATGATGGATATAGAGAGAATGTGAAAATAAGTTTTGACCATTTTTCTAAGAACTGGAAAGAAGCCAATAATTGGATGCTTGTGATTGTTCCGCCTGAAAGGGTGGATTTTATTAAAGAACCGAACGAGTATAATAGACTCGGTATTCTTCTTGAAGAAAAGGGTAATCTATATTCGGCAAAAAAGCATTATCTTAAAGCGATAGGTTTAAATAATTCTCAGGCATTAATTTATTTTAATCTAGCAAATGTTTATCTTAAGGAAAAAAAATTTGATAAAGCGATAGAGAATTATGAAAAGGCAATTAAATTATCTCCCGATTTCGCAGATTGCTATAACAATCTGGCATATGCCTTGGCCGAGGGCGGTTTTTCTCTAAAGGAGGCAGAGGAGATGATTAAAAAGGCAATTGAAATTAATCCCGAGGGAAAATTCTGGTATGGGGATACACTTGGCCTTATAAATCTAAAACAGGGTAGGTTTAATGAGGCGATAATAAACTTTGAAGAGTCAATAAGAAGTTCATCTGGCGAAACAAAGAATTTGAATATGGTGTATAAACACCTGATTGAATCTTATATAATGTTAGGTCTTAACAGATAGGAGCGATGATATGATAGAAAGATACCTACTCCCAAAGATGAAAGCTATATGGAGCGATGAGAATAAGTTTAAGAAGATGCTGGATGTGGAGATTTTAAGTTGCGAAGCCCTCTCTAAACTTGGAAAAATTTCAAAGAGCGATTTAGCTATTATAAAGAAGAAGGCGCGCTTTAACATAGACAGGATAAAACAGATAGAGGAAAAGACAAAGCATGATGTAGTGGCGTTTATTGAGAACATCTCTGAAAATATAGGTTCATCAGCGAGGTTTTTGCATATGGGGCTTACCTCAAACGATATCTTAGATACTACCCTTGCCTGTCAGATGAAGGCCTCCGGTGATGTCATAATAGATGACCTAAGGAAACTTTTAAATGTTATCTCAAAAAAGGCAAAAAAATACAAATATACTCCAATTGTCGGAAGAACACATGGAGTGCATGCGGAGCCGATTACATTTGGGTTAAAACTTGCTCTCTTTTATGATGAGACAAAAAGGAATTTAGAAAGGATGATTAAGGCAAAAGAGACGATATCCTTTGGAAAGATATCGGGTGCCGTGGGCACTTATGCAAATATTGAACCATATGTGGAAGAATATGCGTGTAAAAAACTGGGCATTAAACCAAGTCCTATATCAACGCAGGTTATATCTCGTGATAGGCATGCAGAGTTTTTATCAACCCTCGCCCTTATTGGCACAACCCTTGAAAGGTTTGCAACTGAGGTTAGGCACCTTCAGAGGACAGAGGTTTCTGAGGCAGAGGAGTTCTTCTCAAAAGGACAGAAGGGCTCATCCGCAATGCCGCACAAGAGAAATCCTGTAAATTCAGAAAGGATATGTGGCCTTGCGCGGCTACTTCGCGCAAATGCACAGGCGGCGCTTGAAAATGTAACCCTGTGGCATGAAAGGGACATAAGCCACTCCTCTGTTGAGAGGATAATTATACCCGACTCCTGCGCCCTTATTGATTTTATGCTAAATGAAATAACAAAACTGGTTGATAATCTTTTGGTTTATCCGGAGAATATGAAGCGGAATTTGGGACTTACGAGGGGAAGATTATTCTCCCAGCATGTGCTTTTAACCCTGATAGAAAGAGGGTTGAGCCGATTAGATGCCTATAGTATAGCTCAAGAGGCTGCTATGAGGTCTTATAATGAGAACAAAGATTTTAAAGAGATTTTGGAAAAGGATAAAAGAATAACAAATATTTTGTCTAAAACAGACCTTGGTAGATGTTTTTCTCTGAAATACCATATGCGGTTTGTGGACAAAATTTATAGGAGGGTGGGAATCTAATGCAAAAATTAAAACTAATCTATGAAGGAAAGGCAAAGAAAGTATATGAGACGGACGATGAAGACTTATTAATACAGGAATTTAAGGACGATGCAACTGCATTTGATGCTACCAAAAGAGGCACAATAGTT
>Ga0194125_10011659_pt1 | contig 11725 bp, 8 predicted proteins | sample TA2KigC250mmetaG_FD_148626 | JGI IMG/M metagenome (GOLD analysis project Ga0194125, IMG submission 148626) | Freshwater microbial communities from Lake Tanganyika, Tanzania - TA2015034 Kigoma Deep Cast 250m | ecosystem: Environmental > Aquatic > Freshwater > Lake | place: Tanzania: Lake... | reverse complement strand
CCTGATCGTGTGCATGAGCCGGGAGCCGTCTACGAGCCGGATCGGCAAAGGGCGGGGGATTAAGATTACGATTACGATTAGGAATTAACGACCTCATCAGAACTGCCATGCGCCCGGGCGGGCAATCCCCTTGGATTTATGTTTGACATACCGTTCAGAATCGGCGATTGTATGCGCGTGCTGAAGGGTTTTTCGGCGTTTCTCTTAAGGAAAGACGGATTATGATGAACAAATGCGTATGGATGGTTGCGGCCTGTGCGGTTGTCGTTTCGACGGTCACCGGTTGCAAGGACGAAGAGAAGTCGGCACAACTGGCTGGCGGCAAAACGCCTGTTGAGGTGGCCAGCATCGGTGAATCCGATGCACTTACCGATAACGAGCCTGTGGTGTCTTCTGCGGCAGATCCTGCCAAGGTGGTGGCTCGTGTTGGCACGTTCGATATCAAGCAGGCTGACGTGAACCAGATCATCGACCGCCAGATCGCCCAGTACGGCGACCGGGTTCCCGCGCAATTCCAGGCGCAGATGCGTGCCGAGATGCAGACACGAGCCATTGAAGGGCTGATCGCGCAGCGGTTGGTGCGCGACGAGATCGCCCGCCAGAAAATCACGGTGAGTGACGACGAAATGGGGAAACGGATTGATGAAATTTCAAAAGCACTCGAATCTCAGGGGAAGACGATCGATTCCGAACTGAAACTGCGCGGCATGGACATGAGTGGGCTGAAGGAGGACCTCACGGAGGGGATTCAGTTTGAAAAGATCGTGGAGGCATCGATGGGTGGCGCTCAGCCTGAAATCAAGGATGCCGACGCTCTGGCGTTTTACAACGAAAAGAAAACCCAGTATTTCTCGACCGAAGCGCAGGTGCAGGCGAGCCACATCTTGATTACGCCGGAACCCAAGGACGACGCCGGCTGGGCTGCGGCCAAGAATAAGATCGATGGCCTCGCCAAGGAATTGGCTGACGGAGGCGACTTTGCCGCATTGGCAAAAGCACACTCAGCGTGCCCGAGCAAGGAAAAGGGTGGCGATCTCGGGTCTTTCGGCCGCGGGCAGATGGTGCCAGAATTTGATGCGGCCGCATTTACGCAGGATCTGAATGTGGTCGGCGCACCTGTCAAGACCGAGTTCGGCTATCATCTGATCAAGGTGACCGCCAAGACGCCCGCAAGCGATGTCCCCTTCGCAGAGGTGAAGGAAAAGATTATCGAGTCGCTCAAGAACACGGCCAAGGCGAAAGCATACGAAACCTTCATCGAAGGTTTGAAGGCGAAAGCCGACATCACTCTGGTGGATTAGCAGGCTCTGTGGGCGCCGGGGCCTTCATGGGCGCCGGCGCTCTTGGCTGTGGTTTACATCGCTGTTTTTCCGATGTTGTCCCACGGCCAGATGCGTGACACGTCGGCCAGTCTGCCCGATCTGTCAAAGGCGACGCCTTCATCGAGCAGCAGGCGTCGTTTGTGTCCGGCTGCAGCTCCAGTCACCGCGTGGTTGAATCCACCCGCAGACAGCGTGCCCGTGATCACGCGATGACACGGCACATCAGGAGCGAACGGGTTGGCGCCGAGCGCCTGCCCGACCGCCCGAGACGAGCGGCATCCAATTCGGTGCGCGAGCCGTCCGTACGTGGTGACCCGTCCTGGTGGCACCTCCAATAGCGCCTCATACACACGCCTCTGAAAAGGCGTCACCCGGCTCCAATCGATTTGCATGGATGGCCCCTCTCCCGTCACGGCCCGCATCGGACCCGCCATAACCCGGCAAGCTCATCGATATAGTGATCGAGGTATTCCGGAGCGACGGCGGCCAGGTGGGGCATTCGGTACAGGTTGGGTGTCTGTAGCAGCGGCGAATCGGCGGGCACTGGCTCGCGGCTGAAGACATCGAGGCAGGCGGCGCGCATCCGTCCCTCGCGCAGCGCCCGCGACAAGGCGTCCTCATCGACCGCATTGCCGCGCCCAACGTTGTAGAGAACCGCCTGCGGAGGCATCAGCGCCAGTCTTTCAGCGTCCATCAGACGGTCAGTCTCAAAGCTACGCGGCAACACGAGGATCACATGATCGGCATCCGCCAGCTCCGCATTCAGGTGTGAGACGGGGAGAATGCGATCCTCCGGTCCCATCCAGAATGGCCTGGGGTCGGCCTCTGGGGTGCGCCGAATGCCTGTCACGCGAATACCAAACGGTTTCAGGAGTCGTCCCACCCATTCGCCAATCCGACCGAAGCCAATGATCACGGCATGCGTCCCGCGTACGCTCCTCAGGCGGGGTGCGAGGGCCTCGCGCGGCCAGATTTCACCCAACGTCTGCCGCCTGATACCCTCCATCAGTCCGCGGCTTTCACCCAGCACCATGGCCACCACGGTCTCGGCGATGAGGGTTCCATGGAACGTTCCGTAGGTCACCCGGATCCCCGGTCGGAGTGTCAACTGGAAATAATCATGCCCTGCCGCTGGCGTGGCCAGCCACTGAAGGCGGGGCGCGGCGTCGATCCACGCCTGACGGAAACGCCAGGCTATCCCCATCTCGGCGTCGGCCAGCCCACGCGCGAACGCATCCTCGGCGTCATACACCGTCACCGTCGCGCCCGGTAGCACCCGCCGCAATCGATCAGCCTGCGCGGCTGTCAGCGCGAATGCGGGAACGGCCGAACGCAACCAGACCGCAACCCGCCGAGGCCTTGTTTGCGCGACGGCATCCGAATTCATGGGCGCTCCATTTACCAAAACCGCCACCACCCGCCCTTTTTATTCTTCGCCTTCTCGCGCCGTGCGAGCGCATCATCCATCGCCATTTGTTGAAAGGGCTGCATCCGCCTGCTGGCGGATGTTACCGGATCGAGCAGTTGCTCCTGACCCAGGAACGTCACCCCTGCTTCCTCGGATTTGATCTGCGTCTTGACAAACACGTCGGGGGTGACGCGATGCACAATAGACAGCATCCCGTCGGGTGCGATATCCACTGTGGGCGCGGTGGTCCGCAGCACGGGCCCGAGGCTGTAGGTGCGCCAGATGCGAGTTTCCGGGTCATCCTTGATCTCCAGAAACAGCTCTTCCATCTGATTGCGCACCCAGTAGACGACCCTCATCTTCCGCTGGATCGGCGGCTGGCCGGGGAACACTTGGGACACACGGGCCAGCTCAAGACCGGGGACGATATCAAATGCCTTGGGGGACGATTCATAGCGTGTCCCGTCATGAATCGTCATCAGGCGAACGAGATAGCGTCCCGGATCACGCACCGGAAAGAAACGGGTAATTTCGACACGACCCTCCCAGACAGCGGTCGCCGGAAGGGTCATCTCGGCCATTACGGCCTTCGCGTCAAATGGTTCGATCGAATCCTGTTCGTGTCCCCGCGTGATGCGCAGCGTCAAATGCGACTCCGCCAGCCCGTCTCGGACCTCAAACGCCCGAGTCGTCCGGTTGTGTATGCGGATATCGGCCACAATCGGCTCGCCCGCCAGGTAAACCGTGTTGGGCGTACGGATCAGAAGTCCCATCTCCTGCGCGCTGCACCCGAGTGCAGCCCCGAGTATCCACGCACCTATTCCGGCCATCCTTCGTGCCATCCTACGCCCCCTCTCCACATCTGTTTGACTACACATCAGACACCCGTCCGTCGTAACTGACATCGACGCCGGCCGGCAGTTCAGACCGCAGCGTTTCATGATCCAGATCATGGCACAGGTGGATCAAGAAGGCGCGCGGCGCGCCGATCCGGCGCAGGCAGTCCAGCGACTCGTCCACGGTGAAATGCGTGGCGTGCGGCACATAGCGGAGGGCGTCCAGCACCATCAGATCAACTCCGCGCAGCGCCTCCACCGATTCCTCGGGCATGTGGTGACAATCGGGAACAATGCCCACCGCGCGCCCCCCCCAGTCAAACCGGAAACCGCACACCTGACCCTCGCCATGCGCCACCGGAATCGGCCGCACCCGCACATCGCCCACCATGAACGGCGCAGCGATTTCGCAAAACTTGGCCAGAGGCCTGTAAATCCCGGGCCTGCGTACCGTTTCCACATAGTTAAAGATCCGCCGGATTTCAGCCAGCGTCTCGCTTTGCGCATACACGGGGATCGCCTCTCCCTGCATCGTGTTGAAGCGGCGGATGTCGTCAAAACCGAAGACGTGATCGGCATGCGCGTGGGTGAACACGACCGCATCAATCCGGGGCACCTGAAACGTCAGCGCCTGTTCACGAAAATCGGGCGGGGTATCCACCAAGATTCGCGTCTCTCCAGCCGAAACATAAACGCTCGTCCGTCTCCGCCGGTTGCGGGGGTCAGCGGAATGGCAGACGGGACAGCGGCACCCAATCATTGGAATACCGACCGATGTGCCTGTTCCCAAAAACTGAATGTTAAAATCGCTTCCGGCCATGGTGTTTCCATTCGTCTCCAGAGAAGGGTGATAGTATAAGGCTTTCCATCGCGAAAACAAAGCGTTGGTTTCGCGCGGCTGATCGTTCGCAGGTGATCGTTCGCAGGGTTGACAACGGCTATTCATCCAAACTATAGTGTCTGGCAATCTATTTTGTGCGCTCCTTATGAATGTTCCATCCATCTTGATTGTCTCCATCGGCCTGATCTCAGGGGCGGCGCGGGCACAGATCCAGACTGCGGCTTCCAGCTCGGCGTCCTCCGCGACCAACGACTATTTTGCCTCCTACGGCATGATCTCCGTGGACTCCGATGAGACGGCTGAGGCACTGCAAGAACTGGTCGGATCGCGCGTCAAGCTCATCTATTACAAGCCCACTAACAAGCTTCTGGTCTACGGCCCTTCAGATGCTCATCGGCTCCTGCGGGAGGCGTTGCGCGGCCTGAACGCACCGCGACGCAACGTCCGGATCGACGTCTCCTTTGACGAGCAGCGCGACACCTCCGAAACGGAGGCATCGCTTCGCGGTTCCGGCCGCGTGGGGGTCACTCGCGCCGGGGTCGACGGCACCGTTCACATCACACCGCGGGTTGAGTCGCGCACGACCGCCACCACCGCGCAGACTCGCCAGCAGCTTCTGGTGCAGAGCGGCTCCGAAGCGTCGTTGCGGGTCGGTGAGACCGTTCCGTTCGTCGACGAGCTGATCGTTCTGGGCCGCCGTTACGGCTACATCTCCCATGAGGTGACGCTCCGTAACGCGGGGGCTTCACTGGACGTACGCGCCCGCGTCATCGGTGACGGACCCGAAGTACAGCTCACGCTGACGCCCGAACTCTCTGGGGTGTCCAGCGGCCGGTCGCAGCGGATCCGTTACACGCAACTGGCGACCACGTTGACCGTGTCTGACGGCGAGACCACCGCGCTCGCCTCATTCGGAGAGAACACCGACTTTTACAGGCTTTTCCTGGCGGGGATCGGCCGTACCCGTGATGCCTCGTCCATGCAGATCACGCTCCGAGTTACGATTGAGTCGCCGACCGGCTCCCCGGCGCCGGCAGGCGCGAGGTAGCCGCGACTTTCAGCTTTCAACTTTCAGCTTTCAACTTTCAGCTTTTAATCCTGGAGCCCCATGCCCAACTACGAATACGAAGCGTCAGACCCTGCTCGCTCCTGCCCGGCGTGCCTCAAAGGGATCGAGCATTTTCAGTCTCTCGATGCGCCACGGCTGACCGCCTGCCCGGAGTGCGGCGCGCCGATCCGCAAGCGGTTTTCCATACCGGCTATCGGCCGATCCCAAACCTCGCTGGATCAGCGTGCCAAGAATGCGGGATTCAGCAAGTTGAAGAAACTCGGCAAAGGTGAATACGAGAAACAGTACTGATCCCGCACCAAAGGCCTGCCATGGGAAAACCATTTGTCCATCTCCACGTCCACACCACCTTCTCGTTCCTAGATGGTGCCTGCCACGTCAAACCTCTGGTGAAGCGCGCCAAGGAGTTGGGCATGCCCGCCGTGGCCATGACCGATCATGGCGTCATGTACGGGATGATCGATTTCTACAAGGCCTGCCAGGACGAGGGCATCAAGCCCATCATCGGCTGTGAGATCTACATCAACGCCAGCAAACCGCGAACCGACCGCGATCCGCACACCCCCTATTGCCACCTCGTCCTGCTGGCCGAGACCGACGAAGGCTACCAGAATCTCTCGCGCATCAACACCATCGCCCAGCTCGAGGGCTTTTATTACAAGCCTCGCATTGACAAGGAAACCCTCCGAAAATACGCACGGGGTTTGATCGGGCTCTCCGCCTGCCTTCACGGTGAAGTCAACATGCCGCTGGCCGAGCAGCATCTTGGCGTGGCCGAAGCCGCTGCCCGCGAATACGCCGACATCTTCGGCCCCGGCAATTTTTTTCTGGAGATGCAGGACCATGGCATCCCCGAACAAAAGATCGTGAATGCGGGCGTCCGGGAATTGCGGCGCCGCACGGGCCTCCCCGCCGTGATCACCAACGACGTCCACTATCTCTACGAGAGCCACGCCGAGGCTCACGAGGTGATGCTCTGCATCCAGACGTCCACGACGATGAGCGATCCCAAGCGCATGCGCTATGCGACCAACCAGTTCTATTTCAAGACGCGCGAGGAGCTTGAGCGGCTGTTTCCAAACGACGCCGACGCTCTGGATGCCACCGCCTCCATCGCCGAGCGCTGCCACGCCACGATTCCCCTCGGCAACTTGGCCAGCCACTTCCCTGCCTACGACATCCCCCGCGGCTTCGCCACCCCCAAGGACTATCTCGCACACCTCGGCCGCGAAGGGATGCGGCAGATTTACGGTATCGCCGACTTTGACCACCCCAGAGACGAGCGCGAGCGGATGCTGATCGACCGGTTCAATTACGAGGTCGGCGTCATCGAAAAGACGAACTTTATCAGTTACTTCCTCGTGGTCGCCGATTTCGTCCAGTGGTCCCGCCTCCACGGCGTGCCTGTCGGTCCCGGCCGCGGCTCGGGCGCCGGCTCCATTCTCTCCTATGCCCTCGGCATCACGCAGATCGACCCGATTCGCTTTGACCTCATCTTCGAGCGCTTCCTGAACCCCGAGCGCGTCTCTCCGCCTGATTTCGACATCGACTTCTGCCAGGCCCGCCGGGAACGGGTCATCACGTATGTCCGCGAGAAATACGGAAAAGATCGCGTGGCGCAGATCGTCACATTCGGCCAGCTCGGCGCCAAGACCGTCATTCGCGACGTTGCGCGTGTCCTCGAAATCCCGCTCGACAAGGCGAGCACGTTCTCCAAGCTGATTCCCGAAGATCCGAAGATGACCCTCGCCAAGGCCAAAACCGACAACCCACAATTCGACGCCCTCTGCCAAACCGACCCCGACCTGCGCCGGATCATGAAATATGCCGAGGTGCTGGAAGGGCTTTATCGCGGAGCTGGCGTCCATGCCGCCGGCGTGGTGATCGGAGACAAGCCGCTGATCGACATCGTTCCCCTCGCCCGCGACAAGGAAGGCGCGCCCGTAACCCAATACGCCAAGGAGCCGATCGAGGCGTGCGGCCTGCTGAAAATGGACTTCCTCGGCCTCAAGACCCTCACCGTCCTTCACGAATGCCTTGCCCTCGTGCACGATCTCCACGGCCTCTCGATCGACTTGGCGACCCTTCCTCTGGACGACGCCGAAACCTTCGCTCTGTTCCAACGGGCTGACACGATTGGCGTTTTTCAACTCGAGTCTGCGGGCATGCGCCGCATTCTGGCCGACCTGCAACCGGCCTGCATCGGCGAGATCATCGCCATCCTCGCCCTCTACCGTCCGGGCCCCATGGACATGATCCCGGCCTTCATCAGGCGCAAGCGGGGCGAGGAGCCCATCGTTTACGACCATCCCCTCCTGGAGCCGATCCTCAAGGAGACCTATGGCGTCATGGTCTACCAGGAGCAGGTGCAGCGTGCCGCCCATGTCCTCGCCGGCTATTCGCTCGGGCAGGCCGATGTGCTCCGGCGCGTCATGAGCCGGAAGAAAAAGGAGGATATGGCTAGGGAACGGGCGCGCTTTATTGACGGCTGCGCCACAACCGACGGCATCCCCGAGGAACAGGCGGGGCAGATCTTCGACAACATCGAAAAGTTCGCTGGCTACGGTTTCAACAAGGCTCATGCCGCAGCCTATGGCATCATCACCTATCAGACGGCCTACTTGAAGGCGCACTACCCGGCCGAATACATGTGCGCTCAAATCTCCTCCGAAATCGGCAATTTTGATAAGCTTCCCGGCTTTGTCGGCGCGGCGGAAGCCATGGGCATGACCATCCTCACCCCCTGCATCAATCGCTCGGCCTCGCGATTCATGCCGGAGAAAAGCGCCGACGGCAAAGATGCCATCCGCTACGGTCTGGGCGGCATCAAGAGCGTCGGCGAGATGGCCGCCGAAGCGGTCATCGCAGAACGCACGCGCAGCGGTCCCTTCAAGTCGCTCGTCGACTTCTGCACGCGCGTGAGCACCGCCGCCGTCAACAAGCGGGTGCTGGAGGCGCTCATCCGCACCGGGGCTATGGACTGCCTGGGGATGCACCGCGGCCGCCTGCTCGCCGGGATCGACACCGCGCTGGCACGGGCCGCCGACAAGATCCGCGAGCGCGCGAGCGGACAAGGCAACCTCTTTGCCGCTCTGGGCGACACCGCAACGGGGCAGGACGTGGCACTCGGCGACGACCTGCCCGATGCGCCGCCTCTCGCCAGCAAGACCATGCTGGCCGCCGAGCGTGAACTGCTCGGCATCTACATCTCCGGACATCCGCTTGACCGTTTCCGCCCGCTGATGCGCGATTTTCAAACCACTACGCTCAGCCTTCTGGACGGCATCCCCGAAGGCAAGGAAGCCCGTGTCGCGGGTCTCGCATCATCGGTGCAGAAGCGCATCTCGCAAAAGACCAAGGAGCCGTGGGCGATCATTCAGATGCAAGACGGCGAGACCCTGGTCGAGGCGCTGGCCTATCCCGAAACGTATCGTGACTTCGAGGCCGCCTGCCAGCCCGATCAGCCGCTATTGATCTGCGGCGTTACCAAGAAGCGCGACAATCAGAGTCAGATTATCGCCCGCGAGATCTACCTGCTGAGCGATGCGCCGGGCGTATTTGCGGAGAAAATTCTGGCTCTGATTCGGGTGAACACGGAAACTGATCAGACGCTCGAGCGCTTCCAAGCGCTAGTAAAGGCCCACCCTGGCAAGACGCCGCTGCTGATGTGCCTGCGTTACCCGGCGGGTCACAAGGTCGTGGTCGGGGCTGGCCCCACGGTCAGTGTCGCACCAACCGCTGAGTTTGTCGCCGAGGCCGAAAAACTGCTTGGCCGCAACTCCGTCCGTTTCAGCCCCCGTCCCGATGTCTTTAAAAACCCGCCCCGGCGACGCTACAACCGCCCCGGCGGGGCTCTTTAACCGCATCCCGGACAGGGTGCCGCAATGATCTTCTTGGTCATGCCTATCGTCTCCGGCCAACAACTTTGCTGACAGCCAAGAAGCGCCGACCCCGACGCCGATGGTGCCATCTCCAAAATGAGAATTGCTGGCGTTCCGTCCGGGCGCATCCCCGTTTCGGTACTTTCCCAGCAGCGCGGGCGTCCCGCCCGCACTCCCATCAAGAACGCATAAAGTCAACGAAACAGGGATGCGCCCGTTCTGTCTGGACTGCCGATTCCGAACTCGACGCCGCTGGGTGTATTCGTCCATAATGTACCTATTTCAAGTTGAGATCAGTCGTGAAGCGGACCTATCGGCACATTTCCTGCTGTCTCGATAACAGATGCGAAGTGGCGAATATTTTTGTGGCGGAACTGGCGTGACGCATGCCTTGCGTCTGGCGCTGCTGCTCGCATGCGGGATCGCCGCACAGGGATTGGCGAGCGACCGCGTGATGCCGATGCTCCTGGATCGGCCCTCAGGGAACAATCCGCAGCACGTAGTGCTGTCTTGCCGGATGCAACTTCCGCAGATTCCCGCAGAGGCGGTCTGGATGGCGCAGAACCCATCCGACTGGTTGGACGCTGATCGGCTACGCTTCAGCGTCGTCTGGCCGGAAAGCGGTCCGACGAACATTCAGGCGCTGGTCTGGTTGATAGATCGTGACGACCGCTGGTACCAATTTCTCCTTGAGACGAACCTCGCGTCTGGAACCAGGTCCTACGAGGTTCCCCTCGCTCAAACCGCAGTGGGCTGGCAAGGCGTGGGTCATGCCGCGCCTTGGCATTTTCGCACCCGGCTCAATCCCAAGCAGGCGGGGGTACGTATTTTTGGCAACGAATCTTTCACGGGAAACTGCGTTCTCGTGTCGGCAGATCTGGTTGCTTCGGAACAAGATCCGGGAAAGCCCGTCATCACCAATCTGCGGCCCAACGCGCGCACCGTCCCCCGCCGCGGCCTCTTCGAGTTGCGATTCGATCTGTCCGACCGCTATGCCGACCCCTTTGATCCTGGGGTGGTGGATGTGACGGCGGATTTTGCCGCTCCAGACGGATCGATCACCCGTGTGTCTGGTTTCTACTATCAAGACCACTACCGCACCGTCAATACGGTGGAGGAACGTATCGAGCCCCAGGGCCGCCCGGAATGGCGGGTCCGCTACGCCCCTGCCACCAACGGGGAGCATTCCGTCACCCTCCGCGTGCGCGACCGCTGGGGCGAGGACACCGCCGCCCCGCTTTCATTCACGGTTCGTGAGCCCGAAAATCCGTCTTCATTCATTCGCGTCTCGGCCGCCGACCCCCGCTATTTCGAGACCGAAGACGGCGCTTTCTTCTATCCAATCGGGCACAATATCCGCTCCCCATTTGACACCCGCATGGATGATCAGTTCCCCTGGCGCTTCCGCCATCCGACCGGATCATCCGCCTATAAAGACTATTTTGCAGACATGCACAAGGTGGGCGAAAACTTTGTTGAGATCTGGATGAGCGCCTGGTCGCTCGGCATCGAATGGAGCCCGGTCATTCGCGGCTACCACGGCGCGGGCGATTACCGGTTGGACAACGCATGGGATCTGGACCGCGTCCTCGAATGGGCGCGCGCCTCCGGCATCCGCGTGAACCTGGTTCTCAACAATCACGGGCGTGTCAGCGCCTGGTGCGACCCCGAATGGCAGGACCACCCCTACAACGCGAACCGCGGCGGGTGGTGCCAGAACGTCATGGAGTATTTCACGCACGAACGATCCATAGAAATGACTCAGCGCCTCCACCGCTATCTCGTCGCCCGCTGGGGCTGGGACTCCACCGTCTTCACGTGGCAGCTGTTCAGCGAATTGGACCTTGCGGGCCCCAGTTCCAAGCAGCGCGGCAGCGGCGATCCCCGCGTCGTCGCCTGGCACCGTGTGATGGCCGACCATCTTCGCGCCATCGACCCCAACCACCGTCTCGTCTCGACCCACGTTTCGGGTGATTACAAGGTCCAGAACCCGGAGCTTTGCAAACTGCCCCCGCTTGACCACTGCGCGGTCGACGCCTACCACACCGGCCCGCCCCACCAGATCGTGAATCTCATCACAGAAACCGCCCAATTCAACAATCCTTTCGGCAAGCCGGTTCTGATCACGGAGTTCGGTGGATCGCCCATGGCTGCGGGCGCCGAACACCTGCGTCAGGAGCACCACGCCGCGCTGTGGTCCGCGACCGCCTCGCCCGTCGCCGGCACGCCTCTCTTTTGGTGGTGGCATGTGATTGACGAGCTGAACCTCTACCCGGCTTATGCCGCGATCCAGTGCTTTATGAAGGATGTGGACAAGCGGGACCCCGAGATGGTGCGGGTCCATCCAACCCTCCAAACGGAAGACTCG
>Ga0194125_10011657_pt1 | contig 11726 bp, 8 predicted proteins | sample TA2KigC250mmetaG_FD_148626 | JGI IMG/M metagenome (GOLD analysis project Ga0194125, IMG submission 148626) | Freshwater microbial communities from Lake Tanganyika, Tanzania - TA2015034 Kigoma Deep Cast 250m | ecosystem: Environmental > Aquatic > Freshwater > Lake | place: Tanzania: Lake... | reverse complement strand
GCCGCGATGGCCGCGGTGTTGATCGGCGGACTCCTGTAGCCGCGGGCGGAGACCGCGGCATATCGTCGGGCCCGTACCCCATGCGCGGCGGTCGGGTACGGACGGGATGAGAACCACCCATGACACGATCCGTCACATGCCCGCAGGCGGCATGCCGGTGTTAATTAACTCCGACATCGTCGGCGAGACCATCACCACGCGGCGTCGCGCGATGACGGGGCTGCCGGCCCGGCCGCTCGGAAGGTTGCGGACCCGCATCTGGAGCCCATGCGCGGGCATGATGCCCCCAAGGCGTCCGGCGGGCTTCCACGCTCTGTCCCCGCGCCAGCATCGATCCACCTCTCGCGAGTCATCCCGACAGGGTGTCGGTGTTTATTAACTCCGACACCCTGCCACCCCACGAAACGTCCAAGGGTTGGACCGGCGCCCTTGCGGGCCGTCCAACCCCTGGAACCCCTCCCCCTCCCGCGCGAGCGGGAGGCCCTGTCGACTATCCGTACAGCGGGCCGAAGTTCGCGCAGGCGCGGTAGTCGGCGCCCTGCGGATCCTGCGCGCCGAACAGCCCCCACGCGCTCGGGCGGAACACCTGCTCCTCGGCGACGTTGTGCATCGCCACCGGGATGCGCAGCACGGAGGCCAGCGCGATCAGGTCCGCGCCGACGTGGCCGTAGCTGATCGACCCGTGATTGGCGCTCCAGTTGTTCATCACGCTGTAGACGTCGGCGAACGGACCGCTGCCGGTCAGGTTCGGCACGAACCACGTCGTCGGCCAGGTCTGGTTGGTCCGCTTGTTCAGCGTCGCGTGCACCTTCGCCGGGATGTCCACCGACCAGCCCTCGGCGATCTGCAGCACGGGGCCGAGGCCCTGGACGAGGCTCACGCGGCTCATCGTCATCGGCATGCCGCCCTTGGAAAGGTAGCACGACGAGAATCCGCCGCCGCGGAAGTACTCGGTCACCGCCGCGGGCCAGGTCGTGGCCTTGAGGCACTTCTTCGCCTCGGCCTCGCTGATCTCCCAGAACGGCTTCATCACGGGCTTGCCGCCGCGCGTCTGCTCGCCGGTGCCGTCGAGCGTCGCCGCGCCGGAATTGATCAGGTGGATGAGGCCGCCCGCGGCGCGACCACCCAGTTTGTGGCCCGTCACGCGCTTCACGGCGTCGGCGCTCCAGAAGGTGCGCACGTCGGCGAAGATCTGCGCCGTGTTCGTCAGCAGGTAGCCAAAGAGCATCGCGGCGCCGTTGAGGCAGTCGTTCTCCGTCGCGAAGACGTACGGCGCGCGGACGCCGTTCCAGTCGAACGACGAGTTCAGGATCGCCTCCATGAAGTCGCCGTTCGGGAAATGGTCGGTCCAGTGCCGCTGGCCCTGAAAGCCGCCGAAGATCGCGTTGTGCCCGAGGGCCTCCTCGCCGAAGCCGGCGTCGGCGAGACGAGGATTGCCGACCATCAGGTCGCGCGCGATCATCGTCATCTTGACGACCATCTCCCACTCGCGGTCCTTCGTCCGGGCGTCCTTGCGGCTGCCGGCCTTGTTGACGTCCTCGCCCTCGGGGCAGTTCGCCCGGGTCCAGGCCAGCGCGCGCTTGTACTCCTTCCCGTCGTAGATCCTCTCGTCGACGCGGCGGACAATCTCCGACATGTCGACCGCCTCGACGCGGATGCCGAGGTACTGCTCGAGGAACGGCTGGTCGACGATCGACCCGGCGATGCCCATCGAGGTGCCGCCGAGGGACAGGTAGGACTTGCCGCGCATGATGGCGGCCGAAAGCCCCGCCTTCGCAAACCGGAGCAGCTTCTCCTGCACGTCCGCCGGGATCGAGGTGTCGCCACGGTCCTGCACGTCCCGCCCGTAGATGCCGAACGCGGGCAGTCCCTTCTGGTTGTGGCCCGCCAGCACGGCGGCGAGGTAGACGGCGCCCGGCCGCTCGGTGCCGTTGAAGCCCCAGACGGCCTTCGGCATCAGCGGATCCATGTCCATCGTCTCGCTGCCGTAGCACCAGCAGGGCGTGACGGTCAGCGACACGCCGACGCCCGCGCGCGCGAACTTGTCGGCGCAGGCCGCGGCCTCGGCGACACCGCCGATGCAGGCGTCCGCGATCACGCACTCCACCGGCGTGCCGTCGGGATAGCGGAGATTCGCGGAAAGGAACGACGCGGCGGTCTTCGCCATCGTCATGACCTGCGCGTCGAGCGATTCGCGGACGCCGCGGCGGCGGCCGTCGATGGTCGGCCGGATGCCGATCCGGGGGAACTGTCCGATCCAGCGGGACTGGGATGTGCTCATCGGTGAATCCTGTCAGGGTTTCAGGTGTCAGTCTTCAGGTGCCAGGAGATCCAGGTTCCGAGGTTCACACGACGGACGCAACAGCGCGCCGCCGGCTTCCCTGACCCCTGACACCCGACACCTGACACCTCTTCTCCGTTACTGCTTCGGTTCGAGTTTGATCGTGCGGACGTTCACGGGCTTCCATCCCGCGGCGACGGCCTCAAGGCGCAGGACCTGCGCGCCGGCGGGCAGGTCGATCGTGCCGCCCTTGACGTTCTTGTACTTCTTGTAGTCGCCGGTGTCGGACACGGCGATCTCGATGCGCTTGTCGCCGGCGACGAGGACGACCTTGGACGCACCCTGTCCGGCGGCATCGAACGAGACGTTGTAGGTGCCGGCCTTGTCCGTCTTGATCCGCCACGAGGCCGAATCCTTCGGGTTGAGCCAGTAGCCAAGGTTCAGGTTGACGTGGCCCTCGGACTTGAGTTGGCCGAGGGTCTCGGCGTTCTCGGGGCGGAGCAGGATCGAGCCGTCCTTCTCGGCCATGCCGACGAACGGAGCCGTCTCGACCTCGCCGCTGACGTCGAGGACGACGACCGAGGCGATCTTGTCCGGCGCATCCTTCGACACGGCGATGACGACGTCCTCGCCGTTCCGTGTCACGTCCAGCGGCGAACCGCAGGCGAGCATCTTCGCCTTGCCCGGCTTGTTCTTCAGGCCGGGGATGACGAGCTTGCCGTCGGCCGGCCAGTCGAACACATGCAGGAAGAGGGTCGTCGTCCGGCCGAAGAGGCCGCCCCGGACCTTCCGCGTGCAGCGGCCCCACGGCAGGTTGCGGAAGGGGCTGGCCGAGGTCCCGTAGATGGCCTCGCCGTTGACCTTCATCCACTCGCCGACCTGGGTCAGGCGCTCGATGCTCGGCTGCGGGATCTCGCCCTCGGCGGTCGGGCCGACGTTGAGCAGGAAGTTGCCGCCCTTGCTGACGATGTCGCAGAGCTTGCGGATCAGGTCCTCGGTGCTCTTCCAGTTCTGGTCGTAGCTCTTGAAGCCCCACGTGTCGTTCATCGTCATGCAGACCTCCCAGTCACGGCCCTTGAAGCCGGTGGCGGGGATGTACTGCTCGGGGGTCTCGGTGTCGCCGTGGTAGTTCCCGCCGAGGCGGTTGTTCGAGATGATCCCGGGCTTGAGGGCGAGCAGCGCGTGCAGCGGCGCGGCGCGCTCGGGGGTCATCCATGTCGGGGTGTCCCACCAGAGGATGTCGGGCTGGATGGTCGTGAGGATCTCGCGCGTCTGCGGGATGGCGATCGTCTTGAGGTACTGGTCGAAGTCCCCCTTGTTCGCCTCGTCCCAGCTCTCGCCCTCCTTGTAGCCGGACTTGGCGCCGCCCGGATGGGTCCAGTCCTGCGCCTGCGAGTAGTAGAGACCGAACTTGAGCCCCTGCTTCCGCGCCGCATCGGCCAGCGGCTTGATCAGGTCGCGCTTCGCGCCCGCCGCGTCCACGGCGTCCCACGTGCTCGCCTTGGAATCGAACAGCGCGAACCCGTCATGGTGCTTCGACGTGATGACGATGTACCGCATGCCGGCCTTCTTCGCCAGCGCGGCCCAGGCGTCGGGATCGTACTTCGACGCCGTGAACTTCGGCGCGAAGGCCTTGTACTCCGCGACCGGGATCTTGCCGCGGTTCATGATCCACTCGCCGATGCCGCCGATCTGCTGGTCCTTGTAGGTGCCGGCCGGAACGGCGTAGACGCCCCAGTGGATGAACATCCCGAACTTGTCCTCGCGGAACCAGGCCATCCGCGCGTCGCGCGCCGCCTTCGATTCCTCCGCCACCGCGGGCGCTGCTTGTGCGGCCGCGGGCGCCGCCTGAGCGGCCGCGGGGGCCGCGCCGGATGCCTTGGACCACCGCACGGGCGCCCGCAGATCCGCACCGAACGCCGCCGTCGAGACCGCCGCGACCGACAGGGCCGCCCACCTTCCGTGATTGCTCATGCGTGCATACTCCCCATGTTGCGGAGGACATCATGCCCCCGGCCGCGTCCCGGGGCAATCGCCGGGCTTGACTTGGAGGTGTCATTTCTTGACCTTCGATTCCGGCGCACGGGACGGAAGAGCGCCACGGATTCCACGGAGGGCACGGATGACACGGATGAAGACGAAGGGCGCCCCGCGGGCCGGCCGGGAGGCCGGGGGCGGCTTCGGCCCCGCGGACCGTGCGGCCGGGGGAACCCCGGACGGCGCCGGACCGGCCGCCGTCGAGCCGAGCTACTTCAGCGCACGGGTTTCGTCCGCGCGCCGGTTCTACCTGCGCCTCGCGCCGGGCCGCGGGCGGCCGCTGACGGTGGTCAGCGGGGGCTGGGAGCAGTGCCGCCCGGACTACGCGATCCGGCGCCCCGGCTTCCCCCACCCCACGCTGGAGTTCGTCGCGCGAGGCGCCGGCGAACTGCGGCTCGGCGGGAAGTCCTGGACCCTGGCCCCGGGAACGGCGTTCGTCTACGGCCGCGGCGTCGCGCACCGGATCCGCACGGACCCGGCCGCGCCGATGCTCAAGTACTTCGTCGTCTTCGCGGGTTCCGAGGGGCGCGCCCTGCTGCGCACGTGCGGGCTGAAGCCGGGCACCGCGTGCCGCGTCGCCCGGCCCGAACCGGTGCAGCAGGTCTTCGACGACCTGATCGACCACGCCCTCGGCGACCACCCCGACCGGCAGCGGCTCTGCGGCGTCGCGCTGGAGTACCTGATCGCGCGGATCAACTCGCTCGCGGTCCCGCCCGACGCGGGCGACACCCGGTCGCTGGCGACCTACCAGCGATGCCGGGCCTTCATCACCGCCGAGTACCTGCGCGTGCAGTCGCTGGCGGCCATCGCGGCGGCCTGCCACGTGGACGGCGCCTACATCTGCCGCCTGTTCCGCCGCTACGGCCGCGAGAGCCCGATCCAGTTCCTGCGCCATCTGCGCCTGAACCGTGCCGTCGACCTGCTGCTGAACCACGGCCGGATGGTCAAGGAGACCGCCTCCGAACTGGGGTTCAGCGATTCGCACAATTTCTCCCGCGCCTTCCGGAAGGCCTTCGGCGTCTCGCCCGCGCGGCTGAAGCGCGGCTGACCCGGACGTGAAACTCCGCCCCTTTCGGCTCGGCCCCGCGCCGGCCGGCGGGTAGATTCCCGCTGGTTGGGCGTCCAATCCCGCGCCGGGCGCGGAAGACGGGGAGGACGGACATCGCCATGGCGGACGACGACAATCAGCGGCACTTCCTGTCGCACTTCCTGCGGCACCAGGACGACATCCGCGCGGTCATCGCGTCGATGGTGCGCGACCGGACCGCGTGCGACGATGTCTTCCAGGAGGTCGCGCTCGTCCTCTGGCGCAAGTTCGACGAGTTCGACGCCACCCGGTCCTTCGGCGCATGGGCCCGCGGCATCGCCGTGCGGAAGGTCCTGCAGTCCTTCGACAAGACCCGCCGCACCCCCGTCCCCTTCGCGCCGGAGACGATCGATGCCATCCTGGCGGCCTTCGACGCCGAGGAACCCGACGGCTCGCCCCGCGACGCCGCGCTCGTCACCTGCATCGGCAAGCTCCCGGAGAAGTCGCGCAGCCTCGTCGCCCTGCGGTACGACGAGGGCCTGAGCCTCGATGCGATCGCCCGCCGCATCGCCAGCACGCTCGACGCGGTCAACAAGGCGCTCTCGCGGATCCGGTCGGCCCTGCGGGACTGCATCGAACGCGAGGTCGCGGAGGCCGGCGGATGAAGACGCGCGAGCCCGACGAACTGGATTCGCTGATCGACCGTCATCTCGACGGCCTGCTCGATGACGCCGGCCGGGCGCGGCTCGACGGCCTGCTTCGCGCCTCCCCCGACGCCGCCCTCCGGTTCGCCCGCGCGGTGCGGATGGATGAACGTCTCTACCGGCATTTCCACCGGCGGCAGGCGCTCGACCTCGCCCGCTCCCGGCTCGTTGCGTCGGATGTTCCGAGGGTCGTGCGCCTCACGCGCCCCGAGTGGCTGCGCCGCGCGCGCGAACACGCGTGGGGTCCCGCGGCCGCCATCGCCCTTCACGCCGCCCTCCTGCTCATCCTGATCCGCTGGGTCGTGGTCACACCCCCGCCGACCACCGGCGACGGTGTCGAGATCACGCTCGCCGACCGCCCCGATGGCGCGCCGCTGGACCGCCGGCCCGTCCTGCCGGAGGACCCGGGCGGCCTCACCCTTCGCGTACCCGGCCCTTCGATCGCCGGCCCGCCGCCCGCGGAGATCGAGCCCCCGGGCGTCGCGGACCTCCGCGTCGCCTTCCTGCCGCTCGACGCCAACACGGCGGCGGCGGTCGCCGATCCGTCCCGGCTGGCCCACCCGCTCGTCGCCGGGCGGTTCGGCGCGGAGCGGGCACGCCGCGCGGCCCTCCACGGCGGCCCGTGGTCGGCCGCGGCGGACCGCACGACCTCCAACGCCGCCGCGTGGCTTGCATCGACGCAGTCCGCCGACGGCGCGTGGCACGAGGAGGGCTCCGAGGACGAGGCCCTGACGAGCCTCGTCCTGCTCGCCCTCATGGGCCGCGGCGAGACGCCCGTCCATGGCGCTCACCGGGCCGCCGTGCGCTCCGCCCTGCAGCACCTGGCGACCCAGCGCCCCGAGGCGCTGTCGCCCCGTACGGCCGCGCTGCGCCTGTGCGCCCTCGCGGACGCGGTCGCCCTGACCCGCCTCCCGGCCCTGCTGACACTCCTGGATGGCGCCGTCGCCGCCGCCCTGGACGCCGAACGGCCCGGCGGTGGCTGGGCCGGCCGGGCCCCCGCCGCCGACCCTCTCGTCACGGCATGGACCGTCGAGGCCCTTCGGATCGCATCGGCCTCGGGCATCGACGACCCGCGGCTTGCGCCGGCCCTGCTCCGCGCCGCCGGCGCCCTCGACGCCACGGCGAACCCGACGAGCGGCCTGCTCTACTACCCCGCGCCCGAGCGCCAGGGGCCGCTGGCCCAGGCGGAGACCGCCGCATCCCTGCTCGCACTCCAACTCGCCGGAGAGGCCTCCGGGGCGCGCCTGCAGCGCGGCCTGCGCGCTCTCGACGCCATGAGCCCGTCGTGGCCCGGCGCCGACCAGCCGGCCGCCGCGGTGGAAGCCCTCTACTTCGCCACCCGCGCCCGATTCAACGAAGGCGGCGGGGGGTGGATGAAGTGGATGGCCGGGCTGGCGCCGGCGATCGTGGATTCCGTCCGGACCGGGGAACTGAGGAGCGGCGCTCACCCGATCCGCACGACGGCCCTCGCCGTGCTGATCCTGGAAATGCCGTCGCGCTATCCGCCCGCAAGCCGGTGGCCCGTCGCCGCGGGGATCCCCGCCCTCGAGACCTTCCTGGCCATGACCCGCCCGGGACGCACGCCGCAGGTCTCCCCGGCGCTGTGACGCGATCGCCGGACCGGCGGACGCCACCGGTCAGGCGGGGCGGGATCCCGCGCGATCCGGCCGGCCGGGTGCGCGCCGCACCCGCGCAACTGCGAGGGCTCCAGCGTCCACCTGCGACTCCGCGCTCCGCCGACCGGTTGTTACCACGACGTCGAGGAAGATCCGTCTGTCCTGCCGGCGGCCGAAGCCCGGGTATCAAAGATGGGAAGCCCCCTGAAGAAGTCGGGAATGGACGGGTCGCGGGAGATCGAGCGCCGGAGCCCGGCAGGTCCCCGTCCCCTCCGAAGGACCCGGCCGGCTCAGACCCACCACAGCACGCCGGCCGCGGTCAGGATCAGCAACACGCCAACGGCGATTCCGCTGGGAATCCGCTGTCTTCCGGACCTCCCCGCCCCTCGAATACGATTCGGAGGCCGCAGTCCCGGTTTGCGACGGTAGAGCGCCTCGCACTGGCGAACGGGGCAGTCATAGAAACCGCGAGTCGCATTCATGCCCGACGGTGCAGCACGAATCGTGCCGCCCCCGCACGGCTACGACCCGGACTACGGAGCGGAACGGACGTCCAGGCAGCGCAGAACCTCGTGATGACGCAGGTAGAGGCGCCCCTCGAGAAGAACCGGATGCGCCCAGCAATCGCGCGCCGGCTTCCCCGGCGGCGCCAGGCGGTACCGGCCGTGGATCCGGAAGGCGCCCTCCCCGACCTCCACGAGAAAGACATCGCCGGACTGTGTCACGCAGATGAGCCGGCCGTCGGCATGGATCGAGGCCCCCGCGCTCATCTCCCGCGTCTCGAAGACCTCCGCCCCCGTCGCCGGATCGACGCACACCCAGCGGTTCGCCTGGCGGTAGTGCGGACCGACCATCCGGTCGCCGACGACCGTGAGACCGTGCTGCCCGGTGTCGAGCGGTGATGTCCACACCGTTTCCACGGCCACGGCGTCGCCGCCGTCCCGGATGCGGAACATGCGGCCTCCGCCCGAGCCGTCCGGTCCGGTTGCGAACACGCAATCCCTCCACAGCACCGGCGTGGCGGCGAGCACGCGGTACCGCGTCGGCATCGGCCGCGTCCACAGCAGCCGCCCCGTGTCGGCGTCCACGCCGAAGGCATGCCGGTTGGAGCAGTTGACGATGTGCCGGCGCGTGCCGAGGCGGAAGAGGATCGGCGAGGCGTAGCCCGCCGCGTCCGCCTCCCCGGCCGGCTCCGGCAAGCGCTCGAGGGCCGCCGATGGCGACGGCCCGAGCAGGAGCGGCTCGCTCTGCCATACGGTGGCGCCGGTCTTGACGTCCAACGCCGCCATCAGCGCCTTCGCGCCGCCGGCGGTGACGATCACGCGCGGGCCGTCCACCAGCAGGCACTCGCTGAGCGCCCACGTGATGTTCCGGCCCTCGAACCGGTCGAGGACATTGACCGCCCACAATTCGCGACCCGAATCCGCGGCAAAGGCCGCCACGCGCCCGTGCGCGTTCAGGTGGAAGACCCGTCCGCCGGCCACCGCGCAGGCCGCCCGCGCCCCGGGCCACGACCCCGTCCATGCCGCTCCGTTCGTTGCCTGCCAGACCGTGCGGCCCTGCAGGTCGAGGGCGTGAATCACAAGGGCGTCGTTCGCGTCGCCCGTGACATAGATCCGGCCGCCGGAGATCACGGGGGACGACCAGCCCCGCCCGAGGTTCGTCACCGACCACAGGACCGCCGGCCCGCCCTCCGGCCATTCGCGGAGAAGCCCCGTCTCGAGGCTCACGCCGTCGCGCCGCGGCCCCCGCCACTGCGGCCAGCCCGGCTCCGGCGACGCGATGAGCTCACCCGCCGGCGCCGCGGCCTCCGCCCCGACCGCCCCCACACACCCCATCAGGATTAGTATCCACCTCTTCATTGGACGTTGGCCGTTGGTTGTTGGCTGTTGGTTGCTGGCTGCTGGTTGCTGGCTGCTGGCTGCTGGTTGTTGGCTGTTGGCTGTTGGTTGTTGGTTGTTGGCTGTTGGCTGTTGGTTGTTGGTTGTTGGCTGTTGGCTGTTGGTTGTTGGTTGTTGGCTGTTGGCTGTTGGTTGTTGGTTGTTGGATGTTGGACGTTGGTCGTCGGCCGTTCGATGTTCGTTGTTCGATGTTCGGTGTTCGATGTTCGATGTTCGGTGTTCGCCTCTCGCTGCCAGCCTCGTCCTACTTCAGTTCCGGGAATGCCGCCGTGACATCGAGCGCGTCCCCGGTCTCCTTCTGCAGGCCGAGGAACGCGGCGAAGAGCTTCTTCATGACGGGTCGCGACGCGGGATCGCCGGCGAGGTCCTTCGTCTCGAGCGGATCGGCCTTCAGGTCGAACAGCATCGCACGGGGCACCGCCGGGTAGAGCACCAACTTGTGCGTGCCGTCGGTCACCATGCGCTGGCCTTTGATGTACGCGGAGTAGAGATGCGGCCGGTGCGCGGCCTTCGCATCGGCCAGCAGCGGCCGCAGGCTGCGGAACGCCATGCCGTCGGGCGCCTGCGCCCCGGCAAGGTCGAGCGCGGTCGCCATCAGGTCCTGCATGTAGACGGGCGCATCGCGGCGCGCGCCTTTCGGAACGCCCGGGCCGGCGACGACGAGGGGCACGCGCATGCTGTGCTCGTACATGTTCTGCTTGCCCATCAGGCCGTGGCGCCCGATCGCCAGCCCGTTGTCGGCCGAGAAGAAGATCCAGGTGTTGTCCGCGCGGCCGCCGCGCTCGATCGCGTCGAGCACGCGGCCGATCTGCGCGTCGAGGTGGGTGATGATCGCGTAGTACTCGCGGCGGTGGGTCTGGATCGCGAAGGGGGTGCGCGGCGTCGGCGCGAGGGCCTCGTCGCGGAGCTTGGGGCCGGACTGCATGGCTTCGGCGTCCGGGTTGGCCGCGACGAACGCCGGCGGCGTCGCGACGGAACCGGGCGGGTAGAGGTCGAGGAACTCCTTCGGCGCCTGGCGCGGATCGTGCGGCGCGTTGAAGGCGAGGTAGAGACAGTGCGGCGTGCCGCCGCGCGCGCCGGAGGCCAGAAGCTCGATGCCGTCGTCGGCCTGGACCTCGCTCCAGTGCCGGCCGCCCTCCCAGAAACCGCCCTGCGTCTCGTCCCACGGGCGGAACGGGTCCGGCTGCCCCTCGACGGGCCGGCCGTACCACTCCTTCTTGTCCATCGGCATCCCCGGGGTTTCCCGCACGGCGCGGTCGAACACGGCGTCGGGCTTGAAGGCCGGAACGTGCCACTTGCCGGTGAAGGACGTCGCGTAGCCGGCGGACCGCATGAGCTGCGGCCACGTGCGGCCGGCCTCGGCCAGCGACTTCGTCGCCTTCTGCGCGCGCCAGACGGGCAGGCCGGTCATCAGCATCGTGCGGCTGGCGACGCAGACCGCACCGGTCCACGAGCCCTGGATGTGCGCCCGGGTGAAGGTCGTCCCCCGCGCGATCAGGCGGTCGAGGTTCGGCGTCTTCACCTCGGGATTGCCGAGCGCGTGGATTCCCTCCGGCGTGAGATCGTCGGCGAGGATCACGACGATGTCCGGCCGGCCGCCGCCCGCCGATGCTCCCCGTCCCGCGCACAGCGCCGCCGCCGCCATCCCCGTCCGCCCCAAGAACGCCCGCCGGTTCATGTCCGTCCTCCTGGTCTGCCGCGCGCAGTGTGTCGGGCCGCACACCCGAGCGCAAGACCGCATCGCACCCAACCCCGGCTTGCCGCCGGCTTCCGCGCCGCCTACACTGTCCCGCAAGCGTGCCCCGGTAGCTCAGTTGGACAGAGCGGCGGTTTCCTAAACCGTAGGTCGGAGGTTCGATCCCTCTCCGGGGTGCCAGCCAAATCCCAATAAATCAACGCCGCAGGCGCCCGAATCGGCGCGTTGGCACGCCGCTTTCAGTTTGGGATTCACCGATAGGACCACCGGGGCGGACCGCAAGGACGGGACCGGCTGACGCGGGCGCGTCCATCTACGCCACCTGGGCTTTCTGCAGCAGGGCGTGCGCGTCACGCCCACCACCGGCCCGCCGCGGCCAACGGTCATCGAGCCCTGGCTCGACGACCCCTTCCCGGACTACGACACCGAGCAGGTCGTGGCCTACGCGAACGGCTGAGCCCCCG
>Ga0194125_10011656_pt1 | contig 11727 bp, 8 predicted proteins | sample TA2KigC250mmetaG_FD_148626 | JGI IMG/M metagenome (GOLD analysis project Ga0194125, IMG submission 148626) | Freshwater microbial communities from Lake Tanganyika, Tanzania - TA2015034 Kigoma Deep Cast 250m | ecosystem: Environmental > Aquatic > Freshwater > Lake | place: Tanzania: Lake... | reverse complement strand
AGTTCCGCCTCCGCGACCGCGTGGGCGGCGAGCAACGGCGCGCGCGCCGGCAGCGCGGCGGCGACCGCGAGCACCGCATCCGCGCGTTGGGCCCGCGCCGCGAGATCCATGGTCCGCAAAGCGAGCAGTCCCGCCGCAGCGGGATTGGCGCCCGCACCGGAACGCTCCAGCAAGTGCTTCAAGGCGGACCACGCCGCTTCCGGATCCCCGCGTTCCAGTTCGACCTCCGTCCAAGCCCACGCCGCCTCGCCCTTCTCCTCATCCCCGCCGGCCGTGCGCACGCGCTCGGCGAGCAACTCCGCCGCGCGATCCAGCCGCCCGGCCGCCCGCGCCGCCACCGCCCGCAGCAGGCCCACCCGATCCCGCCACCGCACGTCCGCCGCGAGCGGCTCCAAGACAGTCTCCGCCTCGGCGCCCCGTTCCAGTCCCAGCAGCGCCACCCCCCGGATCAACCGCGCCTCGCCGTGCCACGCCGCGGCCTTCGGCGACTCGAGGACCCGGCGGGCCTGCACCTCCGCCACCGCCAACGTGCCCGCCCGGAGCGCCCAGCCAGCCGCCAGCAGGCGCACCTGATCCAATCCGAGGCCCGACGGCAGCGCCTCGCCCAGCTCGACCCGCTGCAGCACCCGCTCCGCCAAGCCCGCCGCCTCCGTCCACCGGCCCGCATCCCGGTGCCCCTCGGCCTCCACCCACAGGTGCACGAGCGGCACCTTGGGCACCTTCACTTGGGCATGGCCGCACACCCCGAAAGTCCCCACGCTCCCCAACGCCATCCCCAGCCAGGCCCACCACCCCCGCCGCTGCCGCCACCGCCACGCCCTTCGGCCCCGCCATCCGCCGCCCACCCGCACCCGCTCGACCACCCCACCCGCATCGCCCACCTTGCCCGCGCCGCCCACCGTCCCCACCTCGACCCGCTCGCCGCTCTGATCCCTCTCACCGGGTTCGCGATCCCCCGGCGCTCCCCAGCCCGCCGCCTCTCCGCCCTTTTCCGGGCCGTCACCCACCCTTCGCGCCTCGGCCCGAACCCGTCGGCCCAATCTTCCCTCCTGCCTCGACTCCCCTTGCCATCCCACCATAGTGCAGTCAGATTACATTAATTGGCGCCGCAGGCAATCATTTTCGCATTCTAAATGCAATGGATTTATTAGTTCCTCATTCACATCGTTTTAGTTTCGAGGCGATGGCGACGGATTTTGCGATCTGGATCGCGGGAACCGATCCCGAATATGCCCGTCAGGCGGCGGCGGCGGCATTCCGGGAGTTGGAGCGACTGGAGTCGGAATTGAGCCGCTACGTCGAGACGAGCGACATCGCGCGGGCCAATCGCCTGGCGGAGGGGGAAAGCTTGGTGATCGGCGAGGATGCGCTGCGCTGCCTGACGATCGCGGCCGAGGTGTCGGCCGCGACCGGTCGGGCTTTCGACCCGGCGTATGCGTCGGTCGACGGGGCCGAGGCGTTTCTGGACCGGGCGTTGTTTGCGCTGGATCCGGACCGTCACGAAATCGTGTCCCTGACCCCGCGGCTGCACCTCGATCTCGGGGCGATCGGCAAAGGCTATGCGCTCGACACGATGGCGGAGGTCCTGCGCGACTGGTCCCTGAGCCAGGCGTGCCTGCAGAGCGGCGGCAGCAGCGTGCTCGCGTTGGCGGCGCCCGCGGACACCCTTGGCTGGCCGATCGGCTTGGGCGACGATCCGGCCGCGCGGCGCTTGGTCCTCCAGCATCGGGCGCTGAGCGGTTCCGGAATTGCGGTCAAAGGCGAGCACCTCATCGACGTCCGCCGCGGCGGACCGGCAACGCGGCGCTCGCGCGTCTGGGCATTGGCCGACGATGCCGCGCATTCCGACGCGCTTTCGACAGCGTTCTTCATCTTCGACGACGCCGCGATCGCACGCTTCTGCGCCGAGAACCCCGGCATCGGCGCCTTCGTGGTGCAGGAGGACGGCTCCGTCCGCGGCTTCGGCGCGATCGGCGACGCGCCCGAGTAGGCGCCATCAACACCGCCTCGCAGGCCGCGAGGCTCAAGACTGGGAAACCGGACCAGCACTCACCCGGCCCTCCCAAACACACGGTCTGATGTTCGGCGTACGCGTCACCCCATCGCCCCCATTCGCGCCTAGGACGGCAACCTCAGCATCCCCCTCTACCTCGTAGCGCCCCGGGACTCTTTCCCGGCCGATCTCTCGTCTCAGCGGCTGTTTGGCCTCAACTCCTGATGCGATGGGGTGCGTCGGTGTTTCGCGTGAAGCCCTCGCGCTTCGCGGGGAGGTCGTGTTGGGATCGAAGCCCGGAGGCAGCGGGGTTCGGCGTCGCTGGTGGTGGCCGAGCGGGATCGGTGGGCAGCTGAATCGTTGCGTCTGGCCCCTCCTTGTTTCAGGGACGATTCAGCACGGCCTCAGCGTCGTGGAGCGTCGCGAGCACCGTCTCGAAGGGCATGCGCTCACCGAGGAACATCTGCCCCATCGCCTGGTAGTCGGCACGGAGGGCTTCGAGCCTCGCTGCGGGTGGTACGAGACGCAGCGAACCGGGAACGGCCGTCGCGTACTGGGCCCAGCGCGAGGAAAAGAACCGGGACTTGTGGACTCGCACTCGCTCCAGCACGTCGAGACGACTGCGCGCCGCCTGAGCTGGCCCGTGTCGCCACAGCGCCGCAAAATCGGCATAGTGCCGGGCGTATCGATCCTTGATCTGCTGGTCAGCCGGCCGGTGGAATTCCGCATGGAGGATCGTGGCCTTCTCCCAGAATGTGCGCTCCAGTTCCAAGGCAACGACATCGACGTCGAGGTCGGTGAACGCTCCCGGCGCGAGTTCGGCGACAAATGCTCGAATCAGGTGACGCCCGACTGGTCGCTGATCCGTCAGCGATCCGAATTCGAGCCGTACCTCGCGCGCGATGTAGGCGACGCCGCGCGGCAGGGAACCTGGATATGCGAAGAAGAGCACCGGCGAGCGACCGGCCTCTTCGAAGCGGTAAGTCAGCCAGTCGTCGCGCCCGGTCGGCGCGCCAAGGATCGTCCGGATGGAATCCTCGAGGAGCGGCCGCCACCTAGCCCGCACTGCCGCCGCACAGGCTCCTTCGAGCTCGGTCACGCGTTCCTCTCGCTTGCTCCGGGACGGAGCCTCGTCCAGGTCAGACTCCCTCCAACCCAGCGATGCGGGCGTGATCGCCAGATCGATGTCTTCGGAGAAGCGCTCGATTGCGCCGAAGACCTTCGAGAGCGAGGTGCCTCCCTTGAACACGCACGCATCCGCGAGTGGAGGCAGCGCGAAAATGCGACCAAGCAACCAGCAAACCCAGAAATCCTTCTCCGCGATGACGGGATCGACGCCGCGCTTCTGCTGATACTGGCGGAAGAACAGTTCGCGTTCCTTCGCGGGCAGGGTGGCGAACGAGCTCATGGCGACTCCTTCGCCGCGATGGCCCGCAGATGCGGATGCAACCAAACCGGCGCGCTAGGCAAATCGCCGAGCAACCGCCGTCGGTCGTCGGCGGAGAGTGTCTGGCGGAGATGGGCGATCCGACTCCGGGTGATGTGGTCTCGGCCCATGTAGCGCAGCGCAGCCATCACGAGGCCACTGGTGCGCCCCGCGGCCGCCACCTTGCGCGGGGTCGTCGGCCGCAACTCGATCTCGAGGTTGCCGAGCTTCACCTTGCGGGCGCGACCGCTGGTCAGGAACACGACCTTCGCCGGCACCTGTTCCGAGAGGCCCAGCAGGTTGGCCGCGTAGGCACCGGAAGGCTGGAGCTTGGCGTGCTCGCTCGCCGCGAGCGCCCGGGCCACGGACTCGATGGACGGGGCGACCTCACCCAGCAGGCGATGGCTCTCGGGGTAGTGGTAGAGGCCGCGGGAAAGACGGCGGATCGTGCCGGCGTCGGTCAGGCGATGGAGGGTAAGGTCGACGGAGCCCCGGGTCCCCAAGTCGAGAAAATCACTCGGGGTGAAGACTGACCCACGGCCCTTGCCCTGGATTCGTCTGATGACCGATCGATGGGTGCTTTTCGGTGATTCCTTCACACGTTTCATGTAAGAAACACGGGTACTTATTTCTTACCACTGCATGCCGATGGCAAGCCTTGATTCCCCCGGCTTCAGGGCGTGGCGTTGCCCATTTGGGGCACTGCAGGACGTGCCGGCGAGTTGGTCATCGGGCGTGACGCCGAACCGCTGCGCGGCGGAGGGCGTCAGCGAACGCGGCGTTCGTGTGGCGATTGAGGCGCGCCCGGTGCCAGACGGGCGCAGCCGGGTCCCCGTGGGGCTGACTCGGCGGGCGCCGACGTGGACGCTCGTAGCGCAGCGAAGAGCGGGAACGACGGCGACGGCGCGGGCTGGCGGAGCGCCGCGTTCCACGCCTGATCCTCCGGGCGCACGCCGCCCCCCATGGGGCAGCACTCCACCGGACCGGAGCGATGCGAAGGGAGCAAGCAGACGGCGTGACAGCTTTGCTTGCTGGGACCAGCGGATGCGTTACGTTCTTATTCGTACGTAGTTTTACCTTCCGGGCGCGCCGCTAATTTGCTTTCTAGGTGATAGCGAATGGTTTTGCCCCTGCAGCCCATTTTGCTCTTTGACCAAAACTCTCCCCACTCCGCTCTCAATGTCACCACGCTCTCTTTTACAAATGTTGATGGTGCTAGGTGTAGGAATTCACTCCGCCGTTACGCTCAGCGGAGCGGTCGCGACGCGCCCTTCGGCTGCACAAGCCGCCCGCGAGCTGCACGAAAGCTCGGACGTCGTGTTCATGGTCAACGGCCAAGCACGCCATTTGGTGCTAGCTCAGCAAGAGGTCGCAGTGCTGAAACGTAACCACGAACTACTCCAGTTACCGGATGGCGCGGGCTTCGGTGAGATCGATGCTGAACACCGGTTGATTCAATGGCCGCTCGCGTTGTCAGTCGGGGACTGGCTTGAACGCGTGAATGCGCCCCAGGCCGTGCCTGATGGTCCGGGTGGCAGGCTGGTGCGCGAGCCTGTGCGCATGCTGGCGCCGGTGTTCTACGAAAAGGGTCGGGAGGGAAATCCGTCGGCCCGTCGGGTGGCAACCACCCAACTGCTTTTGGTGGGTGTGACCCGCGCGGAAGCTGATACGGCGGCCTCCGCCTCTGACGCCAAGGCCGTTACCCCGTCGGTCCGCGACGATCTCTGGATCCTCACCTACGATTCGGCCTACCGAATGGTCCAGGCGGCCCTTGGTTTTCAACGCCAAGGTCTTCGGGCGGAACCCCAGTTGACCCGCCGGCTCGTCAAGCGAGTCGCGCCCAACGATCCCCTCTACAACCAGCAGTTTTACTTCAAAAACACCGGGCAGAATGGCGGCACCTCCGGAGAAGATATCAACGTCGAAGGCCTGTGGCCGGTTTCGAGCGGACTGGGTGTTACCGTCGCGGTGGTGGATGACGGCTTGGAGATTACCCATCCGGACTTGGCACCCAACGTGGCTCAAGATACCAGCCTCCATCGTGACGCGGTCGACGATGACAGTGATCCGACCCCGCCTGATGCAAAAAATCATGGCACCGTCTGCGCTGGATTCATCGCGGCTCGCGGGAACAACGGCATTGGGATGACGGGGGCCGCGCCTCAGGCGAGGCTCGTGGGTGTGCGTCTTCTCGGCGAGGGTCGGAATACGGCCTCGACCGACATCAAGGAAGCGGAGGCGTTGGGGTGGCGAACCGGCGTGGTCCAGATTTCCAATAACAGTTGGGGCCCAGATGACGATGCTGCCACGGCCTCCGGGCCTGGAACTGCCGCCGTCGCCGCGCTGCGTGCCGGCGTGGAATCCGGCCGTTCCAACCGTGGCGTGCTCTACTTCGTAGCGACCGGCAACGGACGGGATGATGGCGACCATGCCGGGTACGACGGTTTCTCTGGCAGTCGCTATGTCTTCGCCGTCGCCGCAACGAACAGTCAGGGACGTCAGGCTTCGTTCAGCGAGTCCGGTCCGCAGGCGATCGTGTGCGCTGCTGGTCAGACCCTTAAGGGGAGCGAAACGCAGCTCCTTGCCGCCGATAACGTGGGGCCACGGGGTGCGAACACCAGTGCCTCGCCGGAGGGAGATTATACGACCAGTGGCACTCAGGGTACGTCTTACTCGACTCCCCAAGCGGCCGGTGTCGCGGCCCTCATGCTACAGGCCAACCCGAGTCTCGGATGGCGCGACGTGAAGGAGATTTTCATTCGCTCCGCCCGAAAGAATGACCCGACGGATACGGAGTGGGTGATCAACGGCGCTGGATTTCATTTCAATCACAAGTATGGCGCGGGCTTCATCGACGCTAGCGCGGCCGTGGCGCTCGCTCGAACCTGGACTAATCTCGGGCCCGAGCAGTCGACCTCTCTTGCGTCCAACACCTCGGGGACCGTTCCCGACAATGTTTCCGCTGGGCTCAGTCGGACGTTTGCCTTTACTGGCGCGAGCAACTTCAGGGCGGAGACAGTCGAGGTGACGATCAACGTCAGCCACGCCAACCGAGGCCAACTCCGTTTCGAGCTGATCTCGCCTTCTGGTACCACCACGGTACTGGGCGCGCCGCGCGCGAAAGACACTGCGGCGGACTTTGCCCCCTGGACTTTCTCCACCCCCCGCCATTGGGGCGAAGGTGTCGCAGGTACTTGGACCGTCCGGGTTATCGATACGGTCGAGGGTGTCGCGGGCACCCTCAACTCGGCGTCGGTCTCCATCTACGGATCCCTGACGTCAGCGGCCTCTGCGCCTGTCATCACCACGGCTCCCGCCGCGGTCACGACCACGGTCGGTGGCAGTGCGACCTTCAGTGTCGCCGCGACGAGCAGTTCCCCTGTGACCTACCAGTGGCGCAAGGACGGTGTCGCCATCGGCGGTGCGACTGGTGCGACGCTGACACTTAATTCGGTCGCAGCCGCCGATGCCGGCACCTACTCGGTGGTCGTGAGCAATTCGGCGGGATCGACCACCAGCTCCGGCGCGGCGCTTTCGGTAGCGGTCGGCATCACGAGCCGTCTCTCCAACCTGTCGGTTCGCACGCCCCTTGGTGCTGGCCGTACTTTCATTGTCGGATTCGTCATGACGGGTGGAGCGAAGCCTGTCCTCCTGCGTGCCGTCGGTCCACGACTCGGAGTGTTCGGTGTCACCGATGCCCACCCGAACCCGCGCTTTGAGCTATTCAACAGTGCGAATGCGTCCGTGGCGCAGAACGACGACTGGGGTGGCGGCAGCGCGCTGGCGGCAACCTTCGCGAGTGTTGGAGCTTTTTCGCTCGAGGCTGATAGTCGCGACGCCGCGCTCAGTTCGAGCCTAAGTGGTGGCCACACGGTCCACATCAGTGGTACTGGCAGTGGAGTGGTGCTCGTGGAGGCGTACGATGCCGGTTCGGGGAATAGCCCGCGCCTGCTCAACGTCTCTGCTCGCAATCGCGTGGGCGCTGGCGGTGACATTCTGATCGCCGGTTTCGTGATTGGCGGTACGGGAGCGAAGACGGTTCTGATCCGCGCTGTCGGCCCGACGCTATCCGCCTTCGGCGTGACGAATCCCCTAAATGATCCGAAACTCGAGGTCTATCAGGGAAGTAACTTGATCGCGGAGAACGATGACTGGTCTCCAGGCCTGGCCACGTCGTTTGCGAAAGTGGGTGCATTTGCGTTGCCGTCGCAGAGTCGGGACGCCGCCCTCACGCTGACCTTACAGCCCAATGCGTACACCGTGCATGTGAAGGGTCTGAATGGCGGCAGCGGAGAGGCCATTATCGAGATCTACGACCTCGACGGCTAAAGCGGCCCCGCTGGGACGAGAGCGAGTCGCGCAGAGACGGTGTGCCGAGCGATTCGAGGCACTTCACCCTGCCGACGTCGCGCGGCCTTCGCCGGCCGGACTAATCCACCGGTTTATTTCTTCTGGAACCACCCCTCGGGTTTCGTACGCGCGGTTCGGCCCGGCCGCTGAGGGTTACTGGCGCTTCTAGAGCATCGGCTCCGTGACATGCGGATTCTGACCTCGCCCGTGACTACTGCGACGACCGCCCACAAGCAAAGAAAGCCGAAGCTCTTGATTGGCGCGGAGGCTGGTTTCTCGTACCCGCTGCTGATCATGCGGAGAGCCGACGGCCTGCTTTGTGGCCGCCGGAAGGGCGTCCGGCGCACATCTATTCGCTTGACCGCCCGAGAATAAAAAACGTTTTAGCGGATGCGCCGTTCCCCTCTGCCTAGAGCGGACTGTTCCCATGAGATCAATTGCTCCCCGTAAAGGTGTCTTGTCCGCCCTTTGGATTCCGCTCGATTCCCGTGGGCGCCTGATGAAGCGCGCGCTGGCGGCGCATATCTGCTGGCTCAAGAAGTGTGGCGTGAACGGGTTTCTCGCCCTCGGCAGCACGGGCGAGTTTCCCCGCATGTCACTTCAGCAGCGCGAAGAGGTTCTCGCTGCGGTGATTGAGCTAGCCGCGCCGGCCCCTGTCATCGCGAATCTGAGCTCCATCCGGCTTGATGAGGTAGTGCAGTTGGGCAAGACGGCTCGCCGTCTGGGTGCGGCGGGTGCCGCCATCATGCCGCCAAGTTTCTTCCCGGTGCCACAGGCGGACATGTTGGCGTTTTTCTTGCAGGCAGCGGACCGCGTTGACCTGCCGTTCTACCTCTACAACTTCCCCGAGCTCACCAGCAATCGCATCGGCATTGAGACAGTCGCCGCTTTCGCTGATCGGGCGAACATGGTTGGTATCAAGCAGAGCGGCGGTGAGTTCGGCTACCATCCCGCCCTAATCGAACTTGGGCGGGAAAAGGACTTTTCCGTCTTTTCGGGGGCCGACACGCGTCTGCCCGAGGTCTTCGGGTTGGGCGCTGCGGGCTGTATCGGCGGCCTCGTCAATTTTGTCCCGGAGTACATGGTTGAGATTTTCCGCATTTGCCACGAGGGCGCGGCGGGGGACGCCACGATTCCGGGCGATCGGATGAAGGAGGTCGGCCGCATCGTCGACCAGCTCACGTTCCCGCTTAATGTGGCCTGCGGAATCGCGGCCCGCGGTTTTAATCCCGGTGCACCAAAGACGGTGGTCTCAAAGGAATCGGCGCGCTTGGCGCGCCAGATCGAGACTGAGTTTCGCCGCTACTTTAAGGTTCAGCGCCTCGTCTGAGCGGGGATTGCGCGCTTCACGGATCCTCCGGGGCCGCTTCGCTCCCGCACAAGCCCATGAACGGAATCCAACTTCGCCAGTGCCTGCGCGAGGGCCGTCGCCTCTATGGCACGATGGTTGCCTCGACCTCCCCGCGTTGGGTTCCGCTGCTCGCCGGCATGCCCCTCGACTTCGTCTTCATTGACACAGAGCATCTCCCGATTGACCGCCACGCCCTTTCGTGGATGTGCCAAGCCTATCGCTACGCAGGCCTCGCCCCGGTGGTGCGCATCGCCTCGCCTGACCCCTATGCGGCGTGTCAGGTGCTTGATGGCGGCGCGTGCGGACTGATCGCGCCCTACGTGGAGAGGGTGGAGGAGGTTCGGGCGCTTGCGGGTGCCGTCAAACGCCGTCCGATCAAGGGCGCCAAGCTCGCGGCTGCCCTTGAGGGATCTACCCCGTTCGAGCCGGAGCTCGAGCGCTATGTGAACGCCCACAACCGGGCGAGTTCCCTCATCATCAACATCGAAAGTATCCCGGCGATCAGCGACCTGGACAAATTGCTGGCAGTGGAGGGGCTCGATGGCGTCCTGATCGGTCCGCATGATCTGTCCTGCAGCCTTGGCCAGCCCGAGCACTACGAGACTCCGGAGTTCGAGGCCGCAGTCGTCGACATCTTCCGGCGCGCGCGTGCGGCGAGAGTGGGGGCGGGAATCCATTCTTGGATGTCCGTCGACCGCGAGGAGGCGTGGTGCCGAGCCGGGGCTAATTTCATCATCCACAGTTCGGACATCATCGCGACCCGGGACGCCATCAGCACGGGAATCACCGCGCTGCGCACGCGGATGGGCGACCCCAAGGCGGCTTTTAATACGGGCGCCGGTACGGTCTGACTCGTTCTCCTGGAGATGGAAGGCGCTTACTAAAACATTTCAGCCTTATCCTGCTTCCTCGCTGAGCGATCACCCCATCGCCATCCGCGCACCCTGCCTTCCCGAGGTGGTCGCGTCCCCTCCGTCCGCTGTTTCCCCAAGTTTCCTTCACCGCCACGTCTCAACGGCCCGTGGGCCGCCAGCGTCGAGTCTTACCCATGAAAAATCACCTCCATCTGCTCGCCTTGCTCGTCCCGGTTCTTCTGCGCGGTACCGCGCTTCCCGGCGATGCCGCGATTAGCAAGGCTGAGCTCGTCTATGAAGAGGCTTCGTATCCGCAGAGCCATGCCTCGACGATCGTCGAGACTTCGGCCGGATCCCTCCTTGCCGCGTGGTTTGGTGGCACGCACGAGAGCCATCCTGATGTCCGCATCTGGTTGTCTCGTTATGAGAACGGCCGCTGGACCGAAGGGGTACCGGTCGCCGATGGCATTCAGCATGCGGCCAAGCGTTACCCGACTTGGAATCCCGTGCTGTTTCAGCCGAAGACTGGTCCGCTCCAGCTTTACTACAAGGTCGGCCCCAGCCCGGAGACTTGGTGGGGCATGGTCATGACCTCGGTGGATGACGGCCGCACCTGGAGCAAACCTCGTCGGCTGCCCGAGGACATCCTTGGTCCGATCAAGAACAAGCCGGTCCAGCTGGCCGACGGTACCCTCATCTCGCCCTCCAGCATTGAGGATCCCGCCCGGGGCTGGCTCGTCTACATTGAGATCAGTCGCGATGTCGGCAAAACGTGGGAGCGGGTCGGTCCGCTGAACACCAAGGAGGAGTTCAACGCCATCCAGCCAAGCGTGCTGACCTACCCGGACGGCCGCCTGCAGATTCTCTGCCGCAGCAAGGAGAAGGTGGTGACGCAGACCTGGTCGACGGACCAAGGCCGCACCTGGAGCAAGATGACCTCGACTGGGCTCAACATCCCGAACAGTGGCAGCGATGCCGTGACCCTGGCCGATGGGCGCCAATTGCTCGTCTACAATCATAAGGATGGCCCGGAATCCTCGGACGTCCGCAACTGGGGCACGCGATGGCCGCTCAACGTCGCGACGTCCACCGACGGCGTGACCTGGAAGCTCGTCGCAACCCTCGAGCGGGTACCCAATCGGCATGGCTACGCCTACCCAGCGGTCATCCAGACGCGCGCCGGTCTGGTTCACATCACCTACACTTGGAACCGCGAGCGCATCAAGCACGTGGTCCTCGATCCCAACAAACTCTAGCTCTGTGCTGCACCTCCAGCCCGCCTCTGCTTTCCTCTCATGAATACATTCGCCCTGAGGGCCGTCCTGCCTCTCCGCCTTCGTCCGGTTTCGGCGCTCTCGCGTTGCCTCGTTCTTGCGCTCGCGCTTGGTGCCGCCCAGGTCGGGTGGAGCCAGGCTCTGGAGGCGCGCGTGGACCTCGCGGGCGCCCGATTGGTCCTTGCGCCGGGCATGACTGGACCCGAGCGCAAGGCGGCGCAGATGCTCGTGGAAGAGACGCAGAAGCGCAGCCAAGTAGCCTGGCCGGTCAGCGAAGCGTCGGCGGCGGGACCGGGCGTGGTCGTCTATCTCGGCCAGCGTGAAGCGCTCGCCCGAGCCTTCCCTGATCTGGCCGGATTGGTGGTCGGTCCCGGCGCGGGCCAATCGGAGGGGTATCGGCTCGTAACGTCTGCCGGCCGCATTGTGATTGCCGGCAATGATGCCCGCGGCGTGCTGTATGGAGCGGGTCGCCTGCTCCG
>Ga0194125_10011654_pt1 | contig 11728 bp, 8 predicted proteins | sample TA2KigC250mmetaG_FD_148626 | JGI IMG/M metagenome (GOLD analysis project Ga0194125, IMG submission 148626) | Freshwater microbial communities from Lake Tanganyika, Tanzania - TA2015034 Kigoma Deep Cast 250m | ecosystem: Environmental > Aquatic > Freshwater > Lake | place: Tanzania: Lake... | reverse complement strand
GCGCGCGGGCGGTGCCGCAAGGGACCGGAGCCGGGATGGCGGCGACGGGTGGCGCGGCGAAGAACAGTACGGGCGCGGTGAAGGCCCCCCGCTTCACGGTGAGCATTTCCTCCAACCCGGACAGCTGACGTGATTTCCCGGACAAAATACATTGGTGCCGTCGAGATCGGCACCGCCAAAGCGAGCGTGTTGATCGGCGAAGTGACCAATGGTCGCAGCCTGAGCATCGTGGGCATGGGCGAGAGCGCCTCCCGCGGCGTGATCAAGGGCTCGGTCTTCGACTTCAAGGCGGCGAGTGACGCGGCGCACAGCGCCCTCCTTGAGGCCGAGCGCAGCGCCGGCGTGCGCGTCGACGAGGTCTACCTCGCGCAGACCGGTGCCCACCTCGACGGTTTCTCGAGCGACGCCTCCGTGCAGGTGTCCGCCGCCAACAACATGGTGAGCGACTTCGACATCGCCACGGTGTGCAACATGGCGCGATCCAAGCAACTGCCCGACGGCCGGATGGTCGTGCAGCGCCTGCGCCGGCCCTTCCGCCTCGATGGGCGCCTCGTGCCGGACCCGGACAGCCTTGTTGGCCGCGAGTTGCAGGTCAGCTACTACGTGGTGCACGGCCAGGAGAGCCGCATCGCGGACAACATCCACGTCATTCGCGGGTTCAACGTGCGGGTCTCCGAACTCATTCTCTCCAGCCTCGCCTCCGGCACGATCGTGACGGCGGCGGACGAGCGGCAGCACGGCGTGCTGGTGCTCGACATCGGGGCGGGCACCACGGACTACGTGCTCTACCGCGACGGGATGCCCCAGGTGGCCGGCGTGGTGCCGGTCGGCGGCTCGCACCTCACCAATGACCTCGCCTTGGGGCTGCGTCTGACGGAAGGACAGGCGGAGAAGCTGAAGCTGCGGTGTGCGCGGGCGACGACGCTAACGAAGAGCCGCGACGACAAGGTCTGGCTGAACGGGGATTTCGCGATCGGCGACCGCCAGTTCCCGCGCATGACGATCGAGCAAATCACGGCCGCCCGCATCTGGGAGTTGTTTGAGGTCGTGAAGAAGAAGCTGGGTCCGGCCTTCGGGCCCGAGCGTCTGGGCTCGGGCGTCGTGCTGACCGGAGGTTCAAGCAAGCTTCCCGGCATCGCCGAGGCGGCCGGAAAGGTGTTTGGCGTCTCGACCCACCTCAGCGAGGCGCCTTCCTGGGTGAGCGAGAATCTGCGTGACCCCAGTTATTCGACGGTGCTGGGCCTACTCCACTACGGACTGAGTTCGCGCCCGGAGGTGCCGGTTGAGCGGGGCAAGACCACCGGCTTGTTCAAGAAACTCTTTGCCTCCTGAGTCCTCCTCCCGTCCCCATGCAGGCAAACGAACTTCCCTTGGAGCATAGTGCGCTGACCGACCGGAGTGTCGCGATGAAGGTCATCGGGGTCGGCGGGGCCGGGTCCAACGCCGTTGACCGGTTGAAGATGGACAACCTTGAGCGGTTGGCGCTCGCGGTGATCAACACCGACCATCAGGCCCTTTCCAGTTCGCCGGTGCAGGAAAAACTCCTGATCGGGGCGACGGTCACCCGCGGCCTGGGCGCGGGGGCGGACCCCGAACTCGGGCGCGAGGCGGCCGAGACGGATCGCGAGAAGTTGCAGGCCACGGTGGCTGGGTGCGACCTCGTCTTCCTTGTCGCTGGCATGGGCGGCGGCACGGGGAGCGGCGCCGCGCCCGTCCTTGCCGAACTCGCGACTGAGGCCGGCGCGCTCGTGATCGCGTTTGTCACGATGCCCTTCGCCTTCGAAGGTGGCCGACGCCTGCGGCAGGCCGAGGAGGGTCTGCAGGCGCTGCGCAAGGTGTGCGATGCCGTCATCCCGCTGCCCAACGACGTGTTGTTGCAGGAAGCGGCGGAGAACGAGACGGTGCTCGACTCGTTCGCGCGCGCCGATGAGTGGATCGGCCGCGGCGTGAAGTCGATCTGGGCGATGCTTCATCGCACGGGCCTGATCAACCTCGATTTCGCCACCCTCCGACAGGCGTTCGTCGCCCGCGGGGGCAAGACCCTCTTCGGGCTCGGGACCGGTCACGGCGACCAAGCCGTGGCCGAGGCCATCGAGAGCCTGAAGCTCTGCCCGCTCCTCGCCACTCCGGAGTTCTCCCGCAAGGCGGAGCGACTTCTCGTCAATCTCACCGGCGGCCCCGATCTCACCCTGCCCAAGGTCAATGAGATGATGACGGCCGTCACCGAGCAGTTCGGCCGGGACTCGCACGTCATCATGGGCGCCGTGATCGACGAAACGATGGCGGGCCGGGTGGAGGTCTGCGTGCTCGGGACCACCGACATCGGCAGCCGCGTCAACACCCGTCGGCCCGTCGCCCCGGCGCGTCCCCGTGCGATACCCGGAGCCAACCCGGCATCGGCAGCCCGGGACGAGGACCCTGACAAAGGTACCTCCGAGGCGCCGGTCGCCGCCTCCGGCAAGGTCTCCACCAAGGGAACCAAGCCGGGAGGCGGTCCGCAGTTGTCCCTTGAGCTGTCCGCTTCCCCGAGCGCCCAGAACGAGTTCTCGTTCAGCGAGGTCGAAAGCCGCGGCTACTTCGACAAGACCGACCGCAACCTCTTCGAGGGGCAGGACCTCGACGTGCCCACCTACCTGCGCAAGGGCGTCAAGATCGTGCTCTGACCGGGAGCCTTTACGTCGGGAGCCATCGCCCCTTGGCAAGGTGGCGGGATTCTGCACAGTGGACTGAATGTTCGTCGATGAATGCGTGATCAAGGTCCAGGCTGGGGACGGCGGGCGCGGCTGCGTCTCCTTCCGGCGCGAGAAGTATGAGCCTTGGGGCGGACCCAATGGCGGCGATGGGGGGAAGGGCGGCGACGTGATCCTGCTGGGCGATGACGACACCAACAACCTCATCGACTACAAGTTCAAGCCGCACTGGAAGGCCGAGCGGGGCGAGCACGGCTTGGGCAAGGACTGCCATGGCCGCGAGGGCAAGGCGGTCACCTTGCGGATGCCGCTCGGGACCGTCGTCACCGACGACGAAACCGGCCGGGTGGTCGCCGAAGTCGTGGAGGACGGTCAGCGCGTGGTCCTCTGCAAAGGCGGCAACGGAGGGTGGGGGAACACGCACTTCAAGAGCTCGACCAATCGCGCCCCCCGCAACGCCAACCCCGGTCACCCCGGCGAGGGAGGGACCTTCCGACTGGTCCTCAAGAGCATCGCTGACGTCGGCCTGGTGGGCTTCCCGAATGCCGGCAAGTCCTCGCTGATGAACGCGATCACCAAGGCCCGGCCCAAGACCGCCGCCTACCCGTTCACCACCCTCCACCCCCAGATCGGCGTCATCGAATATCCCGATCCCACCCAATTTGACCGGATCCTACTCGCCGACGTGCCCGGGCTCATCGAAGGCGCCAGCGAAAACCGGGGTCTCGGCCATCGGTTCCTGCGCCATATCGAACGCTGTCGGTTGCTCATGTTCCTCATCGACATGGCTGGCGTCGATGGCCGCGACCCCCGCGACGACTACCGCGTGCTCCTCAAGGAACTCAAGCTGTACGACCCCGCCCTGCTCAAGAAGCCCCGCCTCGTCGTCGCCAACAAGATGGACCTGCCGGAGGCCCGCGCCCACCTCGCGGCCTTCAAGCGTCGCCACAAGGTCGATGTCCTCACCATCTCCTGCCTGGACGGTGAGGGTCTCGACTCGCTCAAGGAGGGTCTGCGCCGCCGGGTCCGCGGGCCCGAGCCCAAACCGCGGAAAAAGCGTGCCTGAAGCCGAGGGCTTGGCGTGACGAAGTGAGGTGACATGTCTCCTGAGAACCGTGCGCTGCTCATGCGGGCCAACCGCCTCATGGGCGCTTCCCTCGTCGAGGCCAACCTCGTCAAAATCGAAGACTTGGAAAAGGCCAACGAGAAGCTTTTCGAAATCATCGCCGCCCAAAACGTCCGGCAAAGCCTCTCGGAAAAGTCCAGACCCAGGTCGTCGCCAAGCTCGAAGAGTACGGGCGCATCACGTCGGAGCAGCGGCAGGCGCTGGCCAACCATCCCGAGGAATTGAGCGGCGAGGCCCTCGACAAACTCCTCCAGGAGGGTCACGGGATCACGCCCTTTCAGTTGCTGGTGGCACGGGCGCAGGCCCTCGGCCTCGCGCCCTGCAATGTGACCCGGCACCGCGTCTCGGCATCCACCTTCGAGCGCATCCCGCAGGAGTACTGTCAGGAACATGTTCTTCTGCCCATCGGGCAGGTGGGCGACTTCCTGCTCGTGGCCTTCGCCAATCCGTTCGAGGTCACCGTGCCCGCCCGGCTGCAGGAGATGACCGGCAAACGGATCATCCGCCTGCTCGGCCGCGAGAAGGACATCCGTGACAAGTTCGCCAGGTCCGCCGAGCGCGCCGGCTTCGATGAGGTCGTGCAGCAGATCGGCGCCGAGTTCGGCAAGGCCGCCGAGGAATCGGTCGGCGAGGACGTCAACGAGGAGTCCGGTCCGATCATCCAACTCGGCAATCGTGTCATCGAGGACGCCTATTACCTGGGTGCATCCGACATCCACGTTGAGCCGCAGGAAAAGGAAATGGTCGTGCGCTACCGCATCGACGGCGTCTGTCAGGAAAAGCTGCGTCTCCCCGCCAAGGTCGGCCCAGCCCTCGTGGCCCGCCTGAAGATCATGTGCAACCTCGACATCGCCGAGCGTCGCCTGCCGCAAGACGGCCGCATCGTCTTCAAGCAGTACACGAAGAAGGGCATGGACATCGACCTCCGCGTCTCCACCGCTCCGCTCAACCACGGCGAGGGCGTGGTCATGCGTATCCTCGACAAACAGAAGTCCACGCTCCCGATGACCGCCCTCGGTTTCTCCAAGGAAAATCTGGTGCGCTACCGCGAGGTGATCCGCCAGCCGTACGGCAGGATCCTCCACTGCGGACCGACGGGCTCCGGCAAGTCGATGACGCTTTACTCGGCGCTCAACGAAATCAACTCGCCCGAGTTGGTCATTCGCACCGCCGAGGACCCGATCGAGTACACGCTCAATGGCATCAATCAGATGCAGATGCACCGGCAGATCGGCCTGACCTTCGCCGCCGCCCTCCGGTCCTTCCTGCGTCAGGATCCCGACATCATTCTCGTGGGTGAGATCCGCGACAAGGAAACCGCCAACATCGCGGTCGAGGCCGCGCTCACCGGTCACTTGCTCATTTCCACGCTCCACACCAACGACGCGCCGTCGACGGTGGCGCGACTCACCGACATGGGAGTCGAGCCGTTCATGATCTCCTCTTCTCTCCTCTGCGTCTGCGCCCAGCGACTGATGCGGCGTGTTTGCAAGAGTTGCCGGTATCAGGCCGAGCCGCATACGCGGGAGAAGGAGATCTTGGAGAAGGGGCTGGGATGGAGCGGGCCGATCTACAAGGCCAACCCGCGGGGGTGTCCGAAGTGCGGCAACTCCGGTTACAAGGGCCGCGTGGGCATCCACGAGCTCATGATCACCAACGACGAATTGGTTGATGGCATCAACAAGGGGCTGGAAGCCGCCGAGTTGAAGCGCATCGCGATGCGGGCGGGCATGAAGACGTTGCACCAAGACTCGTTGCTCAAGGTCCGCGAGGGCATCGCGACGCTTGAGGGAGCCGTCGCGACCGTCCCGATCGACTTGTAAGCCGGGCACCGGGGCGCCGTGGCGGGGCGTCGGCCGCGCACGTGGAGGGCGGGGCGTCCGGCTCGACTTGCGAGTCAAGATGCCGAGCCCGTTTGCGGGTGGCGGCGTGCGCCGGGCGGATGGTTTTTTGGGTTTCTTCCCCGCCACGGGCTCGTAGCGTGGGACGTCGTCCCATGCCGCCGCCGTCATCTCCGCTTCGAATCCGATCCGTTGTTCCCCGGGCTTTCGTCGCCACCCTCGCGGGGGTGCTGGCGTTGGGAATGGTGGGCTGCGGAGGCGGGGATCGCCCGCCCGGCGCGCCGCGTACGGTCGATCGGAAGGTGGCGGCCGAGGCCGAGGGCCACGCGGCCGAGGCCGCGTTTGCGGCGCAGATTCGTGACTACCGGCGCGCGGAGGGGGCGATGAAGAAGGCGATCGCCCTGCGCGACGACATCCCGGACTGGTGGTTCAGTCTCGGGCTCATCCATGTCCGCCTCGGTCAGAAGGACGAGGCTCGCAGCGCCTACCGCCGGGCGCTGGATCTCCATGAAAGCCGGTACGACGAGACCGATTCGACGGCGGAGGTCATCGCGCAGCTTTACCTCCTCGTGGTCCTGAACCGCGAGTCCGACGCTCGCAAACGGCTCGACAAGGCCGCCCGCAAGCACCGGAACGACGCGCGTCTCGAGGAGTTCATCCGCTCCAAGGGGATCGACCGGCTGCTGGCGGATCCGGAGGTCCGTTCGAACCAGCTCTGAGCGGTCGGTGGCGGTCGTGGAACCTCACGTCCCGGCCATGATGAACCCCTGGGCTGAATTCACCACGCTCGCCGTGCTGCACGCCCTCGCGGTGATCAGCCCCGGGCCCGATTTCGCGATCGTACTCCGACAAAGCATCGTTCACGGCCGTCGCGTCGCCCTCGCCACCAGCGCGGGCATCGGCAGCGGGATCGTGGTGCATGTGCTCTACTCGGTGCTGGGGTTGGGGCTGCTGCTCCGCACCTCGCCGCGACTGCTTGAGGCACTTCAGGCGGTCGGTGCCGTCTATCTCCTCTGGCTTGGCGTGCAGTCGCTGTGGTCCCGTCCCCGGCAGGAGGACGTGCCTGAGGCCGGCGTGCCGGCGGCGCCCGCTCCCGATGCAGTCCGGCACGCCTTTGTCACGGGCTTCCTGACGAACGCCACGAACGTGAAGGCCACGCTCTTCTTCATCTCCGTCTTCTCCGTCGTGGTCAGCCCACAGACTCCGCGCTGGCTGCAGGGAGCGTATGGCGCGTGGATGGTCGTCGCGACCACGCTGTGGTTCTCGCTCGTCTCCTTCGGCTTCAGCCAGCCCGGGGTGCGCCGCGCGTTCCTCCGCCGCGGACACTGGTTTGACCGGACGATGGGGGTGGTGCTGATCGCCCTCGCCCTCCGGCTCGCCCTGAGCCGCAGCTAGGGCGGCGGCGGTCGCGGTGGCGCGCGGCTGTTTGCGGCGGTCGGGGGGGCGGGGGCGGTTGGGAGCGAATCGACTACGGCGACCACGCCCGTGGCGGCGCGGCGAGGCTGTAGTCGGTGAATTCCATCGAGAGGTTCGGATTGTAAGCCGGGTCGTGCGCGATCACGTCGCGCCAGCGCTCGATCATGGCTTCGACCTCGCGGCGGAAGCGCTCGTGCTTCTCCGGCGTGTCCTCCGCCCCGCGGCTGGCGCTTTCGTGATGGTAGAGTTCGGCGAACGGGGTCCAGAGGTTGCGCAGGCCCGTCGCGCGCACCCGGAGGCAGAAGTCGACGTCGTTGAAGGCGACCGCCAGCGACTCGTCGAGCCCGCCCACCTGCTCGAAGACTTCGCGGCGCACCACGAGGCAGGCGGCCGTCACGGCCGAGAAGTTCTGCGTCAGGCGCGCCCGGTTGCAGCGGCCATCCGTCCCGCGCGGGAAGTCGCGGAAGAGGTGCCCGGCCACGCCGCCCATGCCGATGACCACGCCGGCGTGCTGGATGGTGTCATTGGGGTAGTAGAGGAGCGCGCCCACACAGCCGATCCCGGGACGGACCGCTTGGCTGACCATCTCGTCGAGCCATTCGCCGTGAATGATCTCAAGGTCGTTGTTGAGGAGCGCGATGATGCTGCCGCGGGCGTGACGGACTCCGTGATTGTTGATCGCCGAGTAGTTGAAGGGCGCATCGTAGCGCAGCACGGCGATGCGGTCGGATTCGATCCGCCGGAAGTACTCCAGCGTCTTCGGGTCATCCGAACCGTTGTCGACGACGAGGATCTCGTAGTTCGGGTACAGCGTCTTCGCGACCAGGGTGTCGATGCAGCGCGAGATCAGGTGGTGCCCGTTGCGGGTCGGGATGATGATCGAGACCAGCGGCGCGGGCTCGGGGCGCGGGCGTCGCGCGCGCCAGTGGTCGCCGGGGACCGGCACCAGCTCCACCGCTTCGCCGATGCGCTGGAAGTGATCGGTCAGCGCGCGCTTCGCGGCCTCCACCGGGTAGTTCTTCTCGCTCAGCATGAGCGCGGTCGAACCAAGGATGGCGCGCCAGTGATAGAGCACCTTGGGGATGTGCCGGACGCGCTCGGGCGAGGACCGCTCAATCACGCGGAGCGCGAGGTCCCAGTCCTGGCTGCCCTCGTAGCCGGGCCGGAGGCCGTCGACCGCGCGGAGCAGGGAGGTGCGGTAGACGGAAAGGTGGGAAAGGTAGTTCTGGCTCTCAAAAAGGTCCGGCAGGAAGTCCGGCTTGAAGTAGGGCTCGTGCCGCCGCCCCTCCTCGTCGATCTTGTCCTCGTCCGAGTAGACGAGGTCCGTCTCCGGGTGCAGGTCGAGCAGCGAGGCGACCTCGTACAGCGCGTGCGGCGCGAGTTCGTCGTCGTGGTCGAGCAGCGCGGTGAACTCGCCAGTGGCGAGCCCGAGGGCGGAGTTGGAGGCGTGGGAGATGTGCCCGTTGCGCTCGCGGAAGACGACCTTGATCCGGGGGTCCTCGCGGGTGAATGCCTCGAGCAGCGGCCGCACGTGCGGTGCCGGTGAGGCGTCGTCGGCGAGGCAGAGCTCCCAGTGCGGATAGACCTGACGCCGCACGCTGTCCACGGCGCGGCGGAGCCAGACCTCGTCCTCCGCGGAACGATGGTACACCGGCACGAGGATCGAGATCAGCGGCCGCTGGCGCAGCTGGGGCACGCGGGCCGCCAGGGCGGCGAGGGACTCGGGCGTATGGCGGTCGTAGGTCTCGGCCCAGCGCTCATAACTCGTCAGCTCCGGTGCGGCGAGGTGAGCGCCCACCCGCACCGGCGACCAAAAAAAAGGGTGCCAGACTCCATGGATGTCGGCGACCTCGAGGACGATTTCCGTATCGGTTTCCTCCAAGGCGATTTCGATCTTGAAGCCGCTGTACTCCGCGTGGGGGGTGTCGCGCAGGGCGGCGAGGACGTCCATGCGTTTCAGCCCGTAGACGCCGGAGTAGGTGCGGGCGCCGATGCGGGCTTGGATCTTCTTCAGCGCGAGGGGCAGCCGGGAGAGGCACCAGCCGCGGACGACGACCTTGCTGCCGGAGAAGCTCCAGGCCTGCGGGTAGTCGACGCTGTAGAGGAAGGAGTTCGAGGGATCGGCAAAGTGCTCGGGACGGAAGGCGAGGCCGGAGGGGCGCAGCGCGGGCTGGCTTGGGGCGGCGGTGGTCGTGGCGGCGGAACCCCGGCGGAGAGGATCAATCAGCCACCGCCGGAGGGCGCGCAGGGGGGCGGTCAGGCGCCAGGAGGCGGAAGCCTGCATCGCGCGCACCTTGCGTTCACGGGAGTCCAGCGCCTCCTCGCGGTCGCGGAGCAACTGACGCAGCAGGTCCGATTCCGCCCGGGCGCGCTCGCCGAGCGCGAGGGCGCCGGCGCGGGTGTGGGCGAGTTGGTACGCCGCCTGCGCGAGCGAGGTGTCGCGGGCCGCGATCTGGCCGACGAGGCCGGCGGCGTGGCGCTCGCCTTCGGCCAAGCGCCTGTGTGCCTCTGCGAGTGCGGAATCCCTTTCGGCGAGGACGGCCTTGAGTTCCCCGATGATGATGCGGTTGCGCTCCTCCCGGGCCAGTTCGCGCTCGTAGGCGGCGGCCTGCTGGCGGGATGACTGCAGGAGGATGGTGCTTTGCTCGAGTTGCGCGGAAAGGCGCTCGACGTCGGCGGTGAGCCCCGCGACCACCTTCTCGAGATTGGCGGCGTGGTTCTCCGTTGCGATCCGGTTTTCCCGGAGATTCTTGACGTGCTGGTCGGTGAGTTGCCACGCCCGCCTCCACTCGTCGCGGTCTGACTCCAGACCTTTGCGAACCGCAGCGAGGGTCTCCTCGTGGCGGGCGTCGATCCATTCGAGGTCGCGACAGGAGCGGGCGAGGTCGGCGGCGGCCGCGACGAGGTCGGACCAGCCTCCGGTCGGGCTGCCCGGACGGGAGGCGAGCAGCGCATGCAGGCGGCGCGCGGCGAGGGTGAGTTCGGCGCCGGGGGCGGCATCGTGCCACCACGCGGGTGCCGGCCGTGCGAGGGTCTCGTCGTAGAAGGCGGCCAGACGGCTGGTGACGGCTGCTAGGTCGAAGTGCTGCCGTGCGAAGGCCGCGCCGCCTTCACCGAGGCGGCGGCCAAGGGCCTCGTCGGAGAAAACGCGAATGCAGGCGTCAGCGATCGCGGCGGCGTCCGCGACCGGCAGGACGAGGGCATTGACGCCATCCTCCAGTTGCAGGCCGAGGTTGCTGGCGACGGTCACGACCGGTCGGCCGCTGGCGAGGAACTCAGGAAGCTTGGAGGGCAGGCGGTAGTCGTTGAACGCCCCCGGCACCCCCGGTTGCACGAGGACATCCGCGATCGCAAGCAGGCCCGGCAGCCGGCCTTTCTCGATGAAGCCGAGATCGATCGTCCACTGGGGCCAGTCGGCCGGAAGCGAGGCGACGAAATCCGGGCTGCTGAAGCCGGTGCGGACAAGACGCGTCGGCCAGCCGGCGGCGTTGAGGCGCTGCACGGCGAGGAACAACTCACGGATCTCGCCCTCGTTGGCGAAGGTGTTGCTGCCGGTGTAGACGATCACCCGCTCGTCGGGCCGGATCATCATCTGCTCGCGCAGGCCGGCGGCGGCCGCCGTCGGGCGGAAAGCGGCGGGGTCAAGGCCCGGCGGCAGTGACAGCACCGGAACCCCGGCGGGCACGAACGTGCGCAGTGTGTCGACGATGACTGTGACGCCATCGGCGACGCGCAGGAAGTTGCGGTAGCGTACGGGATGGGACAGCAGATCGGGCAGCGCCTTCGGATAGTCGAGCGGCGACTCGTCGCGGAGCAGGGCGAGGTCCCGGCGCATGTACGCCTGCAGCAGGTGCTCCTCGTTGTCCTCGAGATGGACGATGACCCGGGAGGCGGCGAGATGTCGGTAGGCGAGGACGAAGCGGCGGACGCCTTCGCGCGGGGTCCAAGCATGAATGATGTCCGCCGGCCGCCCGTCCGCGAATGCCGCGGGCTCGGCCAGCAACTGATCGTAAGTCGCAGCGCGGAACCGAGGGTGGGGAACGACGCTCAGCGAGTCGAGGTTGCCCGGAACCGCCACCACGCAGTCATGGCCGGCGGCGGTGAGGGCCGCGGTGAAGCCGGCGAGGTGGTTGACGCTGTTGCTGGTGAAATCGCCGTAGTTGACGAAGAGCAGATTCACGGGAAAGGGAAAAAGGGGAGAAAGCGGGATGCGCGCGCCGTCGAAGCGCGGCGCGGTCTAGAGCTGGAAGCCGGCCTCGCGGGCGTCGCGGGCAAACATCCGCACGGTGTCGAGCGAGAGAGCCGTCAGATCCTGTCCCAGCATCGTCTGCGCCTTGGCCAGAATGTCGTGCGTCACCGTCACGATGTCGCATCCCGTGGCGTCGGCCTGCAGGATGTTCAGCACCTCACGGACCGAGGCCCAGAGCAGCTCGGCGCGGGGGAGATGGACCAGCGCGGCGCGCGCCTCGCGCATGATCGGCATGGGGTCCACCCCGGTGTCGGCGATGCGCCCGGCGAACACCGAGACGACGGCCGGCACGTCCGCCTGCAGCGCGGCCGCCACGGCCTGCACCTGCTCGAGCGTGAGGATTGCCGTGACGTTCATTTTCACCCCGGCGAGGGCGAGTTCACGGATCAGCGGGACCGAGCTCTCA
>Ga0194125_10011652_pt1 | contig 11732 bp, 11 predicted proteins | sample TA2KigC250mmetaG_FD_148626 | JGI IMG/M metagenome (GOLD analysis project Ga0194125, IMG submission 148626) | Freshwater microbial communities from Lake Tanganyika, Tanzania - TA2015034 Kigoma Deep Cast 250m | ecosystem: Environmental > Aquatic > Freshwater > Lake | place: Tanzania: Lake... | reverse complement strand
GCATGGCTTGTGCGAAGATTGTACGACCTCGATTCATTGGCCACCTCCTTTTTTAGGGGAGTATAGCCTTTTTCAAAATTCAAATCGTTCCCGTACAAAATATTGCAATTATCCAATGAAGTCATAGCGTTTTATGTTATGTTAAAATTTTTATTTGGACAGTAGTGATCAATAAGTAATTCGTAAAAATCCTAAATAAAAACTTAGACTCTTTTAGTTCACTTTAGTCATTTCAAGTTATTAACACCCCCACCCTAACCCTCCCCCATCCAGGGGGAGGGAATTTTGGATCCCCCAGTATCTCCCCTCCCCTGGCGGGAGGGGGTTGGGGGGAGGGGGATAGAAAAGCAAATTCCTATACAATTAAATTATGGAAGACCTATTCAGTATCTTTTTTGCCAATTGCTCAAAGATGAATAAAATCAAGGCGATTATCGATGAAATCGCCCGCACTGATGTTTCTGTCTTAATTAAGGGGGAAAGCGGAACGGGAAAAGAATTGGCCGCTCAGGCAATCCACATGAATTCTAATCGCCGGGAAAAACCTTTCATCAAAGTGAATTGTGCTGCCATTCCTACTAGTCTTCTGGAAAGTGAACTGTTTGGGTTTGAAAAAGGAGCCTTTACAGGTGCCCACCTGAAAAAACCCGGAAAATTTGAATTGGCCAACGGAGGAACCATTCTGTTGAATGAAATTGGGGAGATTGACATTTCTGTTCAAGCAAAGCTTCTGCAGGTTCTACAGGATGGGGAATTTTCCCGGTTGGGAGGTAGTGGCGAAATCGTTGCAAATTGCCGGATAATCACTACGACCAAAGACCATTTAGAAAAATCTATGATGGAAGGGCGGTTCCGGGAAGATCTTTATTTCCGTATTAACGTGATGAGCATAACCCTTCCCCCTTTACGGGAACGCAAAGAACAAATTCTTCCTTTTTCCCTTTATTTTTTCAATTTTTATAAGAAAAAATACGCAAAATCCTCCACCTGGCTTTCCCCTGAAACAACAGACATTTTTAAAAAATACAGTTGGCCGGGAAATATTCGGGAATTAGAAAACATTATCAAAAGGGTTATACTTCTTGGCGAGGCAGAGGCAACACGGAGTCTTATACATAGTTATCGGAGCAGCGGATTGAGTCCTTCGTCTCCCGGTAGCTTAGGTGAATATTTGACCAAAGAGGTTGAAGGTTTGAACCTCAGAAAAGTAAGAAGAGAAGCGGCCGAATCAGTTGAAAAGGAGTTGATCCAAAAAACCCTCCTGGAGACTTGTTGGAATCGAAAAGAAGCCGCCAGATTACTTCGTGTGAGCTATAAAGCTTTATTGTATAAGATTCAAAAGTATAATAAAGTATAATTTGATGATCTCGTAAAAAGTCTGAAAATGCGTCTTTCTGTCATTCTGGCCCCGATTTTCATCGGGATAAACTCCAGCCGGAATCCAGTTCTTTCAAATAGTTATAAGTTCTCTGGACTCCGGTTTTCACCGGAGTGACGACTTTTTACGAGATCATCATAATTTGGATGGTTCAAAAAACCTTGGCAGGTTAAAGGAGCAAACAGGATGAGCTATTCAACAGATCGATCCGGTAAGAACTGGGACGGGGGGTTGAGTCGAATTTTAAACCGAGAAATTTTCCTTTACCTTCTTGACCTGGAGGTAAAACGCGCCCGGAGATACCAAGATTTCTTCTGTATTTTGATCTTGAAACTCAATCGACTCCCCAAACACGACAACGGTGAGGAGAAGCAAACCTGTTATGAGACGTTGGCTAATTTACTTATGGACGAATTGCGGGATAGCGACATCCTTGGTTCCCTGGGAGAAAAGAGGTTGGCTGCCCTCCTCCCCTACGCGGACTCGTCAGCCGGAGGCGTAGCCAAATCCCGTTTTGAAGGCAGTCTGAAATATTGTGATTTTCAAAGTGAAGGCTATGAGGTAATCGTCGACCATATCTGTTTTCCAGTGGATGGAACAGACGTGTACGAACTCGTTAAAAAAGTCGCGGGCACAGAAGCATAATGAAAAACTAAGAGTTCGAGGGGTAAAGGGTTCCAGGGTCCCAGTGAATGGAATGAATCAAAGAATTTGCTCCGAAGTTCTAACCCCGAACTCCGAACCTTATATTTAGGAGTAAAAATGAAAAAAATTTTCTTAATAAGCATCATAGGATCTTTGGTTTTTTTCCATTCATTGGCTTTCTCTCAACAGGAAAAAGGAATTTTTATAAAAGAGATTAAAGCCGATAGCAGCGATTATATAATCGGTCCTGAAGATGTTCTTCATATCCATGTCTGGAAGGAAGATTCATTAACCAGGACTGTCCAAGTCAGAATGGACGGAAATATCTCGTTACCGCTTATCGACGAAACTATGGCTGCTGGCTTGACCCCACTGAAATTAAAAGAAGTCTTAATTGAGAAATTGAAAAATTTTTTGGATATTCCCAACGTCTCGGTGATCGTCACGGAGGCTAACAGCTACAAAGTATTCATTTCTGGCCAAGTAAGAACACCAGGTGTCTACCGTCTCCGAAGTGAAACGTCTATTGCTCAGATCATTTCTATGGCGGGTGGATTTACGGAATGGGCGAATCCCAAAAAAATCATCATCCTCCGAAAAGAAAACGGCAAGGAAAACCGAATCATTGTCAACTATAAAAAAATTGTTCAAGGAGAGGATCTAAGCGCCAATATTACTTTAAAACCGGGTGATACGATCATCGTACCCTGATTATCCATGAGGCATAGGTCGTAAGTTGTGAGGGGTAAAAAGAAAAAGTGGAAAAATTGAGCAAATAAATCGTAAGGGATAAGGGGGAAACTATCAATGCAAAGGGGAAAATGTAAATATCAAATGAATCACAAGGCGCAGGCCGGGTCATTACTCAATTCGCTTTTCGGTAACCTTGCACTTTGCATTTTTCAAATTGCACTTTGTATTGCCGTATTTTCTTCTCTTGCCAGAGCAGACGTAGGGGACTTTTTGTCTAAATTCCATCCCTATATTTCAGTCCAGGGGGAATATACCGATAATATTAACCTTACCCCTACAAATAGGAAGGAAGATTGGATTACCACCATTTCAGCCGGATTAAAGTTTTCGACTTTACCGAAAGGAATAACTTCAGCTCCATCAGGAATCGATCTAAATTATGGTCTGGGATTGGTCTTTTATGCCACGGAAAAAGAAAACGATTACGTCAGCCATGCAGGGGAGCTAAACACGTGGTACACCTTCGGCCCCAGACTTACATTACGATTGAGAGATGTTTTTATCCGATCAGAAGAATTAAGGGAGCGCGACTATACTACCGGCGCCCTGGAGGAACAGTTCCTCCTGGGAAGGCGGAGAGAAAGGTCGATATACATCCGGAATGTCTTTGAGCCATCTGTGGAATACAGGTTTGGAGCGGATGATATCTTCTCCATAAATTATCGGAATAATATCTACCGGAATCAAATAGATCGTTTTCAAGATAGCCAGGAAAATTTTATCAACCCCCGCCTTACTTACTGGTTCAACATCCGCAACGGGGTTACCTTAGATTACGGCCTAACTCTGGGCGATTTCGAAGGTTCCCCGAATTTTATCGCCCATATGGCCAGAGGTCGCTATACGTACCGGTTTAATCCCAGGACATCAACATTCGTGGAATATACCTTTACAAGGCACGATTTTGATCCGCCATCAACCGATTACGATGTGCATAATTCTGGCGTTGGCCTTGAGCATACATTCAGCCCAACTCTCACTGGAAGAGTGCAAGTTGGCTATTTCTGGCAAAATCCGGAGAGAGGTTCTTCGACAGGAGGCTTTTCTTACGATGTGGGACTTTCACAGCGCGCCGAGATGACCACCTATACACTCTCCTTTCAGGGTGGTTACATAGAAGACTACTTCACAGCCGAGAACCTTGGGTTTACCAAATATCATCGGGCAATAGCAACCATCAGCCACAGGCCACACCAGAGAGTTTCTTTGGGGATTTCCGGGACTTTGGAAAGAGCTGAACATGCTTCAGACCGGAAAGATTGGATCTATGGTGTTAGAGGGACCGCTTCCTATGAAATATTCAGATGGTTGAGCCTGTCTCTGGAAGCTTCCCATAGAGGAAATGATTCGAACGTCGATACTGTGGAGTATATAGAGAACCGGGTGATCTTGCGCTTAAACGCCACCCTTTAATGTGAGGGTTCAAGGGTCCCAGGGTTCATGGGTTCAAGTGGAATGCTAAGAAATTAATGTATGGCAGAAATGATTTTTATATTTCACTTGAATCCTCGACCCCCTGAATCCATGAATCCTGTTTTATTTGGTTTTTTTACTGGAACCCTTAACCCCTTGAATCCATGAACCCTATTAAAGAGAGTGTGACATGATTAATCAAGAAAAATCCCTAACAATTCAGGATTATTTAGCAATAGCAGCTCGGAGGAAATGGTATATCATTCTTCCGCTGGTTCTATCCGTTTTCGTATCCATAGCCGTTTATTATTATCTACCAAAAGTATATAAAGCAAAAACCCTCATCCTTGTGCAACCGCAGAAGGTTCCCGATCGCTACGTCCCCTCTACCGTTACGGCTTCGGTAGTCGATCGGTTACACTCCATAACTCTGGAAATCCTCAGTCGATCCCGGCTGGAGCAAGTTGTCAAAGAATTTAATCTTTTTGCGGATATCCAGGGAAAAGTTTCCATGGATGAAATTATTGACCAGATGAGGAAGCTCATTGATATCAGACCGGAAGGCCAAGCCGGCAGGAGGCCCGAAGAATTGAGTGCCTTTTCTATTTCCTATCAGGGAGAAGAGCCAAAAACCGTAATGATGGTAACCAACAAATTGGCTTCTTCGTTTATCGAGGAAAATTTGAAGGTGCGGGAATCGCTATCCGAAGGAACTTCGGATTTTATCAACCGGGAACTCCATGCTATGGAAGAAAATTTACAGAAGAAAGAACAGGCCATCCGGAATTATAAAGAAAGATTTAGCGGTAACCTTCCCAGCCAACTGGATATGAATTTGCGCATATTGGATCGCTCAAGGGAGAGGTTGGATTCCGTCAATGAAAAAATCATGGATATGGAAAGGCGAGGCGTAATTCTGAAGATCCAGATAGATCAGGTGCAGAAACCCAAGCCTTTGTCGAAGCAAGTGGAATCCACCGGCGATGAACTTCTGGATCGGGAAATCAGAGAACTCGAAGAAGGGATGAAGCCGGAAAAGATGCCCGATGATCCCCTGATCACCCAATACAATAATTTGCAGAAAGATTTAAATGTTGCCTTGCTCAAGTACACGGAAAGGCACCCGGATGTAAGAGAATTGAAAAGTAAAATTTCCCAACTGGAGCCGAAAATTCGGGAGCGAATCTTGGAATTGGAGAAAGGGCGACAGGAAAATATGGAGAAGGAGAAAATGCGCAAGGAGCGCCTCCAGGAACTCAAGGCCCGGCGCGATAAGATTTTAGCCGCCAAAAAGGGGGGACCCGTTGGGATGGATGCTGAAACGGAAAAACATCTGGCCCAATTGATGGTGCAATACGATGACTTGCAGTGGGAGATCAACAAGTTAAGAAAAGAGGAGAAAGATCTGAAGAGTCAAGTCCTTATCTATCAGAGAAAGGTGGAAGAAGTTCCCAAGCGGGAGGAAGAGCTGGCATCCCTCATGAGGGATTATGGACTATTAAAGGGTAACCATCAAGCCCTCTTAGCCAGGAAAATGGAAGCGAAGATGGCGGAAAACCTGGAGCGAAAACAGCAAGGGGAACAGTTTAAAATCCTGGACCCGGCGCGGTTGCCGACACAACCATTCAAGCCGAATCGGGATCGGATTTTGTTGTTCGGCATGGTCATCGGGTTGGTGTTGGGAATGGGGTTGGCCTGGTTTCGTGAGAACCTCGATCACGCATTCTATACGGAAGCAGACCTGGAAGCCTACCTGAGCCTTCCGATACTGGCCGTAGTTCCAAACTTAAAAGAAGAAACATTAAAAGAGACGTAAGGCGCAAGAGCGCAAGGATTATGGCAAAGCGCATAGAGCAGGGAGCTTAGAGCAGGGAGTAATTATTATTAGATGGAAAAGCAATTCAGATTCCAGGATTTAAGGGTTTGGCAGGTTGCGATAGAGGTTGCTAACGACCTTTTTGATATTGCCGATTCATTGGAAAAGAAAAGACTATATCGTTTTGCAGAGCAGCTTCGGGGTGCCGGGATGTCTATCTCAAATAATATTGCGGAGGGTTCAGGATCTTCGTCTAAGAAAGGCTTTAAACAATTTCTGAACATGGCTCACCGGTCTACCTTTGAAAATGCAAATATCCTAATATTGTTAGAAAAAAGAGGAATCATTTCAAAAGAAGATCTTAACAGGCAATTAAAGAGATTAGAAGTTCTTTGCCGACAGATAAGAAGTTTCCAAAAGGCACTGGAATGAGGAGTTTTTTTATTTTGGGCTCCTTGCTCCCCGTTTTGGGCATTAAACGCTGTACACCGTGCTCCATGCTCCTTGCGCCTTAGGGTATTTATTATGTACGACTCTTTCTACGGATTTAAAGAAAATCCATTTAATTTAACGCCGGATCCTCAGTTCATTTACCTGGGGGAGAACCATCGGGAAGCCCTTGCCCAGTTAGTCTATGGAGTACGGGAGAAGAAAGGGTTTATCGTCCTTACGGGTGAAGTGGGCACCGGAAAGACAACCATTATCCGTTGCTTCCTGCAAACTCTGAACGGCAACAATAATACAAGGGCGGCTTTCCTCTTCAACCCCAAGTTGTCCGTCAACGATTTCATTCAGTACATACTGAGAGACCTGGGTTTGACAATTCAAGGAACGACCAAAGGGGATTATCTATATACTCTTTATGAATATCTGATCAACGCCTACCAGAACGAAGAAAAAGTGGTTTTAATTGTGGACGAAGCCCAGGGACTGAACCCGGCTCTGCTCGAAGAAATCCGGCTCCTTTCCAACCTGGAGACCTCCAAATCAAAATTGATCCAAATCGTTCTGGTCGGTCAACCTGAGTTAAATAAGACTTTATCGCAGATGAATTTTCGTCAGATCAGGCAGCGGATTAACTTGCGACACCATCTCCAGCCGCTCTCAGAGAAAGAGACTGGGGAGTATATCAGAAAAAGGTTAAAAATCGCCGGAAGGAAACAGCCCCTTTTTACTGATAAAGCGGTCAAGGAAGTTTATCGAAAGACAAAGGGAATTCCCCGCTTGATAAATGTTTTGTGCGATAATTCTCTTTTGACCGGATACGCTTTGGATAAGAAGATTATCAATGAAAAAATAGTGAAAGCGGCGGCCAAGGATTTGAAGTTGGGTAAGAAGCCTCCCGCGAGCTGGAAATGGATTATTCCAGGCATTTTAATTATTGTAGGGTTCATATCGTTTTTTTTCATTCAGGGGGAAATTGGCCCATTTTTAACGCTTCTCCAATCTCTGAAAGAGATTATTCCGAGCGGGATACAAAACTTTTTCAAATAGAAACTCAACGAACGCTATGAACGCCATAAACGCTAAAAACGCGATGAACCCAATAAACTCAAATAACTGAAGTAACCCAATTAACGCTATAAACGCGAAAAACGCAAATAACGCCATAGGCCTTTCATTTTTAATTTTCGCTATGCGCTATGCGTTTTGAAAAGGAAAAGTCATGAGTCGAGTCTACCGTGCCCTTGAAAAAGCAGAGAAAGAAAAGCATCAAAAAGTAAAGGAAGAACCCCTTTCGGCGATTTTCGAAGAAGAAATAATCTCTAGAGAACAATTGCCTGCCCAAAAAATTCTGGAAGTGGATATAGAAGAAATGGGCATTCCGGGAAAGGAAGAATTTCCTTTTTTAATTGCCCAACAGAATTCTTTTGCCGCTGAGCAATTCAAAAAATTGAGAACACATATTTTCCTGCATTCTCCGCATCCCCCTCATTCGCTTATAATTACCAGTTCGGTCCCCCAGGAGGGAAAGACCACGGTAGCCATCAATTTGGCGGTTGCCATATCACAGGAAATTCACAAAAAGGTAATTCTAATCGATGCCGACATGCGATTGCCCAGCATTTACCTTAAAAGCCATGAAAACTCCAAAGGTCTTTCGACTTACCTGGCAGATCAAGTCCCTTTAGAAAAAATTCTAATAAATTCGGGGAAGGAGAATCTCCGGATTATCCCGGCAGGCCACCCTTCGTCAAACGCATCGGAATTATTGGGGTCTAAGAAGATGGGAGAATTGCTGGCAGCCCTTCGGGCCTTTGGGGAAGATACTTATATTATCATCGATTCGCCACCCGTTCTCTCCACTTCCGAGCCTATTTTGCTATCAAAATTGGTGGATGGAGTGATCCTGGTAGTGATGGCCGAGAGAACTCCCCGCGGAGCGATTCGCAAGGCAGTCAACTCCTTTGATAAACAAAAAATGCTCGGAGTCATATTTAATCAGAAAGAATTAAAGCCATCTAAATATTATTCCGATTACTATTACAAGTATTACAAAAAATAACGCGACGGACGTGACAAACGCAATTAACGCAATAAACACTATGGACGCAACCAACTCAATGAACCCAATAAACCCAATGAAAGGGAAAAACGCAACAACCGCCTTACGTTTTACAATTTTTACCATGCGCTCTGCGCTTTGCGGTTTTCTCCTTACGCCTTGCGCCTTACGGTTTTATTTATGAACGAAACAAACGGATACAAGCCCCCATCATCGATGAATTTAATTTTTGCCTTTGTCGATGGCCTCCTCATTTTCAGTAGCGTCCTTTTGGGGGGAATTCTCAGATTAAGGGGAGGAGAGGGGATCATATATCAGGCAGATTATTTAGTCTGGAAAATAATGCTGATCGTTTTAGTGATGCAAACGGTCATGTATTATTTTGACCTTTATGAATTTAGGAATTTCCGCCAAAGGATGAGAATGGGCATTCTAATATTGGAAACCCTGGGGGTCTCTTCCATCGTTTTGGCGGTCGTTTACTATTTTGCCCCTTTTTTGGCGATCGGCCGGGGATTCTTTACGGTCAGCCTTTTTATAATATTTCTGATGACTTTTACCTGGAGACTTCTTTATTCCTGGATGGCCAATAAAACTATATTCAAAGAGAAAGTTTTGATTATTGGTACGGGGGATTTGGCCCAAAAAATTCAAAAAGAAATCTTACAAAATCACCAGGAAGAAATTGAAATAGTTGGGTTTATCGATGAGAGGAGTGAAAAGGTTGGAGAAAATATCTAACCCGATGATTATAGGGGACTTCAGCCAGATCTTGTCCATTTGCAAAGACGTTCAAGTTGACAGAATCATTGTGGCCTTAGACGAAAGGCGGGGTAAATTGCCTGTTGATCAGCTATTGTGTTGCCGTCTGAAAGGCATCCCTGTGGATGATGGAATAGCTTTTACCGAGCAGCTTGCCGGAAAACTCTCGGTTGAAAAACTCTACCCCAGCTCCCTCATTTTTTCAAACGGTTTTAAGGGTTCTGCAATATTTAAGAAGATTAAAAGATACACCGACATCACATTTTCCACCCTGGGTCTGGCTATTTTTCTTCCGGTGAGCCTGTTAATTGCGATGGCGATCAAATTGGACTCAAAAGGTCCCGTTTTTTACAGACAAGAGAGAGTTGGCGAAGATGGGAAAGTTTTTAAGATTTTCAAATTCCGCTCGATGAAGGTTGACGCAGAGGAAAACGGGCCGGTTTGGGCCATGGTGGATGACCAGCGCATTACCCGGGTTGGCCGAATCATCCGTAATCTGCGGCTTGATGAAATTCCCCAAATGATCAACGTGATTAGAGGAGAAATGGGTTTTGTTGGGCCCCGCCCCGAAAGGCCTTTTTTTGTTGAAAAATTGACGAAGGAAATTCCATTTTATTCCCATCGTCATTCTGTCAAGCCCGGAATTACCGGATGGGCGCAGCTTTATTACCCCTACGGGGCTTCCAAAGAAGACGCCTTGGAAAAATTGAAATATGACCTTTATTATATCAAAAACATGTCGCCGTTTTTAGATCTGACCATTATTTTAGAGACCATTAAGATCGTCCTTTTTGGGAAAGGGGCAAGATAGAAATGGACTTTTGGTACGTCATTCAGACCAAACCCAAAAAGGAAGAGGAGGCGAGTTCCTACCTGGCTTTAAAAGGATTGGAGATCTTTAACCCCCTGCTGGAAACTTTTATCGAGCGGAACGGAAGGATGAATCGGACCTTGAAGCCTCTCTTCCCGAATTATATTTTCGGAAAATTTGACCTTATGGAAAAATACGCCTTAGTCAAATGGGGCAGAGGGGTAAAAAAAATTCTGGGGTTCGAGGGATTTCCCAGCCCCATTGCCGAAGAAGTGGTCTTCCAGATTAAAGATCGAACCGATTCGAATGGCATTGTTAAAAAAAAGAAGGGCTTTGCCCCAAAGGACCCGGTCCGCATTACTTCGGGCCCGCTACGTGACCTGACCGGAATCTTTGAAGAATGGGTTCCCGAGAAAGAACGCGTCCGTATTCTTTTGAATTTAATCGGTTATCAACCACGGATTGATATCCATTATTCCCTGGTTGAAAAAATCAATTGAAATAGACGCAAGTGATGTGGTGATCGAGAAGCATTACTAAAACTCCCGAGCTGAATCTGCAGCATAAGGAAAAATAAAATTACGACGCCGGATCACCTCATTAGTCGAAAACAGAAGAATTTTATATTTGAGAACCATTTCCTCTTTTCCGTTTGGAAGGGGAAAATGCGCCAGGGCGGGAGCCTATTCAGCGAACCGGAGCTCTCCGGCACCGGCCCGAATGGATCATTTTTAAAGAAAATAATAGGCGCGAAGAAGTTCATCCTGATCTCCTTGCTTTTGGGACTCATCGGGAAGATTTATGCGGACACATAAGAGCCTCTTGCAAAAGTATTTTTTGTGGTTCGACAAGCTCACCACGAACGGAAAAACTAAATAATTTCAACCTAAGCCCGTTCACCCTGAGCCTGTCGAAGGGTAAATTACGGACTTTTGCAAGAAGCTCATAATATTGATGATCTCGTAAAAAGTCTGAAAAAGCATTTTTCTGTCATTCCGGCGAAAGCCGTCCGCCTCAGGCGGACAGTATTTTCAAATGCTTATAAATACCCTGGACTCCGGTTTCCACCGGAGTGACGACTTTTTACGAGGCCCTCAAATTTAAGGAGACCTTAGGCCCGGCCCCTTTTTTTTAGCAGCAATTAAAAGCTCCCGATGGCGTTTACGCCGTATTGGGGAATGCGGAACATCCCAATGAGAACGAGTCCTGTATACTTTGTCACCCCGAGAGATCCAGAGTAAAGGGGGACGCCCTTAAATTATTCAAAAGAGGGAGCATTGGGGGGACGTGGTTCATAGCGATCAACTTTTCAGAACTTGGGGATTATGGGGGCATTCATTTAAAAGAGGTCATACAGACAAACAAATATCCGCTGACCATGCTCGAGAGGCCCATCGAATCGGAAAAAAATCGAGCATAGGAGCACAAAACGATTAGTAGAGATTTGTTTTTCAAAATATCCCAGAAGATCCAGAGAATGATTGCTCCAACGCTGAAATATTCTCAATCCATTTATGAAGACACGGGTGTCCAATTAATAATCGAATAAAGTCAATTGGTTGTCTGGCATGGTGATCAGTTTTGTGCATTTTGGTGGTACGAGTGCCGATAAAATGGGCTTTTTCTCGAAAAGTGAGACACTCAAAAT
>Ga0194125_10011647_pt1 | contig 11734 bp, 8 predicted proteins | sample TA2KigC250mmetaG_FD_148626 | JGI IMG/M metagenome (GOLD analysis project Ga0194125, IMG submission 148626) | Freshwater microbial communities from Lake Tanganyika, Tanzania - TA2015034 Kigoma Deep Cast 250m | ecosystem: Environmental > Aquatic > Freshwater > Lake | place: Tanzania: Lake... | reverse complement strand
CAGGGGCCAGGGGTCAGGGGCCAGGGGTCAGTGGTCAGGGGTCAGTGGCCAGGGGTCAGGGGTCAGGGGTCAGGGGTCAGTGGTCAGTTGCATACGAAAGTAGCATCTTGGGCCGATATTTCATTAACCCCCTCGCACCCCGCTGGTGGGGCTGAGCATTACCCGCAAGTTCGGAGGCGGCGGTTTTGTTTGGGGATAACTAAAAGGAATTGTTAATCAATGCACCCCCTCACCCTAACCCTCTCCCCCAAGGGGGCGAGGGGATAAAAGGAATTATTGATCAATGTATCCCATCACCCTAACTTTATCCCCGGAGGAATAAGGAAAATTCAGTAGCGCCGACCTCCAGGTCGGCGCATCACCGGCACAGACCTGGGGGTCTGGGCCTACTTTCGAGATGAAGCATATCTCAATGAATATCGAATTGCTCTCCTGGTTCCCATGGTGCATGTGGGAACCCCATAGTCCGCCGAGCTGTGCTTGGCCACCTCTGTATTGAAGTTGTGGGTAATGATAAGCTGGTGGGGGGAGAGGGGGCAAGGTTACTTTCATGGTTTGCCGGTGACTTATAACTTATAGAGATTGCCGAGAAAATAAAATCTGCACAGGCTGGCAGCCTGTGCCACCAGGAAAAAAGTCCTGTCTTTGTAGGGGCGGGCCCCTGTGCCCGCCCTAAAAAAGATTTTCGTTATCGGTGGTGAACGAATTAAGCCTTGATCATTTCACGCCGAGGGAAGCGGGGGAAGTCCCACCGAGTCCGTCGGCAATTCTTGATCCGCAGCCCCGGCCGGGCTGACGGGCAGTTCAATGAGGAATAGGGTCCCGGGGCCGGAGGAGTTGCCGGATTCAGCCAGCTCCTGGGCCACTTCCGGTGGCACCGGGCTGTGGACGCTTATCTTCCCCTGATGGTCCCGGATGACCGCATACGCGAAGGACAAACCCAAACCGATATCCAAGCTGGTGGATTTGGCGGCAAAAAAAGGCTCAAAAATCTTGGCTAGATCTTCGGGGTCGATGCCCATGCCGTTGTCGGCCATGGAAATAACCACCGAGCCGGCATCTTCAGACAACTTCGTCTTTAAGGCGATGACTCCTTCCTGGGGAATGGATTCAAAAGCATTGCGCAAAAGGTGCATCCAGACTTGTTTGAGTTTTTCTTCATCTCCTAAAACCGCCGGGATATGCTCATCGAGCTGCAGTCTCAGGATAACCCGGTCCTGTTCAAAGGTGTGGCGGACGAGCTGCGCCACTTCCTGAATCGTTCGGTTGAGGTTAACCTTTTCCCGGACCCCGGCTCCTTGGCGGGAGAAACTGAGGAGATCCGAAACAATCTGATAACCGATCTGGGACTGTTTCTCGATGATATTGACATATTCCAGGGTTTCCGGCTCCTGGGTAAGGTCTTCCCGGAGAATTTTGGTATAGCCCAGGATAATGCCCAAGGGTGTTTTTAACTCATCGGCCAGGCCCCTGGCCAGTTTACCTAACTCTTCCATTTTCAGGGCCTGGATCATTTTATCCTGGTAATGCTTGATTTCGGAGATATCCCGGGCCGTGGTTAAGAGGCCCACCAGTCGATCTCGGTCATAAACCGGCAATTTGACGACATGAAACCATCTTATAGAGCTACCCTGGGTGATTTGCACTTCCCGGGAGATGATCTGCCCCTGAGACAGGATCTGCCAATCTGCTTCCTGATTAAAAGTCAGAAGCTCCGGCCCGAAGGCTGCATCCGCTTTTTTCCCCAGAATGTCGGCCTCGGTGAGATTAAAGAAGGTGCCAAAGGCCTGGTTAACCACCCGATAATGCTGGGTGTCGTCCTGCAGGCTCACCAGGTCAGGGGTACTGTCCAGGATGGTCTGGAGGATCTGTTGCTGGCGGCGGATATTAAATTCCGCCAGACGCAACTCATTGATGTAGTTATTGAGACTATAGGCCATGACATCAAAGGCCTCGGACAGACTCTGGATCTCATCCCCCCGGTTATCCAGATAAACCTTACAGAATCGGCAAGCCTCGGACTTTATCCCCCCTCTGTGTTCCTCTCCCCGATGATAAAGAGTACCGGGCAGGCGCCAGCAGGGGTGCAAGACATCTCCATAGGCCGGGCAGTCAGGTTGCTGGCATTGTTGTATTTCCCAACAGGGTTTTTCGGGGGGGGCGCAGGTCAGGAGCTCCAGGTTTCCCTGCACCATGCTCTCGGCGCTCTGACGGAGGGCATTCAGACGGCGGATCACTGCGCCGGCGAATATCGAACCTAATAATATAGCCGCCAGGGCCGTGCCGAAACTGATATGGAAAACCGTTCGTACCAGAGAATCAACGGTGGCCTGGGCCCTGTCCCGGGATAAACCTACCCTGGCCGCGCCCAGGCGGTTTTCGCCCACCTGAATGGGCACGGCGAAATCGTACACCAGGTCATCCCCCACATCCAGCAATTCTAGGTGTTGCCGCGCCTCCGCCGGCAGGACATTGGCGTCCACCAGGGCCAGGGGAAAGCCGCTTTTGAAGGTGTGGGACATGACCTGCCTGTTCTGGTCCAGGATAAAGGCGTACGAAATATCTTCGCTGGAGGCTTTGATCTCATCCACCACGTCTTTCAAACGCAAAAAATCCTGGGCCAGCAGCGGTTCTGTGGTGCGGGCGGCCAGGTTCAGGGTAAGGCTGGACCCCCGTTTTTTGATTTCGTCCAACATCGCCCGGCTGGTGATGCGCACCACCATCACCGCCGACACCAGGCCGAAGATCAGGATAATCAGGGTGATGCCTAGATTAATTTTGGTGCGAATCGATAAACGGGTGAAAAACCGCATTCCTGAGCCTCTTTCTTATTCCGTAGGCGTTCAGCTATCAGCAATCAGCTTTCAGCAAAAACAATGGGTTAGGGAAACTAAGGGAAAAACCAGTGATCCACCATCTTAGAATAACTATTTGAATTTAAAACATTAGCTGACGGCTGTAAGCTGACCGCTGAACGTTTACCTATCTCTTAATCGGACCAGGTCTTGATCTCCCCGCCTGGGGAAGACCCAAAGGTTTTGGGCGAACCCGGGTGAGCCTGCACCATTTTCATCAAGTGCCGGACGGGATCGAAATCTGCATCCACAGCTTTTTTAGCCCCGATGAAGCCAGCATTGTCTAGCATTTTGCGGTGCTCTGGATTATCATAGTCAAGATCTAACAGGGCCTTTTGCACCTGGGAGGCCAGAGCCGGGTCCAGGTCGCGCCGGGCGGCATACATCCAGCCGGGATAATAGCGGGACTCGGCCAGGACCCGGATCTGTTTAAGATCGATTTTATCCGCCACGAGATTCAAAGTGCCCTCCCGGATGGTGCCGACGTCATACTTGCCGGAATAGACCGCCATCACAACTTTTTCTTGTTTACCGCCAGGGCCGGGAGCAAAACTGATGGCGGCGAAGTCTTGGGGCCGCAAACCGTTTTCTAAAATCAGTCCCCAGGGAAAAAGGTAGCCCCCTGCAGAAGAGGGGTCCACGGCGATGAGACGCTTCCCCCTCAAATCCTGGATTGTCTTAATTTCCGGGTTATCCGCCCGGCAGATGACCTGGCCCCGAAAATTCAACTGCCCCGTGGGCTCCACGATGCGCACCAGCGGCCTGGCGCCGTGCAGGTCGGCCAGCTTGACGTAAATGAAGGGATTGACAAAAGAGATATCGATGAGACCCCGGCCCACCATGTGGATATGCTCATCAAAGGTGTCAGGGAAAATCTGCTGCACATTCAAGCCCGTGACCCGGGCCAGATACTCCACGATCATGTGGTGGCGCTGATACGAAGCCGTATGGGTATACTGCGGCAGGTAGGCATAGGTCAAGGCCGCCGGCGCCCCGCTGAGGGTGATCTCCCGCCGCTCGCTTAAATCAACTTTTTTAGCCTGTTCCTGCTCCCCGCAGCCGCCCATGGCCGCTAAAACAAAGCAGCAGAAGAACAACATCACACAACGACTCAATTTCCAGACCGGAGGCATTGCCCTTTATCCTTTAATGAGGTTTTCAGTTTTGAGAAAAAAATCATACTGTTATTTATTTTCTAAAAAATGTTTCATGACGGTGGCACAGGCTGCCAGCCTGTGGAACAATGTTAATGCGTATTATGTTCTTTCAAATACTTCCACAGGGTCACCCGGCTGATGCCCAGGAGCCTGGCTGCCTCTGATTTTTTGCCCTGGGCAGTATGCATGGCCTGGAGGACGGCTTCTTTGGGAATGGCCCGCTCCCCGGTTTTTGGCCGCGGCGGTGCTGTGTTAGGGCCAGCCAGCGGTTTTTGGGTTATCGAAACGGGCAGGTGCTCCGGCAGAATGATTCCCTCCGGGCATACGACAAACGTATAATCGATCACATTAATCAATTCCCGGATATTGCCGGGCCATTGATAATGCAGCAAAAAATCCAGGGCGGCCTTGCTTATTCCCTGTATGAGTTTTTTTGTCTTGAGACGGGCCCGTTCGATGAAGGTCTCCACCAATAAGGGGATATCTTCTGGCCGCTGCCGCAACGGCGGCAGATGAATGGGAATGACCCCGATACGATAATATAAATCTTCCCGGAACCTTCCGTCGGCCATGAGCGTGCCCAGATTTTTGTTGGTTGCCGAAATCACCCGGACCTCCACCGGGATGGACCGCAGATCCCCCACTTTTTCGATGACCTTTTCCTGGAGAACCCGGAGCAGCTTGGCCTGGGTGGCCAAAGGCATGTCGCCGATCTCGTCCAGAAAGATATCCCCGCCGTTGGCAGCCTCAAAGCGGCCGATGCGGGTGCGGTCGGCCCCGGTGAAGGCTCCCTTGACGTGACCGAAGAGTTCGCTTTCCAATAATGATTCGTTTAAGGCGGCGCTGTTCACCTTGATAAAGGGTCCGTTGCTGCGGGGGCTGAGCTTGTGGATGGCTGCGGCTACCAACTCTTTGCCGGTGCCGCTTTCCCCGTAAATCACCACCGGCGCCTCCGACTGGGCCGCACTGCTGACCAGGGTGAAGAGCTGCTGCATGGCCGGGGATTTGCCCAGGATGCCCTGGAAACTGTCTTCCCGGGTCAACTCCCGCCGCAGCCGGAAGATAACCCGTTCCTGAGCCACCACCTCGCTGATGTCCACAAAGGTTTCCACCCCACCGACGACGTTACCCTGTTCATCCCTCAATAAAGCGGCATTTTTTAAGACATGCAGTAGACTGCCGTCTTTTTTCACCAGGGCGCACTTAGCCCGTTTTAACTGACCGCATTGAAACAGGGCGCAGTATTTGCCTTTTTCGGTTAACTGGGGATCAAAGCAAGAATCGGACCGGATAACGGCGCAGGATCTGCCCACCAGTTCCTGGCGGCTATACCCGGTGAGATTCTCCATGGCCTGATTGACCGAAAGGATGGTTCCGGTCATATCCACCACCACCAGACCCTCCATCATGGTGTCGATGACCATCTCCCAGAATCTGCTGTAATCGTTCCCTTGCACGGGGCCTCCCGGGTGAATCCGGAGAAAATAGCGGTCGTAGCGGAAAAATGTTTTTCTTTTCGTTAATGTTAACGTTAATATTTTGTTTGATTTAACATTAACACTTAACACATTCTTTGCCAAGAAAAATTTAGCACACCCTTAATACGCCAGTATTGTTGCGCTGAACTGGGGTATGGAGAAAGATTTCATCTTCGGCCAGCCAAGCTCCAGCCTGGCATATATATTGCTATTCCCCGAGACGAGGCTCTGTTTACGAAATCATCTCATGGAGGGTGTTATGTTTAAAAAAATAGTGGTGCCCCTGGACGGCTCCGAAATGGCGGCCAAAATTATCCCCCAGGTCATCGAGTTGGCCAAAGCCCATCAGGCCGAGGTCACCCTGCTGCACGTCTGCTATACCGAATACGGCGAAGCCAGCCCGGGGACCATGGCTCAGGCTGCGGTGCAGGAGGCCAAGCGCTGCGAGGCCTTTCTCGGACAGGTAGCCAAGGAACTGGAGGCCCAGGGGGTCACGGTTACGGTCGTCTGCGTGGAAGGCTCTCCCGCCCGGGAGATCATCGGCTATGCCGCGGCGAACCATATGGACCTCATTGCCATGGCCACCCACGGTAAGGGCGAGGTGGCCTGGGTCCTGGGCAGCGTGGCCGAGAAGGTGGTTACCCACGCCACGGTGCCGGTGCTGCTTTTCCGGGTTATCGAAGTGAAGCTGCCGGACTTGAAAACAGAATACCCTATACCTTAATGGAACGTCTCACTTAATAGGGATCATGAACATAGGGATCATGAACAATGAGGGCTACCTCAGATAAAAAATCCCCCCTGACCCCCCTTTAAAAAGGGGGAAATAAGGTGGACTCTTGAAAGTCCCCCTTTGGTAAAGGGGGATTTAGGGGGATTATAAGTAATTGTCAAGCTTAATCCCGTCGCTGACTTTATACGGGAAAGATAGATTAATTCTGGAGGTTTTATGCGAAAATTTTCTTTGTTCTGCCTGATGCTGCTTACTGTTCTGGCCCTGACCGGGACCGGGGTCTGGGCCCAGGAAGCTGCCAAGCCGGAAACCCCTGCAGTGGCTCCGGCAACCCCTCAACCAGAACCGGCAACTCCACAACCCGAGCCAGCCACTCCGCCGCCGCCCGCGGCTGAACCCGCTAAACCCGCAACCCCGGAAGCGGTTAAGCCTGCGGCACCTGCCCCCGCCCCGGCCGCACCCGCCACCATGAGTAAATTGGAAGAAGTCATCGCCAAGACCCCGGTGGGCACCGGCAAGGGCCAGATAAATCCCGAGGCTCCCAAGGGATACATGGGTATCCCCGGCGCACCCAGTCATTTCTGGCTGTGGTACATCCTGTGGGGCACCTGGGTGGGCTGGATCTTTTCCTCGGTGGGCGCCTTCGGCGGCATCATGGCCGGGGTAGGCCATATATCGGTTTTCGGACTGTCGGATTATGCCAAGGGCTTCCGGCAGACCAATCCAACGTTGAACAAACTTCTCACCGACTCCATCCGCACCAGCAACCAGTACCTGGTGGGACTGTCGGCTTTTATCTCGTCCTTCACCTACTGGCGTATGGGCCGCCTGGTGATGCCCCTGGGTCTGTGTCTGGCCGGCGGCGGCATCCTGGCTGGCTACCTGGTGCCCCTCTTTACAGTCGGCAAATTGGATGCCAGCACCTATGTGGGTTTCTTCGGTATCATAGTATTTGCCGTGGCCTTCGTGCTTTTCTATGAGACCACGGAAAAGGGCCAGGCCAGTCGGAAAGCCGCCCGGGCTGCGGCCAAGGCCTTCGAAGACGCCCATATCAAAAAGGGCGGGGAAGCCTCTGCAGAACAACTGAAGGGCGTGCAGGTCATCAGTTGGGGCCTCACCCGCATCAGGTTCACCTTTTACGGCGCCGAATTCTCCTTCAACCCCATCTGGCCCATCCTGGGCGGTTTTGTCATCAACGGCATCTCGGCCCTCATCGGGGTGGGCGGCGGTTTCCTCTACGTCCCCTTCCTGACTTCCGTGGCCGGTCTGCCCATGTTCATCGTCGCCGGAACTTCCGCCCTGGCGGTCTTGATCGGTATGATCGTCAATATCTTCAATATGATGGTGGTCCGGCAGATTCCGGTGGACTTCCTGTTGATCGGCACGGAGTTGATCGGCATCGCCATCGGCTCGGTCCTGGGCCCCATGACCTCCAAAAAGATCCCCGAGGTCTGGCTGAAGCGCCTTTTCGTGGTCTTGGCCATTTACGTGGGCATCGGCTACCTCACCAAGGGTTTCCTGGGACAGTCCATCTTCCCGGGTATGTAATATTATAACCAAAGGACGGGGGGGAGCATTGCTCTCCCCGTCCAGGAAGGCGCCACCATGGACATGCCGCCCCTCTTTCTCTGGTTAGACCCTTACCTGATCTGGTTCTTCCGACTCACGGATCATGCCGGGCTTAATTTTTTCCTGGGGACCGCGGCCATGGCCGGCCTGGCCCTGATAATGGGCAAGCTCAGCTCCGCCTTAATCGTGGCCGGAAGCCGGCGGCATACCCAGGAATTAACCGATAAGGCCAAAAAATATCAGGACTTATCCATCCAGGCGCTGGAGGTCGGAGATCGCCAGGCCTACGAGGCCGCCAATAAAATGGCCAACGAGGCCTTCGGGAAGTCCTTTTTCCTGGGTGTGGCCCAATCCGCCGGCTTTTTCTGGCCCATAGGCCTGGTCCTGGCCTGGATGCAGTACCGCTTTTTCGGGATCGCCTTCCCCGTCCCGGGACTGGATTGGTCGGTAAACTTCATCGGTGTCTTTATCCCACTGTATATTCTGTGTTGGGTCCTTCTAAGCCGGGGAAAAAGGTTTATCCGGACCCGGCAGGACCTGGCAGGTGTGCCCAACACCCTCACCACCTATAAATAATGGGAAAAAAAGCGCCGATCTGCTATGATGCATTAGGTTAACAGCTCTGCAATCGCACCACTGCAAAGGGATCGAAAATGTCTCAGGAAATCTTCAGCATCTGTTTTATGTGCACCGTGCGCTGCCCCATCCGGGTGCTGGTGGAGAATGACGAAGTGAAATGGATCGAGGGCAATCCCCACGTGCCCGGCATTGAGGGCGCCCTGTGCGCCAAGGGCTCCGCCGGGATCGCCCTGCTCAATGACACCGAGCGCCCCCAGCATCCCATGATCCGCATCGGGGCCCGGGGTGAGGGCCAGTGGCGTCGGGCCTCCTGGGATGAAGCCCTGGATTTTGTGGCCGATAAATTAAAGGCCATTATCTCCAAGGACGGCCCCCAGAGTGTGGTTTTCGGCGAGCGCACCAACTTGAACACCCACATCAGTAAGACCTTCATGAAGGCTCTGGGCTCTCCCAACCACTTTACCCACGACGCCCTGTGCAAAGGCTCGGTGAACACCGCGTTCCGCAGTCTCACCGGCTATGCCGACCCTCAGATCGGCATCGACTACGCCAACACCAGGCACATCATCATGTACGGCCGCAATATCTTCGAATCCCTGGAAATCAAGGCCATTAACAATTTAATGAAGGCTTTGGCCAAGGGGGCCAAGATGACCTACATCGACCCCCGCTTCAGCATTACGGCCTCCAAGGCGCAGCGTTACTGGATGATCCGCCCCGGCAGCGACCTGGCCCTCAATTACGCCTTGATACACGTTATCTTGCAAGAAGACCTCTATGACAAGGCCTTTGCGGTGCGCTGGATCAAGGATCACCGCCAGGAACTGGGAGACCTGCAGAAATTTGTCGAACCTTACACCCCGGAGTGGGCCGAACCGGAAACCGGCATTCCCGCCGGGGAAATCGTCGCCCTGGCCCGGGAAGTGGCGGCGGACAAACCCTCCGTGGTTTTTCACTACGGCTATCGCGGGGCCCATCACCCTAACGAGATTTACCTGCGGCGCTCCATTATTATCTTGAACGCCCTGATGGGCAGCCTGGAGGCGCCGGGGGGGCTGTTTTTCAAAAAGGGCCTCAAGGCCGCGGGCCGCAGCGACATCGGCAAATATGTGGATCAGGAGTTTCCCAAGATCACTGTGCCGCGTTTCGACGGCAGCGGCGGGGCCAAGTTCCCCATTGCAGATTCATCCCATGGCAATCCCCAGATGCTGGCCCATGCCATCGACAAAGAGGACCCGTACCCCCTCAAGGCCCTCATCGCCAACCGTTTCGAACCCCTGGGTTCCATTCCGGACAAAGAGGGCGTGCGCCGAGCCCTGGATAAACTGGACCTCATCGTGGCCATCGAGATTAATTTCAGCGAGATCGCCTGGTATGCCGATGTCATTCTGCCCGAGTCTACTTATCTGGAGCGGGGTGACTCCATTCAGCCGGTGTCCGGGCTGAAGCCGCAGTTATATATCAGGAAACCTGCGGTATCGCCGCGCTATGATACCAAACCCGGCTGGTGGATTATCAAGGAACTGGGGAAACGCCTGGACCTGGGCCATTATTTTCCCTTTGAGACCATCGAGGATATCTGGAATTTTCAGCTTCAAAAGGTAGGCATCAAACTCGAGGATTTTGATAAAAAAGGCTTCGTTACCCTGGTGGAGGACGCCATCTGGTGGGACCGGGAAAAGGGCATCCAATTCAAGACCCCGTCGGGGAAATTCGAATTTACCAGTTTTCTTATGGAAAATGCGGGCTTTCCCTCCTTTGTGCCCTATGCCCCGGTTCCGGCTCCCCCGGAAGGGCATTTCCGCCTCCTGGTGGGCCGCACCGCGGCGCACACCCATGTGTCCACCCAGAATAACCCGTACCTGAACGAACTGGTGCCGGAAAACGAGCTCTGGATCAATACCACGGCGGCCAAAAGCCTGGGAATCACGTCCGGGTCTAAGGTGCAGGTCACCTCACCGGTGGGCGTGGCCACCCTTAAGGCCAAAGTAACGGATTTCATCCATCCGGAAGCTGTTTTTATGTTGCACGGTTTCGGCAAGACGGTGCCGGCTCAGACCCGGTGTTTCCAAAAGGGCGCCAGTGACGCCCTCCTGCAGGAAAATATCTCGGACCCGGTGGGGGGCAGCCCCGCCTTGGATGAAACCCTGGTGCAGGTCCGGCCGCTGGCCTAACCTGAGGGAGGCATTCAGCTATCAGCAATCAGCTTTCAGCAGAATCATTAAATTAAGCAGGTTTTGCCCAACTTTCAGGGATCGTTAGGTATTATGTCAACCATTTAAAACCACTCCTGAAGCTGACCGCTGAACGCTATAACAGAGGAAGAGGAGCCATGAGTCAATATTATCTCATACAGGAATTGAAGCAATGCATCGGCTGCCTGAGCTGCGAAGTCCACTGCAAGAGCAACAAAGGTCTGCCGCCGGGACCCCGCCTGGGGCAGATCATCACGGTGGGGCCTAAACTCGTTAACGGCCGGCCGCAGATGGCCTTTGTTTTCATGCCCTGTTTCCATTGCAGCGAACCCTGGTGCGTGCCCGTCTGCCCCACCGGGGCCATGCGCCTCCGTCCCAAAGATCAGATCGTTTACGTGGACCAGTCATTGTGCGTCGGCTGCAAAAGCTGCATCAGCGCCTGCCCCTGGGGCGCGCCCCAGTGGAATCCGGAAACGGGCAAGGTGGTGAAATGCGATTATTGCATGGACCGCATCGATCAGGGCCTTAAACCCGCCTGCGTCAGCAAGTGTGTGACGCATTGCCTGAAATTCGGCAAGATCGGTGATCTGGAGCCGGAGCGACGCCAGAAAATTGCCGAGACCGTCGCCTTTGAGCTGGACACCGTGGTGAGCGCCCGCTAACGAGCCACCCATGGGGGAAAAACCGAAATGATAGCCCAAGCAAATGCAATGCCTCTGATGCAGATTAACATCTCTACCTTCCCCGGCGGCGACACCGGGGCTGCCGAAGCGGTGCGCGGGGCTTTCCTGGCGGCCATCAAGGAGCGCTCCCTGGATGAACTGGGTCCGGTGGAGGTGCGCCTGGTGGGCTGGCGGGGAATCCAGGGCAAAGACGTGATGGTGGAGATCCGGGACCAGGTGGGGGTGAACCTGTATGAACTCATCACCCCGGATATGGCGGCCCGGATAATTCAAAGCCACGTCGAGGACGGCCGGCCCCTGCGCCAATGGCTGGTGGGCAAGGATTTTCAGGATTTCAGCGAGCCTCAGAAGGCCTATATCTCAGAACTGGTGGGGAAAATCGACCCGCTGTCCTGGGAGGAATACCAGGATTACGACGGCTATAAAGGCCTGCGCACCTTTTTCAGCCAGGGCTTCGACTCCTTCCTGCAGAAGGTGGTGGCCGC
>Ga0194125_10011641_pt1 | contig 11739 bp, 9 predicted proteins | sample TA2KigC250mmetaG_FD_148626 | JGI IMG/M metagenome (GOLD analysis project Ga0194125, IMG submission 148626) | Freshwater microbial communities from Lake Tanganyika, Tanzania - TA2015034 Kigoma Deep Cast 250m | ecosystem: Environmental > Aquatic > Freshwater > Lake | place: Tanzania: Lake... | reverse complement strand
AAAGCGCGCTCGCTGCTTTCTTACTCTTCTCTCCTGAGCGTGCCGCGAGTGCACAGGCAGCCGCCGTCGCGTTCGCTGTAGTTCTACTTCCATACTCACTCATCGGACCAGTTGTTGGAACTGTATTGGATAAATTTTCAAGAAGGCAGATTATCTTTTTTGCTAACAATTTACGGGCTCTGGTCTTGATATTTGTTGCTTGCCTTTTACTCCTTGGCAATACTGGAATTCTTCTCACATTTACCGTTCTGGTTTCCTTTGGGATCAATCGACTCATTCTTGCCGGTCTCTCCGCCGCTACGCCTCGTTTAGTTAGTCCGGAGAATTTGATTGGTGCAAATGCTCTGAGCGTCACTGGCGGCACCATTGCAATTGTCCTTGGCGGAGGAATTGGAGTTGGTCTCCGACAGATCTTCAATTCAGCAGCAGATCCCGATCAGGCTGATTCACTATTGGTAATAGTTGCCGCTCTTGGTTATTTTATTGCAGCGCTCCTTGCTTTACGTGCTAAGAGAGATGAATTTGGCCCAGAACCACATGTGGTTGCTCCGGCCTGGTATGAAGGTTTTAACGAAATGCGTGAAGGTTTTAGATACCTTACTGAGCGCACTACAAGTTTTATCGCAATAGTGGTTGTTGCGATACAAAGAGGTGGGCTCACCGCTCTTACCTTGATGGCGTTGATACTTGAACGTAACACCTTTAATGATGCTGACAATCCAGATGCGGGATTGGGTGGATTTGCTTTTGCACTCGTGCTTTCAGGTGTAGGAATCATGCTTGGTGCGATCATCACCCCAGCAGCGACGCGAATCATCAATCGCTACACCTGGAGTCGATACTCGATGGTTGCCGCTGCAATCATGCCTATAGTCTTTGCTCTGACTCTCAATGAGATCACATTGATACTTATGGGATTCTTCACTGGAATGGCTGGCCAGGCAGTAAAGGTCACTAACGATGCCATCGTGCAACAAACGACGAGTGATATATATCGAGGGCGTGTCTTTGCTGTTTATGATGTAATTGTCAATGCAGCAATAGTTTCTGGCGCACTACTTTGTTCCGCTTTCTTACCTACGAGCGGGTTAACTCGAACTGTTCCGATTGGCATTTGCATCGCTTATCTCTTTGCAGCCTTGGCTCTTATGAATAAGCGCATATTCAAGTAATCTATCGCGATGAGAAAAATTCTTGGCCCAATCCTCCTTGCCTTGTCAATGATTGTTCTATCGAGCTCTATTGCTCAAGCTGCCATCAGCGAAGCTGACGCGAAGTACGCTCAATTAGCCGGAAAGGCCACTCAGGAATTCTCTACAGCAATCGGAAACTGGGGCGATACCTACCAGGGCGCTCCAGACAAAGTGAACTCTCCGGAATATCGAAATTGGATGAAAAAGGCCCAGGCTGCCGATAAGGCAGTAAAAGTTACACTCACAAATTTCTCAAAGATCAAAGCATCGGCAGGATACAAGAGCTCTGATGCAAGCTTAAGAAAATTTATCAAGGCCTACAACAACGCAATCGACTTGTATGCGCCAGCAATAAAGAAGAATGATCGAAAATTGGTGAAGAAAGCGAACGATGCGCTAATGGCTGCAACCACACTCTTCACTAATTGGGGAAATGAATTTGCGAAGGATACTTCTCGTTTAGCTCAATAAAAGCGGTTTGATTAATCTACTTTCTTCTAATTCAATCCACACAGAGTCAGCAATCTCTGCATCGAAATCTGCGACATTAGCCCGTAACTCCGCCGAGTTTCGTGAACCAGTAAGTACGGTCATAACGGCTGGATGGCGAAGTGGGAATTGGATTGCTGCTGCAGTCAACGAGACTCCGCGCTTAGCGAGAAAATCCTTTATGGCAATTGCACGGTCAAGAAGGTCATCGCTGACCGGTGCATAGTTATACGCAGCTCCCTTTACAGGATTGGCCAAGACTCCAGAGTTGTAAACGCCCCCGATGATCATCGATACATTCTTCTTCAGCGCAAGTGGAAATAGCTCTTCCTGCGCCTCTTGATCAAGAAGGGTGTAACGACCAGCAATCAATGCACAATCAAGATCAGTCTCCTTCATCACTGCCACCGATGGAGCGCAGAGATTTAAACCCATTCCAACAGCCTTGATGATCCCCTGGGAACGATAACTATCTAGTACTGGATAAGCTTCACGGAGAGTTTGCTCCAAATAATCTTCACAATCATGTAAGAGCACCATGTCCACATGGTCCAAGCCAAGTCTTTCCAGACTTTCATTGATAGAGCGCTTAACTCCATCGGCGCTCCAGTCATAAACTGAAATCTTTGTTGGGTCAGCATCTTTAAAAAATTCTTTATCTGGTTGATCTGTTGGATCTAATACCCGGCCAACTTTTGTTGAGATTACGAAATCTTTTTTAGCAGCGCGAAGTGCGCGTCCAAGTCGTACCTCTGATTGCCCATGTCCATAAAGAGGTGCGGTATCAAAGTAATTGATTCCTAATTCAAAGGCGGTAGCAATCAATTCATCGCTCTCACTCTCAGCTACCGAATTGAACATTCCGCCCAAAGGCGCTGTCCCTAGACCCAATCGTGTAACTTCTAGTGGAACTCTTTTCAGTGAAACTTTTTGATTATGGCGCGACATTCCTGAATCGTATAGGATTTTTACGATAAAGCGAAAGGGTCTCATGGCAACAATTACTGGCTTTCGAATCGCCGATATTCGTTTTCCCACCTCACGTTCGCTCGATGGTTCCGATGCCATGAATAAAGATCCTGATTACTCGGCGGCATATCTCATTCTCGACACTGACTCACCGTTAACCGGACATGGGTTCTCTTTTACCCTCGGACGCGGAACTGAGTTGCAGTGTGCAACCATCGAATTGCTTGCGCCAAAGGTTGTCGGCATGAAAGTCGAAGAGTTAAAAGGTGCGCTTGGCGAAATTGCTCGAGATTTAGTTAGTGACTCGCAGATTCGTTGGTTAGGTCCAGAAAAAGGTCTGACGCATATGGCAGTGGGTGCACTCCTCACCGCGCTATGGGATCTTGTCGCAAAACACGAGCGTAAACCGCTCTGGGAAGTACTCGCTGATATGAGCCCTGAGGAAATTGTTGCTCTCGTGGATTTTCGCTATATCCGTGATGTGCTCACTCCTGAAGAAGCGCTCGAAATCTTGAAGAAAGCAGAACCCACCAAAGCAGAACGGAAAGCAAAACTACTTGAAGCCGGAATACCTGCGTACACCACCTCACCTGGTTGGCTCGGATATACCGACGAGAAGATGGTCCGCCTTGCCAAAGAGGCGGTCGCTGAAGGTTTTACCCTCATCAAATTAAAGTGTGGCGGTTCAATTGAAGATGACAAACGTCGTTTGCGATTGGCGCGAGAGGCAGTCGGTCCACAAGTGCGCCTTGCAATTGATGCTAATCAAGTGTGGAGCGTCGACGAGGCGATTGCTTGGTTACAAGAACTTCATGGCGTTGATCTCTACTGGATTGAAGAGCCTACCTCTCCCGATGATGCCCTTGGCCACGCAACTATTGCAAAAGCTATTGCACCTATTCGAGTGGCGACTGGTGAGCACGTTCAAAATCGAATTATCTTCAAACAAATGCTCCAACTGGGAGCTTTCTCATTTATGCAGATAGATTCCACACGAGTTGCCGGGCCCAATGAAAATATTGCGAACATACTCATGGCAGCGAAATTCGGAATCCCGGTCTGCCCCCATGCAGGAGGGGTAGGACTCTGTGAATTAGTCCAACACCTATCGATGTTTGACTACGTAGCAGTTTCCGGGGAGAACGATGCTCGGGTGATTGAATTTGTCGATCATCTACATGAGCACTTTGTCACTCCAGTCGAGATCAAGAATGGCAGATATTTGGCCCCCACTAAACCAGGCGCTGGTGGCGAGATGTTCCCTGATTCAATTAAGCGGTTTACCTTCCCAGATGGAGCGGAATGGCAATGAAAAATGTAACCATCTCAACTAAGGGGAAAGCACCAGACTGGGCAGTTCTCGAACGGGAAATCATAGCCAAACTCAACTTAGCGGCACCTGAGTTTGTTAAGAAGTACACCAACGTAGACGGCACGCTCAAATGGAAGAGTGAATTTGGGAGTATGGATGGATCTGACGATCCATACGAAGCGTTCCACAATCTCGCTCTTCTCTATGCAATCGGTGGTAGTGAAGAAATCTACGAATTAGCTCGGAAGATGTGGGAGTCCATCACCTTGCAGTGGACTGAATATGGCCAGATCTATCGAGAATTTGATGGCTACTACGACTGGATGCACCATGGTGAAGGTTATTTATACTTTTACTTTCTTGGATTAACTAAGCCGGAAAGTTTGATGGATCGTCAACGAGCCAGGCGCTTTGCACGGATGTATATGGGTGAAGACCCGTTAGCAGAGAATTACGACAAGGAGAAGAAATTAATTCGATCGCCTCTTAATGGCAGTCGTGGGCCACGTTTCGTCGTTACCGAAGAGGATTGGTACACACATCGCACCGTTCTCGATGATTACCTAGCACCTTATGAAGATATTGAGGGCGTTGATTTTGCTTCGATGAAATGTAACTGGTCTGACCCAGTAATTTACAAACGATTGATTGAAAAGATGAACGAGCGGATGAATCGCGGTGATGTGCCACTCAATCTCAATGCAACAACGATGATTACCCACGCCTATATGTACTCACATGACGCCAAGGAGAAGCAGTGGGTTCTTGATTACATCAAGGTCTGGGCTGATCGAGCAAATGCTAACGATGGTTATATGCCAGATAATGTCGGGTTAAGTGGCAAGGTGGGCGAGTATAACGGTGGCAAATGGTGGGGCGGATACTACGGATGGCGCTGGCCCCACGGATTGATGACTATCATGGAGCCCCTCACCAATGCGGTAATGAATGCAGTATTGCTAACTGGTGATTACTCATACCTTGATGTAGCTCGCCAACAATTCGATAAGAACTGGGAGTTACGTCAGGTTGAAGGTGATCGGGTCCTCGTTCCGCACCGACATTTCGATGCGGGCTGGGGGGATTACCGTGATGCTTCACCTCGACATCTGATCTATCTCTGGACTACCTCTTTAGATGACCAGGATCTCAAGCGAATCGCTGCGATTCCACGAACCGAAGATTGGTCGCAAATCATCATCCCAGGCAAGCCAGGGCATAACACTCTGGGATACAAACACTTTATTGCTAACACGCTCTCCTGGTTTGAGTTTATTCAAGGAAAACTTCCTAATTTCCCAGTAGAGATTTTGAAGGCTAACCTCGAATTGATTGACATCCATCTTCGAAGAATGCGTTCAATGATCGGTAATCAAGAGAATTGGGATAGTTACGACCCTAAGACCACTGATGAAATCATCGAGTTAGATCTCTTGAAGATTGGCTATCAAGTTCATGCATGGCAATGGTTTAGCCCCGTGTATCTCGAAGGGTTAATGCAACTGGCCACCGGTTCGCCCATGCACATCTCTCATGGTGGATTCCAGTTTGCCAATATTCGTCCCTTTGATGGCTTAAATAAGCGAAGCGGTCTTCCTGAGGATGTCTCGATAATGGTTGACGAAATTTCAAAAACTCATACATCGGTGCATGTAGCAAACACTGGTTCACAGAGCCGTGAATTGGTCCTACAAGCAGGAGGCTTTGCAGAGCATCAATTCATCTCCGTCGAAATTGATGGCAAGGCAATCGAGATCAACGACAAGCATTTCGCGTTGACCCTTGAGCCAGGAACTCTTGCTCATCTGAACTTCACCGTTCAGCGTTTTGCCAATACACCAACGTATGAGACTCCGTGGTCAAAGCGCGAAGATTGGCACCCACTGATTACTGGCAGACCACTCTCTAACTTCTAATTTCAAATTAGAAAGTAGCGACGGTGTGCTTGTCGATGAAATCCCAGTCATACTCGATGCAGAGTCCCTCGCCTTTAGGCGCCATGACATAACCATCTTGGATATCTAGTTGTGACTTAGTACCAAAGAGGAAATCATCGAATGGATAGAGAGTTTCGAAGAACTCGCAATTTGGTATCGCTAGCGATGGATGGAGCTGCACCTGCTCTAAGCCGTGATAAATCGTGGTGTGGAGTTCACATTGCACACCAAAAGCCTCAGCAACGTGCGCGGTCTTCATAACCGCAGTGATGCCACCCCGCCATGACACGTCAGTGCGGACAATGTCCACGATGCCTTCAGCGATGCAGTGTGCGGTCGTGTAATGAGCGCCTGCAATAACTTCGGTTCCACAAATCGGAATATCTAGTTTTTCGCGGAGTTTTCGTAATCCATTGAGGTTCACATCAAGTAATGGTTCTTCCAACCAGCGATAGCCAAGACGCTCTAACTCACGTCCTGCTTTAAGCGCTGACTCATAACTATCCATAATTACCGGGTCAGCCATCAACGTGAAATCATCGCCCACCGCTTCGCGCACCGCGCGATAACAGGCTATATCGAGATCCAAACCTCCAGGAGGGTGGAGCTTGTATCCCTTGTATCCCTTTGCCTTAACCTCTAGCGCTTGTTTTGCATAATCATCAGGCCCAGGTAAGAACATCGAAGAGACATAGAGCGGTACTTTTTCGCGCGCTGCACCGAGGAGTTTGTAAACCGGCTGATGGGCCATTTTGCCCACGATGTCCCAACATGCATTATCAAATGGGGCATATGAATAGATCGGAACGTGATTCCACCGTCGATCGAAGAATTCAAAATCTTTCATATTCTTTGCAGCATCGTGTGGGCTACGTCCCATGAAGAATGGTTTGACTTGCGACATAGTTGCTGCGGCAGCTTTCGCATCTTGTGCACCAAATCCAAATGATGTGCCGGTTATGCCGTCTGATGTCTTAATTGTGACTACTGTGAAGTCGGGGCGAGCACCACCAGGAAGAGCAACAGCAGATGCCGCATCGAGCGCACCCAAATCATCTTTGCCACGACAGGCGCGAATCTCAATATCGGTTATTACTGTGCTCATGATTGCTCCTCAACTAGGTATAACGCATTTGCTGCCGGATAGAACCGTTGTAAAGAGCTTTCGATATGTTGATGCATCGCCTTTTGCGCTATTTTGAAATTACCTGAGGTAATTGCAGCGGCAATCTCTTCATGCTCTTTGATCGCAACTTGACCTGAAGATGAGTTGTAATACTGCTTAAATAATTTATCAACCAAAACTGCTCGAGATTCCCCGGTAATTAATCGTCCTTGACTTGCGATATAGAGACGGAAAAGATTGAGATGGCAATGAGTGCGCTCGAATGATTCGGCTAGTACAACATTCCCGGACATACTGGCAATAAGAGAGTGGAACCTTGCATCGTGTTCGGTGAGCGCTTCAACTTGTTCATCGCCAGAAATCTTTATCGCTATCTTGGCACTTTCGAGCTCCGATCTGAGGGCCCTTTTGCCAGTCTCATCGATCCGGCGAGCTGCCTCTGAAGCAGCAAAAGGTTCAATAAGGAGACGAAACTTAAATAAGTCATCGAGCTCTTGGATTGTGAGTAGATCAGCAGCTCGAAAACCCTTAAGAGGCTCTTTAACAATCAAACCATCAGATTCCAAGCGTGAGAGAGCCTCTCGGACTGGAGTTTGGGAGACCTCAAGTTTCTTGGCTAAAGCGTCAATATTGACTTTTGCTCCAGGAAGAATTTCATAGTTGAAAATCATCTTCCTTATGAGGAAATAGATATCGTCCGAGAGTACTGAACGTCTTGGAACTGCCAAAGTCCTACTTAACATACTTCTCGAGACCTTTAGGAATACTTGTTGACTTCCATTGTTCCTCATAACCAATGCCTATACCGGTTGGACCGTGCACCAATCCATTCTTATCGACGAGTGGCTCGCGAACAATTGGATTTCCAAATACTAGGGATTCGTAATATGTATTGTTCTTAATCGCCATACATAGATGTGCGCTCTCTAATCCAAAGCCATGTACTTCTGCGCGGAGGTGATATGCATCTGCAAGGTGTGCGATTCGCATTGCGCCGGTAAATCCACCCCGCAAGAATGTACTGACTCGAAGCGCACTTGCTACACCAGTAGCGGCAAAATCTCCCGAGCTCATATGGGCACCATCGGTCACTTCACCAAGAAGCAGTGGGATACGCACCCGCTCTCCTAGCCATTTATACGCGGTGACCGAGAATTCCCGCATTGGCTCTTCGTACCAAAGGAATCCAGCCTCATCGAGAGCATGACCTAGATACATCGCATCCATCAGATCAAATCCTGCAGAACCGTCGTACATCAACGGCACATCAGGACCTACGTGAGCGCGAAGTGCTAAGGAGAGTTCGGCATCTTTTTTCGCATCACCAAATGCATGGAGCTTTATCGCTGGATAGCCCAGTTCAAGTGCTTGATCGGCGATATCTAAAAACTCCGAGATCGATGAGTAAGTAACCGTCGATGCATACGCTGGGATAGATTCACGGTAGCCGCCAAGCAGTTTGTATACCGGCAACTTTGCTGCCTTCGCACCAATATCCCAGAGCGCAACATCGACCACGTGCGCCATATTTGGTGCGAACCGTTCAATCCGATCGAGCTCCCATGCCCGTTCCCAGAGATATTCACGTTGCAGCGGGTCCATTCCGATTAATTCGTTCCGGAATCTTCGATCGATGTAATCCTTCAAAATTACTCCGCGGGGCGCAGAGGCAAATCCGGTGATGCCAACATCGGTCTCGATAACCAGCCAGCCGACTGTAATTGGGCCGTCTGAACCAGGGACCCCTTTGCGCCAGACGAATGCCGGTGAGAAGGCTGGGCGATCGACAAGCACCACCTCAACATTGGTTATCTTCAACGGCTACTCCTTATATAGGTGAAACGGGTGATGAAAGGTTTATAAAGTTCCGGTAACAATCGAAAAAATACTATACGAAATAGTATTTCGTCCATAGTATTGGGGAAAATCCGGATGAGCGAATTTTTCTGCTCACCCGAACATAGAGGGGGAACCTTTGAAAAGAAATAAAGTACTTCTGGCCCTTGCAGGTGTGTTTGCCGTAGCAGGTAGCGCACTTATCAGCGTGCCAGCGCAATCGGCAACACCTTCGATCTTGGTTTGGGTTGACTCACCACGCCTTCCTGGCGCAAAAGAGTACGCAAAGATCATGAAGGGCAAAGTAAATGTAAAGGTTGAACTTCACGCACAAGGTGACTTGCTTGCAAAGGTTCAGCTCTTCAACCGCGTTAAGAAGGGTTGGCCAGATGTTGTATTCGGCCCACCAAACGATGTTGCTGTTCTCCGTAACCCAATCATCGCTAACGCACGTGAGATCTCCAGCTTACTTAAGCCAGATGAGATTAAGAACTTTGGCAAGCTCAATGATTGGTGCAAAGGCGCAGATGGAAAGTACTACTGCGTAAAGAACGACATGGCCCAATCAGTTCTTTGGTATGACACCAAGCTATTCGCAGATTTCGGATACAAGGTTCCTACCAAGATGAGCGAGCTCTTCGCAATTGGTGACGATCTAGCGAAGAACCACCCAGGTTATTCACTTGGTGCTCTTGGTGATGCTGCTGCTTACTCCTCATACTTCTGGCCATCACAGTGCCCATTGAATAATGAGAAGAGCGCAACTCGCGTCGTCATCAACGCTAAGTCGCCAAAGTGCACCCGCGTTACCGCAGCACTTCAGCCACTTATCGATGCAGGCGTCTACTTCCCAGGATCTGCATTCTCACCTGAGTATGTAAAGGTCGGACAAGAGGGCAAGATCGTTGCTCACATCGGACCTTCATGGTTTGGTGAGTTCGTACTTCGCCCCGCATCTTCCTTCAACATCCCAGCTGGTCGCTTAACTGCAGCTCCAATGCCAACATGGGATGGCGAGAAGACCAACTTCTCCGGTGAATGGGGTGGCGGTATCTACACCATCTCTCCACACGCTAAGTTCCCACGCGCAGCGCTCGACTTCGCAATCTTCATGGTTGGCGATAAGCGAAACGTTGTCGATGTGAAGAACCCAGATGGCAGCACTGGTGCTCCAACCTTCCCTGCATACCTCAAGGGAAATGCGCTCTGGAAGAAGAAGATCGATGCAGACAAGTACTACGCCAGTTCGCCATACGCAGCAATGGCTGCTCAGGCAGGCAAAGTCTGGACCGGTGTAAAGCCAGTTCGCTATGACGCCGATGGCGCATGGGGCGCTTCATATGCTCCGGAGCTTGCGAAATCGAAAGATATCCAAAAGGCTCTAGAGGCTTATGCAACCTACACCTCGAATCTAGCTCAGCAATTGGGCTATGAGGTCACCACTAAGTAATTCGTAAGAATTACACGCAGTATCGAGCGGCGGATTTGGTCAAACAAATCCGCCGCTTCTTAAATGTAATGTAGCTCGGTAAGTCTTAGGGAGCATTGATGGCAAAAATGAAAAAGTACAAGCAGCGCAATATCCTGATGAAGTTAATGCTCGCACCGTATCTATTCTTGTTGATTGCATTTGGTCTAGTCCCGTTGATCATGGCATTCTTTGAAGTTCCTCATGAATCTATGGCAAACCCTGATGGTGGATGGGATGCATTCAACATAGTTATTCAGGATTTCCGCTTTCCACAAGCGGCGAAGAATGTCCTTGGCTTTATGGCTATCTATGTACCACTCACGCTCATTCTTGTGATTGCTATGGCGTTGATGCTTGACGTTCGCTTTACAAAGTGGAGTAAATATCTTCGAATGGCATATATCGTGCCCGCCTCGATCTCAGGCGCAGTTGCAGTTCTCGTTTGGTGGGCAATCCTCGAGCCAACAATCAGCCCCATCAAATCAGTTTTAAGTTTCTTTGGGATTGAGTCGGCAACACAGATTTGGCAGACTCAAAACTTGGTCTACATCATCGCTATCATGACCTTTTTTACCATCGCAGGTAACTGGATTCTCATTCAATATGGTTCGCTGCAGAGCATATCCTCGGAGATCATTGAAGCTGCCCGAGTCGATGGGTGTTCAGCATTCCAGCTTGCAGTCCGGATAAAACTTCCACTTATCCGCAAATATGTCATTTACATGGCAGTGCTCCTCTTTGCAGGTGGCCTCCAAATCTTCGTCGAACCGCAATTACTTACCACTAGCGTCTACACTGGAATTGCAAATGCCTGGTCCTTTGATCAGCTCAGTTACGAATTAGCTTTTAAGAGCGGTGATTTTGGTGGCGCTGCTGCGCTCTCCATCATCTTGCTCATCCCAAGCATGATTGGCGCACTTGTGGTCATCTTCAAAACCGATATGTTCGATGATAAGACAATTAGAAATAAGAAAGAATCTGAGAAGGTGGATCTATGAGCACAGTTCTTGCCCCAGCGCCAGAATCTGGGAAGAAGGCAAAGCCCCTGCGCCAAGAGAGTCGCATCGGTATGTTCTTTGTCAACGCATGGCTCATTTTCTTCGCGGTTATCAGTGTTGTACCCATGTTGTGGTTAATCTTGGCGGCATCAAAGACTGATCCAGAATTAGGTAGCCGCAATCCCCTGGCTTTCGGCAGCTTCAAGGGTTATTGGAATGCTTGGCAGAACCTGCAATTCTTCGATAACGGAGTTATTGGTAAATGGGTTCTCAACTCAGTTCTCTTTAATGCGGCGATAGTCTCCATCGCAACAATTACTGCATCACTCGCCGGGTTTGTGATTTCTGCGGCAAAGATTCGTTTCAAGCGGACTTTCCTCATTAGCACACTCATCATGATGCTCATTC
>Ga0194125_10011640_pt1 | contig 11740 bp, 8 predicted proteins | sample TA2KigC250mmetaG_FD_148626 | JGI IMG/M metagenome (GOLD analysis project Ga0194125, IMG submission 148626) | Freshwater microbial communities from Lake Tanganyika, Tanzania - TA2015034 Kigoma Deep Cast 250m | ecosystem: Environmental > Aquatic > Freshwater > Lake | place: Tanzania: Lake... | reverse complement strand
CTCGATGAAGCCGTGAATTATCATAACGATAATAATATCTCATTGGCTGAAGGCTTATTGGATATGTTTAAGAAAACAAATAAACAAACTGCGCCTCCTAAACCACCAGCACGCAGAGTCCCAGGACCCCACGACCCGTCTGCTGTTACGCCATCAAGAACTACAAATATTCTTAGAAATGTTGGACGTAATACTAGCAGAATCAGCACTGGTACTGCTATTGCTGGCGCAGGAGCCAAAGCTGCAACTGGCGATTATGCTGGAGCATCAATTGATGCTGCAGTTCAAGCTGGTCAATCAGCAGCTGCAAAATTAGCAACCAAAAAAGCAACAGAACTTACTGCCCAATTTTTATCAAAAGCAGCTGCTAGAAAACTTCCAGTGGGCTTTGGTCTCGCTGCCACTGGTGCTGGTGTTGCTGATCGTTTAAGATCACGTGATTATCTTGGTGCAGCTGGTGAAGGATTGTCAGGTGTTGCGGGTCTTTTTCCTTTAGCTGGAACAACCATCTCAGCTGGTATTGATGCAGCGTTACTTGGAAGAGACTTAAAAAATCTAAGAGCACAAACTCAACAGAAGGAAAAGCCTACACTTTCTGAAGCTGTTGACTATCATAACGATAATAATATCTCATTGATAGAGAATATCTTCAGACCAGGTTCAGACATGTTCTTCGCAATGATTCTAGAAGCAAAACGATTATATGCAGAAGGACTATATGAACCAAGAGATGAATCTGAGCAGGACCTTTTGGAAAGTGATATCGGTGAAATTGGTGAATACAATGGTGAAGCAGTATTACTAGATTTTCCTTTTGAAACTGCTGATGAACTTAATTTAAATCATACAAATTGCGGCACACCAAATTGCTGTGGTGATTGTGATCAAATTGAGGAGGAGCAAATTCTCGAGGCAGGTCCTGGATTATGGGCAAATATTCGCGCAAAACGAGAACGAATTAAACGTGGATCAGGCGAACGCATGCGTAAACCAGGAGAGAAAGGTGCACCCACACGCAAGCAGATACAGTCAGCAAAAAATGAAGAGGTTGAAATTTTTGAAGAAAGTGATCCCACGAAAGGAAAGGGAATCGGCAAACCATTCCGTTCACGCGGAGGTGGTGCGGTTTATGTAAAAAACGAAAAAGGTAACGTAATAAAAGTTAATTTTAGTCAATCAGGCATGAGAAAGCGTTTAAATGAACCAGCAAGAGTTAAATCATTCATCGCAAGACATAATTGTTATGGAAATAAGGATCGCACTAGTGCATCTTATTGGGCATGCCGTTGGCCAAGATTTTTCAGTAATACGGGACAACAATGGTGGTAGATAATCGTCCATACATTCAAAAAAACCTAAATAATGGAGTATTCCTGCGCACATTTTCAAAGGATATTCTAAGCGAAGAGCTTGTATGGCATAGGGATTATAATGATAGAATCGTAGAGGTTCTTGAAGGAGATAATTGGGAAATCCAATTTGAAAATCAGCTCCCGCAGATCCTCAGCGTCGGACAAGAATATGTTATTCCAGCATATACTTACCACCGAATTAAACGTGGAACGACAGATTTAAAAGTAATAATACAGGAAAATCTAGAGGATTAAAGATGGAAGGTTGGCAAAAAGGTGCACCAGCTGTTATAAAAATGTCCTCTGCAGGAAGAGAGAACTATTTTCGTTCTTTCCCAGAAAGAAAACCGTGGTTTCAGTTAAATTATCCAGAACACTTTGGAAGATCTGCTGCAGCAGCAACCACTAGCCTTAAAAAAGTTACACAAGCAAAACAACTAAAACAAAGACTTGCAGCCATTCGTCAGGCTGCAGAAAAACGTAACCAATTAAAAGTCTCTTCTAATCGTGTTCGTGCCATGGGCGACCGCCGCCGCGAAAGTGGAGAAGGAATGGGTGGCGGTCGCGAAACAAATGCAGATCTTATTAGAGCCGCAAGAGATGCTGCGCAAGGTGGAGAATATCTCAAAAGTGGTGGTCTTGGAAGTTTATTTGAAGAAACTAAAAAAGAAAATTCGTACGAAATTACTAAGACTGAAGATGGAAAATTTTCCTTTCGTGGCACCAAATATGAAACTAAAGAAGAAGCACAAAAGGCGAGAGATGATCAAATAGAAAAAGATATGCAAGATATGCCTGGCGCCGCAATGGTACGAAATTTTGCAAACACGGTTACGAATACCGCATTCTGGAAAGACTATGAAAATGATGTACTTCTAAACGATCCTAAATTAAAGGAACGAGAAAAAAGTCGAAAAGAAAAATCTACTGAAGAACTAAGACGAATGTATGGTTTAGATCTAGATACTGGTCTAGATCCTAATGATACAGCCATCATTATAGACACTGAGCCATTTTATGGAATCGATATTCCAACACTAGGCGATGGTCCTCCCGAACAATCCGACTATGCGAAAGGAACAATACAAAAGCGTAAAGATGAATATAACAGAGAAAAATTACCAGTCAAGCCATATGATTCAGATAATAGTATTGAAAATGAAATGAAAAAATATTTACAACCAGAAAACAGAGACTTAAGAGAATGTGAGGGTCCAATGCAACGAACATTAATGCCACTGACAATGAGAATATTAGCAATGAAATCTAAGAATATGAATAGAGATTCAGATGAGAATGATGATGAAGATTCAGGCGAATATGATTACGAAGGCGATATGGCAAAGTCACAACTTCGCAGCATTATGCACAATTCCAAAATGCTTCATGACATGCTTGAAGACAATACAAATTTACCAGAGTGGGTTCAAAGCAAAATTACTCTTGCTGAAGATTATATAATCACTGCAGCAAATTATATGCGCGGTGAAATGGATGAGATGGATGAGATGGATGAAGCAGCCAATCCAGCACAGCAGGCTGCGATTGCGATTGCCATGAAAAATGCTGGAAAAAAACCAAAGAGTATGAAAGAAGAAGTCGAGCAGATTGATGAAGCCCAAAAGAAACTCAAGCCATATAACTGGCGTGCAGAATGGCGTATGGGAACACAATCTGACGTCGATAAGAATAATCTAAAAATCTTTAAGAAACTTGCTGCAGAAGATCCAAAAAAGGCAGACGAATTTCAAAAGAGTTTGATGAGATTAAAGAAAAAAGATATGAAAGAAGAGGCAGAGATGAGTGGCGATGAAATGAGCAATGAGGAACCACCATTTGAGCCAAATGCTCAACGTCCAGAAATGCCACCAGGAAAACACCCTGCATTATATCGAAGCACTCGCAATCGCGCTCGCAAAGCAGCGATTGCCATGGAATTGAGTCAAAAACAGATGAGTCATGAGACACTTCGTCAAGCGCATATGAATCTTCATGCTCCACAAAATGTTAGTGAGAAACCAATAACATGGCCAACAGGAATCGAAGCACTTCGTCGAGCTCCACAAAATGTTAGTGAGAAACTTGATTTAGAAAAAGCAGATATGGGTGATGTAATTAAAGATTTCCAAGACTCAGATGCTCCTCAATTCAAAGGTAAGTCTAAAGAGAAACGTCGTGAGATGGCAATTGCTGCCAAACTTGGTGCAGAACGTAAAGAAAAAATGGATGAAGAAATGAGATTAGACGATCTACCAAATAGATCAATGCTTCCAGATCAATCAGTAATTCCTCCTGGTAAAGGATTCGGTGATGATATCAAGCGTGATAAAATTGTTGATAAAACAGAAAAAGCAATTACAAAAAAGAGAATGGCACTACCAACAGATAATCCTTCTGAAAATGAATTAGTTCCACAATCGATGCTTCCTGATACGCCTGGATATCCAGCTGGTTACGTGCCACAAAGTGATGCAGAGATTGAAGCCTCAACTGCACGTGCACGTGCTAAACAAAAAAATTCTTTTAATGAAAGTGCAATGCCAATGCCTCTTCCTGATCCCATAAAAATGATTAAGGATACAGTTAAGGGTGCAGTAAAAACAACTACAGGCGTTGATTTAGATGATGATGAACAAGTAAAACAAGGAATTAATACTGCAATGGATGCTGTGAAAAGCACCACAGGAGTTGATTTAAAACCTATTGCAGATGAACTTAAAAATATCACAGGTATTGATGTAAACGATCCAAAAACATGGCCAAAGGGTTTTGATCCAAAAAATCCAAGCACATGGCCAAAAACTTATCCTATAATGAATAACAATATAAAAGAAACATACTCGGTTTCTGACAATTCACTGATTGCAGCAACAGCAGGATTTTTAACCAACACATCAAATAGATTTTTGTATGGAGAACGAAAATGAGTAGAGACATAAATCAAAACCTGTATGCTGAAGAGATCATTAATGAATCTCCATACTATTATGATGAAAATGGTCGGCTCCGAGTTCGTGTTCTTGAAGAACAGTATGTTTCTACAATGGATATTCGCTTCGATCCAGTCACTGGAAGAAAAGGACCAAGCACAACAATTGACTTTCGCACAGGAAAAACATATCGCTTTGATGATGATTTACCACCCGCCACTGGTGGCTCGACTAATAAGCCTCGTTCGAGCCTGAATATGATAGGTCCCGTGCGTTCGCCCGCCGACCTGGGCTCGGTGCCTGAGCCACCAGGGCTGGTGGCGCCACCAGGGCGTCAATTGACGCCTGGGCGTCAAGTTGACGACGAAGATAGTAAACTTCGTGCTGAATTCAGAGAAAAAGATAAAGACACTATGTACGATATGCGGGCATATCAAAATCCTGCTGATCATCCAAGAGAAAAAGCATATCAAAAATTTAAACAAGAAAGATTGAAAAACAAAGGTGGTGCTCCTCCTTCACAGAGCACAGGTGGTGCTCCTTCTCCAACACCAGCACCTGCTCCTTCTCCTGCACCTGCACCTTCTCCAACACCAGCACCTGCTCCTTCTCCTGCACCTGCACCAAAACCTGCTCCTGAACCAGAACCTGCACCAGAACCTTCAATAGGAGCGCGACCTCCTGGAATAATAGGCAGAACAAGACCAGTCAGACCAAGACCTGGAATAGGCATAGGTAGACCAAGACTAACGCCTGTACAGAGACAACGACCAATCAGACCAAAACCTGGAAGTGGTGCTCCTTCTCCAACACCAGCACCTGCTCCTTCTCCTGCACCTTCAATAGGCATAGGTAGACCAAGACTAACGCCTGTACAGAGACAACGACCAATCAGACCAAGACCAAGACCAAGTCCTGTAAATGTCCAGGATGATCGCGCACGCAGATCTGCAGCAGGTCCTAATGCCGCTATGATGGAAAATTTTGCACTCGATGAATTAAACAATAAATTTAATAATTCACCATTCTTTTACGATGAGAATGGTAGAGTGAAAGTGAACATTTTAAATAAGTGAGTTTAACAATTTCAATAACCTAAATAATATATTATGATTTGATTCAATCAATAATAGGAACAAAAACATGAGTAACGAAGATAATAACAACCTTGATCCCACAGTCCAAGCAGTAGTAAATGCACTGTATGATCGATCAAGATTTGAGCCTTCCTTCATTAAAACTAGTTTAGTTGAGAAGACACCATTGCAGCGTGTGGCGGTTCGTCCTGAGCCTGCACCTCAGATGATTCTCGAAGAAGATGACCCCTCTGAAGGTCGTATCGGATATCCGGCTCACTGGGTGCCATCAGAAGAAGAATTTAAGAGAATGTCTCCTGAGAATCGCGCCGCTATCAAAAAGTATGGTGGAATGAAAGGTTCTGGTGGAATTTGGGTTCCTCGATATGCGTATTACGAAAACCCACCTCAATTAACTCGAGGTGAAATTGAAACCCGTAGAAAAGCAGGTAAAGAAAAATTTCCAAGCGCATTTTTGGACCAACCAACCTACGAGCCTAGCGAATTAGAAAAACCACCTATAGAAGTGTTTCAAGCCATAGAAGCAGCCAAAAAAGAAAAAGAAGAAAACCTTCGCAGAATGGCAGAACGTAAGACTCGCGCAGCAGCAAAATCTGAGACAATGAAAGAAGATTTAGAACAGACTGAAGAAGTTCCAGAGAATGCTATTGTCGTCGATATTTACGAAGAAAACGGTAAGATCGTTAAAATCGACAATGGTGTGATTTTTGTAAATGAACCGATTGCTGTTTTTGAAACTATTGAGAAGTTTCGTGGTGCTGATTCGTTGCTATTAGAAAGAGGATCTAACGTTGGTGCGCGAGGTTCGCGACGGGGAGGACGACGAGGACAACAAAACGCTGTCGCACGTGGCACAACACCAGCAACAGGTGGCACAACATCAGGAACGAGACCTGGAATTTTACAACGTATCGGTACTGGTATCAGTAATATTTTTAGAGGTAATGCACAAACACCACAAGCAGCAAGTGGCACACAAACATCACCAGCAGCAAGTGGCACACAAACATCACCAGCAGCAAGTGGATTTTTTTCAAATGTTGGTAATTTCTTTCGAAATAATCCTATTGGGCAAGGAATCGGAAAAGTTGCAGGCGATGCAATACTTGGTGGTATAGGCAGCAAATTAACAGGTGGAAAATTTTCGGATGGTGCAAAAGCTGGAGCCGTAGGATCGCTTGTTGGACAAGTGGGTGGCGCAGCCGCCGATCGACTAACTGGTGGTAATGAAACATCAGCTGGTGGTGAACAAGGTGGTGGTGAACAAGGTGGTGGTGCACAAGGTGGTGGTGCACAAGCTGGTGGTGGTTCCACCGCTCCTGCAGGTCGAGGTCGTACACCAGTGCCTGTTAATTTTACAATTGATGGCCAAACTACTTCGAGAGACGATTATGCAAAAGAACGAGCAGGTGGAAATTTAGATCAGCAAGTACAATTTACAGTTAAAAATAAAAAAACACAAGAAAAAAGAGTAATTAAAGCTCCAACGGCTGCATCAACTGAAGATGAAAGAAACGAATACAAGGCATACTACAATCGATACAAACAAATGCAAAATGCTGTTTTGGAGCATTTGATTCGTATTGGTGCATTTTTCTCAGAATATGGTGTGACTTTAAATAATCAATTATACGAATCAGTAACTGCAGACGTATATCTAGATAATATAGATTCACCATATTATTATGATACATATGGTCGCCTCAGAATCATGTCTGAGTCTGAATCATATGAACTACGTCTTGCAGAAACAATCTACAGTCGATTGCTTTCAGAAGAAATGGATGAAGTTGGTAGTGAAGATGAAGACGTTGACAATGATGGCGATTCAGACGAAAGCGATGAATATCTCAAGAACAGAAGAGAAAAGATTGCTGCGAAAATGAAAGGAAGAATAGATGAAATCGCGCCATTAGTTGCTGCTGGTGCTCGTTATGCATTACCAAGACTTGCTGCAGCTGCAGGAAGAACCCAAATCGGAAAGAAAGTTAAGAATGAACTCATTTCGAAAGTCGGTGATGTAGCTGGTGAGGCGGCTGCTGAAAAACTCAGTGATATTGTGAACGAAGAAACGATTGCGGAATCAAAAGTATTCCCATGGCGCCGATAATAGGAAATCATAAATGAAACATGTAGTTACACTTACAACTTCCAATCCTTCGCATGAGCATGTATCACTTCGTCGTCGGCAAAGCACAACAAATTTTATAGTTGAAGCAGCTGATGAAGATCAAGCCGTGTTTCGCGCGACAGCACATTTTCGGAAACTAGGTCACTACGTGCACGAAGCAAAGGTATATAAAAAAAAAGAGCAGTTGAATGAATTAGCCAACTCGGCTATTATTGATGACTCAGCTGCAAGAGCTGGTCTAAAACGCAATCCTGGTGAATCTGATGCTGATCTCGTCAAGCGAATCTCAGCGAAAAAGGGAATTTATGATAAGCCAATTCAACCTGTATTCCCAGAATTATTAGCAATTGGTGGTGGTGCAGCAAACGTTGCTAGGAGATTAGTGACTCAAGCAGGTTCCGCAGCATTCGATAAGTTGATGAAGTCAACTAAGGATGTAGAAACAGGTCTAGGCAATCTCGGAACTGCCATCGTAGATAAAGGAACATCAGCTGGTCGTATAGTTCGTGATGAATTAATTTCTCATGCTGTAAGTCTCCCAGTTGCTGTTGGTCTACAGGCTGCACAAAACAGAGCAGCAGGAAAAGAAACTAATCTTGGATCAATTGTAAAAGATGATCAGTTCTGGAAAAGTAATGCCGATATGCCAGGACTATCATTAGGCTCACGCGCTCTACGTCTTACAGGCGATGCAGGCAAATATGCGAGAGATGTGGCTGATGATGTTGCTGCAGGTGCGATTAAGAAAGCACAATCTGTTGGCTCAGCTGCAAATGATGTTGTTGCATCTGCATTGGAAAGAATCAGACAAAAGAATCTTGTGCCTGGTAAAATTGATCTTCCATCACGAGCACCAGAAAGAGAGCCTTATATAGATCTTCCACCAGCTGTAGCACCACAACCTGTTGTTCCTTCAGTAAAACCAGGTGTTCGTACAGATGTTCCTGTGGTGATACCACCATCAGTAAAGCCAGGTGTTCGACCTGAAACAAAACCAGAAGTAAAATCCTCACCCACAGTCAGACAAGACCTTGTTGTTGGTAGAGCTGATTCTACAATAACTGCAAAACCAGATCTACAACCAAAAACTGAAACATCACCAAAAATTAAAACAGTCACACAAGTAAAAACGAAAGTCGACACTAAACCAAAAAGACCATTAATAACTCCATCAATCGATGATGATCCAAAAATATTAGATCCAGGAACATTGGGACAATATCGTGGTTTATTTCCAATATATAAATTTACTGATTTCAGTAATAGAGAATTACAAGAAAATGGACCAATGAATGCTATTGGTCGCGTTCTTGCTGCTAGAAAAAAAGAAGATAAAAATGATGCAAAGAGTGAAAAAAATAAAATAAATATGGAACCTAAACTTGGTAATAAAGTATAAGGAGTATTGAATGTTAAATTTTAAAACATTTATAAATGAAGATCGTGGCAACTCAATGCATATTGAAGTTGACTCAAGCATGATAAACAATAACAAAGAAACAATCAATGCTGATTTTGATCGCCTCACACATGCACCTTATAAAAATTCAATTATTTTTTATAATCAACTTCGTGGAACATTGGAGCGATTTGGCATGTTGATGCCTCCAGAAGCAACTAAACAATTTTTAAAATTTGAAAATGAATTAGTATTTACTCTTGGTGAAACTGATCTATATCTTTATGTTGTATATAATACACAAAAAAATTCACAAGTAGATGCATATACACAGATTGTACATGAAGATGAATTACAGCAATTGATGGACTCAGATGATATGGATGATGCGAAAGAAATTGATGATGATTATGATGATGATATGAATGATTATAATAAAAATTATCAGAAAAAGATGGACTACGATTCAGGTAATACTGGCGAATATTGATATATGTCTTTTGTTAATTTGACTGAAAAAAATTTATTATTATTTGCAGCAAAGTGTTACGATAAACCTAACTGTATTGATAGCGAGTTTGATGAAGATTTTAAAAGGCTTCGATATATAAAACGATTATTACATCGGAATAGAATCACAGGTGTTTTGAAAGAGCGATTAATATTAAATCATATTATTGTAGTTCAAAACGTTTTTGGAGTAGAAGCGAGCACTAGAATGATGTTTTGTAAAATTGATTCTAAAGACTATAGTGCTCTTAAAACATTTCTTGCATATACTTCTGCAATGCCAAATACTGTTTATGGTATAAATGGCAGAGACATCATTGCAAAAGAAATATCATTAGATGAAAAAATTGCTGAAATATTAGAGAAGATTTAAGGGCTTTTGAATGTCATACAGTACACAAATACTCAAAAATATTGTTGAAACGATTAAATTCCTATCAGAGTCTGCAGATACTGAATGGGGATTAAATAGAGCAAATGCTGGTAAGATGCATGAGGTTCTCACTGGTGGATTAATTAATCATTATGCGAAAGTGTACCAAGCGAATAAGAAAAATGGTCATGATGAAGCACATAAAGCTGCTTTAGAAGCAATTTCAAATCTAGAAAGAACTAAAAACAAAAAAGTTAATATTGCAAATATTGCTCATATGGAGCAATTTAGAGATGAATCAAGTAATAAATCTGCAAAAGAATGGCATGATCATTTGTCTTCTGAATTAAATCAAGAAGATTATGATGAACATGTTGCACATGCTCAATATGCTGCAAAAAGCATTATCGCCCATATGAATGAACAAGGAATCAAAGACATTCAAAAAGTTCATTTCACTGCAAATGCAAAAGATATTCATACATTAACAAATGGTAAAGATTCATCAGCAGAGGGAAATAATTCTGATATTGTAGTTCAACATGGACATAAAAAAGAAGGTAGTGGGTTTTTTGGAGTAAGTTTAAAGTCTGGCGGAGAAACAAAAGCATTTTCTCCAGGACTTGGACAAATATCCAAAAAAGTTGATGAATTTTATGAAAAAATCACTGGTAAAAAAGGATCGTTTTTCTCTGATTCTGAGGCTGCATCAGATGCTGCGCAAAAAGACCATCATAGAGTAATCAAAAAAAACGCTTCAGCTTTAAAATCTATTTTAGGTGAAAGGGGATTTAGCGCATCAGGAAGAATAACACAACATGGATTGAGACATGCACGTTATGCACAAGAAATTGCTGATGGGAAGATAAAACCAACTGATGCAAAAGGTCGACCAAATAAAGAATATATTAGAAAAGAAGCAGAATTAAAAAAAGCTGGTTATAGTTCAGCACACCGAAAAAGATTGGCTGAAGTGTATAGAGATCTACAAGAATCAAGAAAAAAACATCATAAACGTTCAGTTACACAATCATTCACAAGACATATGGGAGAGATTTTTTCTTCTGGACATGACCATAAACCAGAAGTCCATGAACTTAGAAGACAATTAATTGCCACTCTCACCAACACACCTGCACGTTTAGAAGGATCAATGAGAATTATGAGGCACAATATAATCAAATCAAAGAAAGACGGTAGTCGAACAAGTGAAATTGGATATGGTCTTGGCGATAATGCAAAAGATTCTCAATATTATGACATAAAGAGTGGCGATGGAATTGGATTTACTATAAAAGGTTATCGCGATAAAGCAAAGAAATCTAAAACTCTTTATCTAAAAGGACACACAGATTCTTCTCCAAGTGAAAATGAAGGTTCTGGTGCAAGAAAAACTATTCAATTTTCACTAGTAAAAAATACAGATGCTAATGAATTAAATGAAGAAATTTTGATAGAAGCCAAAGCACAAAAGGCAGCTGCAGCATATGATAGAATGTTGTCGATGAACGAGGATGCGCCAGCAAATTCAATGGGTGCTGCAGGAATCAGTGGTGCGGAATCTGCAGTAAATGTAGGAATTGCAGGTCGCGATATGCTTTTATCTCCTGAACCACTACGCCGACCACCACCAAAGATGTTTGGTGGGCGAGCAGTGTTTACAGTTCCGAGTAATGATTATTACAAAGCAACTCTCGGAAGGCGCAAAGGTCAACACTGGCGTTCAATGGTTGCTGGTCCACTCGGCGAAGACATTCGACAATATGCCCTAGATAACAGAGATGCACCAATTATTGTTGAAGACGAAACCACAGGTGCAATGATGTATTTAAGATACGGAAAGAGGTAATCAAATGAAAGCAGTATTATTTTTGTTCGCTGCTTTGTTATTAACTGGGTGTTCAGACACTTATCGCTACGAATGTCAGGATCCTGAAAATAAGGATGA